>Ga0222672_1000032_pt1 | contig 115333 bp, 108 predicted proteins | sample AntAcemetagen799_FD_179810 | JGI IMG/M metagenome (GOLD analysis project Ga0222672, IMG submission 179810) | Saline water microbial communities from Ace Lake, Antarctica - #799 | ecosystem: Environmental > Aquatic > Non-marine Saline and Alkaline > Saline | place: Antarctica: Ace Lake...
CGTCCAGCTCCACCTGCGCCCAAAGGGCGGAGCGGGCGGAGTCGGCGGAGCGGGCGGCGGAGCGGGCGGCGGAGCGGGCGGCGGAGCGGGCGGCGGAGTCGGCGGAGAGGGCGGCGGAGCGGGCGGAGAGGGCGGCGGAGTCGGCGGAGCGGGCGGCGGAGCGGGCGGCGGAGCGCATTTCCGTGCCTCGGGTTGGCCAATTGCCCGCAACCCGAGGCACGGCCATAGCACGGAACATGGGCAGTAAGAGGGCGGCGCCCCACCGGGGAAGGCCGTCGCGCGCAAAATCGGCAGTCAGGGGCAGGACCCGCAACGACGCACGAGCGGCGATGACGATGGCCACCTCCCGTGGCCGGCCCTTCAGCCATGCCTCCAGATCGTTCGGTTCGGAAATCTCGACCACCGCGCCCCCTCGCGCATGCCTTGCGGAAGGGTCGCCGGTACAGCGCCGGCATGCAAGGGCGGCGGTGGCGGCCGGACCTTCGAGGCGCCCGCGCGAAAGCGGAGGCTCGAAGGGGCGGGCCGGGAGCGAAGGGCGCTGCGGCGGCCGCCGGCTACCCCGCCGCCGCCCGCTCCCTTACCCCGCCGAAGTCGTACCCGCGCCCCGGCGCCGCCTCGAACAGCGCCTTGGTGTAGTCCTGCTGCGGGTTGGCGAACACCTCGACGGTGGTGCCTTCCTCGACCACGCGGCCCTTGTGCATGACCATGATGCGGTCGCAGATCTGGGCGGCCACGCGCAGGTCGTGGGTGATGAACAGCACCGCGAGGTTGAACTTCTTCCGCACGTCGTCGAGCAGCTCGAGCACCTGGGCTTGCACCGAGACGTCGAGGGCCGAGACCGCCTCGTCGGCGATCAGCACGTCGGGCTCCATCGCCAGCGCCCGGGCGATGCAGATGCGCTGGCGCTGGCCGCCGGAGAACTGGTGCGGGTAGCGGTCGACGGCGTCCGGCTCCAGCCCGACCAGGGTCATCAGGTCGCGCGCCTTGGCCAGCGCGTCGGCCCGGCTCACGTCGAAGTTCATCGGCCCCTCGATGATCGACTCGGCCACGGTCTGGCGCGGGTTCAGCGAGCGGTAGGGGTCCTGGAACACGATCTGCACGCGCTTGCGGTGCTTGCGCAGCAGCGTCGCCGACAGCGTGGCGATCTCGGCGTCGTGCAGGAAGATCTCGCCGTCGGTCGGGTCGATCAGCCGGACCACACAGCGCGCGACGGTCGACTTGCCGGACCCGGATTCGCCGACGATGCCCAGGGTCTCGCCCTTGCGCACGATCAGGTTCACGTCCTCGGCGGCGCGCACGGTGCGGGCCTTGCGCAGGAAGCCGCCGCCGCCATAGGTCTTGCCGAGGCCGCGGGTCTCCAGCGCCACCGGGGCGCGGTCGAGGGTGGCGCGCTTCGGCGGGTTCAGGCTGGGCACCGAGCCGATCAGCATGCGGGTGTAGGGGTGGCTGGGCCGGCGCAGGATCTCGTCGGCGGTGCCGGTCTCGACGACGTTGCCCTGCTGCATCACCACCACCCGGTCGGCGATGTCGGCGACCACGCCGAAATCATGGGTGATGAACAGCACCCCGGTGCCGCGGCGCTCCTGCATCTCCTTCACCAGCTTCAGGATCTGCGCCTGCGTCGTGACGTCGAGGGCGGTGGTCGGCTCGTCGGCGATCAGCAGCGCCGGATCGAGGATCAGGGCGCTGGCGATCATGATGCGCTGGCGCTGGCCGCCGGAGAGCTGGTGCGGGTAGGCGTTCAGCATGGCGCGCGGGTCGGGCAGGCGTACCAGCTCCATGATGTCGAGCACGCGGCTCTCGCGCTCGCCGCGGTCGAGCTGGGTGTGGATGTCCAGCACCTCGCCGATCTGGTCGCCGACCGTCATCACCGGGTTCAGCGCCGTCATCGGCTCCTGGAAGATCATCGACAGCCGCTCGCCGCGCATCCGGCGCAGTTCGGTCGGCGACTTGGTCAGCAGGTCGTCGCCCTCGAACACGATCCGGCCGGCGACCGGCTGCAACTGGCGCGGCGGCAGCAGGCCCATCACCGTGAAGGCGGTTACCGACTTGCCGGAGCCGGACTCGCCGACGATGCAGACGATCTCGCCGGCGCCGACGCTGAACGAGACGTCCTGAATGGCGTTCGGGCGGTCGGCGCCCTCGGGCAGCCGGACCGTAAGGCCCTGGACGTCGAGGACGGTGCGGCGCTCGGCCACGGGAGACTCGGCCACGGGGGCGGTGGTCATATGCGCCTCGCCAGTTTCGGGTCGAGCTTGTCGCGCAGGGCGTCGCCCAGCACGTTGACGGCCAGGATGGTCAGCGCCAGGGCCACGCCGGGGAACAGCACGATCCACGGCGCCAGCGGGAAGAACAGCCGGCCCTCGGCCATCATGTTGCCCCAGCTCGGCACCTCCGGCGGGGTGCCGGCGCCCAGGAACGACAGGAAGGACTCGACCAGCATCGCCGAGGCGCAGACATAGGTGGCCTGCACGATCAGCGGCGGGATGGTGTTCGGCAGGATGTGCTTGAGCAGGATCTTGGGCACCGGCGTCGCCATCGAGATCGCCGCCTCGACATAGGGCTCCTCGCGCACCGACAGCACCACCGCGCGCACCAGCCGCACGACCCGCGGGACCTCCGGGATGGTGATGGCGACGATCACCGTGGTCAGGCTGGCGCCCGACAGCGACACCAGGGCGATCGCCAGCAGGATGCCCGGGATCGCCATCAGCCCGTCCATGATCCGCATGACGATGCCGTCGAGCCAGCGGATGTAGCCGGCGACCATGCCGATCAGCAGGCCGAACACCACCGACAGGACGGCGGCCGAGGCGCCGACGGTCAGCGACACCCGGGCGCCGTAGACGACGCGGCTCCACACGTCGCGGCCGTACATGTCGGTGCCGAGCCAGAACGCCTCGCCGGGGCCCTTCAGGCGATTGACCGGGTTCAGGGCGATCGGGTCGCTGGTCCACAGCAGCGGCGCCAGGATGGCGGCGGCGATGACGGTGACCATGACCGCCGCGCCGATGATGGCGATCGGGTGGCCGGCCAGCAGGGACCAGGGCCCGGACAGCCGGCGGCTCACGGTGGAGGTGGTTGGCTCGGTCAATACCGGATCCTCGGGTCGAGCATCGTGTAGACGATGTCGATCAGCAGGTTGAGCACGATGTAGAGCAGCGAGAAGAACAGGATCAGGCCCTGCATGATCGGGTAGTCGCGCTTCAGGATGGCGTCGACCACCAGCCGGCCCAGGCCGGGGATGTTGAACACGCTCTCGGTGATCACCACGCCGCCGATCAGGGCGGCGATGCCGAGGCCGATCACCGTGACGATCGGCACCGACGCGTTGCGCAGGGCGTGCACCAGCAGCACCTTGCTCTCGATCTGGCCCTTGGCGCGGGCGGTGCGGATGTAGTCCTCCTCCAGCACCTCGAGCACGCTGGCCCGGGTGATGCGGGCGACCAGGGCGACGTAGAAGGCCGACAGCGCGCCGGCCGGCAGGGCGATGTGCCTGAGGAACTGCCAGAGCCCGTCCGACGGGCTCTTGTAGCCCTGCACCGGCAGCCATTTCAGCTCCAGCGAGAATCCCCAGACCATGAAATAGGCGAGCACGAACACCGGGATCGAGAAGCCGAGTACCGCGAACACCATCACCGAGCGGTCGATCCAGGTGCCGGACTTCCAGGCCGCCAGCGCGCCCAGCGGCACCGCCACCAGCACCGAGAACACCACGGTGGTCAGCGACAGCATGAAGGTCGGCTCGATGCGCTGGCCGATCAGCGTGGTCACCGGCAGGTTCGAGAAGATCGAGATCCCCAGGTCGCCCTGGACGAGCCGCAGGATCCAGCTGACGAACTGCACCACGATCGGCTCGTTCAGGCCGAGCTGCGCGCGGATTCGTTCGATGTCGGCCGGGCTGGCGTAGTCGCCGGCGATGATGGCCGCCGGATCGCCGGGCGACAGCCGCAGGATCATGAACACGACGAACGCCACCACCAGCATGACCGGGATGGTGGCGAGCGCCCGCCGGCCGATGAATATCCACATGGTCTAGGCTGCCTTCAGGTGTTGGCGGCGGGTGGGGCCAGGGACCCACGGGGCGACGGGCGGGCCGGACTTCATGCCGAGGCTGACGACTGTTGCCGCATGCGCCATCGAGGGTTCGGCCTCCGCTGGATTCCCGCTCACGCCGACATGTTCCAGAAGAACTGGACCGGCGACTTGATCATGCCCTTGACGTTCGAGCGATAGCCGCAGGGCAGGAAGAAGTTCCCCATCAGGGCATGGATGCCGGTCTCGACGAAACGCTTCTGGGCGGCGTCGCCGAGCCGCTTCTGCTCGGCCGGATCGCTGGTGAACACGAACCTGTCCCGGATCGCCTCGATCTCCGGGTCGCTGGGCCAGCCGAACCAGGCCTTGTCGCCGCCGGCGCTCATGTTGGTGGCGAGCGGGGTCAGCAGGTCGGCGCCGATGGTCCAGGTGTGGAAGATGTTCCAGCCGCCCTGGTCGACCGGGTCCTTCTTGGCGCGCCGCGAGGTGACGGTGGCCCAGTCCATGGCCTGGATCTCGACCTCCATGCCCATGGCCCGCATCATCTCGGCGCCGACCAGGGTGAACGCCGCGGTGATCGGGATGTCGGTGGCCTGCAGCATCACCACCTTGGTGCCGTCGTAGCCGGCGTCGGCCAGCATCTTCCTGGCGTTCTCGATGGTATGCGGCCGGATCATGTCGAGCCCGGCCTCGGTCGACAGCGCGGTGCCGCACGGGAAGTAGCTCTCGCAGACCTTGTAGAAATCCGGGTTGCCGACGCCGGCCTGCAGGAATTTCTCCTGGTCGACCGCGGCCATGACGGCGCGCCGGACGCCGGGGTTGTCGAACGGCGGCAGCAGGTGGTTGAAGCGCATGATCCCCTGGCTGCCCAGCGGGTCCAGCACCTCGACGGTGATGTCGGGGCTCTGGCCGACCAGCGGCGCCAGGTCGGCGGGAATCTGTTCGTAGTAGTCGACCTCGCCGGTCATCAGCGCATTCATCGCGGTGGTCGGGTCGGGGATGTAGTTCCACTCGACCCGGTCGACGCCGGCGATCTTGCCGCCGGCGGCCATGCTGGCCGGCTCCTTGCGGGGCACATAGGCCTCGTTCCTGGCGTACACCACCTTCGAACCGGGAACCCATTCTGCCTTCACGAACTTAAACGGTCCGGACCCGACGATTTCGGGAATCTGCTTGAACGGGTCGGTCTCGGCCAGCCGCTTCGGCATCATGAACGGCACGTTCGACGAAATCTTTCCGAGCGCCTCCAGCACCAGGCCGAACGGCTTGTCGAGCTTCATCACGAAGGTCCTGGCGCCGACCGGCTCCAGGCTCGTGGTGTATTGCATGAGCTTCTGGCCGAGGCCGTCGCGCCTGCCCCAGCGCTTGATCGAGGCGACGCAATCTTCGGCGGTGACCGGCGGCCCGTCGTGCCAGGCCAGGCCCTCGCGCAGCGTGAATGTCCAGGTCAGCCTGTCGTCGCTGACGGTGTAGGTGTCGACCATCTGCGGTCGCGGCGTGAACGTCTCGTCCATCGCGAACAGGGTGTCGAACACCAGGTAGGCGTGGTTTCGCGTGATGTACGCGGTGGTCCAGATCGGATCGATGTTCTTCAGGTCGGCATGCGGGATTACCCGCAGTACCGATCCGGCGGCATGGGCGGCACGTGGCATTGAGGCGATGAAAGGCGTGGCTAGGGCGCCTGTGACGAAGGCGCGACGGCTGAACGTCATCCCTGGACTCCTACGGTTACGGCAGGCTGCAGAGAAGCCTCCTCCCCGGCCACCCCGATCCTCCGTCGGGTATGGCAGCCGGCCCGCCCCCGGAGCGGAGACGGGCCGGCCGTTCGTATGCGTCAGACGGACATGTTCCAGAAGAACTGCACCGGCGACTTGATCATACCCTTGACGTTATCGCGGTAGCCGCAGGGCACGAAGAAGGTCCCGACATTGGCGTGGGTACCGATCTCGATCGCCCGCTTCTGGATCTCCTTACCCAGCTCCTTCTGCTCGGCCGGATCGCTGGTGAAGGCGAACTTGTCGCGCAGTTCCTCGATCTTGGCGTCGGTCGGCCAGCCGAACCACGCCTTCTCGGTGCCGCCGCCGGACAGGCCGACCGCGGAGATCGGGTTGACCAGATCGCCGCCGATCCACCAGGTGTGGAACACGTTCCAGCCGCCCTGGTCGACCGGGTCCTTCTTGGCCCGGCGCGAGGTCAGGGTCGACCAGTCCATCGCCTGGATTTCGACCTCCATCCCGAGCGAGCGCATGGTCTCCGCCGCCACCAGGCTGAACGCCGAGGTGATCGGGATGTCGGTCGGCTGCATCAGCACCACCTTGGTGCCGTCGTAGCCGCCTTCCTCCAGCAGCTTCTTGCTGCGCGCGAGGTCGATCGGACGGATCATGTCGAGGCCGGCGTCGTTCTCCATCGGCGAACCGCAGGGGAAGTAGCTCTCGCAGACCTTGTAGAAGTCCGGGTTGCCGACGCCGGCCTGCAGGAACTTCTCCTGGTTGACGGCGCTGATGACGGCACGCCGGGCTTCGGCGGTGTGGAACGGCTTCAGCAGGTGGTTGAAGCGCAGCATTCCCTGGCTGCCGAGCGGGTCGAGCACCTCGGTGGTGACGCCCGGGGTCTGGCCGATCAGCGGCGCCAGGTCGCCCGGGACCTGCTCGTAGTAGTCGACCTCGCCGGAGACCAGGGCGTTCATCGCGGTGGTCGGATCCGGGATGTACAGCCACTCCACCCGGTCGACCTTGGCGATCTTGCCGCCGGCCGCGGCACTCGCCGGCTCCTTGCGCGGCACATAGGCCTCGTTCTTGGCGTAGACCACCTTCGAGCCCGGGACCCATTCCTCCTTCACGAACTTGAAGGGGCCGGAGCCGATGACCTCGGGGATCTGCTTGAACGGGTCGGTCTCGGCCAGCCGCTTCGGCATCATGAACGGCACGTTCGACGAGATCTTGCCGATCGCGTCGAGAACCAGGCCGAACGGCTTCTGCAGCTTGAGGACGAAGGTCTTGGCGTCCACCGGCTCCAGGCTCTCGGTGTACTGCATCAGCTTCTGGCCCATGCCGTCGCGCTTGCCCCAGCGCTTCAGCGAGGCGACGCAATCCTCTGCGGTCACCGGCGGGCCGTCGTGCCAGGCCAGGCCGTCACGCAGCGTGAAGGTCCAGACCAGCCTGTCGTCGCTGACGGTGTAGGTGTCGACCATCTGCGGGCGCGGCGTCAGCGTCTCGTCCATCGCAAACAGCGTGTCGAAGATCATGTAGCCGTGGTTCCGCGTGATGTACGCGGTGGTCCAGATCGGGTCGATGTTCTTCAGGTCGGCGTGCGGAATCACCCGCAGCACCGATCCGGCGGCGCGAGCGGCGCGCGGAATCGACGCGACGAACGGCGCGGCGAGGGCCCCCCCGACAAAGGCTCGACGTGTAAACGACATCCCTGCTCTCCTTTTTTTGTAGCCGGAGCGTCCAATGGTTCGTGAAAGGACGTCCAGTGTCGGCCCGGTTCCGCAATTCGCGTGCCATCCGCAATACCCCGGGCAACCCGCGGATTCCGGCAATCTAAACGACAGTCCGTGAGATTGTTGCGTCCCTCGTGATCGTCATTCGGGCGAACGGTGCGGGCATATGCCCAAGAGACCGGCAGCCTGCGGGCACGTTCGACCGAGCCTCACAACCCACCATGAGGGTAATCGAGCGCTATCGGGACGGGGGCTGTCAACCGCCGTGCTTCACAATCCGCAGGCGGCGCGGGACAATGCCCGATGATTCGGCCAGGTGCCGAGCCGCGAGGTAGCGAGATGGCGATACGACAGTTCGACACCGGCTTCATCGACATGAACGGCAAGACGGTGCTGGTTACCGGCGGCACCGGGTCGTTCGGTCGGCAGTTCATCCGCACCGTGCTCGGCCGCTTCAAGACCCGGCGCTGCATCGTGTTCTCGCGCGACGAGCAGAAGCAGTACGACATGGGGCAGGACTTCCCGGACACCCAGTACCGGGAGATCCGCTACTTCATCGGCGACGTGCGGGACGTCGACCGGCTCGAGATGGCGATGCGCGACGTCGACTACGTGGTGCACGCCGCCGCCCTCAAGCACGTGCCGACCGCCGAGTACAATCCGTTCGAATGCGTGCGCACCAACGTCGACGGCGCCGAGAACGTGGTGAAGGCGGCGCTGCGCACCGGCGTGCGCAAGGTGATCGCGCTGTCGACCGACAAGGCCGCCAACCCGATCAATCTGTACGGCGCCACCAAGCTCGCCTCCGACAAGATCTTCGTCGCCGCCAATAATCTTTCGGGCGCCGACGGCTGTCAGTTCTCGGTGGTCCGCTACGGCAACGTCATCGGTTCGCGCGGCAGCGTCATCCCGTTCTTCCGCAAGCTGGTCCTGGACAACAAGGATCGGCTGCCGATCACCGACCCGCGCATGACGCGGTTCTGGATCACCCTGCAGCAGGGCGTGAACTTCGTGCTGTCGTCCATGGAGTTGATGCACGGCGGCGAGATCTTCGTGCCGAAGATCCCCAGCATGAAGATCGTCGACGTCGCCGACTGCATGGGCCCCGGCCTGCCGCACGAGGTCGTCGGCATTCGCCCGGGCGAGAAGCTGCACGAGGTGATGGTGCCCGAGGACGACGCCCGCACCACCGTCGAGATCGACGACCGCTACATCGTCCTGCCGGCCTTCACCGATGCGCCGCTGCGGGAGTGGATGGCGCGCGGCGCCAAGCCGGTCGACCCGGAGTTCCGATATGCCAGCGACAGCAATCACGAGTGGTTGAGCGCGGCGGAACTCGGCGGCATGGTCTCGGTGACCTAGTCGCGGGGCGTTTCCGCCTACCCCTGGCCGTCGTCGCGCTTCGCCCAGCCCATGATCCAGACCGCCGGCGGGATCCACAGCAGCCCGGCCACCAGGTAGTAGACCGCCTGCAGCAGGGCGTGGTCGGGCAGCGCGCCGCCAAGGGTGGCGGCGGTGACGGCGTAGGCGGTCAGGCCGATCAGGATGGCAAGTCCGCCGATGGGGGTGCGCCAGCGCATGGCGGCGGGGATAGACGAGGTTCGGGCCCGCCGCAAGATGTCGTGTCCAGGGTAGGCGCCGGCCGCGCCGCGTGATAGCGCAGCAGCACGGATGGCGCGGAGAATCGAAATGCCCGGCAAGATCGCCTCGGTCGCCGCGCTGCTGCTGAGCGTGGGTCTGCTGCAGAGCGCCAACGGCCTGTTCGGCTCGCTGCTCGGCGTCCGGCTCGGCCTCGACCCGGAATTCTCGGCCAGTACCGCCGGCCTGGTGCTGTCCGGCTATTTCGTGGGGCTGGTGCTCGGCTGCCTGACCTGCGGTCGGATCATCGAGCGGGTCGGCCACGTCCGCGCCTTCGCCGCCCTGGTTTCGATCGTGTCGGCGACCGCGGTCGCCCATGCCTTCGCGGTCGACGCGGTCTATTGGTTCATCCTGCGGGTCGCCTTCGGCTTCTGCATGGCGGGCGTCTACATGGTCGCCGAGAGCTGGATGAACGGCGCCGCCACCAACACCACCCGGGGCGCGCTGCTGTCGATCTACATGCTGGTGCAGTACGGGGCGATGGGCGCCGGGCAGTTCCTGCTGAATGTCGCCGATCCCGGAAGCTTCGTACTGTACGGCGTCGCCTCGATCCTGTTCTCGCTGGCGCTGGTGCCGCTCACGCTGGCGCGTTCGGCGGCGTCCGGCGAGGTCGGGCGGTCGGCGCTGAGCTTCGTCGCGCTGTACCGGATCTCGCCGCTCGGCATTGTCGGCAGCTTCGGCAGCGGCATGCTGTCCGGCGCGGTGTTCGCGACCGCCTCGGTGTATGCCACCACGATCGGCATGCCGGTGTCGCAGATCGCCATCTTCGTGTCGTCGGGGATCCTGGGCGGGCTGGTGATGCAGTGGCCGCTGGGCAAGCTCTCGGACCTGTTCGACCGCCGCACCGTCCTGACCGGTTCGATCTTCGGCGCCGCGGTCCTGGGCGCGCTGCTGGCATTCCTGCCCGCCCCGGGCTTCTGGCCATTCGTGATCCTGGCGGGCGCCTATGGCGGCACCGCGGTGACGCTGTACTCGATCGCCGTCGCCCATGCGAACGACCACATCGAGGCCCATGACCTGGTGGCAGCCAGCGCCGGCCTGCTGCTGGCCTACAGCCTCGGCGCCGTGATCGGCCCGATCGCCTCGACCAACGCGATGGGGCTGTTCGGGCCGCAGGGGTTCTACGGATTCGGGATGGTGGTGGCCCTGCTGGTCGGACTGTTCGCGCTGTGGCGGATGACCCGCCGGGCGGCGCCGGAGGACCAGGGCCGGTTCGTGGCGGTCCCACGCACCAGCCCGGTGGCCTCGGATCTCGACCCGCGCGGCGAGACCGAGGAAGATGACGGCGGCACCGTCGACCCGCAGGCCCGCGCATGACCGTGATCGTCGAGTTCCAGCCCGCTTCCGAAGCCGACTTCGAGACTCTCCTCGATCTGCGGATCCGGGTGATGCGGCGGCATCTCGAGCGCGTCGGCCGGTTCGACCCGGACCGCGCGCGCCGATACTTTCGCGAGGGATACGACCCGACCCACCTTCGGCTGATCCTGGTCGACGGCGCGTTCGCCGGCTGCGTCGCGCTGAAGCCGGACGGCGACGGCCTGGTGCTGGAGCACTTCTACCTCGACGACGCCGTGCAGGGACGGGGCGTCGGCGGCATGGTCATGACCCGCCTGCTGGCCGAGGCCGACGCGGCGGTATTGCCGATCCGGCTCGGCGTGCTGAAGGGCAGCCCGGCCGCAAGGCTGTACCAGCGCCACGGCTTCGCCTGGACCCACGACGAACCATTCGACGACTACTATGAGCGCCGCCCCGGCTGACGCCGTCGGCGGTGGCGCGACTAGGCCGCTTCGGCGCCGTAATAGGTGGTCACCACATGGGTGGCCTCGGCGAAGAACAGCCAGCGCTCGACCACCGCGCCGGCCGAGCCGGCGAGCGCCGCCAGGAACAGCGCCAGCACCGCACCGCCGCCGCCGACCGCGGCCGCGATCAGCAGCAGCACCAGCGCCGCGCCGACGCCGACCCCGCCGGCGATCAGGCGCAGCTTGGTCGCGTGCTTGCGGGCGATCCGGTAGCCCATCTCGCGCATCACGTAGTTGCGCGAGGTCGTCGGCGCCTCCAGCAGCCGCACCCGGCCGAGATGGCCGAGGCCGGTGGCGCTCCCGGCGGTGGTGGCCGGGGTCGCGGAGTCGATCGACCGCCAGTAGGCGAGCTTCAGCGCCGCGACCGCGATCCCGGCGGCGACCGACAGCCACAGGAAGGTGTCGGCGGCACCGCCGAACGCGGCGGTCAGCAGCGTCATCCACAGCGCCCCGGTGTACAGCGCGACCGCCAGATACACCGGGACCGTCAGCGGATGCCGCCACTGCCGGATGGTCGGCAGCGACGCGTAGATCATGCCGGTGCAGGCCACGGTGGCGACGGCGCCGAGGCTGGCCAGCAGGCCGAAGGCGCCCCATAGCCCGCCGGTCTCGCCGAGGCACACCCAGCCGATGCCGAACAGCCCGGCCGGCAGGTAGGTGGCGACCGCGGCCACGCCCTCGCGCGACAGCCAGGACGAGCGCCACTGCGACAGCGCCCGCCAGGCCCGCTCGGGCCGGCCGAGGTGGAAGGTGGAGGCCAGCAGGCCGGCGGTGATCAGGCCGAGCGCCGACGCGAGGCCGACCAGCGCGAAGCCAAGCCCACCCGGCGCCAGCCCGCCGGCGCCGGCGAGGCCCAGCAGGAACAGCAGGCCGTAACCGGCCCCGGAGGCGGTGGTGAAGAAGATGACGGAGGCGGCGGGATGCATGGTTCGGGTCTCCGTCAGCGCGACAGTACGGCGTCGACCCAGGCCAGCATCCGGCCACCCTTGGTCGCCGGTGCACCGGTCGACGGCACCGCATCGGTTGCCTCGGCCACCAGCTGCTCCAGCCGGCTGGGCGCGCCGGTGGCGCCGCAGGTCTTCTTCTGCGGTCGTGGCGGCAGGTACTTGTTGACCGGCTTGTAGCCCATCTCCGGCATCAGGTCGTAGCCGCCGCGCTCGGCCACCAGCGTCGACACCGCGCTCTGCGGGTCGCCGAGGTCGCCGAAGTGCCGGGCGCCGACCGGGCAGGTGGACACGCAGACCGGAACCCGGTCGATCTCTTCCAGGTTCTCGTTGTAGATCCGGTCGACGCACAGGGTGCACTTCTTCATGACGCCGTCGGCATGGTCGTATTCGCGGGCGCCGTAAGGGCAGGCCCAGGAACACAGCTTGCAGCCGATGCAGGTGTCGGCGTTGACCAGGACGATGCCGTCCTCTTCGCGCTTGTAGCTGGCGCCCGTCGGGCAGACCTCGACGCAGGCCGGGGTCTCGCAATGCAGGCAGGAACGCGGGAAATGCACGGTCCGGCCTTCGGCCCCGTCGCCGGCCTCGTAGGTGTGGATGCGGTTGAACCACACGCCCCAGGCGCCGGCGTCGTCGGTGCCGCCCTCGGCGCTCTCGGTCCCGGAATAGGCGTTCCAGTCGGTCATCGGGGCGGAATGCCCGCCGGAGTTCCATTCCTTGCAGTTCACGGCGCAGGCGTGGCAGCCGACGCAGATGTCCAGGTCGATGACCAGGCCGAGCTTCCTGGTGCCGGCGGTTGTGGGAAGCGACGTCATCGGTCTGTCCCCGCTCCAGTCATGCATGCCTTCACGTCGTCATCCCGGACGCCGGTTTGCCCGAGATCTCCGATCTCGTCGGCAAGGCGAGTGATCCGGGACCCACCGGCTGCTGCCGTGGTTCGGCGGTATCGGCCCGTCGCTTCGTGGATCCCGGATCGTCCGCGCAGGGCGCGGCCGTCCGGGATGACGGCGGACGGGGAGGTGCGGCTCTTGGCAGTCATTCCGCGGCCTCCTTCCCGGCGGGCGCGCCGTAGCGCAGCGTCGCCGTTGCCGGCGGTGGGTTCGGCGGTGCTGAGACCGGATCGAACTGCGGTTCCGCGACCGTGCCGGGAGCGTCGGCGGCGACCTTCTCGATCCGGACCCGCAGGTCGTACCAGGCGGCCTGTCCGGTGACCGGATCGGAGTTGGCGTAGCGGTAGCCGCCGTTCTCGGGCAGCAACTCGGCGATCAGGTGGTTCAGCAGGAAGCCCTTGGTCGCCTCCGGCGCGTCGGCTGCCAGGTTCCAGGCCCCGCGGCGCTTGCCGATGGCGTTCCAGGTCCACAGGGTGTCCGGGTTGACGCCCTCCATCAGCTTGACCTGGGCCTTTATGCGGCCGTGGTGCGAGGTGACAGCCACCCAGTCGTCGTCGGCGATGCCGAGGGACTCGGCGCGCTCGCGGCTCATGTGCAGCTTGTTCAGCCCGTGAATCTGCCGCAGCCAGGCGTTCATCGAACCCCAGGAGTGGTACATCGCCGCCGGCCGCTGGGTGACCGCATGCATCGGGAACGCGGCCTCGTCCAGCGCCTCGCCCTCGAACGGCGCGTACCAGAACGGCAGCGGATCGAAGTAACGCGCGATCCGGTCACGGTGCTCGGCCGGCGGCTGGATATCGCCATGGCCCTGCGCCGCCAACCGGAAGCGCTGCAGCGGCTCGGAATACAGTTGCAGCACGATCGGGTCGGCCTTGCCGATCAGGCCGAGGGCGACCGCGGTTTCCAGGTAGGCCTTGTTGCCGTGCTTGAAGTAGCGCTCCTCGGGCTTGAACTCGTGGCGCCAGAAGCACTGGTTGTCGACGTAACGGGCCAGTTGGTCCGGGTTCGGTTCGCCCTTGCCGCCCTTGGATCCGTCGGCGCCGCGCCAGCCGGCCAGCGGGCCGATGCCGGGCGAGCGCTCGTGGTTGGCGAGGTAGTCCGGATAGCCGCCGGGATAGCGCGGCGCCCCGTCTTCCTTGACCAGCCCCGGCAGTCCGATACGCACGCCGAGGTCGATCAGCACGTCCTGGAACGGCCGCACGTCGCGGTCCGGCGGCACGATCGGCTGGCGGATCGAGTCGGCGGCGCCGTTGGCATCGCAGATCGGCCGGTCGAGCAACGAGATGCAGTCCCAGCGCTCCAGATAGGTGGTGTCGGGCAGCACCAGGTCGGCATAGGCGATGGTCTCGGACGCGTAGGCGTCGGAGTAGATGATCTTGGGAATCTTGTACTCGCCGGTGGCCGGATCCTTGTCGGTGAGCATCGCCATGGTGCCGGCGGTGTTCATCGACGAGTTCCAGCCCATGTTGGCCATGTACATGAACAGCAGGTCGACCGGGTAGGGATCGCCGGCCCAAGCGTTGCGGATCACCATGTGCATCAGGCCGTGGGCTGCGATCGGCGCCTCCCAGGAATACGCCTTGTCGATGCGGCGCGGCGTGCCGTCGTCGTCGATCAGCAGGTCTTCGGGCCCCATCGGGAAGCCGAGCGGCGGGCCGGCCATCGGGGTGTTCGGCTTGACCTGCCCGGCCTTGCCGACCGGCTTGACCGGCGGTGGCACCGGCTTTGGAAACGGCGGCTTGTAGCGAAAGCCGCCGGGGGAATCGATCGAGCCGATCAGCACCTGCAGAAGGTGCAGCGCCCGGCAGGTATGGAAACCGTTGGAGTGGGCGGAGATGCCGCGCATGGCGTGCATGGCGACCGGCCGACCGATCATCCGGTCGTGCTTGCGCCCGGCCCAGTCGGTCCAGGGCTGCTCGATCACCACCTCCTGTTCGAAGGCGGCGTGGGCGATCTCGGCGGCGAGCCGGCGGATGGTGTCGGCCGGCACTCCGCAACGCTCGGCGACCGCGTCCGGGGCGTACTCGTCGGCGACGTAGCGGTCGTGCAGCAGCTGGAAGGACGGCACCGCGACCCGGCCGTCGGCCAGCTTGTGCTCGCCGACCAGCGCCGGCGCGACGTCGGGCAGCATGGCGTTGGCGAGCGCGCCGGCGTTGCGGTCGAAGCACAGCGGGTTGCCATCGGCGTCGCGGGCGAACATCCCGTGGTCGGCGGAGCCGGGATCCTGGATCACCAGCCAGGGCGCGTTGGTGTAGCGAACCAGGTAGTCGAGATCGACGCGCCGGGCCTTCAGCAGTTCGTGGACGATCGCCAGAACCAGCAGGCCGTCGGTGCCGGGACGGATGCCGATCCACTCGTCGGCGATCGCCGAGTAGCCGGTACGAACCGGGTTCACCGAGACGAACTTCGCCCCGCGGCCCTTGAGCTTGCCGAGACCCATCTTGATGGGGTTGGAATCGTGGTCCTCGGCGACCCCGAACATCACGAAGTAGCGGGCGTTCTCCCAGTCCGGCTCGCCGAACTCCCAGAACGATCCGCCGATGGTGTATAATCCGGCCGCCGCCATGTTCACCGAACAGAAGCCGCCATGGGCGGCATGGTTCGGGGTGCCGAATTGGCTCGCCCACCAGCCGGTCAGGGACTGCGACTGGTCGCGGCCGGTGAAGAACGCGAGCTTGCGCGGGTCGCGCGCCCTGATCTCGCCCAGCCAGTCGGCTGCGGTGGCCAGCGCCTCCTCCCACTCGATCTCCTGGAACTCGCCGGAACCGCGCGGGCCGACCCGCTTCAGCGGCTTGGTCAGGCGCGCCGGCGAGTAGTGGGTCATGATGCCGGCCGATCCCTTGGCGCACAGCACGCCCTTGTTGACCGGGTGGTTGCGGTTGCCCTCGATGTAGCGGATCCGGCCGTCCTTGAGGTGGACTTTGATCCCGCAGCGACAGGCGCACATGTAGCAGGTGGTGTACTTGACCGCGTCGGAAACCGGCGGCGATGGGTCGACGACCTCGCGCACGGTCTCGAAGGGATTGGGGATCATTCGGGCGGACTCCAGGCTGGCGTGACTGGAAAGTGCAAGCTGGCCACCGGCGGGTCAAGTGATGCCGGCGGCTGCCTCGCCCCCGGGTCCGGCGACTTCGGACCCGGATTGCCATATCGTCGCGTGACTGTCCGGGGTGTTGCGAGGAGCGCACTATGAAACTGGTGATGGCGATCATCAAACCGTTCCGGCTCGACGAGGTCCGCGCGGCACTGGCGGCGGCTGGAGTCGACGGCATGACGGTGTCGGAAGCCAAGGGCTTCGGGCGCCAGCATGGCCACAACGAGGTCTACCGGGGGGCGGAATACATGGTCGAGTTCGTTCCGAAGGTCCGCATCGAGGTGGCGGTGAACGACATTGACGTGGCCAAGGTCGTCGACGCGATCGCCGACACCGCCCATACCGCCCGCATCGGCGACGGCAAGATCTTCGTGCTGGGCCTCGGCGACGCCGTGCGGATCCGCACCGGCGAGACCGGCAGCGCGGTCGTCTGACCGTCTTGGCCTCCGCCGCGGCTGGGCGTAGGCTCGTCTTTCCTGCGGTCGCGGCCTTGCCGATGCCTCGCCGGAAAGCCGGCCGGGCGGAACGCCCGGAATGGCCAAGCAAGACCGACCGGGTGCAACGCCTGGCGCTGCAAGGGAGAGACACCATGCCGACACCGGACCCGCGCGATGCGATGCTGCACGAGCCGATCACCGGTCGATCCGCCTGGAGCGGCACCGATCTCGCCGACGCCCGCGACTGGGCCCAGGCCCTGTCTGCTGCGGACGTGGCCGAGATCGACGCCGCCTTTCGGGCCGTGAAGGCCCGCGGCCTCAACTTCGCCGACGTCACGGCGGCCGACTTCCCGCTGCCGGGGCTGGCGGCGAAACTCGGTACACTGCTGAACGAACTGGAGGACGGCCGCGGCGTCGCCCTGCTGCGCGGCCTCCCGGTCGCCGACTACGAGGACGATGACCTGCGCCTGTTGTGGGCCGGGATCGGCGCCCATATCGGACCGCTGCTGCCGCAGTCGGTCGACGGCAAGCTGATGCGCGACGTGCGCGACGAGGCCAGCGGCAAGTTCCAGCAACATGCGCCATCGGTGGTTCCCGGGACCCTGACCTCGACCCAGAAGGCCCAGTCGAACGGCCCGCTGCGGTTCCATACCGACCGTGCCGACGTGCTCGGCCTGCTGTGCGTCCGTCAGGCCGGCGCCGGCGGCGAGAGCAAGGTCGCCAGCTCGGTGGCGGTGCGCAACGAGATCCTGAGGCGCCGACCGGATCTGCACGAACTGCTGTGCGGGCCCTACTGGCGGACCCGCGAGACCCAGGACGTCGGGGGCGGTCAGAAGGTGTTCGCGATGCCGGTGTTCAGCTTTCGCGAAGGCCATTTCAGCAGCCAGTACTCCCGTACCTTCGTCGAGGAGGCGCAGCGCCTCGACGGCGTGCCGAAAATGACACCGGCGATGGACGAGGCGCTCGACCTGCTGGCCGAGGTCGCGGAAGAACTCAGCCACGTGTTCCGGCTCGAGCCCGGCGACATGGTGTTCTACAACAACCACGTCCTCTACCACGGCCGCACGCCGTTCACTGACGATTCGGCCAGCCGCGCCGACCGGCTGCTATACCGGCTGTGGTTCGCCCCGGCCCGGACCCGACCGCTGCCGGAGTGCTATCGCGAGACCTGGGGCTCGACCGAGCCCGGCGCCTTTCGCGGCGGCATGATGGTGGCGGGGCGGTCGCAGGCGGCGTAGCGGGGCGTCTCGGGAAGTCCTCCGGCCGGCTCCGGAACCCAACTGCCGCCCGCGACCGCTACGTCAGCGCATCGATCTCTTCGTCGGTCAGCGAGCCGGGGACGATGGTGATCGGGATGCGCAGGCGTGCGGCCCCCTTGCTCGAGAGGTAGCCGATCAGCGGGCCCGGGTTGTCCGACTTGGCGGCGGCGCCCAGCACCAGCACCGAGATCGAGCTCTCCTCGTCGATCAGGTTCATCAACTCCTCGCGGGTCGTGCCCTCGCGCAGGTAGATGATCGGGATCGCACCGGTCATTTCCACGACCTGCTGGCTCATGCGGTCCATCAGGGCCTCGGCTTCCTGCCGGGCCTCCTCGCGCATCAACTCGCCGACCCCCATCCAGTGCTGGAATTCGACCGGCTCGATCGCCCGGAACAGCGCCACACGGCCGCCGGTGTGCCGGGCGCGCTGCCCGGCGAACCGCAGGGCAACTCCCATTTCCTCGCTGTCGTCGACGACGACGAGGAAGACTCGTGGATGCGCAGAAACGTCTGCGGGTGCGGTGTCGCTCATGGCCTGTTCCGAAACGCCGCCGTGCGGCCGTGCTTTTCCACGCTCAGACTTTACGGAAGATCACCGCCGCGAGCCAGCCCGCCAGCACGGCGACCAGGATCGCGAATATTCCGTAGGCCGCGGCATTGGTGTGCGCAAAGCGGAACACATAGGCGCCGAGGCCGATTTTCGACACCCGGAGCGGCGTGGTCTGGGCGTGCACCGGGCTTCCGTCGCGGAGATAGTAGACCGAGACCGTGTAGATCCCGGTGACCACATTCGCCGGGAACGACACCCGGGTCCGGAACAGCCGGCCGGACAGGACCAGGATACGGCCGGTCTCGGCACCGTACAGGCCGTGCCGCACCTGGTTGCGGATCAGCCCGTCGCGGAATGTACGGATTCTCGCGGTCGGCGTGTCGCGGTCCTTGAGCATCGGCCGCAGGCTGATGTGGTCGAGACCCATTTCCTGACGCATCCGGACGTCGGGATCGATGTCGTCGAGCGAGCCGGTGGTGGCTACCGTGTAGAACGACGGGACGTTCTGGAAGGTCATGGATTCGGTATTGATCCAGATTCCGGCGATCCGGTCCTTGCGTCGCACCGTCACGGACTGCCGCGGGCCGGTCACCACCACGATGATCTGGCCTTCGCCCTCGACCGCGCCGAACAGCAGCAGTTCGGCTCCGGTGAAGCCGGTGGTGATGGCGATCTCGTGGTCCGACAGGTCGGCGATCAGATCCTGCTGGCCGCGGACGACCGGCGCGGCAGCAGCGAATGCCGCGAGCACCAGACAGGCCGTGACCAGGAAACTGATCCGGGCGCGCCTCATCCGTGCCCCATGTGGAAGTCGATCGAGAACAGGTCGATGGGCGTGACCACCAGGTCGATCGCGATCTTGATGCAGACCCCGAGCACCATGAGGGCCAGCAGGCTGCGCAGGTGCTCGCCCCGCAGTCGGGCGCCGAGCTGGGTGCCGAACTGGGCGCCGATGACCGCGCCGACCAGCAACGTGATCGCTAGGATCACGTCGACGGTCTGGGTATTCAGCGCCTGCAGGAAGGTCACGTTGGCGGTCACGAAGATGATCTGGAACAGCGAGGTGCCGACCACCACGCCGGTCGGCATGCCGAGCAGGTAGATCATCGCCGGCACCATCACGAAGCCGCCGCCGACGCCCATCAATGCGGTCAGGATACCGACGCAGAAGCCGATTCCGAGCGGCAACAAGGCGCTGATGTAGAGCTTGGAGCGTCGGAACCGCATCTTCAGCGGCAGGCCGTGCAGCCAGTTGTGCTGGTGCAGCTTGGAGCGCCGGCCGGTCGGGCGGCGCGACCGCAGGATGGCGCGCACGCTCTCGCTCAGCATCAGCGCGCCGATGGTCCCGAGGAACACCACGTAGCTGAGGTTGATGACCAGGTCGATCTGGCCGAACCGCCGCAGCAGGGTGAACAGGGCGACACCGGCGGAGGATCCGAAGAAGCCGCCGACCAGCAGCACCCACCCCATCTTGAAGTCGACATTGCCGCGCCGCCAGTGCGCGATCACTCCGGAAACCGACGAGGCGACGATCTGGTTGGCACTGGTCGCGACCGACACCGCCGGCGGAACACCCATGAAGATCAGCAGCGGCGTCATCAGGAAGCCGCCGCCGACCCCGAACAACCCCGACAGCACTCCGATCATCCCGCCCATCCCCAGAACGAGGAAGACGTTCACCGAAATCTCGGCGATGGGGAGATAGACGTACATTGTTCGCCCGGGGCAGAAACGGAAACACGCCCCGAGGCTGGCCAGGGGGCGTGAACGTAGTGGTACACCGATCCCGTGCGGGATAGAAGGTGTTTGTTTGGTAAAGGCTTAGCCGGGTTCTACCGGAAGCCCGGTTTGCGCCCAGGCGATGATCCCGCCTTCGAGTCGGAACAACGGGCGGCGATCACCGGTGGCACGCAGCTGTTCGGCCGCAAGCCCGCAACGTCGGCCGCTTCGGCAGTGCAGCACGACGCGGTCGTCGGGGCCGGCGGCGATCGCCGTCGGATCGAACCGAGACAGCGGCACCAGGGTCGAACCGGGAATCCGCGCCTGCGCGAATTCATCCTCCTCGCGCACGTCGAACAGGGCGACGTGGCCCTCGCGCAGCCAGTCGGCCAGGGTCGCGGCGTCGATGAACTGGGTCTTCGGTTCGGTCGTCATGATCTGGCCCGCTCTCGCATCATCCGGCATCGCCTCAGCCGGCGGCGGCGCTCTCCGCTTCCTTGCCGGGCATGGCTTCGACATGCGGCAGGTAAAGTCGGCACAGCACCTCGATCAATACCCGCGCCTCGTGCGAGGCGAGCGAGTAGTAAATCGACTGGGCCGACCGCCGCGTTTTGACGATCCCATGATGCCGCATCTTCGCCAAGTGCTGCGATAGCGCGGACTGGCTGAGACCGCTCACGGCCTCCAGTTCGGTGACCGACCGCTCGCCGGTGTCGGCAAGCTCGCACAACACCAACAGACGCCGGTCGTTGGCCATGATCTTCAACAGCATGGCCGCTTCGGCTGCTCTTTTCTGCAGATCATTGGCGCTCAGCTTGCCGACTGGTCTCATTGAGGCCCGCTGTAATTTTCCGACGCCACAATTCCTATGACAGGGCATACGGACAATGCAATAGCGCGGCATCCACCGAACGAGCTGTCGGAGCCGCGACGGGTGATCATCCGGTGAAGCGCGTGCGGCCACCGACGACGGTCGCGGCGACCCGGACGCCGGCGGGCGCGAAGATCCAGCGATCGACCAGCATCGACGGGTCCCCGGTGCCGCCGACCTCGTCGGCCAGCACGGCGAAGTCTGCCCGTCGGCCGACCTCGAGCGCTCCGATCGCCCGACCCAACGCGGTCGCCCCGCCACGGCAGACCCGTTGCAGCAGGCCGACCCCGACCGACGCACCGGGGCCGTCCGCCAGCACGGTACGGCGCCCGGTGAACAGCCGCTGACCGTTCTCCAGCCAACGTAGTTCCTCGGCCGGGTCGACCGAGACGTGGCTGTCGGAGCCGATGCCGATGGCTCCGCCTTCGGCCAGATAGGCCTCGGCCGGGAACAGGCCGTCGCCCAGGTTGGCCTCGGTGGCCGGGCACAGGCCGGCGACCGCGCCCGAGGCGGCGATCGCCCGGCGCTCGTCGTCCGACAGATGGGTTGCGTGCACCAGGCACCAGCGCCGATCCACCGGCAGGCTGTCGAACAGCAGCTCGACCGGGCGGCGCCGGCACCAGGCGACGCAGTCCGTCACTTCCTTCGGCTGCTCGGCGACGTGAATGTGCACCGGCGCCGTCGGGTCTATGCCGTCCAACGCGGCGATCGCCGCCTGCAGCCGATCCGGCCGTGCCGCCCGCAGGGAATGCGGCGCGATGCCGAGGCGGCGGTCGAACCGGTCGACGAACGCCGGCGCCAGCGCATCGAGCAGCCGGGCGAAGCCGTCCGGGTCATGCAGGAACCGCCGCTGCCGCTCGCCCGCGGGCGCCCCGCCGAACCCGCCGTCCTCGTAGTAGACCGGCAGCAGGGTGATGCCGATGCCGGCGGTTTCCGCGGCCCGCAACAGCCGGCGCGAGGTCTCCGCGGGATCGGCGTAGGGCCGACCGTCCGGGGCATGGTGGACATAGTGGAACTCGCCGACCGCGGTGTAGCCGCGGGCCAGCATCGCCCGGTAGAGCCGGGTGGCGATCGCCTCGATGCCGTCCGGGTCGAGTTCCGCGAGGAATCCGTACATTGCCTCGCGCCAGCTCCAGAAGCTGTCTCCGCCGCCGGGTACGCCATGATCGGGCCCGGCCCGCTCCGCCCTTCCGGCCAGCGCGAACTGGAAGGCGTGGCTGTGCAGGTTCGGTACGCCGGGCACCACCGCGCCGTCCAGGCGCTCGGCACCGCCGGCGGTGGCGTCCGGCGTGATGCGCACGAAGTTGCCGTCGGCGTCGGCTTCCAGCAGCACGTCGCGCGCCCAGCCCTCGGCGGTCAGCGCGAACGGCGTGAACCAGCGTTTCGTTTCAGGGTTTTGCATGCCGGTCGCCATCCGACTACGGTTGGCCGGCTGCGGGAGCGTGGCCGTCGGACGGACGGCGTGCCAGAGAGGCGGAGTGCGGCATGTGGGATTCTCTGTGGGTCGACGTCGGGCTCGCCACCATGGCGGGACCGAACCCGTATGGCAGGATCGAGGACGGCGCCATCGCGGTCAAGAACGGCCGCATCGCCTGGGTCGGCCCGCGTGCCGAACTGGCCGGGCCTATCGAGTCCCTGGCCTCGATCGTGAAGCAGGGTGACGGCGGCTGGATCACGCCGGCGCTGGTCGATTGCCACACCCACATCGTGCATGGCGGCCAGCGCGCCGGCGAGTTCGAGCAACGCCTGATGGGGGCCAGCTATGCCGACATCGCGCGTGCCGGCGGCGGCATCCTGTCGACCGTCACGGCTACCAGGGCGGCCACCGAGGAGGATCTGGTGGCGTCCGCGGCGCGGCGGCTCCGGCCGCTGCTGGCCGAGGGTGTCACGGCGATCGAGATCAAGTCGGGCTACGGCCTGGACCTGGACACCGAGCTGAAGATGCTTCGGGTGGCGCGGATCATCGAGGCGCGACTGCCGGTGGCGGTGACCACGACCTTCCTCGGCGCACACGCGGTGCCGCCGGAATGGAAGAACGACGCCGACGGCTACTTGGACTTCGTGTGCGACGAGGTGCTGCCGGCGGCTGTCGAGCAGGGACTGGTCGACCAGGTCGACGCGTTCTGCGAATCGATCGCGTTCTCGCCGGCGCAGGTGGCCCGGCTGTTCGAGGCTGCGGCGCTGTTCAAGCTGCCGGTCAAGTTGCATGCCGAGCAGTTGAGCGACCTGGGAGGAGCGGCGATGGCGGCCCGGGCCGGCGCCCTGTCGGCCGACCACCTCGAATACCTCGGTCCCGGCGGGGTGTCGGCGATGGCCGCGGCTGGGACCGTGGCGGTGTTGCTGCCCGGCGCCTTCTACACCCTGCAGGAGGGCCGCCGCCCGCCGGTCGACCGGTTGCGGAAGGCCGGGGTGCCGATCGCGGTGGCTACCGACAGCAACCCGGGCTCGTCGCCGGTGACGTCGCTGCTCACCACCATGAACATGGCCTGCGTCCTGTTCGGGCTGACCCCGGCGGAGGCGCTCGCCGGAGCCACCCGAAATGCCGCCCGGGCGCTGGGACAACAGGCGGAACGCGGCACCCTGGAGGTCGGCAAGGTCGCCGACTTCGTCCACTGGGCGATCGAGGAGCCGGCCGAGTTGGCCTACCGGATCGGCTTCAATCCCTGCACCACGGTGATCCGCAATGGCGTCCCGACGCTATCCGGGTGAACGCCCCGCGACAGCGCCGGAGAGCGTCGGCGGAGCCTCCGGATGCCTGTCGGTTTTTCTATATTTTCCGAATGCATAGGGGCGTGTGTTCGAAGTAGTCTTGCATGGACGTTTGGTTGGCTGGCGTCTGACGTGAAGGCCACGTCATAGAGGCGGTTCCGGAGCACGCCCGATCCATGTTCGACGATCCGAACGCGGTCCCGACCCGAATAGCGTTCCTGCTGATCCGGAACTTTTCGATGATGGCCTTCACATCGGCCGTCGAGCCGTTGCGGTCGGCCAACCGCATGTCGGCCAGATCCCTCTACGAGTGGCAGATCATCAGCCCCGACGGCAAGCCGGTCGCGGCCAGCAACGGCATCGAGGTGGTCCCGCACAAGGCGATGTCCGAGATCGACCGCGAGAAGATCCTGGTGGTGGTCACCGGTATCGACGTTCAGCGCTACGTCGACGAACGCATCCTTGGTTTCCTGCGCCGCGTCGCCCGCCAGGGCGCGATCATGGGGGCGCTGTGCACCGGCAGCCACCTGCTCGCCAAGGCCGGCCTGCTGGACGGCCGGCGCTGCACCATCCACTGGGAGAATCTCGGCGGCTTCACCGAGGACTTCCCGGAGATCGAGGTGTCGTCGGACCTGTACGAGATCGACCGCGACCGGTTCACCTGTTCCGGCGGCACCGCGGCCCTCGACATGATGCTGCACCTGATCGGTCGCCAGCACGGCCAGACGCTGGCCAATCAGGTGTCCGAGCAGTTCATCCACGACCGTATCCGCGAACCGCACGACCACCAGCGCATGGAACTGCGGGCCCGCCTCGGGGTCAGCCATCCGAAACTGATCTCGGTCATCAGCGAGATGGAGACCAATCTTGAGGAGCCGCTGACCCAGACCGACCTGGCGGAGCGGGCGGGCCTGTCGACCCGGCAGCTGGAGCGGCTGTTCCGCAAGTATCTGGGCGCCACCCCGACCCGCTACTACCTGACCTTGCGCCTGCAGCGTGCCCGCCAGCTGTTGGTCCAGACCTCGATGTCGATCCTGTCGGTGGCGCTGGCCTGCGGCTTCGTGTCGGCCAGCCATTTCTCGAAATGCTACCGGGAATGCTTCGGCCGCACGCCGCGGGCGGAGCGGGCGATCGGCGGGGCTACCGGCACCGGGCCCGGATCGGTGCCGCCGGTCCCGGAGTTGCCGGTACGCGTGGTCGGCCAGTTCTGAGGCCCGGTGCCGTCGTCACCCCCCGAACGGGAACCGCCTGACCATCGTGAACGGACCACTGCGCCGTTCCTGCACGAACAGCGCGATGGCGTCGATCGCCGTTGGCCCGGGGGTCACGGGGGCGGCCCGGGGCTCAAGCGCCGCCACGATCGCTTCCCGCTCGGGGCCGTCCGGCAGCCGCGACGACAGCGTCATATGGAAGCGGAACTCGCCCATCACGTAGGGGTACCCCCAGCGCTGCAGCAGCGACTCCTGCTGGGCCGACAGCCCGGCCTTGCGCCGGCGGGCCAGCTCCTGGTCGTTCGGCAGCGCGCGGAAGCCGTCGAGTTCCTGCACGACATCGGCGGCGAGCGCCGACACCCGGTGGTCCGGCGGCGTCATCATCAGCGCCAGGAAGCCGCCGAGGGAGCGCAGGCCGAGCTGCACGGGGATCGGTGCACGCGCCGCCGCGAACGCCGCCGCGGCCTCCTCGAGCGCGGCGAGCGATCGCTCGGGCTTGAGATGGAACGGTGGCTTCAGGGTGGCGTGGAAGCCGTAGCCGCGGGCGCTGTCGGTGATCGCCGCGACTCGTTCCGGCGACAGGCCGGGGACCGCCGGCTGCGGCCGCTCGGCACCGGTCGCGCAGTCGCGGCCCAACCAGTCGGCCCCGAATTCGGCGAGCGGCGAGCCCGGCTCGGGTGCGTAGTAGATCGCGTAGCGCGGCCACGTCGGCTCCGGCGCTGCCTGGTTTTCGGGAAACGCGGGGAACTCGGCCACCGTGACACTCCTGTTAAACGGCGATCGCAGGTCTGGCGTCGGGCCGTGAGTAGCGGTAATCAGATGCCTCTCGACCCTGGCCGGGGTTATGCCATGCACCCCGAACGAGGAGAAGCCCGGTGACCACCCGCACCATTGCGAGCCGCCGCGTGCTGTTGGCCGACGGCTCGGTCGAGGATACCACGGTGACGGTCGAGGACGGCCGGATCGCCGGCATCGGCGAGGCCTGCCGCGGCGAGGAGTGGGACGCCGGCGACGCTTGGCTGCTGCCCGGCATCGTCGACCTGCACGGCGACGCCTTCGAACGCCAGATGATGCCGCGTCCGGGGGTGCATTTTCCGACCGACCTGGCGCTGCTCGACACCGATGCCCAGCTGATCGCCAACGGCATCAGCACCGCCTATCACGGCGTCACCTATTCCTGGGAGCCGGGGCTGCGCGGCCGCGAGTCCACGGTGGCGCTGAAGGCGGCACTGGAGGAGATGAAGCCGAATCTGGCCTGCGACACCCGCTTTCACCTGCGGCACGAGACCCACAACCTGGCCGCCGAGGACGAGATACTGGGCTGGCTGGCGGACGGCAGCGTCGATCTGCTGGCGTTCAACGATCATTCGGACATGATTCTCGACCGGATCCTCAACAAGGGCAAATCCACCGCCACCTACACCGCCCGGACCGGCCTGACCCACGACCAGTTCGTCGCGTTGCTGCACCGGGTGGCCGAGGGTGCCTGCGAGGTTCCGGATTCGATCGACCGGCTGGCGGCGGCGGCGGTCGCGCATGGCGTGGCGCTGGCCAGCCACGACGACAACACGCCGGAGATGCGGCGCCGCTACCATGCAGCCGGCTGCCGGATCGCCGAGTTCCCGATGAACACCCCGACCGCCGAGACCGCGGTGGCGCAGGGCGACCCGGTAATCTGCGGCGCCCCGAACGTGGTGCGCGGCGGCAGCCATCTCGGTGCCGACGGCATCCTGGCGGCGCGCGAGGTGCGCGAGGGCCGCTGCACGATCCTGGTGTCGGACTATTACTATCCGGCGCTGGCGCAGGCGCCGTTCCGGCTGGCCCGCGACGGCGACGCGGCGTTCCCGGATGCCTGGGCCCTGGTCTCGACCAACCCGGCCCGGGCGGCCGGGCTGAACGACCGCGGCACGATCGCCGAGGGCCGGCGCGCCGACCTGGCCGTCGTGCGTGATTCCGGCGACGGACCGGTGCGGGTGGCGGCCACACTGGTCGCTGGACAAGCGGCCTACAGGTCGGCCGCGGTCTGAGCCGGCGGGCCGGCGACGGTTGCGGCCGTCCGTCGGGAGATGCGGTCAGTCGGAGGTTGCGGTCAGTCGGAGGTTGCGGTCAGTCGGAGGTTGCGGTCAGTCGGAGGTTGCGGTCAGCGGCCCCGACATCGGGAACATGCCGGTCGCAAGCCCTGCTCCGGAATCCGACTCGAGGCCGGTCTCTCGCGATGCCGGCCGGCGTCCCGCACGGCTGAGCAGCGATCGGAAGTCCGGCTCGGGCATTGGCCGGCCCAGTAGGAAGCCTTGAACCGCGTTGCAGCCCCGGACCCGCAGATACGCCAGTTGCGCCTCGGTCTCAACGCCTTCGGCCACCACCTCGAGGCCGAGGGTGTGGGCTAGGCCGAGGATGGCGGTGACGATCGCGCTGTCCTCGTCGTTGGACGGGACATCGCGCATGAACGACCGGTCGATCTTCAGGCATTGCACCGGCAGCCGCTTGAGCAGGCTGAGCGACGAGTAACCGGTGCCGAAGTCGTCGATCGACAGGCGCACGCCGAGGGCGCGCAACCGGCGTAGCACCTCGACCGTGGTTTCGGCGTTGCGCATGACGATGCTCTCGGTCAACTCGAGCTCCAGCAGGCCTGCATCGACCTTGGCCTCGCGCAGAGCGTCGCGCACGAACTCGAAGAAGTCCTGCCGGTCGAACTGCTTGAACGAGAGATTGACGGCGACCGAGGGCGCCCGGCTGGCTTCGTCGGCGTCGGTGCCCCAGCGCTTCATGGCCGCGAGCGCCTCGCGCAGCACCCAGTCGCCGATCGGTACGATCAGGCCGGTCTCCTCGGCCATCGTGATGAACGAGGCCGGCGGTATCATGCCGCGTGTGGGATGGATCCAGCGCAGCAAGGCCTCGGCCCCTATCAGGCGCGGCGCGCCGCCGGTGAGCGCGAATTTCGGCTGGTAGTGGAGTGCGAATTCGCCGCGATCGAGCGCCAGCCGCAATTCGGCCTCCAGGCGCAGTCGCTCGGAGGCGTCGGTCATCGCGATCATGGTCGGCAGCTCGACCCCGTCGCCGCCGCGGCGTTTGATCGCCGACATCGCGGCGGTGGCGCTGCGTGTCAGATCCCCGGCGGTCCGTCCGTGGCGCGGTGACAGGGCGATCCCGATGCTGGCCGAGAGTTGGACGCGCTGGCCGGCGACCTCGTAAGGCCGTGACACCGCGCTACGCAGCCGCTCGGCGACGACCAGCGCGGGGCCGGCCCCGCCGGTGTTCTCCAGCAGTACCACGAACTCGTCGCCGCCGATCCGCGCCGCGGTATCGGTGTGGCGCAGCGCGCCCCGGATCCGGTGTGTGGCCTCGGCCAGCAGCACATCGCCGGCGGCGTGCCCGAAGCCGTCGTTGACGAAGCGGAAGTTGTCGAAGTTCAGGACGATGAGTGCCGGCGCGCCGTCGCCGTCGCGCTCACCGCTGAGCGCGTTCTCCAGGCGGCGATGCAGGATCACGCGGCCGGAGCCGTCGGTGATCCGGGTGACATCGTCGGTGTCGGACCGACTGCCGACCCGGCGTGCTACCCAGGCGCCGACACGACTCCGCCGGGCGACGATCATTCCGACCGCGCAACCGACCGCGAGCCATGGTACGCCCTGCAAGGCGGTATCCAGTACCGCTTGTATCGTGATGTCGGCCATGCGCGCGTGTTTCTCCCTCGCGTGCGGAACTTTGGGCACGATGTCTTTCGATTGTATTAAAGAATACGGTTAACACAAAATTGTCGAGGCTCGTTTTTCGACTATTCGGCGGCATCCCGCCCAGGGGCCTTGTCCTCCTCGGAGATCTCACGGTCGTGCTCGAAGAGGCCGGAGAGATGGACGGCGGCTTCGCGGGACGAGCGGATCAGCTCCGACTCATCGCCTTGCATGCGATACTGTTCCCGCAAAAGTTGCTCGTCGTATTCCTTGAAAGTGCGGGTCAGCTCGTCGGCACGGCGGTTCGACTCACCGAGGCCCACAAACACCGCCTTGGCCATGTCGATGCTCGAACCGAACATTTCACGGAACACCGCATCGACTCCGACCTCCATCAACCTGTAGGCGTGAAACCGGTCGATGGCGCGGGCGTAGACGCGGATCCCGGGGAAATGCATGCGCACCATGCGGGCGATCTCGACGGCCCGGTCCGCATTGTCGACGGCGACGACAAAGATCTCGGCCTTGCCGGTTCCGGCGGCCTCCAGCACCTGCAACCGGTTGGCATCGCCGAAATAGGCGAGGTTGCCGAAGCGTCTCGCCACCTCGATCCGGGCGTTGTCGGAGTCGAGCGCCACGAACTTGATCCGGCGGATGTTCAGCACACGGCCGACGATCTGGCCGAACCGCCCGAACCCGGCGATGACCACGCGCGGGTCGTGCTCGTCGACCTCGGGCAACGGCGCTTCCGACACGTCGACGCGAGAAAAGGCACGCCGGACCCGGTCCGCCAGACTGACCGACAGCGGAGTCAGCGCCATCGTGATGGCGACCGCAAGGATCAGGAAGTCGGCGGTCTGGCGTTCGACGGCACCGACGCTGGTCGCCTGGCCGAACAGCACGAACGCGAACTCGCCGCCCTGGGGCAGGACCGCACCGAGTGCGAGTGCCGCCTCCCAGCGCATCCCGGCGCCGAGTCCGAGGCCCAGCAGGATCGCCAGCTTGACCGCCATCAGGCCTATGGCGACGCCGAACACCGCAACCGGCGCCGTCAGCAGCAGGCCGAGATCCATCGACATGCCGACGGCAATGAAGAACAACCCGAGCAGCAGGCCCTTGAAGGGCTCGATGTCGCCCTCGAGCTGATGGCGGTACTGGGTGTCGGCCAGCAGCACGCCGGCCAGGAACGCGCCGAGCGCCATCGACAGCCCGATCTCCTCCATCAGCAGCGCCATGCCGAGCACCACGAGCAGCGCGGCGGCAGTGAACAGTTCCGGGACGTCGGCGGAGGCGACCAGTTTCAGGAACGGCCGCAGCACGTAGCGTCCGCCCACCACCGCGACGGCGACCACCATCACCGAGAAGCCGATCGCCAGCCACTGGGTGTTGCTCATACCGGTGCCGCCGGCGACCTTCTCGATCGAGGCGGTGGCGATCCAGGGCAAGACCGCCAGCAGCGGGATCACCGCCAGGTCCTGGAACAGCAGGATCGAGAACGCGGCGCGACCCTGCTGGGTCCGCAATTCCTTGCGCTCGGCCAGGGTCTGCAGCGCGAAGGCGGTCGAGGACAGCGCCAGCACCAGCCCGATCACCACCGCCGTCTGCAGGCGCTGCCCGAACAGCCAGGCCGCCACGGCGATCACCACCGCGCTCAGCAGTACCTGGCTGGAGCCCATTCCGAGAATCGGCCGGCGCAGTGCCCACAGTCGGGATGGCTGCAGCTCGAGGCCGATCAGGAACAGCAGCAGCACCACGCCGAACTCGCCGAAATGCAGGATCGAATCGACGTCGGACACCAGGCCGAAAAGCCACGGGCCAATCGCCACGCCTGCGGCGAGGTAGCCGAGCAGGGCGCCGAATCCCAGCCGTTTCATCACCGGCACGGTGATCACGGCGGCGCCGAGAAACAGGACGGTGTCTTGTACGAGCGACATGACGCAACCTTATCACGACGTCGAGCTGTCGACTGACCTGTCTAGGTCGCGGCAGCCTCGGTCGCGGCTGTGTCGGGCGCGCCGCCGGCGCCGACGGCCCTCGATCGCCGGCAGCCTGGTCAGGCGGCCGGGCGCGCCAGCAGAGCCTCCACCGCGTTCCGGTTGGCCGCATCGAGCAGGAAGCGCAACCTCGTCCGTTCCCCGGACTCGATTAGCTGGGCTGAAATGCGGTGCTCCCCCAGTACCAGGGTCACCCGGGCACCGGCGTTGCCGACCACCCGGCCTTGGAACAGCGCGCCGCCGAGCCCGATGTTGGCGACCCGGCCGGACACCCGCGTGCCGGCTGCCTCCACCACGGCCTCCAGATCGCAATCGGTGCGATCGTAGTTCCGACGCTCGCCGGCACTCGATATCTCGCCGAGGAAGCCGGTGATCTCCTCGCGCAGCGTTGCGGTCTGTTCGCTCAACTGGATGGCGGTACTGGAGACGCTGCCGGCGGCTTCCCGGGAATCGACGGCGGCGGCGCGCACCGAGTCGATGCTCTCCGCGACCATCGAGGTGCCGCTGGCGACCTCCTCCACGGACCGGACGATCTCGTGGGTGGCGGCGTTCTGCTCGTCCATCGCGGCGGCGACCGAGGTGCTGATCGCTCCGATCCGCTCGATGGTGTCGACGATGACGGCAATCGCCTGGGTTGCTTCGTCCGACACCTGCTGCATCTCGCTGATCTGGCGCGCGATATCCTCGGTCGCCTTGGCGGTCTGCGTCGCCAAGCCCTTGACCTCGCCGGCGACCACGGCAAAGCCCTTGCCGGCGTCGCCGGCCCGGGCGGCCTCGATGGTGGCGTTGAGGGCCAGGAGGTTGGTCTGGGCGGCGATCGAACTGATGAGCTCGACCACCTCGTTGATCTGCCCGGCCGCGGTCCGCAGGCGCTCCACGGTGTTGACGGTGCTGGCCGCCTGCTGCTGGGCCTCGCTGGTGACCTGACTCGACTGACCGACCTGGCGGGTCACTTCCTCGATCGATGCGGCGAGTTCCTGGGCGGCCGCCGAAACGGTCTGGACGTTGACGCTCGCCTGCTCGGCTGCGGCGCTCACCGTGACTGCCTGATCGGTCGTGGTCGTGGCGCTGCGGTTCACCGTGTCGGCGGTGACCGACATCTCGGAAGAGGCGTCGGACAATTCAGAGAGCACGCCGCTCATGGTCGTCGAGAATTCCTGGATCAAGCGCTGGCTTGCCTCCTGGCGCCGTTCCTTCTCGGCGAGTTCCGTCGCCTCGCGTTGAGCCAACGCCTGGCGCTCGGCGAGCTTGGTCCGGAAGGCGGCGATGGCGCGCGACAGATCCCCGATCTCGTCCCGGCGCTGCTGGTCCCCGGCCTCGACGGTCAGATCCTCGTCGGCCAGCCGCTGCACGGCAGCGACCGACGCCGTCAACGGCTTGACCGCGCCGCGCACGAACAGCCACGCCAGCCCGAAGGTAAGAGTGACGACCGCGAGTATACCCAGCGAGGTCGCCAGAAGAATGCCGTCGAACTTCCGCTCCACGTCGTCGAGATACAATCCGCTGCCGATCACCCAACCCCACGGGCGGTACAGCTGGACATAGGATGTCTTGGCGACCGGATTGTCGAAGCCGGGCTTTGGCCACATGTAGTGGACGAAACCCGCGCCGTCGGCCTTGGCCACCTCGACGAACCTGCGGAATACGAAGGTCCCCTCCGGATCCTTGAGGCCGGACTGGTCCTTGCCCTCGAGCGCCGGCTTGATCGGGTGCATGAGGACGACATGCTGCAGATCGTTGATCCAGACATACTCGCTGGTGTTGTAGCGAAGCGACCTTACGACAGCCAAAGCCTTCGATTTCGCCTCGGCCTCGGTGATCTCGCCGACCTGGGCCTGGCGACCGAACTCCGCCACGATCGTGCTGGTCGCCTGCACGATGGCGGCAGCCTCTTCCTGCTTCCCGTGCATCAGCGTTTCCCGCTCCTTGTAGAGCGCCCAACCTTCCACGCAGAGATTGAGGATCAGCGTCACGGTGACCAGCATGAAGATCTTGGTTGCGAGGGGGAGATCCTTGAGGCGCATCGACGAACTCCAGCATGAGACAGAGTGAGTGCCGCGGCAGACACGGTCACGATCCATCGGCCAACGCGCGAGCTTCACTTGGTGCCGGACCCGGATCACCCTGGTAGTTGTCGCAATTGCGTTAAGGTTCCGTGAACGGCGGATGGACCGACACGCCCGTGCGGCCGCTTGCCTGGACTTCCTGCCGACGCGTATCGTCGCCCCAAGGAACGAAGTCCACCACAGGGAGAACGCTTCATGTCCGCCACGATCTTCGGCCCGCGGATCATGCTGATCGGCGGCGGGGCGATAGGCCGCGTCCCGGAGGCACTGGGCAAGCTGGGCGTCACCCGCCCGCTGATCGTCTCCGACCCGTTCATGGTGTCGTCGGGCCTGATCGCCGCGTTGACGGCGCCGCTCGAGGCGGCCGGCATCGCTCACGGCGTGTTCTCCGACACCGTGCCGGATCCCACGACGACGGTGGTCGAGGCCGGGGTGGCGGCCTTCAGGGAGGGTGACTACGACGGCCTGATCGGCTTCGGCGGCGGTTCGCCGATGGATACCGCCAAGGCGATGAACATCCTGGCGGCGCACGGCGGGCGGATGCGCGACTACAAGGTGCCGAACGGGGTCGACACCGCGGCGGTACCGCTGGTCTGCATCCCGACCACCGCCGGCACCGGCTCGGAGGCCACCCGAGGCACCGTGATCACCGATGTCGAGACCGACGAGAAGATGCTGGTCATGTGCCTGGGCGGACAGGCGCAGGCCGCCATCGTCGACTACGAGCTGACGATGCGGAAGCCGTTCCGGCTGACCGCCGACACCGGCATCGACAGCTTCACCCATGCGCTCGAGGCGTTCGTCAGCCAGAAGCGCAATCCGTTTTCGGACTCGATGGCGATCGCGGCGATGCAGCGCATCGGCGCACACCTGCGGACCGCCTGTTTCGAGCCCTCGAACCGCGAGGCGCGCGAGCAGATGATGCTGGGTGCCACCCAGGCCGGGATGGCGTTCTCGAATGCTTCGGTGGCGCTGGTGCACGGCATGAGCCGGCCGATCGGCGCGCATTTCCACGTACCGCACGGGCTCTCGAACGCCATGCTGTTGCCGACCGTGACGCGCTGGTCCCTGGATGCCGCCCTCGACCGCTACGCCGAGGCGGGCCGGCTGATCGGGGCGGCCGGGGGTGGCGACCCGGACGAGGTCGCGGCCGGCAAGCTGCTGGACTGGCTGTTCCAGATCAACCAGGACCTCGATGTGCCGAGCCCGCCGGCCTACGGCATCGATGAAGCGAAGTGGTTCGGGCTGATGGAGACCATGGCGAGGCAGTGCATGGCCTCAGGCTCGCACGCCAACAATCCGAAGATCCCGGACGAAGCGACGATCGTCGAACTGTACAAGCAAGTTTGGGGCGCGAACCGTTGAGCGCCGGCGAGGTTGCAGGGCCGGTCGTTGCCCAAGCCGGGGTCCGACTCGTCGACCCGCATGACTGTACGGACGATCCCGACAAGCTCGCGATACTCGATGCGGTGCACGAGGCCCTGGTGCGGCGAGGGTCCGATGGACGGTGGCGGCCGGCCCTGGCCGAGCGCTGGACCGTGTCGGACGACGCCCGCAGCTGGATGTTCGAGCTGCGCGCCGACGCCCGCTGCCACGACGGCGGCGCCGCCGATGCGGAGGCCGTCGCGTGGTCGATCGCCCGCATGGCCCGGCCCGAGATGGGCGCGACACTGGGCGCGCCCGCGGTCTGGGCGCAGTACCTGGCAGAGGCCAGGATCACGGCGGAATCCGGGTCGGTCGTGCGGATCGATCTCGATCGGCCGATGGCCGATCTCCTCGACATCCTCGGGTCGGGCTATGTGCTGTCGCCGCGGTCGGGAGACGGTCCGGCGATCGGCTGCGGGCCCTATCGGGTCGAGTCCTACGAGACCGACGCGCGGATGACCTTGCGAGCCGAGCCGGGGGGTGATGGCCCCGGTCTGGCCAACCCGGTGCTCCATCTCCACCGGATCGATACGCCCGCGGCCCGGGCGGCGGCGCTCGCGGACGGATCGGTACAGGCTGCCGCCGGACTGACTCGGAACCGGTTGTCGACGCCGGCCCGGGACCGGGCGACGACACTGGTCGAGCATCTGTCGACCACCGCGATCATCTATCTCTTCAATGCCGCGCGCGGGCCGTTGCAGGATCGCCGGGTGCGGCGAGCCCTCAACCTCGCGCTCGACCGCCAGGCGTTGGTGTCGAGCGTACTGGGCGGCGCCGGCAGACCGCTCGACGGCTTCATCAGCCCGATGCATTTCGGGGCGCCGTCCGTGGCGGATACCAACGGCGCCGACCGCGAGACCGCCCGCGGCCTGCTGCGCGAAGCGGGCTGGGGGGCCGGGCTGACGCTCGACGTCACCTGTCCGACCAGCCTGCCCGACGAGGCGGAGGAGCTGACCGCGGCGATGGCGTCCCAACTCGGGTCGCTCGGGGTCTCCCTGCGGGTGGAACGCGTCGAGGATCGTGTGGCCTACGCCAACCGGGTCCGACTCAAGCAGATCGGCGATCTCTGCGTCTTCGACTCGAGCCCGATAAGTACCTTCCGGGTGCTTCACGAGAAGATCGACTCGCGGAGCGCCGGGTCGTGGTGGCAGGGCTATCGGAATCCGCAGGTCGAGGCCCTGATCGACCGGGCACGCGCGACCGTGGACGACGTCGCCCGCCAAGCGCTCTATCGGCAGTGCTACAGGTTGCTGCAGGACGATCCGCCGTGGCTGTACCTGTACAATCATACGCGCCATGTCGGCCTTGCTGGCCGGCATTCCGGCTGGCGGATGCGCGCCGACGGGGTGCTCGACCTGCGCACGTTGCCGGCCTTGTGACCCCTCCCTGTGGCGGTCGGCTCGCCCTGAAAGACAATCTCACACCCTCATGCGTAGGGGGCCAGCAGCACCAGTGCCGAACGTTCGGGCGTGCCCGGTTGGCGGCGCAGCGGAATGCTGAGGCGGAAGAAGCTGTCCATCGGCGCTTCCTCCTTCATCACGTGCCGCAGGCCGCGCACGAACGACACCACGATCTGCCGCTCGCGCAGCATGCCGACGAGGTCGGACCGGACCGACCGCTTGAGAGCGGCCGGGATCGGCATCTCGTCGAGCGCCCGGCCGGCGAAGCCCGACGGTTGCTTCCACAGCGTCGCGGTGCGGCGGTCATGTGCCAGGTACCGGACGGCGCCGCGGCGAGCGCAGACCGACACCAGCTTGGCACGGCCCTCGGTCGAGACCACGCGGTCGACAAGCGCCTCTGACGCCGCGAACTGGTTGGCGGTCAGGAACCGCCACATGTCCTGCACGTGCGGATCGTTGATGTCGGTCGGCAGGCAACCGGAGAGCCGGTCCTGGGTCAGCGGGTGGACCGGGCGGGAGGTCAGCCCGACGGACTCGCGAATAAGCTCGGGCAGCTGATCCACCGACTCGGCGACCAGCGATCCGCGCGACTCCCGATCGTGGATCTGGACGACCAGCGGACGGCCATCGGCGGTGCCGCGCAGGATCTCGACCGCCGCCTGCACCGTCCGATCCTGCGCGCGCAGCGGGTTGAGCCAAAGCTCCACGCTGTCAGGCTCGGACCGCAGATGGATCCAGCCGAGCCGGTCCACCGCATTGATGCGGTCATCCGACGATCGGAGCCCGTCGACATCGTTGGCTGGAACGGTGCAGCCCGATCCGTCGACCCAGATTGATCCGGTCCCCAGTGCCCGCACGTTGGCTCCGTTGGTTTCGACACACCCAGTGCGCGAACTACTAAAGCACAACAGCGATGTACGAGAACCAAAAAAATGCCAATTGGCGCATTTTTCGTAGGCGTTGGTTCAGAACTGCGGGCGCCCGAGCGAAGTGATCGTGACGAGGCCCGGCTCGGACCCGCTGTCGGTCGGGATGGTGAGCGCGGCAAATTCCAGGCCGAGGGGCGTCCGCACGTACTGAAACACCGGATCGTTGGTGATCAGCGCCTTCCAATAACGCTCGGCCGCGGCCCGTGCCACTGCCGGATCCGCCAGATCGAGCACCCGCGTTCCCTTCACGTGGTTGCCGGCCCAGCGGATGCCATCGCCGATCCAGTCGAAGAACAGGTCGTTGTCGCGCAGGGATACCGAGGTCGTCCGCTTGGCGTTGATCTTCGCCATCTGCTCGAGGACCGTGTTCTTGCGGCGCGAGATGGACGCGATCTCCAGCATCGCGAACAGGTCCGGCAGCGCCATGCGGGCTCTCAGGAGCTTCTCCGGCGGCAGATCGATAACCAGAAGAGGATCCGGCGAATGCAGGGTGGGGGCCGAGCCGAGCCCGACGACCTTGGCGATGACGTCGAGGGTCGACTGCCGGGCATCCGCCGGGCCAATGCTGTTGAAGACGCGGTTGATCGTCCGGATCGACAACCCGGTGGCCTTCGAGATGTCCCTTTGGCTGAGTCCGAGTTTACGAGCCGAATCTTGGAGGTCGCGTCCAGTCAGCTCCCTCGTCATTTCAGGCGTTCTCCGTGCGTCTCCGACCCCAGGTGATCCGGCCATACGTCGCGGCAGCGAGAATGAGGATCGCCCCCCCGACAACCATACCCGAAGGCAGCACACCGAATAGCAGACTATCGATCGCCAGGGCGACAACTAGTCGGCTGGCCTCGGCGGGTTGTATCGCGCCGGCAGGCGCGTACCGGTAAGCCAGCACGTTGAGATGCTGGGCCAGCCAGAGCAGGACTCCGACGGCGGCACAGCCGAGGATCGATCGCCAGTCGAGCGGCACCCAACCGTACAGCGCCGGCCCGCCGAACAGGAAAACCAGGCCGATCGCCTGCCAGCCGACGATCGCCTGGGCGGTCTCCCCCTTCATCGCCCTGATCAGCAGCATGGTGACGGAAATCGCCAGTGCCGAGACCAGCGCGGACAGGGCGTACAGGTCGACGACCGCGGTGTCGGGCGACAGCACCACGACCACGCCCACGCTGGCAAACCCGATCCGCAGCCACGAGGTCAGCCCGACGACCTCCCGCAGGAACAGGGCGGCGAGCGCCGCGGTGAACAACATGCGGGAGAACAGCAGCGCCGTGGTTTCCGAGACTGGCAGGTTGGCCATGGCCAGGAACCCGGTGTAGATCGCGACGCCGGTCGCCAGGCAACGGGCGACGTGCATGAGCGGGGCCGGGCTTTTCATCACCCCGACACCCTTCGCCAGGATTCCCGGCGCCACCAGCGCAACCACGACGAGCTGTTGCAGGAACGCGATCTGGAAGGCCGGCACGGCATCCCCGATCGCATGAACAATCGCATTGATCGCGACGAAAGCTGCGCCCGCGCCGGACAGGCACGCCGATCCCTTGAATATGTCCGACTGGCCTTTCCACCACTCCCGCATATGTGTTCGGACCTCCACCAGGCGGCGTGGCGTCAGCACGAAATCGGACGGTTGACGACAATTCTCGTCAATCGACGAATCGCGCTTTCGGATCGCTCCCCCGTAAACTGGAACGTCGCCATTCGGTGACGACAATCAACGGAGGAAATTCATGAAACATCAGACGCCGATTATCCGCAAGACCGACATTGAGCGCGAGGGATCCTATCTCTTGCGGAAGTTGTTGCGGCAGGTGCGAAGCAGCTTTGCCGCCGAGTTCGGGGCGACGCTGTCGGTGCATGGCGATTTTCAGGCTTTCGGGCAGGTCGACCGGGAAGGCGGCTACGCGTTCGGCGCCTACGACAACCGCTTCACGCGGGCGTCGCGGGGAACCTCCATCATCGTCAAGCATCAGGGTCGCAAAATCGGTACCTATGCGTGTGCATTGTTCGATGCGCACCCGAACATGAGCGATGTGATGGAGGGGCCGGGTCTGTACTACGACGGCTCGGACGATCATCTGCGAATTGAAGGGCAGCGAGCACGCCAATGGTTCCACGCGATGCGCGGCTCGGTCGGCTTTTCGGGCGGGATCTGGGTATCCCGGCACTATCGGGGAACGCCGCTCAGCCACACGCTGGTCCCGCTGCTGCCGTTGCTGGGCAGGGCGATCGCGGTCGAGTGCTGGGGCGTGGACCACGTGTTCGCGATGATGCCCGAGCAGGTCATGCGCAAGGGCATCGGCAAACGCTATCGGCTCTCGATCACCGAGCCTGGAATCATGTGGCATCACGACGGTGCCGATATCCCGATGTGGTTCGGCTACCACCCGCCGCTGATGATCGTGCACGACGCCCTGTCGTTCCTGGAGCAGGGCCTGTCACTGTTCGCCGCGCCGGATACCGGGACGGCCCGGACCGTGGCCGCCTAGCCGGTTCGCGGTGACCGGCTTCCACCCACCTCGGCGCTCGCGGGGGCGTACGCCGAGGTGGGAGAGGGGCGGCGGGCCGTTCAGGCCTCGATGATCGCCAGGGTGCGAACCTCGATACTCTCGCGCGGCGCCGCGCCGGCGGGGGTGTCGGGCTGCTCGAAGGCGCCGTGCGGCGTGAACCGGGCACGACCGTCGTCCAGGCTGTCCCAGCCCTTGATCAGCAGGACCTCGTCGGCGGTCATCCACGGCGCGTAGTACCAGCGCTGCCCGGCCCCGTGAGCGAGGTGGTAGATCTCGCCGACCCGGTTCGGGAACACCTGGTCGGTAGCAATCAGGTCCTCGGGCGCGACGCTGGTCGCGTCGGCCAGGGCCAGCGGCGAGCGCTCGACCGGGCCGCGGATCGGCCGCCAGACGTTGACCTGGACGATCCGGGCGCCCGCCGCCTGCAGCCTCGCCGCTTCTTCCGCGCCGAGCAGATCCTTCACGCGCTGCGGCCCGCTCTTGACGGTGTAGTCGACATGCACCCGGCTCGCCGGGGCGCGGGCGCCGTCACGGTTCGGGGCGCCCGGGCCGGCATCGGAGCGGCGGGTAGCGTCGAAGATCACCACGCGGCTGGCACCGACGGCCTGCGTCACCAGCGCCTCGATCTCGGCGTAGTAGCGGGTCTCGACCGCCTCGTCGTCATACAGGTCGTCGACCGAGGTCGGGCGATGCAGCAGGTCGAAGCCCTCGCGGTCGAGGGACAGCTTGCCGGCCAGCGACCGCATGTCGTGGATCGGCACGGCGTGGCGCTCGGTCTCGAAGAACACCCGCGGCGCGCCGCCGGTGAATGCCGGGCTCTGGAACGACGGCTTGGTGTCGGACGGGGTGATGAAAGTCAGCTCGGCCGTGATCGCGGCGACGGGTGCGCGGGTCGAGAGGCCGGGGCTTGCGGCCGTGGGCCGGTGGGCGGACTGGACGCTCATGGCTTGCTTCCTCGATTGTCACGGCCGCGGTGGAACCCGCCGGCCGCCGAAGTTCGATGCCATGAAGGTGGGCGAGGCGGGACAGTGGCGCCAATGACTTCGGTTCAGGGCGACTTGAACGGAATTCATGCTGTGTGGCCGGGACCATGAGCCACTGCCAGTCTGGCTGAACCCACGTCAAGCCAGCGTGGCGGTCTCCACCGGCTATGGCGAGGTATGACAGGCGCGCGGCGAGGCGACGAGGCGGCTACGACGATCGGTCGTAACGCCGGACCAGTTCCTCCGCGATCGCCGCCTCGGGCAGGTACTTACCGCCGCCGAGCCAGACCTCGGCAACGCGACCGTCGCCGTCGCGGACCAGCCGCGCCGTCTCGCCGTGGTTGGCGAAGCCGCCGGCCAGCCGGATGGTGCCGGCGTCGGGTCCGGTCACGGCGATCTCGCTGGCGTCCTGGAACGGGTTGACCATGCCGGGGGCGGCGACCAGGACGTGGTCGCGCACCGGCACCAGGTCGACCACGCCCCACAGGGTCCACCAGCGGCCGGACCAGTCACGGGTCCGCGCGGTCGGGCCGCCGCGCTTCTCGTAGCCGCGCAAGATCCGGACAATGCCCTCGGACCACTGGTGGGCGAAGCCGTCGACCGCGTTGGTCAGGACCGATACCGCCAGCTCGCGGCCGGGCAGCACGACGGTACGGCTGATGCAGCTCTGGAATCCGCCGGAATGGCCGAACCATTCCCAATCGTCGACCTTGCCGAGAATCAGGCCGAGGCCGTAGTGGCGGTCCAGGCTGGAATGCGCGTCGCTCCACTGCCGACGGACCATCTCGCGGCGGCTCCCGGGCGTCAGCACGCTGCGCCGCGCCGCCGGATCCAGGCTGGCGAAGAACCGGGCGAGGTCGCCTGCGGTCGACACGAATCCGGTGGCCGAGGACAGCGCCCGGGTGTCGTTGCCACCCGGCACCACCAATCGGCGGCCGAGCGGCAGCTTGCCGCTGTGGCCGCTGACCATCGGCGCGCCGTCGGGCACCGGGACGTCCGGCTCGGTCTCTCCCAGCCCGGCGCGGGCGACCACGGTACGGCGGATCCAGTCACGGTATGGCCGGCCGGTGACGCTTTCGATGACCAGACCGAGTAGACCGAAGCCGTGGTTGGAGTATTTGAACCGGGTGCCGGCGGGCAGCACCGGCGGTTCGGCGAGCCCGCTCCGCAGTTCGGCCTGGTCGAGGAACGGACGGCGGTCCTGCCACTGCCCGGAATCGGCGCCGTCGCGGACCAGCCCGGCACTGTGCGACAGGACCTGGCCGATGGTCGCCGTTGCCACCGCCGGGTGCAGGCCGTCGACATAGCGGCCGACCGGATCGTCGAGACGCAGCCGGTCGGCCTCGCGCAGCTTGAGGATGCCGGCCGCGGTGAAGGTCTTGGAATGCGACGCGACGCGGAAGCGGTGGCGCGGGGTCAGCTTCTCGCCGGTTGCCAGGTTGGCGTGGCCGAACGCCCGCTCCAGCACGACCTTGCCGCGGTGGGTGACCGCGATCGCGCAGCCGGGCTGCTCCGAGATCCGCATCTGGTGTTCCAGCCAGCGGGGTATGTAGCCCAGTGCCCCGGTCAGCCAATTCTGCATGACGGTCTTCCGCCTCACGGTTCGTCCGGAAGGCGGCAGTCTATCCGCGTTCGTCGGCGCCGCGTAGCCGGGCGCGCCGGAGCGCCATCAGGATCAGCGGGGTCGCCCACAGCGCCACGGTGATCGTTCCGAGAACGGCGGCGATCGGCCGTTCGAAGAAGCCGAGCAGGTTGCCGTCGGCCTTGATCATCGCGGTCATGAAGTTGCCCTCCAGCATCGGCCCCAGCACCAGGCCGAGGATCGCCGGAGCGACCGGGAAGCCGTTCTCCTCCATCAGGAACGCCAGGATCCCGACCGACAGCATGATGATGATACCGAACAGGCTGTTGTCGATGGCGTAGGCGCCGACCATGGAAAACAGCAGCACGATCGGCCACACGATGGCGCGCGGGATCCGCAGGATGTGGCGGGCCAGCCCGATCGCGGCGAAGCCGAACGGGATCAGCGCGACGTTGGCCACGAAGAAGGTGATGAACACGCCGTAGATCAGCTCGGGGTTCTGCAAGAACACCGTCGGCCCCGGGTTCATGCCCTTGACGTACAGCACGCCGATCACGATCGCGGTGATCGAATCACCGGGAATCCCGAAGACCAGGGCCGGCACCCAGGCGCCGCTGAGGGCAGCGTTGTTGGCGGCGCCGGCGTCGACGATGCCCTCGACATGGCCGGTGCCGAACTTCTCCGGCTCCTTGGACAGCTTCTTGCTGAGCGCGTAGGCGACCCAGGCGGCGATGTCGCCGCCGGCGCCCGGCAGGATGCCGACCGCGGTGCCGAGCACGCTGCCGCGGATCAGGCCGCGCCAGTAGCGCCGGAACACCCCGCCGACGCCCTGGAACACCCGGAACAGGTGCTCCAGCCGCGGACTCTCGACCGGTGCGGTCGACATCACGTTGCGCAGGATCTCGGCGACCGCGAACATGCCGATCATCGCCGGGATGAACGCGATGCCGCCGAGCAGGTCGGGGATGCCGAAGGTGTAGCGCGGATGGCCGGCGGTGATGTCGATGCCGACGGTCGCCATCATCAACCCGATCAGCAGCGACACGGTGCCCTTGACCGGCGAGGCGGTCGAGACGAACACCGCGCAGCTGAGCCCCAGGCAGGCCAGCCAGAAATATTCGAACTGGGTGAACTGCAGCGCGACCTCGGCCAGTTGGGGGGCCGAGATCACCAGGACGATCGTACCGAACATCCCGCCGATCGCCGAGCCGACCAGGCTGGTGCCCAGGGCGCGCTCGGCCATTCCCTTGCGGGTCATGGCGTAAGCTTCGGCGGCGTAGGCCGCCGACGCCGGGGTGCCGGGAATGCGCAGCAGGGCGCCGGGAATGTCGCCGGCGAAGATCGCCATGGCGGTCGCGGTCACCATCGCGGCGATCGCCGGCACCGGGTCCATGAAGAAGGTCAGCGGCACCAGCAGCGCGGTCGCCATGGTGGCGGTCAGGCCGGGGACCGAGCCGACGAACAGGCCGAACATCGCGGCGAGCGCCATGACGGCGAGGACGTTGGGTTGGAACACCAACGGTAGCGCCAGGAGGAACGCATCCATGACCGGTGCCTCAGAAGACCAGCGGCTCGAGCACGCCCCAGGGGAGCGGGACGAGCAGCAGTCCGTAGAAGATTTGATGAATCGCCATCGTCAAGACGGCGGCGATGGCGAGCGAGCTGATCCAGCGGCCGCGCAGGCGCAGCAGCAACGCCGCGCTCATCAGGAAGGCGGTCGGGATGAAGCCGAGCCACTCGGAGACCAGGATGTAGAAGACAATGCCGCCGACCGTGATGGCCAGTGTCAGGGGCCCGGCCAGCGACCGCGCCCAGTCGTCGCGATCGAGCCAGGGGCCGTTGGCCGCCCGTCGCTGCAGTCCGGAGCGGATCAGCAGCAGGCCGCAGATGGCGAAACCGCCGCACAGCAGCCGGGGAAACAGGGCCGATCCGTAGGACTGGCCGGGGATCTGCGGGAAATCCCGGGTGGCGTAGCCGGCCACCAGCGCGAATAGGATCAGGACGCAGCCGATCAGGGCATCGTTGAATCGCATCGGGGCACCGGGGAGGCAGGCTGGTCGAGTGTTGGGGGCATGCAGGTGGCGACCGCGTGGGCCCCGGACGGCCGCCAGGCCGGTCCGGGACCCACGGCGCTACTCGTTACTTCGCGAGGCCGACCGCCTTCAGGACCTTGCCGAAGCTGGCATCGGCGTCTTCGTAGTGCTTGGCGAGGCCGGCCGCGTCGGCCCAGGTCAGGCCGAACCCGCGGCCCGCCATGAAGTCCTGGAACTCCTTGCTCTTGTAGACCTTCTCGATGGTCGCCGAGAGCTTCGCGGTGACGTCGTCCGGCAGGCCCTTCGGGCCAGCCACGGTCCGCCATGCGGCCGTCTTCCAGTCGGGGCCGCCGGCCTCCTTCAGGGTCGGGACGTCCGGAAACGCCGGCAGACGCTCGTCCGCCATCACCGCCAGGACCTTGACCTTGCCGGCTTCCTTCAGCGCGCGGGTCTCGACCACCGAGGCGGTGACCACGTCGATGCCGCCGGCCGCGAGGTCGGCGAGGGCCGGTGCTGCACCCTGCGACGGCACCCACGGAACCGCGTTCGGCTCGATGCCGGCCTCGACCAACATGCCGGCCAGTGCCAGATGCCAGATGCCGCCCTGGCCGGTGCCGGAGCCCTTCATCTTGCCCGGATTGGCCTTGGCGGCCTCAAGGATCTGCTTGACGTCGGTGAACTTGGAATCGGCATTGACCGAGACACCGGCCGGATCGGCGTTGTACAGCGCGATCGGGGTGTAGGCCTTGTAGTCCAGGTCGGTCAGGCCGACCCAGTGCATCATCGCGATCTCGACCGTGACGATGCCGATGGTGTAGCCGTCCGGCTTGGCCGAGGCGATCGCCTGGTGCCCGACCACGCCGCTGCCGCCGGTGCGGTTGACGACGTTGACCGGCACGCCCAGCTCGTCCTGCATGATCTTGGCGATCATCCGGCCGGTGGCATCGGTTCCGCCGCCGGCGCCCCAGGGGACGATCACGGTGATCGGCCGTTCCGGATATTCGGCCTGGGCCGGTGAAGCGAACAGCGCCGCGCCGGCGATGGCGAGCCCCGCTACGGCTGCCGAAAGCATGCGTCTCATCTTGGTTTCCTCCGGATGTATGAACGTTTTGCGAGACACTAACACCCGGATGTATCGGGTAACCAGACTTATGATGACTTGGTGACGCGATGAAATTTCATCAATCGTGGGCATGGCAACGATTGATCGGAACCGTCCCGTTGCACTGGCCCGTTGTACCGGGGCGCTGTCGGTCCACCCCTTCATCGTCCGGCGATCTTGCCTCGGTTACAGCTGCGATTGAAGAGGGTTGCGATGGCGACGAACCGGCGAAGGCGCGTCCTGCATAAATTGCGCAATGTCCTGCACTCGGTGCTGCTGATGCTGGGCATGGCGATGATCGCGGCGGCGTGCGCCTGGGCGATCTGGGGCTGGGAAGGCGTGCTCTGGGCGATGGCGGCGGTCGCGGTGACGATGATCGTGACACCCTCGATCCCGCCGGCTCTGGTGCTCTCGCTGTATCGCGCCCGGTCGCTGGGCCGGCAGGAGTTCCCGGAAGGCTACGGGCTGCTCGAAGAACTGAGCCGTCGCGCCGGACTTCCTGGCGTGCCGCGGCTGCACTATATCCCGAGCACGGTGGCGAACGCGTTCGCGGTCGGCAACCGGCGCGATGCCGCGATCGCGGTCAGCGACGGCATGCTGCGCAGCCTGTCGGCGCGCGAACTCGCCGGCGTGCTGGCCCATGAGATCAGCCACATCGCCAACAACGACCTGTGGATCATGACCCTGGCCGATGCCATGAGCCGGGCGACCACGGTGCTGTCCCAGGTCGGGGTGTTCCTGCTGCTCCTGAACCTGCCGCTGGTGCTGGCCGGCGCGGCCACCGTGCCGTGGTCGCTGGTACTCGTCCTGGTGCTGTCGCCGATCGCGATGAGCCTGCTGCAACTCGCGTTGTCGCGGGCCCGCGAGTACGAGGCCGACGTGGATGCCGCCGGCCTGTCGGGCGATCCGGAAGGCCTCGCCTCGGCGTTGCTGAAGCTGGAGCCCCAGCAGGGCCGGATCTGGGAGAGCCTGCTGATGCCGGGCCGCAACGTTCCCGACCCGTCGTTGTTGCGCACGCATCCCCCGACCGAGGAACGGGTGCGCCGGCTGTTGGCGCTCGCCGGACAGGCCGCGCGGCCGGCTCCGGGTGGCCGCAGGCTCGATGTGCCGGGAACCTACCCGACCGTCGGCACTGCGCCGCGCTGGCGCTGGCCCGGCATCTGGTATTGATCGTGCCGTTCCAGCCGTCGAGCGAGTCGCGTGCTTCCCGCCGCCGGTGGCGGCTCCGGGGCCGTCAGCCGAGGTTCTTGGCGAAGAACACCAGTGTGCGCTCGCGGGCGATTTCGGCGCTCTTGGGCTCGAAGCTACCGCGGTGGTCGCAGTTGAAGCCGTGACCGGCCGGGTAGACGTGCACCGGCAGTTCCGGGTGCGCCTCGCGCACCGCGTCGACCTCGGTCATCGGGATCGCGTGATCCTTCTCGCCGAAATGCAGCATCACCGGACAATGCGGCTGTTCGGCCGCGAAATTGCCGATGCCGCCACCGTAGTATGAGGCGACCGCCGAGAACCCGGCGAGCCGGGTGGCGGTCAGCCAGGCCAGCGTGCCGCCCCAGCAGTAGCCGACGGCGGCGATCCGGCCGGCCGACTTCACCGCCTCGGACGCGGCGGCGATGTCGAGCAGCGCGTCCTCGTTCTTCACCTGGCCGCGGATCTCGCGGCCCTCGGTGACGTCGTCCTCGGTGTAGCCGAGCTCGATCCCCGGTTTCACCCGGTCGAACAGCGCCGGCGCGATCGCCAGATAGCCTTGGGCCGCGTAGTCGTCGGCGACCGCGCGCATGTGGCCGTTCACTCCGAAGATCTCCTGGATGACCACGACGCCGCCTTTCGGGCGGCCCTCCGGCTGGGCGAGATAGGCGGCGAGCTTGTGCCCGTCCTCGGCGGTCAGCGTCAACGTGTCGGCCATGGCGGTTCCTCCCGGAGCTTCGATTGCCGGATCGGCATTCAGGCATCGCCGGAAACTGGCACGGATGCCGCGACCGTAGAAGAGGGCGCAGCCGCGACAGCATTCCCGAGATACCGGCGGCGGGCGTTTTCTCGTGGATTGCGTTTTATGGTAGTGTTTTGAGTCATGTTATACTGCAATACAGTGTCCACGACCGCTGCGGGCGCCGAAGTGGACGGCAGGGAGCGTCGCGTCCGCGCCGAACAGGGAGGGGACTATGAATCGGATCACGTCGTTGCTGACGGGAGCGGCACTGCTGCTGGTGCTGTCGATCGGAGGTGCGCGCGCCGACGGCTCCCCGTGCCAGGCTTCGATCGACTATCTCCTGGAACAATATGCGACCGATCCGGCAACCAGCGCGGCGTTCCAGGCGACCTATGAGGGCCTGCAACCGCTGCCGTCCGGCTACGCCTACGGCGGGTCGGTCGACAATCCCTGGAAGAAGGCGGGCAGCGGGACCGGGCTGGTGTCGGCGGTGACCGAGTTTTACAGCCAAGTCTGCACCATGTTGCCGCAGATCGTCGGGACCAACGACAATGCCCTGGACTCGATCCAGTACTTCGCGTGGCTGTACTATCACAACGCCGCCGGCCGCATGATGGTGCAGGGAATCGACCCCAGTGATCCCAGCAAGCCGCTGGAGTCGGTGAAGACCTTCCTGATCAGGTTCAACCAGGACTACAAGGCCTACATGGACAGCCCGGACTCCACGGCCTATGTGCCGGAGTGGATCGCTGATCCGCGGCTGGAGATCGAGGACTACGAGTTCAAGAAGCCGTCCGAGTACGCGAGCTGGAACGCGTTCTTCGCCCGCGACCTGACCCTCGATCCCGTGACCGGCGGCTATCCGGCCCGGCCGGTCACCCTGCCGGGCCGCGACTACGTGGTGGTCTCGCCGACCGACTGCATCATGAACCCGCTGGTGCAAATGGTGCGGGTGAAGAACGGGGCGGTGACGCGCAGGCTTATCGAGAACCCGCTGCAGCCGGACACCGTACTGGACGTCAAGGGCATCCCGCTTTCGGTTACCGACCTGCTGGCCAACGCACCGGACGACCTGAAGGCCAGGTTCGGCGGTGGCAGCGGGCTTGCCTGCGTGCTGATGCCGAACACCTATCACCATTTCCACAGCCCGGTGGACGGCACCATCCGCTACGCCGAAATCGTGGAGGCCGGAACCAAGGAGGCTTTCGGGACCTTCGGCTACGATGATTGGCCGAATTGGGTGCCGTCGAGCGGCGACGTCGGCCGGCCGGGCACCGACTTCAGCCAGTTCCAGGGTTTCACCCGCGGCGTGATCGTGATCGAGGTGAGCTATGCCAATTTGCCTGGGCGGCAGCCGGATCGGTTGACGGGCTATGTCGCCTCGATCCCGGTCGGTCTCGACACCGTCGGGTCCGTGGTGTTCGCCGAGGGCGTCGTCGAGGGCGCCAGGGTTCGCAAAGGTATCACGGGGTTCGGCAATTTCTTCTTCGGCGGGTCGCTGAACATCCTGCTGTTCTCGCCGATCCAGGGCACCGGCGGCGTCCAGATGGTCAGTCCGGCGGTCCAGACCCGCATGGGCAACCAGATCGCGATCCTGAACACCCCCTATTCCGCGCCCGCGACGCCGTGGACGCCGGACTGAGCGGCGCTGCGACATGCGGTGCCTGGCATTTCGGGATAGGCTCGGCCATACCGGATCATCGGAGCGAAAGCGGTCGAGGCATGCACGGCGGGAAACGGGTCGCGAGCTGGAGAAACAAGGCCCTTGCGGCGCTGCTGGCCGGGATCGTCGGGCTGAGCGCCGCTTCGTCGATGGCCGAGGATCCGGGCGGCACCGCCTCCGCCGATCCGGCGCAGGCCGCCGCCGGGTTCCGGGAGAGCTGCGACGCCGGCAAGGCCGACGGATGCCTGCATCTGGGCGAGCTGCATGCCGTCGGTCGCGGCGTGCAGCAGGACGACGCCAAGGCAGCGGCATTGTTCGAGCGGGCCTGCGACGCCGGTAGCGCCGTCGGCTGCTTCAACACCGGCTTCGGCTACGAGCGCGGCAAGGGACTGGGGAAGGACTGGCCGAAGGCGTTGCGGCGCTATCGCCAGGCCTGCGAGGGCGGCTTGTCGGTCGGCTGCACCCATCTCGGCATGATGATCGGTGCCGGACGCGGCGTGGATGCCGACCAGGCCGAGGCCGGGGCGCTGTTCGCCAGGGCCTGCGAGGGCGGTGACGCCAATGGCTGCTTCAACCAGGGGATTCAGTATTCCGAGGGCCGCGGCGTCGCGCAGGATGACTTGCTGGCCCTGTCGCTTCTGCGCCGCGCCTGCGAGGGCCGCCACCTCACCGCCTGCTCGAATGTCGGCGTCATGCTCAGCCAGGGTCGCGGGGCGGCCAGCGATCCGGCGACCGCCGCGAAGTACTTCTACGTCGCCTGCAAGGCCGGCGACGGGGTCGGCTGCCTGAACCTCGGGGTGGCGTTCCGGGACGGCAATGGCGTCCCGCGGGACCCCGGCAAGTCCACCCAGCTGATGACGCACGCCTGCAAGCTCGGGATCCGGCAGGCCTGCGGCAACTAGCCGGCCGCATCCCGGCCTGCTACCCCACGATCAGCGCGAGAACCAAGGTGCCGACAAGGGTGGCGATGAGCGCCAACCGCGCCAGCCGGCGCCGCGCGGGCGCGGTCCACCGGTCGGCGCACGCATGCGTGCGCCGTGGAGCCTGTCGGATCCAAGGCGGTTGTCGGGGCGTTCTGGATTCGCCCCTGGGGCGCCGGCGAGGGCGTCCGGGCGATGGTCACCAACCCCGCCGGTGGTGCCCGGCCCGATCGGGGCGAAGCCCGAGACCGGCAGCGTGCGGGCGTTCCTGGAGACCGCCCTCGGCCGGCCGGTGGCCAGTGTCGGCAAGCCGCACCGGCTGGCCCGCGACCGGCATGCGCTCGGCGCTGGTCGGCACCGGCAACCACAACGACCGCCGGGAAGACGGGCCACAGCCGACCGTGGAGGTCGCCGACCTGACGGAACTGGCGGAACTGCTGAGCCGCGAGGCGGCGTAGGGCGGGAGGCTACCGGCCATCGCTTCGTGGATCCCGGATCCGGTCCGCCAGCGGCCTCCCGCCCGACCTCCGACAAAACCACACTTCCAACACACAGGGACCCAGCGGCCGACCCGAAGCGCGACCGCCTACACGTTGAAGCGGAAGTGGAAGCAGTCGCCGTCCTTCACGACGTATTCGGCGCCCTCGACCCGCATCTTGCCGGCTTCCTTGGCGCCGGTCTCGCCGTTGCAGGCGATGTAGTCGTCGCAGGCGATGGTCTCGGCCCGGATGAAGCCGCGCTGGAAGTCGGTGTGGATCTCGCCGGCCGCCTCCGGGGCCTTGGCACCCCGGCGCACCGTCCAGGCGCGGGCCTCCTTCGGGCCGACCGTGAAGAAGGTCAGCAGGTCGAGCAGCCGGTAGCCGGCGCGGATCAGCCTGGCCAGGCCCGGCTCCTCGAGCCCCAGGGTCTCCAGGAACTCCGCCTTGTCGGCCGGGTCGGTGAGCTGGGCGATCTCGGACTCGATGGCGGCCGAGATCACCACCGACTCGGCACCCTGCCCGGCGGCCATGGCGGCGACCTTCTCGGACAGCGCGTTGCCGACCGAAGCGTTCTCTTCCTCGACGTTGCAGACATACAGCACCGGCTTGGCGGTCAGCAGCTGCAGCAGGCGCAACTGGCGGCGCTCGTCGGCGTCGAGGTCCGGCAGCAGGGTACGGGCCGGCTTGCCGTCGCGCAGCAGCACGGCGACGCGATTGGCGATCGGCAGCAGGTCCTTGGCTTCCTTGTCGTTGCCGCGGGCGCGCTTCTCGAGTGCCACGATGCGCTTCTCGGCGCCGTCCAGGTCGGCCAGCATCAGCTCGGTCTCGACGGTCTCTGCGTCGCGAATCGGATCGACCGAGCCCTCCACATGGGTGACGTCGCCCTCGAAGCAGCGCAGCACGTGGATCACCGCGTCGGTCTCGCGGATGTTGGCCAGGAACTGGTTGCCCAGGCCTTCGCCCTTGCTGGCGCCGCGCACCAGCCCGGCGATATCGACGAACTCGATCTGGGTCGGCAGGATCTTGCCGGACTTGGCGATCCGCGCCAGTTCGTCCAGCCGCGGGTCCGGCACCGCCACCCGGCCGGTGTTCGGCTCGATGGTGCAGAACGGATAGTTGGCGGCCTCGGCCGCGGCGGTCGCGGTCAGGGCGTTGAACAGCGTCGACTTGCCGACGTTGGGCAGGCCGACGATGCCGCAGTTGAAGCCCATGGGCCTACGCTCCGTCTTCGGTGGCTGTGGGATCGGCCGGGGCGGCCGCCGTTGGCGAGGATACAGGTGCCGGGGGTTTAGCGGGTTTCGGCGGCGGCGGGAACACCGCGTGCGCCACCCGGCTCATGAACCGGCCCTGGTCGCCGGACACCAGCGCCGGTGCCTCGCGGGCGACCGCGTCGATCAGCACCGGCAGCCAGCCGTTGCGCTCGACCTTGGCGAAGTCCGAGAGCACATAGCCGTGCACCTTGGCCTTGTCGCCGGGGTGGCCGATGCCCATGCGGATCCGGTGATAGGCCTGCCCGATATGGCTGTCGATGCTGCGGATGCCGTTGTGGCCGCCGGCACCGCCGCCGGTCTTCACCTTGACCTTGCCGGGCACCAGGTCGAGCTCGTCGTAGAACACGTGTACCGCGGACGGTTCCAGCTTGAAGAACCGCAGCGCCTCGCCGACCGATCGGCCGGACTCGTTCATGTAGGTCAGCGGCTTCAGCGTCATGACCTTGGCGCCGGCAATGCGGCCCTCGGCCACCAGGCCCTGGAACCGGGCGCGCCAGGGACCGAAGCCGTGCACGCGGGCGATCTCGTCGATCGCCATGAAGCCGATATTGTGGCGGTTGCCTTCGTAGGTTGGCCCGGGGTTGCCGAGCCCGACGAACAGCAGCATCGCTCACTCCCGAGATCGCGGACGCTGGAACGAAACCGGGGGGACCGCAACGACGGTCCCCCCGGACATTTTCTCCGGCAGAGAAGGCCGGGCGAAGAACGACGGACGGAGGGTTACTCCTCGTCGGCCTCTTCTTCGGCCTCTTCTTCGCCGCTCTCGTCGTCGGTCTTCTCGGTGGCCAATGTCGGCGCGGCGATCGTCGCGATGGTGAAATCGCGGTCGATGGTCGGGCGCACGCCCTCCGGCAGCGTGACCGCCGAGATGTGCACCGAGTCGCCGATCTCCAGGCCCGAGAGGTCGATGACGATCTTCTCCGGGATGTTGGTGGCCAGGCAGTACACCTCGACCTCGTGGCGCACCACGTTCAGCACACCGCCGCGGCGCAGGCCCGGGCAGTCCTCTTCGTTGATGAACTCGACCGTCACCTCGACGGCCAGTTCGCTGGTCGCCGAGACCCGCAGGAAGTCGACGTGCAGCGCGCGATCGCTGACCGGGTGCAGCTGCAGGTCGCGCGGCAGGACGCGGTGCTTCTCGCCGGCGACGGTGATGTCGATCAGGTGCGAGAAGAAGCCCGGCTTGATCAGTTTGCCCAGATCGCGCTCGATGATGGCGATCGAGAGCGGATCCTTCTTGTCGCCGTAGATTACGGCGGGAACGAGCCCCTCGCGGCGCGCTGCCCGGGCGGACCCCTTACCGACCCGGTCGCGTGCGCTGGCGCTCAGCGTCGAAATTGTCGACATTGGCGTCTCCTATGAAAAGGCCCAGCCTCCAGGGGTGCCGGGCGGACGGGCGCGGGTTCTATACCGGATTTCGCGGGAAAACCAGCCTTGATTGCCTCCGGCATTGATTGCGGCCGGCGCGCCGCTCAGTCGAACACGGCGGCCGGCAGCCACAGCGCCAATGCCGGAAACGCCATCACCAGGGCCAGGACCGCCACCTGGATCAGCACGAACGGGACGATCCCGCGGTAGATCGTCGCCATGTCGATCTCGGGTGGTGCCGCGCCTTTCAGGAAGAACAGGGCGAAGCCGAAGGGCGGCGTCAGGAACGAGGTCTGCAGGTTGATTGCGATCATCACCGCGATCCAGGCGAAGGTCTGCTCCGAACTCTCGAACCGGCTGCCGAAATCCAGGCTATCGAGGATCGGATAGAACACTGGCAGCGTGATCAGCGCGATCTCGATCCAGTCGATGATGAAACCCAGCAGGAAGATCACCGCCAGGATCATCGACAGCATCCACCAGGCACTGAGGCCGGTGGCCTCCAGCAGGCCGACGATCAGGTCGTCGCCGCCGATGCTGCGGAAGGTGTAGGAGAACACCGAGGCGCCGATGACCACGAAGAACACCATGGCGGTCACCGCGACCGTGCGCTCCAGAACCTCGCGCAGCATGGACCGGGACAGGCTGCGGTTGGCGATCGTCAGCAGCACCGCGCCGGCCGCGCCGACCGCGCTCGACTGTGTCGGGGTGGCGATTCCGGTGACGATCGATCCCAGCACCAGCACGATCAGCGCCACCGGCAGCGCCAGGCTGCGGAGTGTGTAGGCCAGCAGTGCCGGCAAGGGCAACGCCGGGGCGTCGTAGGCGGGGGCCGCCTGCGGCGTCAGCACGCCGCGCGCCAGGAAGTACAGGACGTAGAGGGCGAGCAGGATGGCCACCGGCACCACCGGCGCCAGGAACATCGTTCCCATCCGCACGCCCAGCAGGTCGGCCAGGAAGAACAGCATGATCGCCGGCGGGAAGATGATTCCCAGGGTTCCGGCGCCGGCCACCGCGCCGGCCGCGAATGACGGCTGGTAGCCGCGCTCCAGCATGGTCGGCAGGGCGATCAGCGCGATGGTCGCCACCGAGGCACCGATCAGGCCGGCCGACGGCGCCAGGATGATCCCCAGGAACGCCACCGCGATCGCCAGGCTGCCCGGAACCCAACGCAGCAGGACCTGCAGACAGACCAGCAGCTCGCGGGCGACGCCCGAGCGCTCCATCATCAGGCCCATGAAGATCAGCATCGGCACCGAGGGGTACAGGAGGCTCTCGCCGACCGAGCCGTACATCCGGGCCGTGATGTTGGTGATCTCCAGGGGGGATATCAGATCGAGCCCCATGCCGATCCCGGCGAAGGCGAGGCCGACGAAGGCCAGCACCAGGGCGACCGGATAGCCGCTGAACAGCAGGGCCGCCAGCGACCCGGCCATCAGCAGCGGCAGCCAGTCCTGCAGCCAGAAGACGAGGGCGGCGGGCAACAGGTCGGTCACCTGTCGGCCTCCGGAGATCCGCGTCGCCGGGCAATCGACCGCAGAGCCACCAGGACGCCGGCCGACAGCAGCAGGGCGCCGCCGATGGGCATGACGCTCTTGATGATCCAGCGCTGCCCGAGTCCCATCGCGGCCGCCGAGCGCTCGCCGCTCGCGAACGCCATCCAGGCCTGCATGCCTCCTGCGGCGATCAGCAGGACGGCCAACGGCACCAGGGCGAGCAGAACCCCGGCGATCTCCACCCCGGACCGCCGGCGGTCGGACCAGCGAGCCCGGAAGATGTCGATGCGGACATGTCCGTCCTGCAGATACACCCAGCCGATCGCCAGCATCACGCTGGCGAAGAACAGGTGCCATTGCAGTTCCTGCAACGCGGTCGAGCCGGTGTTCATGAACTGCCGGCCGACGATGTCGTAGATCGAGATCGTCACCAGCAGCGGGAAGCACAGCAGGGCGGCGGCCCGGAACGCCCACCTCAGCAACCGTTCCAGCCGAGCTTCCACGGGTAACCTTCGCGCGGTTTCGGGCGACGCGACGGCCTCGGCGCCGCGCTACCCAGCCAGCCTAGAACCTCCAGCCGCTGGAGGTTCAAGCATCATGACGGGGCGCCGGCGAGGGCTTCGACGATCCGGCAGTCGGCCATCGCCCCGCCCGGGCATCGGTCGACCATCACCGCCAGCTCGTCCCGCAGGGCGGTCAGCCGCTCCAGACGCCGGTCGACCTCGTCGAGGTGGCTGCGCGCGATATCGGAAATGGTCCGGCACGACTGGTCCCGGCGCCGCGACAGGTCGAGCATGGTGGCGATCCTGTCGATCGAGAAACCGAGCTCGCGGGCGTGCCGGATGAACGCCAGCCGTTTGAGGTCGGTGGCGAGGAAGCGGCGCTGGTTGCCGTCGGTGCGGACCGGTGCCGGCAGCAGCCCGATCTGCTCGTAGTAGCGGATGGTGCGGACATTGCAGCCGACGGCGGCCGCAGCCTGCCCGATGGTGAGGGTTCCGTTCACCGGCCTGTTCCCCCGAGCGTTTCCAACCCGGGGACTATGCGCCGGCGCAGGCGTCTGCGCGAGCCCGTCGCTCCGCGGAAAGCCTTGCTCGCGCGAGCCGTCAGTTGAACAGGCTGGAGACCGAGCGTTCCTCGCTGATCCGCCGGATCGCCTCGCCGATCAGCGAGGCGACGGTCAACTGGCGGATGTTGCGGGCGACCCGCACCGCGGCGGTCGCCTGGATCGAGTCGGTGGTGACCAGCGAACTCAGCGGCGACGACGTGACGCGCGCCACCGCACCGCCGGACAGCACGCCGTGGGTGCAGTAGGCATCCACCGACGTGGCACCGGCCTCGATCAGCGCCTCGGCGGCGTTGCACAGCGTACCGCCGGAATCGACGATATCGTCGACCAGGATGCAGCGCCGTCCGTCGACCTCGCCGATGATGTTCATCACCTCCGACACACCGGCGCGCTCGCGCCGCTTGTCGATGATCGACAGGTCGGCGTCGATCCGCCGTGCCACGGCACGGGCCCGGGTCACGCCGCCGACATCCGGCGAGACGATCATCAGGCGCTCGTCGCCGTAGCGCTCCTTGATGTCGTCGGTGAACAGCGGGGCGGCGTACAGGTTGTCGGTCGGGATGTCGAAGAAGCCCTGGATCTGCCCGGCATGCAGGTCAATCGTCAGCACCCGGTCGGCGCCCGCCTTGGTGACCAGGTTGGCGACCAGCTTGGCCGAGATCGGCGTGCGCGGGCCGGACTTGCGATCCTGCCGGGCGTAGCCGTAGTACGGGATGACCGCGGTGACCCGGCGCGCCGAGCTGCGGCGCAGCGCGTCCAGGGTGACCAGCAGTTCCATGAGGTTGTCGTTGGCGGGATAGCTCGTCGACTGCACGACGAACACATCCTCGCCGCGGATGTTCTCCTGGATCTCGACGAACACCTCCATGTCCGAGAACCGACGGATATCGGCCTTGGTCATGGGGAGGTTGAGATAGGCGGCGATGGCCTCTGCCAGCGGGCGGTTGCTGTTGCAGGCGAGGATCTTGGGATCACGGAGGCTCATGCGCGAACCGGGCTGGTGGACGGCACGCCGGGAGTCGGAACCACCGTCCCGTCAAAGCGCGCCGGAACTTAACCGCCCGGGCGGGCCGCTCGCAAGCCGGAAGTCGATTTCGTTACAGCTTGCCGGTTGCCGGCGGCGTCGGCGCGGCGCGTCGGCGGGCACCCGGCAGGACGGAATTCGCGGCCTCCTCGGCGCGGGCCAGAGCGGAATCAAGCGTCTTCATGGTTACTGCCATGTCCGGACTGTCGTCGCCGACCCAGGCCCGCAACGTGGCCAGCCAGACCCAGGACAGTCCCTTCACCTTGAGCGGTCCGAACGGCGGGCGTGCCGACTCGCCGATCGCGGTCAGCACCCGGGCCATGGAGCGACCGAGCAGCGGGATCGCGACAAGCGCGCTCGGCGGGTCGAGCGGCACCCCGCGCAGCGCCGCGACCATGCCATTCCGATGGCCGGACAACACGTCGAGCCGGGCCATCAGGGCTTCGAACAGCCGGTCGCGCACCGGCAGGTCCGGATCGCGCGCGTCGTCGTCGAGGCCGGCGACCATGGCGGTGTCGATCCGATCGATCAGTCGCGCCAGCAGCCGCGGCCGGAACGGCCCGCCACCGCCCAGCACCGCGGCGCCGACGCCCGAGCGCGCCGTCACCTCGCCGGCGGACAGCGACCGCCAGCCACGCTCGGCGGCGAGGTCGAGGGCGGCGTCCAGGAAGGCGTCCAACTCGGCGCCGGCGGAGGGTTGGGGAGCAGTGTCGGTCATACGGGGCATATTGCCCGTGCCGGCGCGCACGTCCAGGGGGCGACGACGAATGGGGTTCGGGGGCGAAGCTACCCCGCCAGTTCCTTCGAGCGCGCCGTCGCGGCGGCGATCGCCTTGTCGAAGATCGGCTGGATGCCGTTCGCCGGGTCCATGAGCACCTTCAGGGCCTCGGCCGTGGTGCCGCCCGGCGAGGTGACGTTGATGCGCAGCTGCGAGGCCGGCTCGGTCGACTGGCGTGCCAGTTCGCCGGAGCCGGCGACCGTGGAGCGCGCCAGCTTCATCGCGAAGTCCTCGGGCAGGCCGGCCTTCACGCCGGCCGCCGCCAGGGCCTCGATCAGCAGGAACACATAGGCCGGGCCGCCGCCGGATAGCGCGGTGACCGCGTCGATCCAGTCCTCGGACCCCGCTTCCAGGGCCTCGCCGACCGCCTCGAGCAGCTTGTGCGCCCGGGTTTTCTGGTCGGCGCTGACATTGCCGTTGGCGACATAGGCGGTGATGCCGCGGCCGACCGCCGCCGGGGTGTTCGGCATCGCCCGCACCACCGCCGCACCGCTGCCCAGATGCTTCTCGAAATAGCCGATGGTCTTGCCGGCGGCGATCGACAGGAAGCAGGTGCCGGGGGCGACGAAACGCTTCAGCGGCACCAGGGCATCGTCCATCGACTGCGGCTTGACCGCCAGTACCACGGTGCCGGGCGCGAGGTCGTCGGGCACGGTGTCGGCGCCGGCGTGGACGGTGACGTCCTTGCGGTCGGCGAGGCCGCCGAGCGACCCGGCGTTCGGCTCGACCACGTGGACGCCGCCGGCCGCCTCGGGGCCATCCAGCCAGCCGGCCAGCATGGCGCCGCCCATCTTGCCGCATCCGATCAGGAGCAGGGGCGCTACAGTCATGACGTGGTGCCTCGCGTTGTGAAGGGCCCGACTGCCGCCCCGCCCTCCCGCGTCACGCCTCGCCTTGGACGTCCAGCAGGGAGGAGGCGACCGCCTCCTCGGCAGTTTTACCTCCCCAGATCACGAACTGGAAGGCCGGGAAGAACCGTTCGGATTCGCCGAGCGCCACCTCGACCAGGTCCTCCATCTGCTCGACCGAGACGCCGCCGGCGCCGCGCACCAGCAGGGTGTGGCGGAACATCGGGGTGCCGTCTTCCGACGACAGGTCGAAATGGCCGAGCCACATCTTCTCGTTCAGCAGCGCCAGCAGCAGGCTGACCTCGCGGCGTTTCTCGACCGGCACCCGGCTCTCCAGCAGGCAGGAGAAGTGCAGGGCGCCCAGGTCCTCCTGCCAGAGGAAGTAGAGTCGGTAGTCGCACCAGCGGCCGGCGATCTCGACTGCCAGATCGTCGGGTCCGGCACGGTCGAAGGCCCAGTCGTTGGCACCGACCAACTCCTCGAGCAGATCGAGCGGGTTCGCCTGGGTGGTGCCGGTTTCGACATAGGACAGGGACATAATGAAGGCTCCCTTCTAGCGCGCGGGCCGGCGCGTAGGAGCGGCCTTGGCGCGGCCGACAGATCGTCTTGTCAGCCACATCTTGTGGCGCAGGCCGCCGAATCACCACGAGTACTAGGATTTCAAAGTCGGAATCACCAATCAACACAAGATTTCGCGGTTCGAAAAAGATTCACAGGAAGATATAGGCTTGTCCGCGAAGGTGTTGATATCGAGGGAAAGCCGAGCGCCGCGTCCGTTGCGCGGAATCTTCGAATGGAATCTTTCTGTTAGCCGCCCGCCACCGGGCCGACCCGAATCACCTGCGTTGGCAGCTTATTCGTCGGCGTCCGACGGGGTCTCGTCGCTGGCCTTGCGGCGCGGCGCCGGTCGACGGGTCGCGGCGCTGCGGCGGCGCTGGGCCGTCGGCTTGGCGGCGGCGGCTGCCGGCTTGCGGGTGGTGGCCTTGGACGCCAGCAGGGCTTCCAGCTCGGCGACCCTGGCGGCCAGCCTCTCCTGCTCGTCGCGGGCCTTCACGGCCATCGCCTCGACCGCCTCGAAATCGTCCCGGGTCACCAGGTTGCGGTCGGCGAGGAAGCGGTCGAACTGCTGGCGGACCAGTTGCTCGATCTCGGCACGCATTCCGGCGGCGGCGCTGAGCGCACCGTTGGCGACGCGGGCGAGATCGTCGAAGAACCGGCTCTGAGTCTGCATGACACACCTCCACTTCGGGATATGGCATGCGGGCGGGGCGGCTGCAACCGGCCGGCACGATGCATCGTGGAGCGGTCTTGCGCGCAACCGCCGGAGGCGGGACTCTCGCAGCCGGCCTTACCGCCCGGCAACCCGAACTCTCCAGCTGTGCGGATTCCATGGGACACGCCTACTACCTCGATCATCCGGAAGCCTTGTCGCTCGAAGCCGCCGTGCTCGACCGGCGCCCGGACGCGGTGCTGCTGGACCGCTCGCCGTTCTTCCCCGGTGGTGGTGGCCAACTCGCCGACCGCGGGGCGCTGACCTGGCCGGGCGGGTCGCTGGCGGTTTCGGGGTTCTCGACCGACGGGCATGGCGTCTGGCACCACTTCACCGGGGACGCCGATCCGCACGGTACGGTGCTGCTCGAGGTCGACGCCGGCTTCCGGCACCTGATGTGCGAGTTGCACACCCTGGCCCATGTCCTGAACGCCCTGGTCTACACCCACCATGGCGGCGCCCTGCTGACCGGCGCCCAGCTTGCGGCCGACGGTACGTTCCGGGTCGATTTCGACTTGCCAGGGGCCGACAGCGCGCGGCTGCGGGCCCTGGAGGCGGCGATGAACGACGTCATCCGCCAGGACCTTCCGGTGACGGACAGCTATCTGCCGCGGGCCGGGGCCGAGGCGATCCCGGGCATGTTCCGGAGCAAGTCGGTATCGCCGCCGCCGAGTCCCGACGGAACCGTGCGCATCGTCGAGATCGAAGGCCTCGACCGCCAGGCCTGCGGCGGCACCCACCTCGCCTCGACCGGGCAGGCGCGGCTTGCGCGCATCCTGAAGATCGACAACAAGGGGCGGCAGAACCGGCGGATCAAGGTCGGCGTGGGAGACACCTGATAGTGGGAGACCGTTCGCCGTTCCCGATGCAGGCCAATCTATTTACATTGCATGAGATGTGGCCACTCGATCATGGGATAGCGGCAGTTGGTTGCGTCTGTCGTTGGCCGGACGATAAAATTCAGTATGAATACCTCTGTTTTCTAGCGGTAAGGCGATATAATGGAAAAGTTTCCTATATATGCAGTGAGCGATGATAAAAAAGTTGATGTTCTTATGGTAATCATAAGAATGTGTAATGATCAATTATTTGAAATTAAACGCGACGAGGCGGGATGGTTGAAGGTATTTATAGCGTTTTATGGCGCGGTGTCTTATTGGATGCTTTCCAACTTCGTTGTAGAAGTCGATCCGTCTTTGTTTTTAGAAAATGAGTCACAGTATTTGAGGGCAGTGGTCATTGGAGCGGTTGTGGTCTCGTGGGTTGCAACGATAGCATTCGTTTATTTATTTCTTCGGACTCGATGGTCCTACTATGGTGTCATGCGAAGAATGATGCGTGCGAAGAAAGCTCTCGCGTTGGGATCTGAAGAGGTTTGGGGGTATCCACCTGAAAAAGTAAACTATGATATGGGTACATCTGTTGATGTGGAAACATGGAAGAAAAACACACATGTTTTCAGTAGTTTTACTACGAGGTTGATATATATTTTTGGCGGAAATGTTGTTGTTACAATGATTGGATTGTCGATTCTTCCTAAATTTGACTCCCCGGGATGGGTGGGGTTGTGTTTTTGGATTATTTTGATCGTGGCGCTCAATATTTTCCTCGTGATTTGGGCGTTCGTGTCGGATTATTTTGAGTTCAAGGGAAAAGAAATATAGGCAATACTAAGAAAATATCCCGATCAATTTTTTCTTAGCAAGCAAGGTCGGATGTGTCGGGTGCCCCATATTTTATATACTATTTCTCATCGGGCAGAGGGACGGGATGAGTAGATCGGTCGACTTGGTAATTGTAGGCGCTGGTGTTGCCGGGCTGTGGTGCTTCAACCGGTTGAAGCGGGCCGGGTACGATACCTTGCTCTTGGAGCGTGAGGCGATCGGCGGCGGCCAGACGATCGCCGCTCAAGGCATCATTCATTCCGGGCTAAAGTATTCGCTGGCCGGGCAGGTCAACGATGCGGCGCGTTCGATCAGCGCCATGCCGGATCGTTGGCGGGCCGCCCTGCGGGGCGAGGGCGAGGTGGATTTGTCTGGCGCTCAAGTACGGGCCGAATCGCAGTTCCTGCTCATCCCAGGTGGATTCATGGGGGGGCTGACTCGGCTACTGGCGCAGCGCGTGTTGGGTAGCAGCGCCCGGAACGTGCCGGAGGCCGAATGGCCAGAGGGACTGCGGTCGTCTGGATTTCGCGGCTCCGCCGTATTCATGGGCGAGCCGGTTGTCGACATGCCGAGTCTGATACGGGCCCTGGCCGAACCTTGGCGGGATAACATCCGCCGGATCGGCCTGACGGAGAGTGAGGCCCCGATCGAGTTTCTGCGCGCGCAGGGCATCGAGGCGAAGGCGGTCCTGTTCACTGGTGCTGCCGGCAACGAGCGGATCGCGCGCGACAATCGTCACGACGAGGGACTGGACACCCAGCACCGGCCGTTGCTGCAAGGCATGCTCAAACCGGCGCCATTCCCCCTGTACGCGCATTTCGTCGGCAGATCGGACAAGCCGGTCGCGACGATCACGACCCATGAGGCCGCCGACGGTTCCCTGGTCTGGTATCTCGGGGCGGCGATCGCCGAGCGTCCCAAGCAGGCCGATCCGGCCGAAGTTTACGCCGCCGCCCGCAAGGCGTTCGCGACTTACCTGCCGAAGGTCGACCTGACAGACGTGCAGTGGGCGACGTGGCCAATCGACCGGGTCGAGGGCAAGTCGGCGAGCTTCTGGCTGCCCGACGCGCCGACCGTGCACCGGGTCGGCAATGTCATGTATGGCTGGCCGACCAAGCTGACCTTCACGCCGATGCTCGGCGACATGGTGGCGGCCGAACTCGACAAGCTCGGCATCGAGCCGTCGCACCGCCATACCGACTTCTCCGACCTGCCGCCGGTCGACTATGCCGCCGCACCGTGGGACAAGGCGAAATGGACCTCGCCAGAATGAAGCTGCGGGACCTCGGCGGCACTGGCCTGCGCGTCTCGCCGCTCGGGCTCGGCACCGTCAAGTTCGGGCGGAACCAGGGTGTGAAGTATCCGGCCGGCTTCGAGCTGCCCGACGAGGCCACGCTCGCCGGTCTGCTCGACCTGACGCGTTCGCTCGGTATCAACCTGCTCGACACCGCACCGTCCTACGGCGCCAGCGAGGAGCGGCTCGGCCGGCTGCTCGAGGGCCAGCGCGACCGGTGGGTGCTGATCGGCAAGGTCGGCGAAGAGTTCGAGGGCGGCGTGTCGTCGCATCACTTCACGCCCGACCATTTCCGCCGCAGCCTCGAGCGCTCGCTGTCTCGGCTGCGCACCGACCGGATCGACATCCTGCTGATCCACTCCGACGGCTCGGACCGGGCGATCCTGGAGGACGAGGCGCTGATGCGGGTCATGGCCGACTTCAGGGCCGAGGGCAGCGCACGCGCCATCGGCATGTCGACCAAGACCGTAACCGGCGGGATCCGCACGCTCGAGCTGATGGATGTGGCGATGGCGACCTACACCGCCGAGCATCGCGTCGAGGAGCCGGTGCTCGACCACGCCGCCGCCCACGGCAAGGGCGTGATCCTCAAGAAGGTGCTGTCCAGCGGCCATGCCGCCGACGTACCGGCCGCCATCCGGTTCGCGTTCTCGCATCCGGGGGTGGCGAGCGCGGTGATCGGCACCATCAACCCCGCCCATCTGAAGCAGATTGCCGCCTGCGTCGACGAGGCGGTGCGCGACCGCTGAAGCGCCCGCCGCACCGGTATTCGCTCACCGGGCTCCCCCACTGATCCAGATCAGCGACACCGTGCCGCTTCCGCTCTCCAATGCCACGACCGCGGGCAATCGGTCCCGCGTTGCCATGGAGAACGGCGATGGAAACCAATGTCGGGCTGGTCGATCGGGTGCTGCGGGTCGCCGTCGGTGCGGGGTTGATCGCGGTGGCTGTGCTGGTGGCGCATCCCTACGCCTGGGCCGGGTGGATCGGTGTGGTGCCGATTCTGACCGCGATCGTCGGGTTCTGCCCGGCCTACCGGTTGTTCGGGTTGAGCACCTGCCCGCTGCAGCGCCAGTGACGCTCGGCCGGCACCACGCGGGGTTTGCGGGGCGGCGCCGGAACGCCTAAACCAACGGCGTCGCCCAGCCACGCAGGGTCCGCCATGCTGCCCGTCGCCATTCCTGCCATCGTCTTCCCCGTCATCGACCCGGTGGCGATCGCGATCGGTCCGTTCGCGGTGCGCTGGTACGCGCTCGCCTATATCTCCGGCATCCTGATCGGCTGGCGCTACTGCCTGTGGCTGGCGCGCCGCCGCCCGCAGTATTTCGAGCCGGCGGCGATCGACGACTTCGTGCTGTACGCCACCCTCGGCATCGTGCTCGGCGGCCGCATCGGCTACGTGCTGTTCTACAACCTGCCGTATTTCCTGCAGCACCCGCTGGAGATCTTCATGGTCTGGCAGGGCGGCATGTCGTTCCACGGCGGCATGATCGGCGTGCTGGCCGCCATCGGGGTGTTCGCCTGGCGGGTCGGCGCGCCCTATCTGGCGGTCGGCGACATCGTGGCGGCGGCGACCCCGATCGGCCTGTTCTTCGGCCGGATCGCCAACTTCGTGAACGGCGAACTGTTCGGCCGCGAGGCGCCCGAAATCCCCTGGGCGATGGCGTTCCCGCGCGGCGGGCCGGTGCCGCGCCATCCCTCGCAGCTCTACGAGGCGGCGCTCGAAGGCCTGGTGCTGTTCCTGATTCTGTTCCTGCTGGCGCGCCGCCCGGAGATCCGCGAGCGGCCGGGCCAGGTCGGCGGCGCCTTCCTGGTCGGCTACGGGCTGTTCCGGATCGTCGTCGAACTGTTCCGCCAGCCGGACGCGCAGCTCGGCTTCCTGGCCTTCGGCGTGACCATGGGGCAGATCCTGTCGATACCGATGGTGCTGGTCGGCCTCGGCCTGATCGCCTACGCGCGCAGCCGGCCGGCGGCGGTGCCGAAGCCGAAATGAGCCTGGTTGCCGGGGCCTTGGCCGACCGTCTGGGCCGGCGGATCGCTGCCGAGGGACCGTTGTCGGTGGCCGACGTGATGGCGGCGGCGCTGGTCGACCCGGAGCATGGCTACTACACCACCCGCGATCCGTTCGGGACGGCCGGCGACTTCGTCACCGCGCCGGAGATCAGCCAGACTTTCGGTGAGTTGATCGGGCTGTGGGCGGCCGTCGTCTGGCAGGGCATGGGGGCACCGGATCCGCTGGCGCTGGTCGAACTCGGCCCCGGCCGCGGCACGCTGATGGCCGACGCTCTGCGCGCCGTCCGCGGCGTCCCGGCCTTCCGGTCGGCGCTGCGGGTGCACCTCGTGGAGGCGAGCCCGGTCTTGCGGCGCCGGCAGGCCGAGGCGCTGGCCGGCCATATGGCGGGTGGGGTCGATCCGGTCTGGCACGACGATCTGGACCGGCTGCCCGACGGGCCGGCCATCGTGCTCGCCAACGAGTTCTTCGACGCCCTGCCGATCGTGCAGCTGGTCCGCGACGGCGGCATCTGGCGCGAGCGCCGGGTGACGATGGATCCGGCGACCGGCGGCTTCGCCTGGACCCTGGCCCCCGGCGCTTCGCCGCACGCCGCGTTGCTGGCGCCGGAGATCCGGGCCGGCGCGCCCGACCGGGCGCTGGCCGAGGTCTGCCCGGCCGGCCTGGGCTTGGCGCAGGCCCTGGCGGAACGCCTGCAGCGATCGGGCGGAGCGGTTCTGGCGATCGACTACGGCCATGCCCCGAGCGGCGTCGGCGACACCCTGCAGGCATTGCAGGCGCACCGGCCGGTCGATCCGCTCGCCACCCTGGGCGAGGCCGACCTGACGGCGCATGTCGACTTCGCGGCCCTCGGTCGGGCAGTGGCGCAGGCCGGCGCGGTCCAGCACGGCCCGGTGACCCAGGGTGCCTTCCTGCGGTCGCTCGGCATCGAGGTTCGCACCGAGGCCCTGTGCCGCACTGCCACCGACGCGCAACGTGCGGCCATCCGAAGCGGCTGCGCTCGCTTGATCGATCCGAGGGAAATGGGCACCTTGTTCAAGGTGGTGGCCTGGACCGCCGCAGAAGCGGCCCAGCCTCCGGGATTCGAGAGGCCCGACGCGTGAGAGCAACCCAGTTGAGAGCCTGCCGGTCGAGGAACCGGTTCCGGTGATCCAGATCGACGATTTCGATGCCGGGGCGGTTCGCCATGCGTTCTTCACCCGGCGCGGCGGCGTCAGCCGCGGGATCTACACGTCGCTCAACTGTGGGCGTGGCAGCGGCGATTCGGCCTCGGCGGTCGAGGCCAACCGGGCCCGGGCGATGGCGGCTCTGGACCTGCCGGCGTCGGCCCTGTTCACCAACCACCAGGTCCATTCCGCCACGGTGGTGACGGTCGACGAGTCCAGCGATCCCGAGCAGCGCTCCCAGGCCGACGGCTTCGTGACCTCGCTCCCCAATGTGGCGCTCGGGGTGCTGACGGCCGATTGCGCGCCGGTCCTGTTCTCGGCGCCGGACGACGGGGTCATCGGCGCCTGCCATGCCGGTTGGCGGGGCGCGGTCGGCGGCGTCTGCGAGGCCACGGTCGACGCCATGATCGAGCTCGGCGCCCGGCCCGACGGCATCCGTGCCGCGGTCGGCCCGTGCATCGGCTTCGCATCCTACGAGGTCGGTCCGGAGTTCCCCGAGCCGTTCCTGGCCCAGGACCGCGAGAACGGCCGGTTCTTCGATCCGGCGGAGCGCGACGGGCATTTCCTGTTCGACCTGTCCGGTTACCTCGTGCGACGACTCACGGGGCTCGGGATCGGCGAGATCTACCGGCTCGACTGCGACACCTGTCGGGACGAGGCCAACTTCTTCAGCTACCGGCGGTCCTGCCAGCGGGAGCATCCGGACTACGGCCGGCAGCTCGCCGCCATCACCCTTGGAGCCTGAGCATGGCCCTGCATTTCGAGCGCGCTGAGTTCGCAGCCCGACGCGACCGCACCCTGGCGGCCATGACCGAGGCCGGCCTGGACGGCCTGCTGATGTTCAAGCAGGAGAGCATGTTCTGGCTCACCGGCTACGACACCTTCGGATTCTGCTTCTTCCAGTGCCTGTATCTCGGCGCCGACGGCAGCTTCGCGCTGCTGACCCGGGCACCGGACCTGCGCCAGGCGCGCAGTACCAGCCTGCTCGAGGACATCCGGATCTGGGTCGACCGCGACGGCGCCACCCCGGCCGACGACCTGCGTGACCTGCTCGACGGCAAGGGCGCGCGCGGCAGGCGGCTCGGCGTCGAGTACGACAGCTATGGCCTGAACGCCCGCAACGGCAAGCGGCTGGACGCTGCCATGGACGGCTTCGCAACCCTGGTCGACGCGTCCGAGCTGGTCTCGCGGCAGCGCTTGGTGAAGTCGGCGGCCGAACTAGACTACGTCCGGCAGGCCGCCGCGTTGGGAGATGATGCCCTGGTCGAGGCGCACCGACTGACGGCACCGGGCGCCGACGAGGGCGAGATCCTGGCGGCCATGCAGGGTGCGGTGTTCAAGGGCGGCGGCGACTATGCGGGCAACGAGTTCATCATCGGCTCCGGCCCGGATGCCCTGCTGTGCCGCTACTTCACTGGCCGCCGCAAGCTTGGGACGACCGACCAACTGACCTTGGAGTTCGCCGGGGCCTACCGGCACTACCACGCCTGCCTGATGCGCACGATTCCGGTCGGCCCGGTGCCCGAACACCAGCGCCGGATGTTCGACGCCTGCGCCGCGGCGCTGGAGGCCTGCAAGGCGGCGCTGCGCCCCGGCCGGCCGATTGGCGAGGTCTTCGACGCCCATGCCCGGGTGATGGACGAACATGGCTTCCGGCACGCCCGGCTGAATGCCTGCGGCTATTCGCTGGGGGCGGTGTTCGCCCCGATCTGGATGGACTACCCGATGTTCTATCACGCCAACCCGGAGCCGGCGGCGCCCGGGATGGTGTTCTTCCTGCACATGATCCTGATGGACAGCGAGGCTGGCCTGGCGATGACCCTGGGCGAGACCGTGATCGTCACCGACGGCGCGCCCGAGCGGCTGTCGAAGCTGCCGCTGGAACTGGTCTGTCGTTAGCACGGGCAGGGACCGTCGATGCCGCATCTCTGGATTTTTCTCGCCCTGCTGCTGCTGGGAATGCTGGTCGGATGCTGGGTCATGTGATCAAGGCCCTGGCGGCCGTCGCCCTGTTCAGCGGCGCCCTGTTCGGGCTCGCCGGCTGCGGGCAGGTGCCGCAGCCTTTCGCGAAGGACTACGCAAACCTCGCCAAGGCACCGTTCCTGATCGCCCCGACGACCGAGGGGGTGGTGGTGTTGCCCGTCGAGGGCGTCGATGCGGAGACCGGCGAACTGATCGCCGACCTGACGGCCAGTGCGCTGCAGAAGCAGGACATCGTCGCCGGCACCCGGGCGAGCAACCGGGCGAGCCTGTTCCTGTCCGGCGCCGGCCGCCGCCGCCTGGATGGCGCCATGGAGATCGCCTGGACGCTGGCACGCTCTGACGGAACGGTGGTCGGCGAGCGCACCGACACGATCGCCTCGGACGCCCAACTGGCGGAGTCGGCGGCCAACGTGGCGGAGTGGCTGCGACCGCGGCGCGCGCCGGTGGTACGGACGGTGCCGAAGGTCGTGGTGTATCCGGTCGATGGCGCGCCGGGTGACGGCAACGATCTGCTGCGCCGTGCCCTGGCACTGGCGCTCGACCGCGCTCCGGTCGAGCTGACCAACGATCTGGTCGAGAGCGGGCACGTGGTGCAGGGCGACGTCTCGGTCGTGCGCCAGCCCGACGGCCGCGATCTGGTGACCGTCTCCTGGATCGTGCTGGACGCCCGCGGCCAGCAAGTCGGCAGCGTCGACCAGGCGAACCTGGTTCGGGGCGGATCGCTCGACGGTACCTGGGGCGCGGTGGCGGCGCCGATCGCCGATGCGGCGGTCAGTGGCATCGTGGCGTTGCTCAATGAATCAGAGGCCGTGAAGGCCGCCGCCGGCAACGGCCCGGCCAGGCTGACCGACTGAGTCCGGTCGTTGCCTACTTGATGGGTGCTTCGAGCATGCCGCCGATGGAACTGCCGCTCAATTCCCGTAGGGTTGGCGAATCGAGCCTTCCGGTGACCTCGATATTCTTGTCGAGCTGGAATTCCCGCAGGCCGTCGACCAGCTTCTGGGACGCCACGTAGCGGTCTGCGCCTCGGTCCAGCGTCACGCCCTGTTCGACCTCAAGGGCCGCCGCCGCCGACTCGAGTGCCTTGATCCGGTAGGTTTCTCCCTCCTCGAGACCGATGATGCTGGCCCGGGCATAGGCCTCGTTGTAGAGCAGGGCGGCCTTCGACGGATTTGTCGCCGCGATCTTGGCTGCCCCGGTGGCGAAGGCGGTCAGCCTCGCGACCGAAATGACGCGGATTTCCAGCGGCGTACGGCAATTGTGGCGCTGGGAATGGTAGAAGCCGGTGGAGTCGGGATGGGCTTCGATCAGGTCTCCTGGCTGGCAGTCCACCGGGAGAACCATTGGGTCCTGACTGCGATCATAGCGGAACGTCGTCCTCGTGCCGTTCGTTCGCAGGATCACGATATCGCTCGATATGGTGCGGTCGGTTCTGTCGAATTCGACAACCCGGACCGAGATTTCGCCTGCTTGCGCAATCGTGGCTACCGGCCCCAGCAGGGCGAGCAGTGACAGCAGGGCGGTCGTGGCAAGGCGCCGGAACGACCCGCGCCGCGATCTGCATCGAGCGATGGTACGGTGCCAGAAGGTCTCTTCCATGGTGTCAACTCTCGTCGGAGGGGCCAACCGGCACCGGAACAGCCTTGCGTCGGAAGAACGGCATCCACTTGGGCCGAGTCCTAGGGGTTGGCTGAGGCTTCGCACCCCGGGTCGCCAGGAAAAAGCCGACGACGACAAACAGGAATGGAAGGACGACGAGCGCCAGCGTCCATTCGAACTGATTGCGGATTATGAATGATTCGATCGATGGGTAGATGACCCTGAGTGGCGGGTCGCTGGTCCTCAGGTAGATGTTGGGACGATCGACGCCCTTGTAGGGAGCGGTGATCGTGAAGTTTGTGCCGGGCTCCATTCTGTCGATGGTGAGGTCGACGGCGGACGCCAATTCCGGCACGGGGTCGTCGGCTTGGTCGGGCGGCGTGTCCGCATGTGACTGGAAGACCGGGGCGGTGAGTCCGGACCGTGCAGGCTCCACGCCGACTAAGCGGACCTTCGGGCCGAGAATTCGGGTCTCGAAGTTGGGTGCGAGGACCGTAACGAGCAGGTTCTCCTGACTGTGGGTGCGGCTAAGGTTCTCGATCTGCGCAACCACTTTGGCCGATTGCTCGCCGTGTGCCGCTACCGTTTCGAGCCTGAACAGAATTGTCGGTGTGGAGAGGAGATGCTCGACGAGCTGGTTGCCTCCCCAGGCGATGAGCGCAACCGCCAAGCCGATGAAGTACGTCAGTCGCTCAAATGGAAACATACGGCGACCCTCCCGCAAAAGTAGCCTATTGGTTCAGATCACTCGTCTCAATGTATTTCTAGGCACCGGTATTCCGGCCGGCCGGCTGGGAGGGAACGATAAAACCGAGTCGTCGAACCCGGGATGCCGGGTCGGAGGGCGGAGAAGACTTTGCTGCACTGCACAATGACCATTGACATCGGCCTCGCCCATACGCATCTATAGTCGGTAATTGTGCGGTGCAGCATTGTACCGCATCGGAGTGAAACGTCTGATTCGGACGACAGGAGAGCGCAATGGCCGAGTTCAAGAATCCGTTCCTGGACATGGACGTCCAGAAGATGATGGGTGAGTTCAAGGTTCCCAATGTCGACGTCGATGCCGTCGTCGCGGCCCAGAAGAAGAACATCGAGGCGCTGACCAGCGCCAACCAGCTTGCCGTCGAAGGCATGCAGGCGGTGGCCCGTCGGCAGGCCGAGATCCTGCGCCAGACGGCCGAGGAAGTGCAGAAGAACATTCAGTCCTTCATGGACAACAGTGCGCCGGATGCCAAGGTCGCGAAGGGCACCGAGCTCACCAAGAGCGCCTTCGAGAAGGCGATCTCCAACATGAAGGAGCTCTCGGAGATGGTCACCAAGTCGAATGCCGAGGCGTTCGACGTGATCAACAAGCGGGTCGCCGAGTCCCTCGACGAGATCCGCGATCTGAGCAAGACCGCCAAGAAGTAACACCTGCTCCCGAGGCGTGTGTTCGGGGAGGCCGTTCCGGGTGACCGGGGCGGCCTCCTGGCGTTTGCGCTGCCGGATCCGCGCGCAGCGTTCGCTTGGGGTCGGGTGAGTGCAGGTTGGCGAACGTCGGTCGCGTCGACGGGTCGGAGACCCGGATCAGTTCGTCCCGGGCAAGCCCTGCTTGTCTTGGACGCTCTGCGCATGCTACCCGGCCGCGGTAGACGGGCTGGTACGGGAGACGGGCATGGCGGGCAAGGTGGCGGAGCCGATCGACTTCGACGAATTCCTGAAGGTCGATATCCGGGTCGGCACGGTAGTCGACGTCCAGCCGTTTCCGGAGGCGCGCAAGCCGGCCTTCAAGCTGTGGGTGGATTTCGGCCCGGAGATCGGCACCCGCAAGTCATCGGCGCAGATCACGGTGCTCTACACCCCTGAGACCCTGATCGGCCGGCAGGTCGCGGCGGTGGTGAATTTTCCACCCAGGCAGGTCGGCCCGTTCATGAGCGAGATCCTGGTGCTGGGCTTCCCGGACGCCGACGGCAACGTGGTGCTGGTGCAGCCATCCCACCCGGTACCGAACGGCGGTCGCCTGCACTGACGATCGGGCGGCCGGGCGAACATCGGGCATCGGGCATCGGGCGTCTCGCCGTACCGGACGTTCAGGCGAGTCGTTTCGCGGCCGGGTCCCAGCACAGCTTCGCTGGCGATGTCGTGGGCCGATCCGGGCCCGCGGCGGCGGTCACGCGCGAGGCCGGCAGGGTGAGGCGGACCGTCGTCCCCTGGCCGAGGTTGCTGGCAACTTCGAGCGTTCCGCCATGGGCTTCGGCGAAGGCTATGGCGAGTGGCAAGCCGAGCCCGGCGCCCTGACGGCTACGGTGCATCTGCGGCTCGATCTGCTCGAACCGTCGCATGATCCGCGAGATGTCGTCGGGACTGATTCCGATCCCGGTGTCGGTTACCGCCAGCGTCAAACAACCGTTCCCGTGGATTTCCGCCTCGATCCGGACATGGCCGCCGGGGTGGGTGAACTTGACGGCGTTCGACAGGAGGTTCAGCAGCGCCTGCCGCAACTTCGTCACGTCGCATGACAGCCGAATGCCGGTCGGAACGGCGGCGTCCACCCGAAGGTCGCCTTCCATTGCCTGCGGGGCAATCAGGCGCAGGCAGGGCTCGACGATGCCTTCCAGTTCGATCCCGACCTCGAACAGGCGGATCTGCTTCGACTCGGCCTCGGCGAGATCGAGGATATTGCCGATGACGTTCAGAAGATGCTGACCGCTCTGCTGGATATCCTTGGCGTAGCCCTGCTGGCGTGGCGGAAGCGGACCATGAAGTCCGCTGGCCATCAGTTCGGAGAAGCCGATGATAGCGTTCAGGGGGGTCCGCAATTCGTGGCTCATCATTGCCAGAAACTCGGATTTGGCTTGATTGGCCGTTTCCGCGGCCTTCTGGCCCTCGATCGCCATGTGTTCCCGTTCCGCCGCCGCTGCGATCGCCGTTTCGTGGCGCAGCAACTGCAGTCGCCGGATCACGGCGCTCAGAGACCCGGCGATCGCGAAGAACACGACGCCTATCAGGATGGACTGATCGCGGGTCTCGACCAGGAATGCCTCGGCCGGGACGTCGATCACGAATGCGCCCATGACGTCGTTCAGATGCCACGGCTCGCGACCGTCGAGGTGCCGGTTGTGGCAGTCGACGCAAGCCTGCTCGCTCGCTACCGATGGCGCGATGGTTCGAAACGTGCGCTGACCGTCGGTGACCCACCATCGGCTGGTGGGGAGGGGGTTGTCGCTACGGGCGGCTTCAAGCATGGCTTCGGCGGTCGCGGCGTCGTCCGGGGCAACCCGGATCTGCCGGCCGGGCATGCCCAGCCAGTTGAGCCGCAGTGCCGTGTCGTCGGCGCGCTCCCGGTTGAACCGGGCGATCGAATGCGCCCGAAACGTCGCCGGAACCGGCGCCTCGATGTCGGGCCGGGAGCCGCGCAGGTCGCTGTAGTTCGCCACGAAAGCGTCGACCAGACGAAGTGCGGTGACCTGCTCTTCGAATCTGTTGGTCTGGAACGAGTGGACGCTCAGCATGTAGCTGGCCGCCGCGATGCCGACGGCGAGGGCCGCGACAATGCCGAGCACCGCTACGGTCAGAATGCCGGATCGTTGGTATCGAGTCGAAGTGATGATGGAAGGCATGCCGGTCTCGTTGTCGCGTCGAGGCGACTCTACTGACCAGCGGCGAATAAAGTCTTAACCGCGGCAGCCTCGGCGACGGTCTCGATTGCGGGGATCAGACCGGCAGGCGCAGGATCGCGCGCAGCCCGCCGCGCGGTGAATCCTCGAGCAGGAGATCGCCGCCGTGCCCGCGGGCGATGTCGCGGGCAATGGTCAGCCCGAGCCCGGTGCCGCCGGTCGCCGGGTTGCGCGACGGCTCGAGCCGGACGAAGGGCTGGAACGCTTCGGCACGCTTGGCCTCGGGAATGCCGGGCCCGTCGTCGTCGATTATGATCTCGACCTGGTCGCCGGACCGCATCACCGTCACCCAGACCCGCTTTCCGTAGCGTTTGGCATTCTGCAGGAGGTTGGCGATCGCCCGCTTCAGGGCGTTCGGCCGCACCGGAAGAGCGGCGGCGCCGGCGTCCGGCCGTTCATAGGCGATCGGCGGGCCGTCGCGTCGCTCGGACTGGACGACATCAGCGGCCAGTTCCGCGACATCGGTGTCGACCGGCATCTCCGTGCCTTCGCCGCGGACGAAGGCGAGATAGCCTTCCACCATCTTCTCCATCTCGCCGACATCGGTCTGCAACTCGGCGATCTCCTCGGCGCTGCCGAGCATCGCCAGCTGCAGCTTCATGCGGGTGAGGGGGGTCCGCAGGTCGTGGCTGACGCCGGCGAGCATCTCCGTGCGCTGGGTGAGCTGGCGGTTGATCCGGTCCTTCATCTGCAGGAATGAATTGGCGGCCTGCCGCACCTCGGTGGCGCCTTCGGGCTTGAAGCCGGTGACGTCGCGGCCGAGGCCGAAGGCCCGGGCCGCCACCGCCAGCCGGCGGATCGGCCGGATCTGATTGCGCATGAAAACGATGGCGATCGCGAACAGCACCAGCGAAGAGCCGACCATCCACAGCAGGAAAATATAGGTGGTCGAGGTGAACAGGCGCTTCTTGTGGGCCATCACCTGCAGCACACCGTCCGGCAGCTGCACCAGGATCTCGATCTGCCGGTCGATAAGGTTGGCATCCATGACGTAGGGCCGGCGCACCTTGGTGCGCATCGCGTCCTGCATGGCGATGCGGGTATCGTCGAACAGCGTCAGCGGCGGCCGGTTCGGCAGGATCTCGCCCGGTCGCCAGATCAACTCGATGTCGAAATGCCGGACCGCCCGCTCCGACAGCCGGGCAACCTCCCCGTCGGTGATCGGCGGCCGCAGCTCTTCGATCAGGAAGGCGATGTCGCCGGCCAGGCTGTGGACCAGCCGGCGGGTCATGATATCCCAGTGGCGATCGTAGAAGACATAGGCCGAGATCGCCTGCATCAGCACCAGCGGCGTGACGATGATCAGCAGCGCCCGGCCGAACAGCGTCTTCGGCAGGAACTGCTTGATCCAGCGATCGAGCTTGAAGCCGCCGCCCCTGGCGGAGGCGGCCTCCGGCTCCACGCGGCGGGGCCGGGCGGCGCCGGTGAAGGCAGGACGGTCGGTTCGGGTCGCGTCGGCCATGCGGTCTCCGGGCGGTCTCCGGGCGGTCTCCGAGCCTCAACTTTCCAGCCGAAGCACGTAACCCTTTCCGCGGACGGTCTGCAAGAAGCGCGGAAATTTGGGGTCGGGCTCGATCTTGCGGCGCAGCCGGGTGATCTGCACGTCGACGGTCCGGATGCCGCCTTTGACGGCGCTACCGTCGACCAGGTCCTCGCGCGTGAAGGTGACGCCCGGCGACAATGCGAAGGCCTGCAGCAGGGTCGCCTCGGCCTCGGTCAGCCGCACCGGAACGGCGCCGCGCCACAGGACATTCTGCCCGACGTCGAAGCGGAATGCCCCGAACCGGACCTCCCCGGCGGCGGTGGCCGCGGCCTGCGGTACCGCGGGCTCGCCGACCCGGCGCAGGATGGTTCGGATGCGCAGCAGCAGTTCGCGCGGCTCGAACGGCTTCGCGAGGTAGTCGTCGACGCCGCTCTCCAGACCGGCGATGCGGTCCTCGGCTTCCCCCATGGCGGTCAGCATCAGGATCGGGATGCGCTCGCGCCGCCGCAGGTCGCGGGTCAGTTCGACGCCGCTCTCGCCGGGCATCATGACATCGAGGACCATCAGGTCGTAGGTGACGCCGGCCATGCGGGCCCGGGCCTCGGCGGCGTCGGCCGCGACCGACACCCGGAAGCCGTTGTCGGACAGGAAGCGGCGGAGCAGTTCGCGAAGCCGGCCGTCGTCGTCGACGACCAGGATGTGCGGCAGGTCCGCGGCGATGTCGTCGGCCGCTGTCCACTCGTCGCCCATCGCCCGGCCGCTGGCCATCATCAGCGCTTGCCGCCCCCGGCCTTCAGGCGCGTGGTGCCGAGCGGCCCGGTGGTACCCGGTACGTCGAAGCGCCGGCGGTCGTCCGGATCGATGATGCCGTGCAGGACCAGGTTGAAACCCTGCACCGCGTCGGCGCCGGCGTTGCGGAAAGCGGTGGCGATCCGCTCGCGCTGGTTGGCGGTCAGCCGACGCTCCAGCTCGACGCCCTTCTGGGTCAGTGTCAGCAGCCGCTGGCGGCGGTCGCGGTCGCCCGGGCGCTGCACGATGTATTCCTCGTCGACGAGATGGCTGAGGACCCGCGACAGGCTCTGCTTGGTGATGCGCAGGATCTTCAGCAACTCCGAGACGGTGATGCCCGGGTTGCGGCCGACGAAATAGATCACCCGGTGGTGCGCCCGGCCGAGGCCGAGACCGGCCAGCATGACATCGGGTTCGCCGGTGAAGTCGCGGTAGGCGAAGAACAGCATCTCGATCGCCTGCCGCAGTTCTTCCTCGCGCAGGAACAGCGGATTGGCGATGCCCTTTACGTCAACCATGTTGACTTACTTTCTTCCGAATGTTATGCGTCGGATCCTGATCGGGACACAATAGAACCTCGCGAAACGGCCATTGGACCGTTTCTGACCGGCAAGGCAACGGACGACATCCAGGCAGGAAGCGACACCATGTCCCTGATTCCCTTCGACGACCGTGACGGCGCGATCTGGTTCGACGGCGAACTGATTCCCTGGCGTAACGCCAAGCTGCACGTGCTCAGCCATGGTCTGCATTATGCCAGTTCCGTGTTCGAGGGCGAACGCGTTTATGCCGGCCGTGTCTTCAAGTCGCTGGAGCACACCCAGCGGCTTCAGCGCTCGGCCGCGACGTTGGACTTCGAGATTCCGTACACCGCCGAGCAGATCGAGGCCGGCAAGCGCGCCGTGATCGACAGCATGGGGATCGCCGACGGCTACGTCCGCCCGGTCGCCTGGCGCGGCAGCGAGATGATGGGCGTGTCGGCCCAGCACAACCGCATCCACCTGGCGATCGCCGCCTGGGAGTGGCCGTCCTACTTCGACCCGGCCGCCAAGATGAAGGGCATCAGGCTGGCGCTGTCGTCGTGGCGCCGCCCGGCCCCGGACACCGCCCCGGTGCACGCCAAGGCCGCCGGCCTGTACATGATCTGCACCCTGTCCAAGCACAAAGCCGAGCGCGAGGGCTATCACGACGCCCTGATGCTGGACTACCGCGGCCTGGTGGCCGAGGCGACCGGCGCCAACGTGTTCTTCGTGATGGGCGACGGCCGGATCCACACCCCGGTGCCGGACTGCTTCCTGGACGGCATCACCCGGCGTACCGTGATCGAGCTGGCGAAGTCGCTCGGCTACGAGGTCGTCGAGCGTCAGATCCGCCCGGAGGAGATGGCCGAGGCGAAGGAGTGCTTCCTGACCGGTACCGCAGCCGAGGTCACCCCGGTCGGCTCGGTCGCCGATTACAGCTTCACCCCGGGCGACATCACCCGGGCCCTGGTCGAGGGCTACGACGCCCTGGTCCGCGCGGCCCCCGCGAGTGCCCAGGCGGCGGAGTAACCGCCGGCGGGTATCATCCATTACATTGAAGCTCGTTGTCGGTTTTGATGAGACGGCTTTGGTAGAATCGGTCCGAGGACTCGCTATTTGGAGGCGGGACCGCGCATCGAGAAAGCGAATAACTCTCAGGACACGCTGTTCGGTGTCGAAGTGACTGGTTGTCTGAGAGGCCTGCTCCGGAGATTGGCCAACTGAGTCAATGCGTGCACTCCGGGGGAGTAGTTTCTCGGAGTGCTTTTTTGTTTCGTATTGGGGGAAGGCAACGCATATTTCCTGAGAATTATACCTTTGACCTGTGAGGACGGTTCGATGCCGAGCCTGAAGGACTTCGTCTCTGCACTTCAGGCTGGATGGTTTCCCGCGCTTGCCTCTTTGGTTGGGTGTTCGATCATTGTTTTGGGTGATTTCTTTGGAGTGCGGTACCTGAACTCAAGCCCGGAGTTCTTGATTACTGCAGCTGTAATTGTTGGTATATTTTCTTTTAGCATTCTGGTGGCAAATATCGCGTATCTTCCAGTGGTTGTCTGGAGGGTTATTCGGAAGCGTCAGGCTAGGGAGGCCTTTAAGGTAATAATTTCTCAAGAAATCGAGACGGCGCCTTACGACGAGAGAGCGTTGCTGGCGTATCTCGTGACCTCAGGTCGCAAGGCGTTCGTGGCCTCATTCAATGATGCGAGGTTGGCTCCATTAGTATCTAAGGGATTTCTTTTAAGGCTCGGCGGCACCCACAGCGTGTTGGAGTGGCCATATGTCGTCCGCGAAGAAGTGTGGGACTATCTCGTCGAGCATCGGGAATACTATCATGCTGATATACAGGATAACGCACCCGATCCGTTCAACTGGCGAAGCCGGCGTTGGTAATGAGACGCTGAACGTTCCGAGAGAGACTAGACGACTGATCCGGAGACTTCACGCCGTTGCCGGCAGCGCCTCGGCGTAGTCGTGCGCGGCTTCCGTCATCTCGACGATGGCATAGGCCGTCGGGTCGGCGAACAGCGCCCGCAGGGCTTCGTTGTTGGTGTGGTGGCCGGACTTGGTGGCGGTAACGCGGCCCAGGATCGGGGCGCCCGCCAGGTACAGGTCGCCGACGCAATCCAGCACCTTGTGGCGCACGAACTCGTCGTCGAAGCGCAGGCCTTCCTCGTTCAGCACGCGATCACCGTCCACCACGACGGTATTCTCGAGCGATCCACCGAGCGCCAGGCCCATGGCACGCAGCCGCTCGGCATCCTCCAGGAAGCCGAAGGTGCGGGCCTTGGCGATCTCGCGCTTGAAGGTGCCGTTGACGAGCCGGACGTCGAGGGTCGAGCGCGCCACCACCGGGCTCGGGAAGTCGATCTCGAAATCCACCGAGAAGGCGTCGGCCGGGGTCAGGGTCAGGCCGCGCCGGGCGTCGCCGACGGTGATCGACCGGCGGATCTCGATGGCGCGGCGCGGCGCGTCGAGCTCGACGGTGCCGGCGCACTCGATCAGGAACACGAAAGGCTCGGAGGAACCGTCCATGACCGGCACCTCGGCGGCGTCGATGTCGATCACCGCGTTGTCGATCTCGCAGCCGGCGAGAGCTGCCATCAGATGCTCGATGGTCCCGACGGTTACGCCATCGTCGTTGCCGATCACCGTGCAAAGGCGAGTATCGACGACCCGATCGTAGCGCGCCGCGATCCAGGGGTCGCGGTCGGTCACGTCGGTCCGGTGGAACCGAAGGCCGGTGTCGGCCTCGGCCGGATGCAGGGTCATCTCGACGATGGCGCCGGAATGCAATCCCACGCCGCGGCACGGAATCGGGCGCTTCAGCGTCTTCTGCCGGAGCCCGGTGCGGTTGCCGTGGAATTGTGTCCTGCTCACCATGTATGCGCCTTCCAGATGCCGTGCTCGGCGTGGAGAGTTTGGACTCAAAGAGAACCCCGGTAGATGTACCAACACCTACCGGGGCACCCAAATCACGCTTTGTTACCGAGTGTTACGGTGAAACCCCGCAGAAACCCCAGGGTTTCACCGCATCTGTCGATGCCGACCTCAGTTGGCCTGGCGCCGCAGGAAGGCCGGGATGTCGAGCATCTCGTCCTCGGACTGGCTCGGCCGGACCCGGTCGCTCGGATTGAGCGCGCCGAGACGCGGCTGGGCGGCCTGCGGCGGCGGTGCCGGCGGCTGAGCCGGCTGCCGGGGCGACTCGGCGCGGGCCGGGGCCGGCTCGGCCTTGTCGTTCTTCAGGCCGAGCCCGGTGATCTGCCGGAACAGGCTGGGGCCGCGGCCGCGCGCCGGCTCGGCCTTCGGCTCCGGCCGCGGAGCGGCGTTCACCAGGTCGCTGGCCCGGAATGCGTCGGCGGTCCGCGGCGCGGTCTCGGGGCGACGCGGCGGCACCTGGGCGGCCGGGGCGATGAACGGACGTTCGTCGACCGCCGGCTGTACCGGCGGCTCGCCGCCCGGGGCCTCCATCATCTCCTCGGTCAGGTCGTAGGCCAGCGCACCGTCGGTTCCGAGCGTGGTCGGCATCTCCGGCATGCTGAGCTCGCCGAACCCGGACGCCGCCTGACGGCTGATGTCCATCGTCGACATCGCCGATACCGCGGTCGCCGGCAACGGCTGGGCGGCCGGCTGCTGGGCGGTGATCTGCCCGGCCATGGCCTCCGCCGGTGCCGACTTCTCGGCATTGCGCTGGGCCTGGGCGCGCACCAGCGACAGCTGCGGGCGCGGCGGCTTGGCGGCCATGCCCTCGGCGGCGATGCCGGTGGCGACCACCGAGACCCGCATCATGCCGTCCATCTTCTCGTCGAAGGTCGAGCCGAAGATGATGTTGGCGTCCGGGTCGACCTCCTCGCGGATCCGGTTGGCGGCCTCGTCGACCTCGAACAGGGTCATGTCGAAGCCGCCGGTGATGTTGATCAGCACGCCCTTGGCACCCTTCATCGTGGTGTCCTCGAGCAGCGGGTTGTTGATCGCCGCCTCGGCGGCGTCGATCGCCCGCTTCTCGCCGGACGCCTCGCCGGTGCCCATCATCGCCTTGCCCATCTCGCTCATGACGGTACGGATGTCGGCGAAGTCGAGGTTGATCAGGCCGGGCATGATCATCAGGTCGGTGACGCCGCGCACGCCGGAGTGCAGCACGTCGTCGGCCATGTTGAAGGCGTCCGCGAAGGTCGTCTTCTCGTTGGCTACGCGGAACAGGTTCTGGTTCGGGATGATGATCAGGGTGTCGACGTACTGGGTCAGTTCCTCGATCCCGGCCTCGGCGATCCGCATGCGGTGCTGGCCTTCGAAATGGAACGGCTTGGTGACCACGCCGACCGTCAGGATGCCGCGCTCGCGGGCCGTCTGGGCGATCACCGGCGCCGCGCCGGTGCCGGTGCCGCCGCCCATTCCGGCGGTGATGAAGCACATGTTGCTGTCGCCGAGATGCTCGATGATCTGGTCGATCGACTCCTCGGCGGCGGCCTTGCCGACATCCGGCCGCGAGCCGGCGCCGAGGCCGCGGGTCACCTCCGAGCCGAGCTGCATGCGGCGGTCGGCAAGCGACTGCTTGAGCGCCTGGGCGTCGGAGTTGGTGGCCACGAACTCCACGCCCTCGAGATTGGACCGGATCATGTTGTTGACGGCGTTGCACCCGGCGCCGCCGACGCCGATCACCACGATGCGGGGCTTCATCTCGTTGTCTTCGTTGGGGACGGTGATGTTGATGGTCATTGGGGCCTCCGGGGCTGACGTGTCTCTGTTCGGGTGGGGCGGCGGCTCACGCCGCCTTGGCTCGGTCCGGGCGGGCTATTCCCGGGAGGGCGGACCAGGGGATCGCCGACGGGGGTTCGGTCGACCCTGGCCATTTGCCGGCGTCCGCCGGCGGGGGCCACTCGCCGGCGCGGGCCGGCGGGTTCGAGGTGTCGTTGCGAGCGGGCGGGGCGCATCAGAAATGCTCCCGGAACCAGGACCCGACCCGGCCTGCCAGGCCGGCCGGGACCGGCTGCTGCGCGGGCGCCAGGCGGGGCGCGTCGAGCCGGGGGTCGGCGGCGTAGGCGAGCAGGCCGGCACAGGTCGCGAAGGCCGGCCCGCCGGCAGCCTCGGCCAAGCCCTGCACGCGGGTCGGGCGGCCCATCCGGATCTGCTTGTCGAGCACCAGTTGCGCCAGTTCGCGCACGCCGGGGAGCTGACTGGCGCCGCCGGTCAGTACCACGCGGCGGCCGGCGACCCGGCCGTAGCCGCTGGCCTCCAGTCGCGAGCGCACCAGCTCGAAGGTCTCCTCGATGCGGGGCCGGACGATGCCGACCAGCAGGGACTTGGCGACGTGGTTCGGCTGGGAATGCTCCTCCTCGCCGATGGTCGGGACGTCGATGGTCTCCTGGTCGTCGAGCGGCGACGGCAGGGCACTGCCGTACAGGGTCTTGATGCGCTCGGCGGCGAGGACCGGCGTCGACAGGCCGCGGGCGATGTCGTTGGTGACGTGCTGGCCGCCGATCGGGATGGTGTCGGTATGCACAACGTTGCCGTCGTAGAACACCGCGAAGCTGGTGGTGCCGCCGCCCATGTCGACGACGGTGACGCCGAGGTCCATCTCGTCGTCGACCAGGGTGGCGAGGCCGGAGGCGTAGGGCGACACCACCAGCGCTTCCAGGTTGAGATGGCACTGCTCGATGACCGTGGTCAGGGTGCGGACCGCGCCGGTGCCGGCGGTGACCACGTGCATGTGGGCGCCCAGGTTCTGGCCGAACATGCCGCGCGGGTCGCGGATGCCGTTGGCGCCGTCGATGGTGAAGCCGACCGGGATCGAGTGGATCAGGTCGCGGTCCTGCAGGCCGTCCAGGCTGCGCCACTGGTCCAGGACCCGACGCAGGTCGTTGTCGCCGACTTCGTGCCCGGCGATCGAGACCTCGACCGGGACGGTCTGCGACTCCGGCCAGCCGCCGGACAGGTTGACGATCACGCCGCGCAGGGTTTCGCCGGCCATCTTCTCGGCGGCGTGCACGGCGTTCAGGATCGAGGCTTCGAGCGCGTCGATGTCGACGATCTGGCCGTTCTTCACGCCTCGCGAGATCTGGTGACCGATCCCGGCCACCCGTATCGAGCCCGCCGGCACGCCGCTGGACCGGGCCAGCAGCGGGTTCGACGAGGGCTCGCCGATCCGCGCGACGAAGCAGCACACCTTGCTCGACCCGATGTCGAGTGCGGCGACCAGTCCGGTTCGCGTTTTGCCGAGGGGTTTTCTCACGGGATGTCTGTCCTTGCTCGCTCGGTTGCTTCGGGGCTCAGGGGTTCTTGCCGGGGGCCTTGGCGCGCTCCTCGGCGCCCGGGGGTACCCGCACGATCAGCTGGTTCGGGATGCGCAGGTCGACCGTGGTCACCTCGCGGCTCAACACCCCGTGGTCGCGCTCCATCAGGGCGAGCTGCGACCACGCGGCGGCGGCGCCGCTCTCCGGCAGTTGCACGTCGATGCCACCGCCGTGCAGATCGTCGAGGCGCACTGTCCAGCGCCGGTCGCCGACCCAGGTCAGCGCCCGCACCCGGGCCAGCAGATCAGGCTCGCCGGCCAGCATGGCGATCGCCTCGCGGGCCCGTTCCGGGGCGCCGTTGCCGATCACGATCGGCAGCGCCCGGAAGCGCCCGAGCTTGCCGTCCGTGATCACCACGCCGTCCTCGTCGACCAGCGCGAGCGCCCGGTGCCGCTGCCACAGCGCCAGCGGCCGGCGTTCGGTCAACGCGATGAACAGGGTGTCGGGCAGGTGCCGCTCGACCCGGGCTTCCTTGACCCAGGGCAGGGTCTCGACACGCTGCCGAACGGCGGTCAGGTCGACCGCCAGGATCGGCATGCCGCGCTCGACCCCGACCACGTCCAGCAGGGTCGCCGCGTCGGTTTCCCGCCGCCCGATCACCAGCACGTCGCCGACCGCCAGCCCGGCGTCGGCCGAGATCCGGTGCATGCCGTCGACGGCGGCGGTCCAGGCCGCCTCGACACGGCCGGATTCGACCGCCCAGCCGATCGTGCCGCCGAGTGTCGCCAGGGCCACGGCGCCGGCCGTCCAGCGCAGGACCGGTGCCAGCCAGGCCGGACGGGCGCGGCGACGCTGCCGGGCGGCGGGCTTGCGGGCGCTGCCGGTCAGTCGTCGCATCGCGCGTCCTCCACCATTCGCGACACCAGGTCGGGGAACGAGACGCCGAGATGCGCCGCCTGCTCGGGTACCAGCGAGGTCGGGGTCATGCCGGGCTGGGTGTTGATCTCCAGCAGATACAGCTCGCCGGGTTCGCCGGCGGTGTCGTCGTAGCGGAAGTCGGCCCGGCTCACGCCGCGGCAACCGAGCGCCCGGTAGGCGCGGGCGGCGACATCCATGGCCTGCCGGCGGATCTCCTCCGGCAGCGGTGCCGGCAGCAGATGCACCGAACCGCCGTCGGTGTATTTGGCCTCGTAGTCGTAGAAGCCGCGGTCCGAGGTGATCTCCGTCACCGCCATGGCCTCGCCGTCCCACACGGCGACGGTCAGTTCGCGGCCGGGGACATAGCGCTCGACCAGCACCGCGTCGCCGAACGGCCAGTCGGACCTGGTCGGCCGGTAATTGTCGCCTTCGCGCACGATGTGCACGCCGACGCTGGAGCCCTGGTCGATCGGCTTGATGACGTAGGGCGGCTCGACCGGCTCGCCGTTCTCGAAGTCGGCCAGCGTCACAACCCGACCTTCCGGGCAGCGCAGGCCGTGGCGGGCGAACACGTCCTTGGCGGTCGGCTTGTCCATCGCCACGGCCGACGCCCGCACGCCGGAATGGGTATAGGGGATACCGAGGATGTTCAGCAGGCCCTGGATGTTGCCGTCCTCGCCGACCGGGCCGTGCAGGGCGTTGAACACCACGTCGGGCTTCACCGCCGACAGCTTGCCAGCGATGCCGCGATCCATGTCGATCTCGGTCACCCGCCAGCCGGCGGCGCGGAGGGCCTTGGCGCATTCGCGGCCGGACGACAGCGACACGTCGCGCTCCGGCGACCAGCCGCCCATCAGCACCGCCACATGGGTATCTGCCCGGGTCACTCCGCACCGCCTTTCGCGTCCGCGAGTTCGCCGATGCGTCGGATCTCCCAGCGCAACTCGACGCCGCTGGTCTCGCGGACCCGTCGCCGCACCTCTTCGCCGAGTGCCTCGATGTCGGCGGCGGTGGCGTCGCCGGTGTTCAGCAGGAAGTTGCAGTGCTTCTCCGAGACCTGGGCACCGCCGACGCGCAGGCCGCGGCAGCCGGCGGCGGCGATCAGCTGCCAGGCCTTGCCGCCCTGCGGGTTGGCGAAGGTCGAGCCGCCGGTGCGGACCCGGCGCGGCTGGGTCTCCTCGCGGGCGTCGCGGATGTCGGTCATGGCCTGGGCGATGGTCGCCGGGTTGCCGGTGCGGGCGCGGAACACGGCGCTGGTGAAGATCCAGTCCCCGGGCACGCCGCAGTGGCGATAGGACAGCTCCATCTCCGCCGCGCTCAGGGTGTGGCCGTGTCCGAGCGGGTCGATGGCCCGGACCGAGACCAGCACGTCCTTGACCTCGGAGCCGTAGGCGCCGGCGTTCATGCGCAGGGCGCCGCCGATGGTGCCCGGTATGCCGGACAGGAACTCGAGGCCGGTCAACCCGGCGCGCTGGGCGGTCGCCGCGACCGTCACGTCCAGCGCCCCGGCACCGGCGATCACCCGGTCGCCGTTGATCCGGGCGTCGGCGAAGTTCTTGCCGAGCCGGATGACCACGCCCGCCACGCCGCCGTCGCGGATCAGGATGTTGGAGCCGACCCCGAGCACGGTGACGGCGATGTCGGCGGGGCGGCCGGCCAGGAAGTCGGTCAGGTCGGCTTCGTCGGCCGGCCGGAACAGCACCTCGGCCGGGCCGCCGACCCGGAACCAGGTGAGCTGCGCGGTCGAGGCGTCGGCGCGATACTCGCCGCGCACCGGGGGCAGTCGTTCGATCAGGTGGGTCATTGGCTTGCGATGCCGTGGCGATTCGAGGGTGATCACGCGCGGCCTCCGTTGCCCTGGAGATCGCTTAGCTGTCCGGGCAGGGCCTGGGCCCAGGCGGTGATGTTGCCGGCGCCGAGGCAGACCACCATGTCGCCGCTCCGCGCCAGCTCGACGACCCGGGCGGCCAGCTCTGCCGGATCCTGCAGTGCCACGACGCGGCGATGACCGCGGGCGCGCAGGCCCTCGACGAGGGCGTCGCGGTCGATCCCGGGGATCGGCTCCTCGCCGGCCGGGTACACGTCGGCGACGATCACCGCGTCGGCGTCGTTGAAGCAGGTGCAGAAATCCTCGAACAGGTCGCGCAGCCGGGTGAAGCGGTGCGGCTGAACCACGGCGATGGTCCGGCCGTCGCCGGAGGCGGCGCGCGCCGCCGACAGCACCGCGGAAATCTCGACCGGATGGTGGCCGTAGTCGTCGATCACGGAGATGCCGCCGGCCTCGCCGGTCTTGGTGAACCGCCGCTTGACGCCGGCGAAGCCCTGCAGGGCGGCGGTCACCACGTCGTCGGGCAGCCCCATCTCGTTGGCGACCGCGATCGCGGCCAGCGCGTTCTGGACGTTGTGCTGGCCGTACATCGGCAGCAGCAGGTTCTCCAGCCGCCGCTCGCCGACATGCAGGCGGTCGGCGATGACGGCGGTGAAGCGCGATCCGGCCGGGGTGATCTCGACGTCGATGCCGCGCACGTCCGCCTGCGGGCTGAAGCCGTAGGTGACGATGCGGCGATCGGAGACTTTCGGGATCAGGGTCTGGACCGTCGGGTGGTCCAGGCACATCGCCGCGAAGCCGTAGAACGGGATGTTCTGGACGAAGGATTCGAAGGCCTTCTGCAGGTTCTCGAACGAGCCGTGGAAGTCCAGGTGCTCGGGGTCGATGTTGGTGACCACGGCGATGGTTGCCGGCAGCTTCACGAAGCTGCCGTCGGATTCGTCGGATTCCACCACCATCCAGTCACCGGCCCCGAGACGGGCGTTGGTGCCGATGGCGTTGATGATGCCGCCGTTGATGATCGTCGGGTCCAGGCCGGCGGCGTCCAGCACCGCCGACACAAGCGAGGTGGTGGTGGTCTTGCCGTGGGTGCCGGCGACCGCGATCGACCACTTCAGCCGCATCAACTCGCCCAGCATCTCGGCGCGGTGGACGACCGGCAGCATGCGGCTGCGGGCCGCCGCGACCTCCGGATTCTCCGCCCTGATGGCGGTCGACACCACCAGGATCGAGGCGTCGTCGACGTTGCTTCCGGCGTGGCCGACGAACACCGGGATGCCCAGGCCCTTCAGGCGCCGGACGCTCGGATTCTCGGCGATGTCGCTGCCCTGCACGGTATAGCCGAGGTTGTGCAGGATCTCGGCGATCCCGCTCATTCCGATTCCGCCGATTCCGACGAAATGAATGGTGCCGATCGAGAGCGGAAGCTGTCTCACGCGGCGGCCCTCCGGGCGTACTGGTCGGTGGTGGCGGCGCCCCCGGCCGGGGTGTTGCGCGCGCCGGCGGTGCGGACATGGCGCTCGACCAGATCGGCGAGCCGGTCGACGGCGTCGGGCACGCCGACGCCACGAGCGGCCCCGGCCATGGCGGCGAGGCGTGCCGGATCCTCGAGCAGTTCGACGAGTACGGCGGCCAGGGTCGCGGCGTCGGTGGTCGACTGCGGCAGCACCAGGGCCCCGCCTGCCGTCGCGACGGCGCGGGCGTTGGCCGCCTGGTGATCGTCGATGGCGTGCGGATAGGGAACCAGCAGCGCCGCCCGCCCGGCGACGGTGTTCTCGGCGACCGTCGATGCGCCCGACCGGCAGATCAGCAGGCGGGCGTCGGCCAGCCTGGCCGGCATGTCGTCGAAGAACCGGCGGACGTCGGCCTCGACTCCGAGCACGCGATAGGCGTCGGTCACCTGCTCGGACTCGATCTCGCGCACCTGCTGCGACAGCCGCAGCCGGGTCCGGAGTGCCGCGGGCAGCAGGGCCACCGCCGCCGGCACCAGCTCGGCGAACACGCTGGCCCCTTGGCTGCCGCCGGTCACCAGCAGCTGGATCGGGGCGCCGTCGACGAGCACGGGCTGGACGCGATCGCGTACCGCCCGGATGGCTTCGCGTACCGGGTTGCCGGTCAGCGCCAGCTTGCCGCGATCGGCGGCTCGGACCTTCTGGACGTCCGCGAACGACACCGCGATGGCGTCGGCGCGCGCTGCCAGCAGGCGGTTGGCGCGGCCGAGAACGGCGTTCTGCTCGTGCAGCACCACCGGCACGCCGCGGGCCGAGGCCGCCATTACCGTCGGTACGCTGGCATAGCCGCCGAACCCGACCACCGCCGTCGGCGCCAGGGTGCGGATCAGGCGTCGCGCCTCCAGATAGCCGAGCAGCAGCTCGCCGACCGCCCTGGCCTTGGCGATCACGCCGCGACCGGCGATGCCGGCGGCACGGATCCGATGCACGTCGAGCGGACCGCGCTCGGTCTCGAAGGCGGTGCCGCGGCGGTCGGTCACCAGGCCGACCCGGTGGCCGCGCGCCAGCAGCGTCTCGGCCAGGGCCCGGGCTGGGAACACGTGGCCGCCGGTGCCGCCGGTGGCGATGAGGATCGGACCGCTCACGGCAGGTCCTCCCCGCCGAAGCGCTTGCGGGTCAGCGCCAGCGCCATGCCCATGCCGAGGCCGAGCGCCAGCAGCGACGAGCCGCCGTAGCTGATGAACGGCAGCGTCATGCCCTTGGCCGGCATCATGTGCACCGACGACGCCATGTGGATCAGCGCCTGCAGCGCGAACTGGGTCAGCAGCCCGGTGCCGGCCAGCAGCACGAACAGGCTCTGCTCGCCGAGCAGCCGGGCATAGCCGCGCAGTACCACGAAGGCGTAGAGCGCGATGATCACCAGGCAGGCAATACCGCCGAACTCCTCGCCGGCGACCGAGAAGATGAAGTCGGCATGGGCGTCCGGCAGGTAGGCCTTGACCGTGCCCTCGCCCGGGCCGGTGCCCAGCAGGCCGCCGTTCATGAACGCCTCCAGCGACCGGTCGACCTGGTAGCTGTCTCCGGCCGACGGGTCGAGGAACCGGTCGATCCGGCTGGACACGTGCGGGAACAGGAAATACGCGCCGATCAGGCCGGACACGCCGGTGGCGATGAATCCGACCACCAGGATCATCGGCAGCCCGGCCAGGAAGAACTGGCCGAACCAGATCGCCGACACCACGACGGTCATGCCGAGGTCCGGCTGCGACAGCAGCAGGGCGGCGGTCACGAGGTACAGGGCGATGGCGATCAAATGCCCCGGGAACGTCTCGTCGCGCCGCCACTCCGCGAACATCCAGGCGGTGACTACCGCGAAGAACGGCTTGGCGAACTCGCTCGGCTGGATCGAGAGGCCGCCGATCGACAGCCAGCGGGTGGCACCCTTGATTTCGGGGCCGACCAGCGGCACCAGCACCAGCATGACCACGGTCGCAACGAAGCCGATCACCGCCAGCCGGCGGATCTGCAGGGGCGGCAGCAGCGACATGCCGACCATGACGGCCAGGGCCACCGGCATGATGACGAACTGTCGCTGCACGAAGTGATAGGCATCGAGGCCGATGCGCTCGGCGACCGCCGGGCTGGCCGCCAGGATCAGCAGCGCGCCGATCAGCACCAGCAGGAACAGCGCCCCGAGGGTCCAGCGGTCGACGGTCCACCACCACTTGCCGAAGATGCTGGTATCGGTCCGGGCGATCGCGCTCATGACGCCCTCCGCTGCTCGGCGCCGTGGTCGTCGTTGCCGTCCAGGTACTCGCGGACCAGCGTCCGGAAGCGGTCGCCGCGGACCTCGAAGTTCGGGAACTGGTCGAACGAGGCGGCAGCCGGGGACAGCAGCACGACCGCGCCCGGCCGCTTGTCGGCAAGGGCGTCGAGATGGGCCTGCCGGACCGCCATCTCCAGGGTCCGGCACAGCGCCGTCGGGCAGGCGTCGCCGATCTGGCGGGCGAAGCCGCCGGCCGACTCGCCGATCAGGTAAGCCTTGCGGATCCGCGGGAAGTAGGGGGCGAGGGAGGAGACGCCGCCCTCCTTCCCGCGGCCGCCGGCGATCCAGTAAATCGCGCTGTAACAGGCCAGCGCGCGGGCCGCCGCGTCGGCGTTGGTGGCTTTGGAGTCGTTGACGTAGAGCACGCCACCGGCCTCGGCGACGCGCTCCTGGCGATGCGCGAGGCCGGGAAAGCTGCGGAGGCCGTCGGCGATCGTCTGCCGCTTCAGTCCGAGGGCCGCGCAGGCTGCATAGGCGGCGGCCGCATTTTCGGCATTGTGGGTGCCCGGAAGCGCCGGCGCTTCGGCAAGCTTCACCACGGTCTCGGGTCGACCCGACCGGGCGTCGACCAGTTCGCCGTCCTCGGCGTATACGCCGCCGACGACAGAGCCCTCGCCGGAGATGTCGACGACCCGGCGGCCATCGCGGCGCAGGCGGTCGGCGACATCGCGCGAGATCTCGTCGTCACAGCCGATCACGGCCATGCCGCTCGGGGTCTGGTGCGCGAAGATCCGACGCTTGGCGGCGACATAGCCGGCGAGGCCGCCGTGCCGGTCGATATGGTCCGGTGTGAGGTTCAGCCAGACCGCGACGGTGGGCGCCAGCGACGGGGTCAGCTCGAGCTGGTAGGAGCTCAGCTCCAGCACGATCACGCCGGCGGTGCCGGGATCGTCGAACTCAAGCGCCGGGCGACCGAGGTTGCCGCCGACTTCGGCCGGAATGCCGGCACCTGCGAGGATGTGGCCGATCAACGAGGTGGTGGTCGACTTGCCATTGGTGCCGGTGATCGCCACCAGCCGGCGGTCCGGCAGGGCGCGCAGCAGCAACTCGACGTCGCCGATGATCGGCACGCCCGCGGCCTTGGCGGCGGCGGCCACCGGATGCGGTTCCGGGTAGGTGTGCGGGATACCCGGCGACAGCACCAGGGCGTCGACACCGGCCAGACCGTGCGCCGCCAGGTCGGTGACGGCGACACCCGGGATCTGCTCCACCGCGGTACGCCGTTCCGCGGTGTCGTCCCAGGCCAGCACCGTGGCCCCGGCGGCGGCCAGCGCCCGCGCGGCGACGGCCCCGGACTTGCCGAGGCCCATGACCGCGTAGGTGTGATTGCGCGCGAAGTCGAGGGTTACCATCGCGTCACCTCAGCTTCAGGGTCGCGAGGCCGACCAGCGCCAGGATGATGGCGATGATCCAGAACCGGATGACGATGGTGGGCTCCTGCCAACCCTTCTTCTCGAAGTGATGGTGCAGCGGCGCCATGCGGAACACCCGGCGGCCGGTCAGCTTGAACGAGGCCACCTGGACGATCACCGAGACCGTCTCCAGCACGAACAGCCCGCCGACGATCGCCAGCACCAGCTCGTGCTTGGTGACCACGCTGATGGCGCCGAGCGCGCCGCCCAGCGACAGCGAGCCGGTGTCGCCCATGAACACCATGGCCGGCGGCGCGTTGAACCACAGGAAGCCGAGACCGGCCCCGACCAGCGCACCGCACAGCACCGCCAGCTCGCCGGCGCCCGGTACATGATGGATCTGCAGATAGTTGGCGAACACCGCGTTGCCGGAGAGGTAGGCGATCAGCGCGAAGCAGCCGCCGGCGATCATCACCGGCACGATCGCCAGGCCGTCCAGGCCGTCGGTCAGGTTGACGGCGTTGGAGGCGCCGACCATCACGAACACCGCGAACGGCACGAAGAACCAGGATAGCTGGACCAGCACGTCCTTGAAGAACGGCACCGCCACGCCGAAGGTCAGCGGCTCGGCCATGCTCGCCGAAATGCCGAGGGTGGCGGCCGTGCCGATGGCGATCTGGAAGGCCAGCTTCAGCTTGCCGGGCAGGCCCTTGGAGTTGCGGCGGGTCAGCTTCAGCCAGTCGTCGCCGAAGCCGATGGCGCCGAAGCCGATGGTGACCAGCAGGACCGCCCAGACATAGGGATTGGCGAGGTTCGCCCACAGCAAGGTGGAGACGCTGAGCCCGATCAGGATCAGCAGCCCGCCCATGGTCGGCGTGCCCTTCTTGGTCAGCAGGTGGCTTTCCGGCCCGTCCTCGCGGATCGGCTGGCCGCCGCGCTGCCGGCTCTTCAGCCAGCGGATCAGCGATGGGCCGAGCACGAAGGCGATCAGCAGGGCGGTCATGGTGGCGCCGCCGGTCCGGAAGGTCAGGTACCGGAACAGGTTGAACACCTGGTGCTGGTCGGCGAGTGGAGCGAGCAGGTTGTACAGCATCGATTCAGCCCCCGTTGACCATGCGCCGCGGCGGCACGGCGAGCGCCTCGAGGGCGGTCACGATGGCCTTCATCCGCATTCCGAGCGAACCCTTCACCAGCACCACGTCGCCGGGTGCCACCGCAGCGGCGATCATGGCCGCGATGTCCTCGGAGCGGTCGGCGTTGCCGGTGACCAGCCCGGTCGGCAGCGCTACCGCCAGGGCCCGCATCTCCGGGCCGACCAGGAACACCGCGTCGGGGCCGGCGGCGGTCACTGCCGCGGCCAGGGAGCGATGTGCGGCCGCGGCGCCGGTGCCGAGCTCCAGCATGTCGCCCAGCACGGCGATCCGCCGGCCGCCGGCCGCCGGCCGGGTGTCGGCGAACACCGCCAGGGCGGCCCGAACCGCCGGCGGGCTGGCATTGTAGCTTTCGTCGATCAGGGTCAGCGCGCCGCCGGGCAGGTCGAGCCGGACCTGACCGCCGCGACCGCGCATCGCCGACACCCCGGTGAGCGCCGCCATCCCGGCTGCCGGGTCGAGGTCCATGGCGACCAGGGTGGCCGCCACGCCCAGGCTGTTGAGGGCCCAGTGCCGGCCGATGCCGCCGATCGTCCAGGTCAGCCGTCGGCCGCCGAGCTCGGCGTCGACACGGGTGCCCGAGGCGTCGGACCCGGCGTTCAGCAGCCGTATATCGGCGCCGGCGCCGGCACCGAAAGTGACGATCCGGTCGACCCCGAGGCGTCCGGCGTGACCGAGAAGGCGCTCATACTGGCTGTTGTCGCGGTTCAGCACCACGGCGCCACCCGGCTCCAGGCCTTCCAGGATCTCGGCCTTGGCGTCGGCGATCTGCCCGATCCCGGTGAAGTAGCCAGCGTGCACCGGCTCGACATTGGTGATCAGCGCGACGTGCGGCCGGACCATCCGGGTCAGGGGCCGGATCTCGCCGGGATGATTCATGCCGAGCTCGAGCACCGCGAATGCGGCATCCCGGCCCAGGCGCGCCAGCGACAGCGGCGCCCCGATGTGGTTGTTCAGGTTGCCCTGGCTGGCCTGGGTCGGGCCGTAGGCGGCCAGCGCCGCCGCCAGCATCTCCTTGGAGCCGGTCTTGCCGACGCTGCCGGTGACGGCGGCGATGCGGGCCGACGAGCGGGTGCGGGCGGCGCGGCCGAGGGTGGCGAGGCTGTCCAGGACGTCGGCCACCAGCAGCAGCGGCGCATCGTCGCCGAGGCCGTCGGGGCGACGCGAGACCAGCGCCGCGGCGGCACCGTCCTGCAGGGCCCGGGCGACGAAGTCGTGACCGTCGACCCGCTCGCCCGGCAGGGCCACGAACAGGTCGCCCGGCCCCACCCTGCGGCTGTCGATGACGACGCCCGACGCGAACCAGTCGCGCCCGTGCGGTTGTCCGCCGGTCGCGGCGACGGCGGCATCGCGGGTCCACAGGGTGGCGGTCATGTGGAGCCTCCCGGGCCCGCGGCGACGGCCGCGCGGGCTACCGTGGCGTCGTCGAACGGCCGGACTTCGCCGTTGATCTCCTGGCCCTGCTCGTGGCCCTTGCCGGCAATCATCAGCACGTCGCCCGGGCCCAGCCGCGAGATCGCGCTGCGGATCGCCTCGGCGCGGTCGCCGATCTCCTCGCCGCCGGGGCAGGCGGCGAGTGCGGTGGCCCGGATCGCGGCCGGATCCTCGGAGCGCGGGTTGTCGTCGGTGACGATCGGCTTGTCGGCGAGCCGGGCGACCACCGCGCCCATCATCGGGCGTTTGCCGGGGTCGCGGTCGCCGCCGCAGCCGAACACGCACCAGAGCTTGCCGCGGGTGTGCGGTCGTACGGCCTGCAGCACGGTCTCGAGCGCGTCCGGGGTATGGGCGTAGTCGACGTAGACGGCCGCGCCGTTGTCCAGAACCGCCACCCGCTCCATGCGGCCGCGCACGCCGGTCAGGCGGCCGAGTGCCGCGACCGCCTCGTTCTGCGGGGTGCCGGCGGCGATCGCCAGGCCGAGGGCGGCGAGGGCGTTCCAGGCCTGGAAGTCGCCGACCAGCGGCAGCTCGACGGTATGGGCCCGGCCGAACACGATGAGGTCGAGGCTCTGGCCGTCCGGATTGGCGGTCCGCCCGGCCAACCGCAACTCGGCGCCCGGGCGCCTGCCGTAGCCGATGATGCGATGGCCGCGCCGGCCGGCGGCGGCGGCGAAGGTCTGGTACTCCGGCGAGTCGACATTCAGCACCGCGGTGCCACCGGACGCCATCACCCGGTCGAACAACGTCAGCTTGGCCACCCGGTAGGCGTCCATGGAGCCGTGATAGTCCAGATGATCGCGCGTCAGGTTGGTGAACGCCGCCGCCTTGATGCGCACGCCGTCCAGCCGCGACTGGTGCAGGCCGTGGCTGGACGCTTCCATGACCGCGTGGTCCACGCCGCGATCGGTCAGGCTCTTCAGCACCGCATGCAGGCGAATCGGGTCGGGCGTGGTCAGGCTCCGGCCTTCGGGCTTGCCGTCGACGATCAGGCCGAGGGTGCCGAGGCTGGCCGCCTTGCGGCCGGTCAACGCCCACAGCTGACGGGTGAACTCGGCGACAGAGGTCTTGCCGTTGGTGCCGGTGACGGCGACCACGGTTTCCGGCTGGGCGGCGAAGAATCGGGCCGCCAACCGGGCCAGCCGACGCCGGGGCTCGGCGTCGGCGACCGTCGGCACGCGGCCGCGGACCCGGCCTTCGGCGTCCGGCGTGGTCAGCACCGCGCAAGCGCCGCGCGCCAGCGCGTCGTCGATGTAGGTTCGGCCGTCCAGCTTGCTGCCGGGCAGGGCGGCGAACAGCCAGCCGGGTCGGACCTCGCGGCTGTCGGCGGTCAGGCCGCCCACTTCCGGATTGACGACGTCGGGGTCGGTCCCGGCCAAAATCGCCGGGCTCATGGTGCGGCCGTCGAGAAGCTCAGAAAGACGCAAGGCGCTTACCTCCCTCGGCCGGCAGTTCGATCATCAGATCGCGGCGAATCTCGGGCGATTCCGGGTCCGCCGGCGCCACACCGAGGAGAGGGGCCGACCGGGCGATGATGCGGCTGACGGCCGGAGCCGCCACCCAACCGCCGGTCGCATAGCCATGGGATTCCTTCTGGCCCTTGGGTTCGTCGACCATGACCAGTACGACGTATCGCGGGGCCTGCATCGGGAAGGCGGCCACGAACGACGACATCAGCGCCTTGCGCCTGTAGCCGCCATGTGCGCTGACCTTCTCGGCGGTGCCGGTCTTGCCGCCGACCACGTAGCCGTCAGTCTGGGCCTTGCGACCGGTGCCTTCCTCGACCACCAGCCGCATCAGTCGCCGCATGTCGTGCGAGGTCTGCTCGGAGATGATGCGGGTGCCCGGCGCGGGCATGTCGGCGCGCAGCAGTGTGGCCGGGTGGCGGATGCCGCCATTGACCACGGCGGCGACGCCGGAAACCAGGTGCAGCGGGCTTACGGCCAGGCCGTGACCGAAGGCGATGGTCATGGTGTTGATCGGCCGCCACGGACTCGGCACCATCGGCCGGCCACGCTCCGGCAGCTCGATCGCGGTCTCGCCCAGCATGCCGAGCTTGGCCATGAAGGCGCGCTGGCGCTCGGTGCCGACGTCCAGGGCCATCTTCACCGACCCGATGTTGGACGAGTACTTGAAGATCTCCGGTACGGAGAGCCAGCGGGCCTTGGCGTGGTCGTCGTTGATCGTGAAGCGGGCGATGCGGATCGGGTGGGTGGCATCGTAACCGCTGCGCATGGTCGCCGTGCCGGTGTCCAGCGCCATCGCGGTGTTAAATATCTTGAAGGTCGAACCCATCTCGTAGACGCCGAGCGTGGCCCGGTTGAACAGGGCGTCGGGGTCCATCTGGCCGGGCACGTTCGGGTCGAAGTCCGGCAGCGAGACCAACGCGACGGTCTCGCCGGTGTCGACGTCGAGCATCATGCCGGTACCGCCGATGCCCTCGAACTGGGCGACCTGTCGGGCCACCTCCTCGCGGACGACGTGCTGGATCCTGAGGTCGATCGCCAGGCGCAGCGGCTCGCGGCCGCCGCGCAGCACGTCGTCGAAGCTGCGCTCGACTCCGGCGATGCCCTGGTCGTCGACATCGGTGAAGCCGACCACATGGGCGGTCAGCGCCCCCTGCGGGTAGATCCGCTTCCACTCGTCCTGGAAGTGCAGTCCGGGGATGCCGAGGCTGTTGACCGCCTGTTGCTCGCGCGGCGTGAGATTGCGCTTCAGCCAGATGAAACGCTTGTCCGAGGCCAGCTTGGCGGCAGTCTCGGCCGGGTTGATCTGGGTCAGCACGGTGGAAAGCCGGAACGCCGCGTCCTCGGCGTCCAGAACCTCGTGCGGATCGGCGTAGAGCGACGGCGTGCGCAGCGAGGTGGCGACCAGCATGCCGTTGCGGTCGACGATGTCGGCGCGGCCGACCGCCAGCCGGGCGCCGGGAGCGACGGTCGCCAGGTCCGGCTCGTTGTGGTCGCGCAGGACCGACAGCTCGATGACCCGGCCGCCGATGGCGGTGAATGCCAGGGCCATCAGGCAGCCGGCCAGGATCAACCGGTTGCGGCCGGTCTCGATCGCCTGCTTGGCATGGCCTTCCAGCCGTACGGTCTCGGTGCGCGTCCTCATCGACGGACCTCCCGGGTGAACGCGACCGGGCGACCGACCGGCAGCGGCGGCAGTTCGGCGAGGATCGGGGTCAGGGCATCGACGGGGTCCACCGGAATATCGCCGATGTCGGACAGCGTCAGGCGCATCGGCAGCATCTCGACCGAGCCGAGGCGGCGGGTGTCCAGCGGCACCAGGTTCAGGTGCCGGCGGACCAGCGCCTCGAGCCGGTCCGGCCGGTTCAGGTAGCTCCACTCGGCTTCCAGGACGTGGATCGCCTCCTGGCTGGCCAGGATGTCGCGATGCAGGGACGCCAACTGCTCCTCGCGCTGCTGCACCTCGTGCTTCACCAGGAACAGCGCGACACCCAGGCAGGTGGCGATCAGGAACCAGAGGATCGTCGACCGACGCATCACGCCACCTCCCCGGCCGGCCATGCCGGCGCATCGGTACGCTCGCCGACCCGGAGACGGGCCGAGCGGGCGCGCGGGTTGCGGGCGCATTCCTCGTCGGTCGGCGCGATCGGCCGGCCGGTGACGACCTGGAAGGACGGGCGTGGACCCGCGGCCGGGCCGGCGATGGCGGCGGCGGCGTGGCGCGACGGCCCGGCGGTCTTCCCGGACCGCTGGCGCAGGAAGGTCTTCACCCGCCGGTCCTCGAGGGAATGAAAGGAGACCACGGCCAGCCTGCCGCCCGGGGAGAGCAGCCGTTCGGCGGCCTCGAGGCCGTGGTCGAGTTCGTCGAGCTCGCGGTTCACATGGATACGCAGGGCCTGGAAGGTCCGGGTCGCCGGGTCGATGCCGCCGGACTTGGTGGACGGCACCACCCGGCGGACGATGTCGGCGAGCTGGCCGGTCCGCTGAATGGCGCCATGGGTCCGGGCCGCAACCAAGGCCCGGGCGACCCGGCGCGCGTAGCGCTCCTCGCCCAGATAGAAGACGATGTCGGCAAGCTCCTGCTCGCTGGCGTTGTTGACGACGTCGGCGGCGCTCGGCCCGGACTTCTCCATGCGCATGTCGAGCGGACCGTCGAAGCGGAACGAGAAACCGCGCGCGGCGTCGTCGATCTGCGGCGACGAGACCCCCAGGTCCAGCGTCACCCCGTCGACGTGCCCGGCGCCGGCCTCGGCAACCAGTCGGTCCATGGCGCCGAAGCGGCCCTCGATGGCGATCAGCCGACCGCCGAATCCGGCGGCCATTGTGGCGGCCCGCGCCATCGCCTCGGGATCGCGGTCGATGGCGTAGACCGTGCAGTCGGCGGCCGCCAGCAGGGCCCGGGTATAGCCGCCGACGCCGAAGGTGCCGTCGACGTAGCGGCCGCCGTCGCGCGGCGCCAGCGCCTCGACCACCGGCTCCAGCATGACCGAGACGTGCAAGGCGGGAGAGGACAGGGTGGCGGCGCTCATCGTTCGCCTCCGCCGTCGTCGTTCTTCACCAGCCGCAGGGTGGCGCCGGACCGCCGGGCCCGCTCGCGGGCTTCGGCCCGGTGGGTCTCGTAGGCTGCCGGCTCCCAGATCTGGAAGCTCTTGCCGAGGCCGACGAACATCGCGGTTTCGGCGACGCGTGCGAAGTCGGCCAGATCCTTCGGCAGCATCACCCGGCCGTCGCCGTCGACCGTCAGGCGGACGGAGTCGGCGAGGATGGTCTGCAGGTTTTCGGCTTCCTCGGAAAAGGCGTCGAGCGCGTCGATCGAGGCCGCGATCTGCTCGATCCGCTCGTCGCCGCATCCTTCGATGCAGGGGTGCTTGAACGAAGGATAGAGAATCACCCCGGCCGACCGCTCCTGCTCGAGGGCGGCGCGAAAGGTCGCCGGAACGGAAACCCGCCCCTTCTTGTCGACCTTGTTCGCGAATGTGGACAGAAAAACTGCCACCGCTGCCCTCGCGTGCCGGCTAACCGGCCCTGGTTTTCGACCTCTCGGTCCGATCGCCCTCCTCGTTCCCGACCTGCAACCGGACGATCGCCCCGGCCCGGCGAACGGGACGGCATGGGATCGAGCCGTACCGTTCATGGGATAGGATGGGATATCATGGGACCAGGTGGGCGTCAACGGGATGAGGCCGGTATCTCTTGGAACATCAGGGTCAAAACCTGATTTGGCCGTCGTTCATGAAGTCGTTGGAAGAACACGCGATGCGTCTGAAAGGACGCGACTGATACAGCCGCACGGTTTTATTGGTCACGTAATGTTCTCATTCTTGCGGGAGACCACGCCGGGGGGACGCCGCTCAGGGGCGGTCAACCAGGAACCGGACGGACGCTAACGGAGGTCTGGAGAAGGAGACGAGGGCGCGCATCGGGCAGGGGATAGGGTCTTCGGTACCGGCTGTCCGCAGACCTGCCGAGGCCTTGTCGGAGGGCTCAGGCGGGTATCGGCCCCAGGCAACCCGGACGCTCCACGATGGTCACCGCGGCGCGGTCGGCATCGGCGGCCGGCACCACGGCGATCTCGTAGCGGCGCCGGATGCCGGCGTCGTCGTCCAACTGGCCGAAGTTGCGCCGGAAGTCGCTGACCTGGATTCGGCTGCCCAGCACGGTGTCGATCCGGCGGCCGTCGTCCGACAGCGGCAGCAGCAGTCGGGTGAAGCGCGACCGCTTGGCGGTGTTGTCGTTGCTGAAATGCGTCGAGTGGTAGCTGACGCGGCGGTGGAAGGCGACGTCGGCGAACCGCTCCTGGGTGAAGCAGTACAACTCGCCCTCGAACAGCTCCTCGAAGGTCCGGCCGGTCATCTGGTAGCCTTGCTGATCGTCGATCTCGGTGCCGCACAGCCGGTAGCGGAAGTGCGGCGGGATCGGGTTGACCGCGACGATGAAGATGCGTGGCAGCAGTGCCGGGTGGTCGAGCGGATCGAAATCCGACCGTGAAGGCATCTCGCGTGCGCCGCGGGCCGAGAGCCACCAGTCGAACAGGGTCCGGTGCTCGGGGTCGGCGATCAGGTTCACAAGTCCGACCATGCCGGCAGCATGGGCCGGCATGGTTAAGAAGGGATTAAGGCGGTGGCAGTCGACGGATCAGACGGTCTGTAAGCCGGGTTCTGTTCCCGCCGCGGTTTCCCGGTTCCCCGGGACCCTCAGGCCGGTGACGACCATTCATCTGGGGCGGCCGTTGCCGACCGCCTCGCGCGACCTACCCGGACGACGACGCTGGAACGCGTCTGCCGCCGACCCTGTTTCCAGGACCGCGGCCGGCCATCCCTATTCGGTCTTGCTCCCGGTGGGGTTTACCCTGCCACCGCCGTTACCGGCGGTGCGGTGCGCTCTTACCGCACCCTTTCACCCTTGCCTGCCGGACCCGGACCGAAATCCGGGGCGGGCGGGCGGTTTGCTTTCTGTGGCACTGTCCCTGGGGTCGCCCCCGCCGGGCGTTACCCGGCACCGTGTTCCCGTGGAGCCCGGACTTTCCTCCCGCCCCGGACCCCGAAGGGCCGGGACCGGCGGTCGTCCGACCGTCTGATCCGTGGCCAGGACTTAGCACGCGCGCGGGGCCCGTCAAGGACTCCCGCCGCGGGACCGGGCCCCGGCGAGGAAGTCGATGAACACCCGCAGCAGCTCCGAGCGCCGGTTCTGCTCGGGGAAATACAGGTAGAACGGCGGATGCTCGAGGACATACCGGTCGAGCACCGACTCCAGGGCCCCCGACGCCAGCTCGTCCGCGACCACGGCGCGTAGCGACCAGCCGATGCCGTGACCGTCGCAGGCAGCCTGGACCACCGACTGGAAGCTGTTGATCACCAGGAAGGCCGGAGGGTCGACCACGATGAGCTGGCCGTCGTCCCAGAACTGCCAGTCGGCGATCCGGTTGGTACTGATGAACTTGTAGCGAAGGCACTTGTGGACCAGCAGGTCGCGCGGATGCTCCGGGCGGCCGTGGGCGTCGAGATAGCCGGGCGTGGCGGTGAACGCGCCCTTCAGCGACGGCGTCAGGCGCACCGCGACCATGCCGGGCGTCAGCCGGTCACCGAGTCGGATGCCGGCGTGGAAGCCGTCGCGGACCACGTCCACCAGCGCCTCGTCGAACGACAACTCGAGCCGGATGTCGGGATAGGCGTCGTGGAATGTGCCGATGACCGGGGCGATGGCGATCTTGTAGGCGCTCCACGGCAGGGTCAGCCGCAGCGTACCGGACCGGGCGCGGCCGACGCCGCGCGCGCCTTCGATCGCCGCGGCCAGTCCGGCGATCATCGGACCCGCGTCCCGCAGCAGCGTCCGCCCGGCCTGGGTCAGCTCGATCGACCGGGTCGTGCGTGCGAACAGATCGACGCCGATCTCCCGCTCGAGCTTCTTCAGCCGGTGGCTGACCGCCGACGGTGCCAGGCCGAGGGATCGGGCGGCGGCCCGCAGCGAGCCGTCGCGGGCGATCGCGAGGAAGACCTCCAGGCCATGGATCGGAAGTGTCGACATTGGTCAATTCAGTTCATTAATTTGATCGGAATGTTAGTATATTGCGAACAGTACTTCGATCCTACGATCGCCTCCGGTCCCGCGGTCGGGGCCGGCGAACGGAACGACGGGGGCGATCGATGGCAGACGCAACAGGTGTCGCACGCCCCGACCGGGTGGTCCTGGGCGCCACCCTGATCGTCGCGGCGGTGTTCCTGATGTCGCTCCAGGACGCAGTGATCAAATACGCCAGCGCCGCCCTGATCTACGTGCTGCGCGGAGCGCTGGCGGTGCCGTGCCTGCTCGGGCTCGCGCTGGCGGGCGGGGCAGGGGTGCCGGGATCGCGCGGGCGCCCTGGCCGTTGGACCATCCTGCGGTCGATGTTGCTGGTGGCGATGTATGTCGCGCTGTACGCGACGGTGCCGGTGCTGAGCCTGTCCACGATCGCCGCCGCCTTTTACACCGGGCCGATCTTCATCACGCTGCTGTCGGCCCTGCTGATCGGCGAGCCGGTGGGGCGTCGCGGCTGGCTGGCCGTCGGCCTCGGCTTCCTCGGGGTATTGTGCATCCTCAGGCCGGGTTCGGACGCCTTCCAGCCGGTGGCCCTGCTGCCGGTCCTGTCGGGGCTGTTCTACGCGCTGGCCGCGATCATCACGCGCAGCCGCTGCCAGCACGAATCCGCGGTCACCCTGGCCATCGCCCTCAACGTCGCGCTGCTGGTGACCGGCGGTCTCGCGGGCGTCGCCCTCGCGCTCGTCGTGCCGGCGGACGAAACAGTTGCCGCATACCCGTTCCTGCTGGGGGCGTGGGTCGCTGCCGGGCCGCAGGAATGGGGGCTGGTCGCCGTGCTGGCCGTTCTCATCGTCGGCATCGGGGTCGGACTGGCGGCTGCCTACCAGGTGGCGCCGCCGGTCGTCGTCGCCACCTTCGACTACAGCTACCTGGTGTTCGCCGCGCTCTGGAGCGTCCTGTTCTTCGCCGAATGGCCCGACGGCCCGACGGTCGCCGGAATGCTGCTGATCGTCGGCGGTGGCCTGCTGGTGATCAGGCGGTGACGGTCCGCGGACAGTCGCGGGCGGCGCGCCGATGACGTAGGATCGGCGGGTTCGCCGACAGGAGACCCCGATGCCGGATCAGCCGCTCGAGCTCTACGGTTTCGCGCCCAGCGTCTATGTCCGCTCGGTGCGGCTGGCGCTCGAGGAGAAGCGGCTGCCCTACACGCTGCACGAGGTCGATCCGTTCCAGGATGGCGGCCCGCCGGACTGGTACCTGGCGATGCAGCCGTTCGGGAAGATCCCGGTGCTGCGCGACGGGGCCTTCGAACTGTTCGAGTGCGACGCCATCCTGCGCTACCTGGAGGCCGCCTATCCCGAGCATCCGCTGACGCCGCCGGAACCGCAGCGGGTCGCGCGCATGACCCAGGCCATGCGGATCATGGACAGCTATGCCTATCCGGCGATGGTCTGGACGGTGTTCATCACCCTGGCGCGCGGCCACGAGCGCGGCCGGCTTTCGCTGGACCAGGGGCTGGCGCAATCGCGCCGCATCCTGGAGACGCTGGATGGGCTGATGCCGGAAGGTGCGGCGTTCCTGGTCGGCGACGCCCTGACGCTCGCCGATACCCATGCGCTGCCGATGATGGTGGCGTTCGCCGCGGTCGAACCGGGGGCGGCGATGATCGCCGAGTTCCCGCGGATCGCGGCGTGGTTCGAGCGTATGCGCGCCCGCCCGTCGGCCGCGACCACGCAGCCGTACCAGTAGCGGGTCTTCGATCCGGTGATGCTGGCTGGGGAAGTGCCGGACGGTGCGCCGTCGCTCGGGACGGCGGCGCACCGGTCGCGGCTCAGAGGCAGACGGTCTCCAACGGTGGGAAGCCGTTGAAGCCGACCGACGAGTAGGTCGAGGTGTAGGCACCGGTCGCCAGGATCAGCACGGTATCGCCGGTTTCCAGGCCGAGCGGCAGGCGGTAGCTGGCCTTCTCGTACAGGATGTCGGCGCTGTCGCAGGACGGGCCGGCCAGGATCACCGGGCCGTCGGCCCCGCCGTCGTGGTCGGTGGTCACCCGGTACTTGATGGCCTCGTCCATGGTCTCCGCCAGCCCGGAGAACTTGCCGATGTCCAGGTAGACCCAGCGCACGTCCTCGCCGGCGTCCTTGCGGGACACCAGCACGACCTCGGAGCGGATCACCCCGGCGTCGCCGACCAGGCCGCGGCCGGGTTCGGCGATGGTCTCGATCGCACGGTCGCCGAAGTGCCGGACCAGGGATGAGCGGATCGCCGCCCCATAGGCCTCGGCGCCGGCGACGTTCTCGCGATACCGGGCCGGGAAGCCGCCGCCCAGGTTGATCAGGTCGAGGCTGATGCCGTTGCGGTCCATGTCGTCGAACAGCTCGGCGGTCTCGGCGAGCGCGATGTCCCACTGCCCGAGGTCGATCTGCTGGGAGCCGACGTGGAACGACACGCCGCGCGGCTTCAGCCCCAGTTCGGCGGCGCGCAGGAACACCGAGCGGGCCATCGCCAAGGTGCAGCCGAACTTGCGCGACAGCGGCCATTCGGCGCCGGTGCCCGAAGTCAGGATGCGGCAGAACACCGCCGCACCCGGGGCGGCGCGGGCGACCTTCTCGACCTCGGCCTCGCAGTCGACGGCGAACATCGGCACGCCGACCTGATGCGCGAAGGCGATGTCGCGCTCCTTCTTGATGGTATTGCCGAAGGACAGCCGCTCGGCCGGGATGCCGCGCGACAGGCACAATTCGATCTCACCGCGGCTGGCCACGTCGAAATGGCTGCCCAGCGCCGCCAGCCGGTCGACCACGTCGTCCGCCGGATTGGCCTTCACGGCGTAGTAGATCTGGGTGTCGGGCAGAGCCAGCGCCAGCGAGCGATAGTTCCACTCGACGATCGACAGGTCGACCGCCAGCACCGGGTGCTCATGCGGGGTCTCGGCGAAGTACCGTTGGATCGCCTCGGACGGCTCGCCGCGCCGCGGCACGGTGGCCGGAACGAGGCTGAGCGCCGGCCGCGTGGCCGGGATGGACGGAGCGATGTCGGAATAGTGACGACGACGGGCCTCCAGGCCCGCTTCGGGTCGCAGCATCGTGGGTTCCCCCTTCGACAACCGGCCATCGAAGGCCGGGGTTGTGAAAAGAGACGCCTCGTCGTTGCGTAACCACTATGGGGCCAGCGGCACGTGCGCACGCGTCAGTCATCGTTAGATATGCTCTATCCCCCCGGGGCGCAACGGCTTTTTCAGGTTTTTTTCACCGCGTCCGCGACCGCTTTCAGCATGCCGGCCACAGGCTGGATTTCGGGTCGTTGCAGGGCCCCGGGGCACCAGTGCCGGCGGAACGCACCGAGCGCCGCGCGGTTGACCGGCGCCGCCGGATCGTCGCCTTCGGTACGGTAGCCGATCGTCGCCAGCGCCGCTACCGCGGCCGCGCCGGAGAGGGTCGCCGGCGCCAGGACCTCGGGCCACAGGCCGACGCCGGTGCCGGCCAGCCGCCGCCAGTCGAAAAGGTGTCCGGGATCGATCTTGCGGCCGGGCGAGACGTCGGAATGGCCGAGCACCCGGTGTGGCGGAATCGCATGGCGCGACAGGATCCCGCGGCACAGCGATTCCAGGGCCGCCATCTGCGCTTCGGGGAACGGCCGGTAGCCGTGCGAATGGCCGGTATTGGCGACCTCGATGCCGATCGAGCGGGAGTTGATGTCGGCCTCGCCGGCCCACCACGACACCCCGGCATGCCAAGCCCGCCGCGACTCGGCCACCAGCCGCCAGACCGTGCCGTCCTCGCCGACCACGTAGTGCGCGCTGACCTGCGCCGCCGGATCGCAAAGACGGTCGATGGCGTCGGCGACCCGGGCCATGTCGGTATAATGCAGCAGCAGGATGTCGACCGCGGCGCCGGCGCGGCGCGGGCCGTGGTTCGGCGACGGCCGGTCGATCGCCGTCACGCCGGCTTCTCCGGTGCGGCCGGCGGCTTCGCGCGCGGCGCCAGGATGACGATCGCCACGCCGGACAGGGTGACGGCGGCGCCCAGCAGCTTCTCCGGGCCGGCCGGCTCGCCCAGCAGGACGATTCCGCATAGCACGCCGAAGGTCGGGGCCAGCAGCGACAGCGGCATCACCGTGGTCACCGGATAGCGCATCAGCAGCCGGTACCAGATGCCGTAGCCGAACACCGTGACGGCGACCGCCATGTAGACGACGGCCGCCCAGCCCCAGAACCCGGCCGACGGTACGTCGGCCCAGCGGTCGCCCTCGAAGATGTAGGAACCGAGCAGCAACTGCGGGGTCGCGAGCAGGGCGATCCAGGCGTTCAGCACCAGGGTGTCGATCGAGCCGAGCTTCTTGACCTGGATCGAGGAGATCGCCCACACCAGCGATGCCGCGATCACCATGGCCAGCGACAGCGGGTCGGAGGTGCCGCTCGGCTGTCCGGCCAGCAGCGCGATGCCGCTGAGCGCCAGGGCGATGCCGCCGGCCCGTCGCCAGCCTATCGAGTCCTTGAAGAACACGAAGGCCAGCATCGCCGCGAATGGCACCTGTGCCTGCACGGCGATCGCCGCCACCGAGGAATCGACGCCGGCGAGGCCGGTGATCATCAGCGAGAAATGCAGGAACCCCAGGACGAATGACACGGCCAGGATCTGCAGGAACTGGCCGTGCGGCCAGCGCAGCCAGCGCGCCAGCAGGAGCGCCGTCAGGCCATAGCGCATGCTGATCAGCAGCATCGGCGGCAGCTCGGCGACCCCGAGCTTGGCGATTGTGAAGTTCAGCCCCCAGGCGAGATTGACCGCGACTGCCGCCAGCAGGTCGATCGACCTCAAGATACGCTCTCCAGCTCTTCCCGCAGGGCTTCCAGCTCGAGCCAGCGGTCCTCGGCCGCCGCCAACGCATCCTGGCCGGCGGCCAGCTTGCCGGTGGTCGCCTCGAAGCGCTTCGGGTCGCGTCCGTAGAGTTCCGGATCGGCAAGCGCCGATTCCAGCGACGCGATCTCGGTTTCCAGGGCGGCGATGCGGCCGGGCAGCCGCTCGAGCTCGCGCGCGTCCTTGTAGCTGAGCTTGTTGGCCTTGGCCCTCGGCCTCTCGGGCCGCGCCTTGCCGGGACGGCCGGGACGTTGGGGGGCATCGGCCACGTCGGCGCCGGTGCGCTTGCGCTCGGCGGCATAGTCGCTGTAGCCGCCGACGTATTCGCGGGTCCGGCCGTCGCCTTCGACCGCCAGGATCGAGGTGACGGTGCGGTCGAGGAAGTCGCGATCGTGGCTGACCAGCACGATGGTGCCGTCGTAGTCGGCCAGTTCCTCCTGCAGCAGATCGAGGGTCTCGACGTCCAGATCGTTGGTCGGCTCGTCCAGCACCAGCAGGTTGTGCGGCTGGGCGAACAGCTTGGCCAGCAGCAGACGGTTACGCTCGCCGCCCGACAGGGTCGCGACCTTGGCGGTCGCCTGGCGGTCCTCGAACAGGAAGTCGCGCAGGTAGGACACCACATGCCGAGGCTTGCCTCGGATCATCACGGTATCGCCGCCGCCTGGGCACAGGGTGGACCACAAGGTATCGTCGGGGTTCAACTGGGCGCGCTTCTGGTCGAAATACACCGCCTCGACCCCGAAACCGGTCTTCACCCGGCCGGAATCCGGCTCCTCGCGGCCCAGCAGCATGCGCAGCAGCGTGGTCTTGCCGGCGCCGTTGCGGCCGATCACGCCGATCCGGTCGCCGCGACGCACGGTCAGGGACAGGTCGTCGGAGACCGTCTTCGCGATGCCACGCTCGTCGGTGTAGGCCTTGGTGAGCTTGATCGCTTCCAGCACCAGGCTGCCGCTGCGGGTGGCGTCGCCGGCGTCGAGCTTGAGCCCCTCCGGGCGTTTGATGCGGTCGGCCTTGTCGCGGCGCAGGCCGAGCAGCGAGCGTACCCGGCCCATGTTGCGCTTGCGCCGGGCCGTCAGCCCCTCGCGCAGCCAGCGGGTCTCCTCGGCGATCTTGCGGTTCAGCTTGTGGGCCTGCGCCTCCTCGTCGGCCAGCACCCGGTCGGCCCAGTCGGGAAATTCGTCGATGCCGCCGTTCAGCCGGCGCAGTTCGCCGCGCTCCAGCCACAGGGTGCGGTTCGCCAGCCGGCGCAGGAAGGCGCGGTCGTGGCTGATGATCAGGAGGCCGGCCTCGGTGCGCGTCAGCTCCTGCTCCAGCCACTCGATGGTCGGCAGGTCGAGGTGGTTGGTCGGCTCGTCGAGCAGCAGGACGTCGGGGGCCGACACCAGGGCCCGGGCCAACGCCGCCCGCCGTGCCTCGCCGCCCGAGAGGGTGCCCATGAGGCGTCCGCCGTCCAGCACCAGGCCGGCCAGAGCGGCGTCCACGAGATGGTCCTGCGGCACGCCCTCGGGGACCGGCGGCAGGCCGGCCGCGACGTAGTCGAACACCAGCTGGTCGACGGGGGGCCGGGGATCCTGCGGCAGGTAGGCGACCCGGACACCGGGCTGCACGAAGCGCTCGCCGCCGTCGACCTCGATCTCGCCGGACAGCGCCTTCAGCAGCGTCGACTTGCCGGAGCCGTTGCGGCCGACCAGACACAGCCGGTCGCCCCTGGCGACCGGCAGGTCGACGTCGGTGAACAGCGGCCGGCCGCCGAAGCCAAGTTGCGCGCCGCGCAGCGCGACCGCCGGCGGTGTCGCCTTGTCGGTGAGTGATGCCATGTCTTAGACCAAGGGGTTCAGGTCAGGTTGCGGTGCTGCTTGATGCGGTCCCAGGCGCCGTTGATTCGCGCCAGCTTGTCGGTTGCTGCCGCAACCGCTTCCTCGGGCAGGCCTTGGGCGATCAGGCGGTCGGGGTGGTGCTCGCGCACCAGGCGTCGATAGGCGTCGCGGATGCTCCGGTCGTCGGCGTCCGCCGGCACGCCGAGAAGCGAGTAAGGATCGTTGCCCGAGTCGCCGGTGTACATGGCGCGCAGGCGCTCGAACGCAAGCTCGTCGAAGCCGAAGATGGCGGCGACGCAGCGGAGATACTCGATTTCCTTCTCATGCACCACGCCATCGGCTTTCGCGATGTGAAACAGCGAGCCCAGCAACTGCTCCAGGATCGGCGATCCCGGGTTGAAGAGGCGGGCGATCTGGGCGGCATAGGCCTCGAAACCGTCGCTGGTTCGGCGCGCCATGTCCCAGACACGGCCGACGTTTCGGGTCTCCTCGGTCGGAACCTGGAACACCTGGCGGAAGGCGGTGATCTCGTCGCGGGTCACCACGCCGTCGGCCTTCGCCATCTTGGCGCCGAGCGCGATCACCCCGATCGTGAACGCGATCTTGCGGGTGGCGGCATCCTCGTCGATCGGCTCCTCGGGTGCCGAATAGTGGTCGATGGCGTGGCCGCCGACCACGCCGAGCAACGCTCCGATGGGACCGCCGAGCGCAAAGCCCGCCGCACCGCCAATGATTTTTCCCCAGATACTCACGCTTGACCCGGCCCGTTCCGCAATTCCGTGGTCGGGCACCGAGTCTGGCGTCCGAGCCGGCGGGGGTCAACGGCTCGCGTTGACCCTGGCGAAGTAGTCCAGGATGGCGCGCTTCTTGACCTTGTCGATCATGAAGAACTGGGCGGCCACCTTGTTGCCGGCGGTGCGGATCACGACGGCTTCGGCCGAGAACTCGATCAGGCCGCGGTCGCCCTGGACCTCGACGCGCAGCTTGAAGCGCTGGCCCTTGCCCAGCCGGCCGTCATGGCCGCTGAACAGGACGCCGGAAGCGCTCCAGTTCTCGAGCGCGTAGGTCTGACTGTCCACTTGTACGGCCCCGAGGGCGGCGACCCGCGGCGCCACCCGGCGCTCGTCGCCTCCGCCCAATGCCGATTTGATCGCCGCCCACATGTCGACACACCTTTTTCGCGAGCATCCGCATCGTAGCGAAACAGAACATAGAATTATTCCCATGAAGGAACGGTTAACGGGGTGGAAACCACGTGAACATCACCGTCGGGGCATGTATGAGGGTCGGGGCATGTATGAGGTTGCCCGGTCGAACCGGAAATCCTGGCATCGAGCATGGCATCCGAAACCAGCGCCGACCTGCCGGCGGCCTTCGCCGCCGCCGCCAAGCTGGCGACCCATGGATCCGTCGAGGCGGCGATCCTCGGCTTCGAGGGAGTGGTGGCCCGCTGGCCGTCGGTCGCAGTCGCACATGCCAACCTCGCCGTGCTGCTGCGCCGTGCCGGCAGGGTCGACGATGCCATCGCCGCTTTCCGTGCCGCTGCCCGGCTCGATCCCGGGGATCCCGAGCGGCATGCCGCGCTTGCCGGCGCCTGCCATGGCGCGCGCCGCGCGGAAGAGGCAGCCGTGGCTCTGCGTCGGCAGACGGTGCTGCGACCGGCCGATCCGGAGGCGGTCTATAACCTCGGCGTGACGCTGCCGCTTCTCGGCACGCGGGCCGACGGGCAGCGCTGGTTGCGGCGGGCGGTGGCGCTCGATCCGGCCCGACCGGGGGTATGGGACCGTCTGGGTCGGGTCACCGTGCGGATGGGCCGGGCCGACCGGGCCCGCGATCTGGTCCGTCGGGCCCTGGTGCTGATGCCGGGCCATGCCGAAGCCGCGGCCGACTGGGCGTCGCTGACCGAGGCGGTCGCCGACTGCCACCGCTGGGTGTGCGTCGATCCGGCCGACGACGATGCCGTTCTGGCTTGGGCGGAGGCGCTGGTATCGGCCGGCGACCTCACCGGCATCGCGGCCGTGCTGGGGCGCTTCGAGGGACGCGACGATCCGCCCGAGCAGGCACTGCTGGTCGGCCGCCGCGCCGGACTGGCATGGGCCCGGGCCGCGCGCAGTCGTTACGAGCGTTGGCTGGACGCCTATGAACGCGACGACCCGGGCACGCTCGCCGCCGCGCGGGATGGCTGGGTGGTGCCGCCGGTCATCACCGTGGCCCTGCCGGTCTGCGATCCGCCGCCGGGAATCCTCGAGGCGGCCATCGCCTCGGTCGAGCGGCAGTCCTACCCGCACTGGCGGCTGCGGATCGCCGACGACGCCTCGAAGGATCCGGCGGTGCGCGCGGTGCTGGCCGCCGCTGCCGCACGCGACGACCGGATTCAGGTGACCTGGCGTCCGGAGCGCGGCCATATCTCGGCGGCAACCAATACCGCCCTGGCGATGGCCGAGGGCGGTTGGGTCGGGTTCCTCGACCATGACGACCTGCTGCACCCGCACGCGCTGCACCATGTCGCGGCCGCCATCGTCGCCGATCCCGAACTCGACCTGGTGTTCAGCGACGAGGACAAGATAGACGCCATCGGCTCGCGCTTCGGACCGCATTTCAAGCCGGATTTCGATCCCGACCGGGTGCTGGGGCAGAACTATGTCTGCCACCTTGCGGTCTACCGCCGTGCCCTGGTCGATGGCGTCGGCGGGCTGCGTGAAGGGCTGGAGGGCAGCCAGGATCACGACCTGCTGCTGCGGGTCATGGAGGTCTCCGCGGTCGACCGCGTCCGGCACCTGCCGCGTCCCCTGTATCACTGGCGGGCGATTGCCGGGTCGACGGCGCTGACCGTGGAATCCAAGCCCTACGCGGTGGCTGCCACCCGGCGGGCGGTCGCCGGGCATCTGCAGCGCCGCCACCCCGGTGCCCGGCTGGTCGAGACCGCCGCCTGGCATCGCATCCTCTGGCCGCTGCCGGACCCGCCGCCGCTGGCCAGCATCGTCGTCGCCACCCGCGACCGGCTCGAGCTGCTGCGCCGCTGCGTCGACGGCGTGCTGCACGCCACCGAGTATCCGGCCCGCGAGGTGCTGCTGCTCGACAACGGCAGCGAACGGCCGGAGACCCTGGCCTGGCTGCGCGAGATCGTCGCCGATCCGCGGGTGCGGGTATTGCGGCGGCCGGGGCCGTTCAATTTCTCGGCGCTGATGAACGACGGTGCGGCGGCGGCACGGGGCGACGTGCTGGTGTTCCTCAACAACGATGTCGAGCCGCGCGACGCGAGCTGGCTGGACGAACTGGTCCGCCAGGCCTGCCGGCCGGATGTCGGCGCGGTCGGCGCCAAGCTGCTGTATCCGGACCGCACGGTTCAGCACGGTGGCGTGGTGCTGGCGGCGGACTATGTCGCCCGGCATGTCGATGTAGGGCTGCCGGAGCGCGACGCCGGCTAACTGGGACGCTCGGGTGTGGTCCAGACCATGAGTGCCGTGACCGGCGCCTGCCTGGCGATCAGGCGGTCGGTGTTCGAGCGGGTCGGCGGCTTCGATGCCGAGCACCTAGCCGTGGACTATTCGGACATGGATTTGTGCCTGCGGGCCGGCGCGGCGGGCTATCGCACCTTGTGGACCCCCTTCGCCCGGCTGCTGCATCACGAATCGGCCACGCGCGGACCCTACATGACCGCGGCCAAGGCGGACCGCTGGGAAGCCGAGACGGCGGTCATGCGGGCGCGCTGGGGGGGCCTTCTCGACCGCGATCCGTGGTACAATCCGAACCTGTCGACCGACCCGCGGGCCAAGGCCTACGATCTCGCCTTTCCGCCGAGGTCCGCCCCGTCGGCGGGATGATCCGGGGAATACTGGGCATGCGCCACGCGTTGATCGTCATCGACATGCAGCAGGGCTCGTTCACCGACGCCAGCCCACGCCATGATGCCGCCGGGCTGGTGCAGCGTCTGAACCGGCTGGCGGCCCGGGTACGCGCGGCGGGCGGTGCCGTGATTTTCGTCCAGCACGACGGGCCGGAAGGCGACCCGCACCATCCGGATGCGCCGGGCTGGCACCTGCTGCCGGACCTGGAGGTCGGGGACGAGGACGTGGTGGTGCACAAGACCGCCTGCGACTCGTTCCTGGGGACGACGCTCGACGAGGTGCTGGCCGCCGGTGGGATCGAAGGCCTGATCGTGACCGGCTGCGCCACCGACTACTGCGTCGACACTACGGTCCGCAGTGCGCTTGCCCGCGGGATCCCGACGATCGTTCCGGCCGACGGCCATACCACCGCCGACCGGTCGCACCTGCCGGCAGCCAGGATCATCGAGCATCACAACGCGGTCTGGAGCGATTTCATCGCCCCCGCCGGGCCGGCGACCGTGTGCCCGTGCGTCGAGGTGACGGTCGGCTGACCCAGGGCTGTCGACCCGGCTTCAGTTCCTTCAGCGGAACAGGCCGACCAGGGTTTCCGGCCGCTGGTTGACGACGCCCAGACCCTGTTGGTCGTTCAGCGCCTGCTGCAACTGGGTGGCGGCCTGCTGGGCGGTCTGCTGTGCCTGCTCGGCGTCGAGCCCGGTGTCGACGTCGCCGTCGGCGCCGGCGATCTCGGTCTGGCGCTCCTGGATCGCCGTGATCCGGTCGCCGACGCGGCCGTTGTCCTCGGTCAGTTGCCGCACCGCCGTGTCGGTGGCGGTCCGGGCGTCGTTGAATACGCCGTCGATTGCCGCCTGGGCGCCCTCGGGCGTATCCAGGTTCAGCCCCTGGAGGCTCTCCAGCGCCGGGCGCAGGTTCTGGTCGCGGACCGTCTCGGTATCGCCGCCACGTTCGGCAGTAACCTGGAGGTTTTCGTCGCGCCTGTCGTCGAGCAGGTTGACGCCGTTGAAGCTTGCCTGGTCGATGGTCTCCAGGCCCTGGCGGGCGAGCTCCTGGATCTCACCCCCGAGGGTGGCGCGGCGATCCGCCGACAGACCCGCATCGCTCAACTCGCGCAGCCGGGAACCGATCTCGTCGAGGGTACCGGACACCGACTGCGCGCCGACCAGGGCGACCGTCGCGGTCGCCGAGGCATTGCTCAGGCCCTGCCGGATGTCGTCGAGTTGCTGCTGCTCGGCCTGCCGCGGATCGGTCGTCGCCGACTCCGAGACCCGGACCGAGTCCTCGGGCACGCCCCGGTCCGAACCGACCGGCGTCGGACTGATGCGATTGACGGTATCAAGGCCACGGAGGGACGTGATGGTGTCTCGTAACAGCGAGATCGCGCCGCTTCCGGACGAATCGATGGCCATGGTGCCTACCTTCGGCCTGTCGGTCTTCGGACACCCGTCGGTTTTCCCCGGGCATTGGGCGCTGCATTCTGCCGCCGATTAACAATATATACACACCTGTGTGATGCGGCAATCCGGGCGCCGGTCCGCGACAGCCCGGGCAGGGCGCAGCGGCGCGTCGACCGGCGGAATATGCAATCGAGGGGGATCCGTCATGCCCGACGGCGCGGTAACGGCCGGGGGCTACCGGCGGTATCAGGCCGTCGGCCTGCTGCTCGGCCCGGCCCTGTTCGTGCTGCTGTCGGCGTTGCCGGCGCCGTCGGGGCTGTCGGCGGCCGGCTGGGCGACCGCCGCGGTCGCGGTCTGGATGGCGGCGTGGTGGTCGACCGAGGCGCTGCCGCTGGCCGCGACCGCGCTGCTGCCGCTGGTGCTGCTGCCGGCGCTCGGGATCATCGACATGCGGACCACGGCGGCGAGCTACGCCGATCCGTTGATCTACCTGTTCCTCGGCGGTTTCCTGATCGCGGCCGCGATCCAGCGCTGGAACCTGCATCGCCGGATCGCCCTGCATATCGTGATCAGGGTCGGCAACCGGCCGCGCAGCCTGGTGGCCGGGACGATGCTGGCGACGGCGTCGCTGAGCATGTGGATCAGCAATACCGCGACCGCGATGATGATGCTGCCGATCGCGGTGTCGCTGGTCGCGGTATCGCAACGTGACGGGAGTGCCGCTCCCGGCGAAAGCGGGAACTTCGCGACCGCGATGATGCTGGGCATCGCCTACGCCGCGTCGATCGGCGGGCTGGCGACGCTGATCGGGTCGCCGCCGAACGCCCTGGCCGCCGCCTTTCTGGCGCAGAACTTCGACGTGACCATCGGGTTCGTCGACTGGATGGCGATCGGGCTTCTCGTCACCATCGTCATGCTGCCGGTCGCATGGCTGATCCTGACCCGCGTCGCGTTTCCGTTCGACGGTGCCGGGCCGGCCGCCGGCGGCGGCGGCCGATCCGACGGCCACGCCCTGGACGACCTGCTCAAGGGCATGGGGCCGATCGGCGCGCCGGAACGGCGGGTGGCGATGGTGTTCGCCGTCGTCGCCCTCGGCTGGATCCTGCGTCCGGCCATCGACGCCCTGCTCGGCGGCGGCGTCGTCACCGATACCGGCCTGGCGATCGCCGGCGCCGTCGCGCTGTTCGCCATCCCGGCCGACTGGTCGCGCCGCGAATTCCTGATGGACTGGCCGACCGCGCGCCGGATCCCCTGGGAGATCCTGGTGCTGTTCGGCGGCGGGCTGAGCCTGGCCGAGGCGATCGACGCATCCGGACTGGCCGGATGGCTGGGCGGCGGACTCGACCTGCTGGCCGTCGCGCCGCCGGTTGCGCTGCTGGCCGGCGTCGTTTTGCTGGTCATCCTGCTGACCGAGTTGACCAGCAATACCGCCACCACGGCGGCGCTGCTGCCGGTGGTCGGAGCCTTCGCGAGTGCTGCCGGGCTGTCGCCCGTGGTAACGGCGACCGCGGTGGCGCTGGCGGCGTCCTCGGCCTACATGCTGCCGGTGGCGACGCCGCCCAACGCCATCGTATTCGGCTCCGGTCACGTCACCCTGCCGCAGATGATGCGGGCCGGCATCCTGCTGAACCTGACCGGGGTGGTGGCGATCACCGCCGTGCTCTGGCTCATCGCAGACTGACCGGCGGATCGGGCCGCGGCTCTCGACCCGGTGGCGGTACCGGGGCATTCTGCACACCACCCGACGACCACCACCCGATCGTCGCCGTCCGAACCGGAGAGCCTCGCGATGCAGGTCGACGCCATTCCCTCGAACGCCACCGCCCGCGACGCGTCCATTGCTGCCCTCAGGGCGCGCTTCGGCGACCGGGTGTCGACCGGCGAGGCGATCCGCCGCCAGCACGGCACCGACGAGAGCTATCATCCGACCGTGGCGCCGGACGCCGTGTTCTTCGCCGAGAGCACCGAGGAGGTCTCCGAGGCCGTCAAGATCTGCGCCGCCCACAAATGGCCGGTGATCCCGTTCGGGGTCGGTACCTCGCTGGAGGGCGGCGTGGCGGCGCTGCGCGGCGGCCTGTGCATCGACGTCTCCGGCCTGAATGCGGTCCTGCAGGTGAATGCCTCGGACCTGGACGTGCGGGTGCAGGCGGGCGTGACCCGCAAGCAGCTCAACGAGCATCTGCGCGATACCGGGCTGTTCTTCCCGATCGATCCTGGCGCCGACGCGACCATCGGCGGCATGTGCGCGACCCGCGCGTCCGGCACCAACGCGGTGCGCTATGGCACCATGCGCGACAACGTGATGAGCCTGACGGTGGTGATGGCCGACGGCCGGATCGTCCGGACCGCGCGGCGCGCCAAGAAATCGGCGGCCGGCTACGACCTGACGCGCCTGTTCGTCGGCTCCGAGGGCACGCTCGGCGTGATCACCGAGGCGCAGCTCCGGGTCTACGGCATCCCCGAGGCGATATCGGCGGCGGTCTGCCAGTTCGCGGACCTGGAGAGTGCGGTCAACACCTGCATCATGACCATCCAGACCGGCGTTCCGGTGGCCCGGGTCGAGCTGCTGGACGACGCCCAGATGGCCGCCTGCATCGCCCACTCCAAACTCGAGGGGCTGGAGCCGAAGCCGACCTTGTTCTTCGAGTTCCATGGCACCGCGGCCGGCGTGGTCGAGCAGGCCGAGACCGTCGAGGGTATCGCCCAGGAGATGGGCGGCACCGACTTCAAGTGGGCGACCAGGCCGGAGGACCGCAACAAGCTGTGGGAGGCGCGCCACAACGCCTACTACGCCGCGCTGGCGCAGCGGCCCGGCTCCAAGGGCTGGCCGACCGACGTCTGCGTGCCGATCTCGCGGCTGGCCGAATGCATCGTCGAGACCAAGAAGGACCTGGAGGAGACCGGGCTGTATGCCCCGTTGGTCGGCCATGTCGGCGACGGCAACTTCCACCTGGTCTACGTCATCGATCCGGACAGCGAGGACGAGATGCGACGCGCCAAGGAGCATTCCGACCGCATGGTTCTGCGGGCACTGGCGATGGACGGCACCTGCACCGGCGAGCACGGCATCGGCTACGGCAAGATCGAGTTCCTGGCGGCCGAGCTGCCGGAGGCGATCCCGGTGATGCGCGCGGTCAAGCAGGCGCTCGATCCCGACAACATCATGAACCCCGGCAAGTTGTTCCGGATGAACTGACGCCCTACCTGTAGCGTCACGGGATGACGCGGGTGGATGCATGAGTGTTCTGGCCAAGCTTTCGATGGGACTCGCGGTTGCCGCCCTGGTTGGGCCGGTGCTGATCAAGAGTGCCGGACATTCCTGGGCCGGCGTGCCGTGGCACCAGGCGTCGCGGGCGCCGACCGGGCTGGCGCCGAACCCCACGGCCGAGCCGCGCGCCGTGGTCCAGGTCTATGCCGCCCAGACCTGGGGCTGGCGTGGCGTGATGGCGGTCCACACCTGGATCGTCACCAAGCCGGCGGGCGGCGACGCCTACACCCGTTGGGACGTGGTCGGCTGGGGCGGCGGCCGGGTGGTGCGGCGCAACTACGCCGCCCCCGACGCCATGTGGTACGGCCAGCGCCCGCGGCTGCTGGTCGACCGGCGCGGGGATGCCGCCGGCGCGCTGATCCCCGGCATCGAAGCCGCGATCGAGACCTATCCGTTCCCGGAGCGCTACCGCAGCTTTCCCGGCCCCAACAGCAATACCTTCACGGCCCATATCGCGCGCTCGGTCCCGGAACTCGGGCTCGACCTGCCGCCGACCGCGATCGGCAAGGACTACCGCGAGCTCGACGGCATCGTGGGCAGGGCGCCGAGCGGCGGCGGGGTGCAGCTTTCGCTGTTCGGCCTGGCGGGACTGATCCTGGCGCCGGAGGAGGGCGTGGAGATCAACATCCTCGGACTGTCGCTGGGGCTGGACGTGGCCAGCCCGGCGCTGCGGCTGCCGGCCCTGGGCCGGGTCGGGATGCCCTGATCCGCCTGCGCGAGACGCCGGATCAGTCGACAGCCGCTCCGCGCAGGCGGATCGTGAAGGTCGATCCGCGATCCTCTTCGCTGTCGACTTCGATCGACCCGTTCATGGCGTCCACGAGCTGCTTCGACACGGCCAGCCCGATGCCCGCCCCGGGGATGGCACTGCCTTCGAGCCCCAGCCGGCTGAACGGCTGGAACAGTTCCGCCAGGCGGGCTGCGGCGATGCCACGCCCGGTATCCGACACCACGATCTCCACGAAATCTCCCTCGAGCCAGCGGGCCGCGACCCGGACGACGCCGCCCGGGCGATTGTACAGGATGGCGTTGACCATCAGGTTGCGGAGGACCCGCCGAAGGGCAGCGCCGTTGGCGGCGGCGACGACGCCCGAAGGCGGTGCCGGCTCGAAACGGACATCGGCGGCGGACGCCTGCTCCTTCGCCGCGCTTGCGACCTCGCGCAACAGCCTGTCGATGTCGACCCGCTCGATCGTCAGGGTCGGCGTGGTGTAGTCGAACTGCGCCAGGCCGAGCAGTTCCTCGACAAGGGCCAGCAGTTGGCGACCGGATTGCCTGATGTATTCGAGATGCTCACGCTGGCCCGGAGTCAGCGGGTCGCGCGCATTGTTGGCCAGGACGTCGCTGAAGCCGATGACCGAGTTGAGGGGCGTTCGGAACTCATGGCTCATGCTGGCAAGGAAGCGGGTCTTTGCATGG
>Ga0222672_1000068_pt1 | contig 70266 bp, 60 predicted proteins | sample AntAcemetagen799_FD_179810 | JGI IMG/M metagenome (GOLD analysis project Ga0222672, IMG submission 179810) | Saline water microbial communities from Ace Lake, Antarctica - #799 | ecosystem: Environmental > Aquatic > Non-marine Saline and Alkaline > Saline | place: Antarctica: Ace Lake...
GGAGAAGGCCCTGACACCACCCTAAACCACAACCCAAACCAACACCCACACGGTGTCATCTTGTCTGACGCAACGAACCTCTCTGGAAATTATAACCCGGTGTCATTTATTTCTGGCGCAACACGGCCGTAATCGACTCATTTTTTCCGTAAGGACAATCAGGACCGGCAGTAAACTCGATTCGACGACCAAAAGCATCATGACCATTCAATTCGGCGAAGCCTGCAAAGACATTTTCAAAACGGAAAACAAATGGATGACGATCCTCGGATTGTCCGTCTGCATGCTCATCCCCATCGTCGGACCGATGGTGATCTTCGGGTTTATCTTCCGGCGGTTTGCGAGAGAGCGACAGGGACACCCCGCCGAAGACTTCGACTTTAATTTCTTCGGAGACTATTTGAAAATGGGGCTCTGGCCGGTGCTCGCCTCGATCGTTTTCAGCCTCTTCATTATTCCGGTGGTAATTGCCTTCGGGATCCTGCCCGCAGTGATCATCCCACTGGCGGAGAACGGAAATGAGGCGGCCATCATTGCCATCGCGTCCGTCGGATTCCTTGTCTACATGGCCTTCATCATCGTCTTCACGGTGCTTTCCTACGCCGTCCTCCTTCGTTCAGGCTTGATGATGGATTTCAAAGCCGGCTTTTCGTGGAGCTTCATGAAGAGTTTCGTGAGCAAAGTCGGAATGAGCTTTCTTGGCTACACCCTCCTCCTTGCCCTCATTGCAATTCCGTTGGTGCTTGTCGGCTATCTTGCCCTGATCGTGGGTGTCTATGCGGTCGCAGCCTGGATGCAGTTCGCGATGATGCATCTTGCTTATCAGCACTATGACCTTCTGGTCGAGCGCGGCGGTGAGAAAATCGAGGTCAACCCGGAGCTGACTCAGCCACTCGGTGCCCCACCGATCCCGGCTCCGGCCACCGCATCAGACGACCAGCCGGTGGGCTAAACTTCGTCCCGCCCGTAATCCTTCGCAGTGATACCCAATTCGCTGCGAAACTGGGCATTCATCTGGCGCGTCCCACTGTAACCGCAACGGCGGGCAACCTCACCCTGGGCAAGGTCCGGCTCTTCCACGAGAAGCCGCTGCGCCTCCCGGATCCGGAGGCGAAAAATGAAAGCTCGCGGGGTGCACCCGAGGCTTTCGAGAAAGGCATCCTCGAGCCAGCGACGCGACCGCGGAGTGGCATCGACGAGGTCATTCACCCCGATCGGCTCGTGAAAATGAGATCGCGCGAACTCGACCGCCGAGAGTAAATCCGGATGATCCACCGCGAGGCTGTCGGTTGAGGCGCGATCTCTGATTTCCCCCGGCAAGACGACATGCTCATCGCTCGTCAGCACTTTCCCCTGGATCAATCGATCGAGCATCCTCGCCGCTTCATGTCCGATCTCGGCGTCATTCCGCTCGATGCTCGTCAAGGGCGGGCGGCACGACTCGCAGGCCGTCGTGTCATTATTCACCCCGATCACCGCGACATCCTCGGGGACCCGCAACCCGACCCGTTCACAGGCGCGGATCACCATCGCGGCCCGTGGATCGTGCGCCGCCATCACCGCGAAGGGCGGCGTGAGCGTCCCGAGCCAAAGCTCAAGCTCCCCCTGCCCGACATCCCAGCGCGTCTTCGCGCTCAGCGTCCCCGGGACCTGCAGGATCGAACAATCAAAGCCCTTTCGCTCCAGCTCAGCGGAAAATCCTCTCTCGTAGCACTGCGAATACCAGATATCGGCGATGCCGTAGAACCCGAACCTTCGATAGCCGCGGTCCAGCAAATGCCAGGCCCCCATCTTTCCGAGTTGCTCGTAGTCCGGACGAACCCGCGGAAAAGGCGTCTTGGCAAGGGCGCCGGACAAATTCACGACCGGACAATTCAGCGAATCGAGGACCGCGATATCCTCCGGCGTATTAGCGAGGGCGATGACCCCATTGCCCTTCCAGCCCTCCAAAGCCGTCGGCGAAAGGTAATGCGTCTCCGGACTGATGAGAAACCGCCAGCTCGTGTGACGCTCCGCATACTCACGAATGCCCCGGACGACCCGCTCGAGGTGGGTGATTCCGACATTAATTGCGAGAGCAATCTCTAAAGGTTGGCGTCGACTCATGACTGCGCAAAACTGCATCTTTTTACCGTAAATGTCCATTGTGCGTTTTCTAAATCCGAAAACGCCCTCAACGAATCACCATCCCTGTAGGGCGAGCGCCCCGCTTGCCGCCCCGCTTGCCGCCCCGCTTGCCGCCCCGCTTGCCGCCCTGCGACCCCCAAAAACCACCGCCTTCACGCCGCAATTCAGCCTTCCTCCTCATTCTTTTCTCTGAATACTCATCTCATGCGCCTCATTCTTTCGATCCTCCCTTTGCTATCCCTCGTCAGTCCGATCCTGGCACAAAAAATCGAGACTCCTCCGCCTGAGAAACCTCCTCTCATTGAGGCCACCATTTCCGCCCTTCCCAAAGGCGCCAACCGCCTCGATCTCGTCCTCCTCATCGGCCAGTCGAACATGAAGGGCCGCGGTTTCATGCCGGAAGAAGCACTGAACGATCCGCGCTTCGTCATGATGCATTTGAAAAACGATCAATGGTATCACGCCCGGCATCCCCTCCATCTCACCGGCGATCCGGAGACATTCCGGGGCCATGACAACGCCGGAGTCGGCCCCGGACTCGCTTTTTCCATGACCCTCGCCGACCACGACCCGAAAGCGCGGATCGGTCTCATCCCCGCGGCCCGCGGCGGTTCTGCGATCAGTCTCTGGAGCGAGACCGGTGCCCTCTATCTCACGGCGATTCGCAAAACCCAACTCGCGCTCACGCAAGGACCGGCAGGCAAAACCCGACTCCGCGCCGTCCTCTGGCTCCAGGGCGAAGCCGACGCCAAAGTCGAAAAACTACCCTCCTACGCCGCCGCATTGAACGATCTCGTCGATCGACTGCGAACCGACCTCGATCAGCCCGATCTCCCTTTCATCGCCTGCACCATCGGGGAAATCCGGCCGGACACCGAAGCCACCCAATTCTCGATGATGAATAAACTTCTCCTCGACCTCCCCCGGCAACGTCCGCACACCGCCTGCGTCGATGCCCGCGATCTCAAGGGACACATTGGAGACTCGGTCCATTTCGACACCGCAAGCCAGGAGGAAATCGGACGCCGCTTTGCCGCGAAACTCATTGAGATTGAAGCACAAACAAATGAGTGACCCCTCGCGTCCAAAACCACGAGAGGAGCGTTTTCTTCCCATGAGGAAAAATCAAATCGCTCTCCTGCTTGCAGCTTCTTTCATCCTTCCGGGAACCTTCGCGAGAGCGGACTGGAACCAGTGGCGCGGCCCGCTCCGGACCGGTGAAGTCAGCCCTGACGTCCCCTGGCCCGATAAATTGAGCGGCGACCATCTTTCGCTCATGTGGGAAGCCAAACTCAGCGAAGGCTACGCAAGCCCCATTGCGTCGAGCGGTCAGGTTTTCACCATCGCAACGCAGGATAAGGAGAGCGAAATCGTCAAAGCCTTCGACCTCACGACAGGGGAAATCGCCTGGGAAAAATCGTGGGCTGGAGCCATGAAAGTGCCCTTCTTCGCCGCCAAAAACGGAAGCTGGGTCCGCAGCACCCCTCTTGTCGCGGACAGCGCAATCTACGTCGGCGGGATGCGTGACCTTCTCGTGAAAATGAACACCGCCACCGGTGGCGAAATCTGGCGGGTCGATTTCACGGAACGGGAAAAAACGGAAGTCCCGTCCTTCGGTCAAGTCTGCTCCCCGCTTCTCGATGGCAACGACCTCTACGTTCAGGCAGGTCTCGCCGTCGCAAAACTCAACGCCGAAACCGGCGAGACGATCTGGACCGGTCTTGAAGACAAACGCGCCATGTTCGGGAGCGCCTTTTCCTCACCCGTCATCGCGACGCTCGGCGGAAAGCGCCAACTCGTCGTTCAGGCGCGACTCGCCCTTGCCGGACTTGACCTCGACACTGGCAAAGAACTTTGGTCCACTCCCGTGAAAGCCTTTCGCGGGATGAACATTTTGACGCCGACCATCATCGGCGACGACAAAATTTTCACCGCAAGCTACGGCGGCGGAGCCTTTCTCTTTTCCATCACTGCCGATGAAGCAGGGAAACTTGCCGTGAAACAGCTTTGGAATAAAGAAGCGCTCGAAGGCTACATGGGATCTCCCGTGGTCCGGGGCGATCACGTTTACCTGCATGGCCGCGACAAAAAACTGCACTGTCTCTCCCTCGAAGACGGCAGCGTCGCCTGGTCCACGGAGGAGGAATTCGGCGAGTATTGGTCGATGATCAATCAAGGCGACCGCATCCTCGCGCTGGATCAACAAGGTGAGTTAATCCTCTTCAACGCCTCGCCGGAGAAGTTCTCCCTTCTCGACCGCCGTATCATCAGCGCAAAAGATCCGACTTGGGCGCATCTCGGGATTGATGGCGATCAATTGCTCGTGAGATCACTGAACGGCATTCAGGTTTACCGGTGGCAGTGAGATGCCGAGGCTTCGCAGCAAGTTAAACCACTAATCGACACTAATTTTCACTCACTAAAACAGGACTCCGACGTCTCTGTATCCGCGTGAATCCGTGTCGATTTGCCTTCAGCTTCCTCCACTTAGCTCCGAACGTGGTTCAAACCTCATCTCCCTACCTCTCCATGAAGCCCACGCACCTCATCCCCGCCCTCATCGCGGTCACTCTTCCTGCCCTCGCCGAAGACAAGCCCGGCACATGGCCGATTGATCGCCTCCAGTCCGAAATCCCCGCCTTCACCATCGAAGACGAAGCCGCCCCGATCCAGTCGATCCTCTACACCGGCGAACCGGTCGATGGAAAACCCACCGAAGTCTTCGCCTTCTACGCCTCGCCGAAGACGCTCGGCACCTACGAAGAAGGTCAAAAAGTTCCCGGCATTGTCCTCATCCACGGTGGCGGCGGTACCGCTTTCTCCGACTGGGTCTGGCTCTGGGCGCAGCGCGGTTACGCTGCGATCGCGATGGACCTGTCAGGACGGCGTCCCCCCACGCCGACTTATCGCCCCGATGGCTCAAAAATCCCCGACGCCAATCATCCGCGAGAGGAACGGGTTCGACTCGAAAAGGCAGGCCTTGATCATTCGCACCTCGAAAAATTCGAAAGCATCGGTGACGGTGATCGCAGCAACGACTGGCCCTTCCATGCCGCCGCCAACGTCATGAAAGCGCACACCCTTTTGCGAAGCTTTTCCGAAGTTGATCCCGACAAAACCGCCGTCACCGGGATCAGTTGGGGCGGCTACACGACCTCACTCGTCGCCTCGCTCGACAGCCGTTTTAAAGCCGCCGTCCCTGTCTACGGATGCGGTTTTCTGCACGAGGGCGAATCGGTCCAAAAACCCTCCATCGACGCACTCGGTGATCGGCGCGAGGCGTGGGTCGCCTCTTACGATCCGGGAAGCCACCTCGGCAAGTGCACCGTGCCGACGCTCTGGGTCAATGGCACTCACGACAAGCACTACGTTCTCGACAGCTACGCGAAATCCTACGGCATCGTTTCGGGACCGCGCACAATCCGCATCGAACCCCGCATGAGACATGGCCATCAGCCGGGATGGGAGCCAAAAGAAATCGGGATCTTCGTCGATTCCCTTCTCATCGGCGGCACGCCTCTGCCGCAAGTCGGCGAAATGACGGTGAATGATGCCGGCACTGTCACGGTCGCCTACGAGTCAGAGATCCCACTCAAAGCAGCCGTCCTTCACTACACCTCCGACGAAGGTCTGCGAACGGAGCGAAAATGGAGAACCGATCCCGCTGTCATCGGAGAAGGCAAAGTCATCGCCAAAGGCCTTCCTGAAAGCGCCAACACCTGGATCATGACCCTCACCGACGAGCGCGACGCCATGGTCAGCAGCGAGGTGGGTTTCCGCGCGGAATAGCGAACACGGCACGTGGCTGGTCGCATGCAGATTGCGTAGCCGACCACCAGTCCCCAGCGCCCAGCCCGAACCTCCTCATCGAGCGACACGTTTGTCGCTACCTTGGCTTCGCGACACCCAGCACTGCCGCCGCGACGACCAAATCGCCCGGCACGGTGATTTTCAGATTCGGCTCGTGATTTTCCACCAGTCTGACTTTTTCGCCGAGGGCTTCGATCGCGGAAACTTCGTCGGTCACAAGAGCGCCCGCTCCCAGCACCTCGGCATAGGCCCGCCGCAGCAGCTCGACCCTGAAAATTTGAGGGGTTTCCATCGCCCAGAGATCATGACGCGAAACCGATCCTGACACATCGCTATTTTCGTCGGCTCGCTTCAAGGTATCTGTCACCCGATGCGCGAGGCTGGCGGCTCCGGTTTCCATCGCGACTTCGGCGCAATGAGTAATCGCTTGAGACGAAACGAGGGGACGCGCGCCGTCGTGAACCGCGACGAGATCCATCCCGGCACCCACGCGACTGAGGCCGACATTCACCGAGAAATGACGCTCGGCACCGCCTTTGAGAGCTTCAACAAATTTGGTGATCCCAAGCCTTTCCGCACCGGCAGTAACCGGCGCGATCTTTTCCGGCGAAGTGACGACGCGGATCTCGACGACTTCGGGACAGGCTTGAAAGGCGAGTATCGAACGCGAGAGCACCGACTCACCCGCGAGGTCGGCCGCGAGCTTGTCAAAGCCCATGCGGCGACTGCTCCCGGCAGCGACGATGATCGCGGAGATTTTCATGACGGTTCAATGAAAGGAAGGGAAGCGAAAATGGCAAACCTTCCCTCCGGAGAAAAAGCCCACCAATTCAGTGGAGAGTGTAGAAAAAGAGCCTCCACTCTCAGCTCAGTTTCGCCATGACCGCCTGTGACAGCGTTTTGCCATCGGCGCGACCCTCGGTTTTTTCCTGCACGATCTTCATGACCTGGCCCATTTCCTTGCGCGAAGTCGCTCCGACTTCAGCGATTGCGGCGTCGATGATCGCGGCGATCTTTTCCTCGCTCATCGGTTCCGGGAGGTAGCCATTGAGGACCGCCATCTCGGCTTCCTCCTGCTCAACGAGTTCGGCGCGACCGGCGATCGTGTATTGCTCGATGGAATCCTGGCGCTTTTTCACCTCTTTGCGAATCACCGCGACGACTTCGGGATCGGTCAACTCGGCATCGGCTCCGCCTTTTTCAATCGCCGCATTCTTGATCGAGGACTTCAACATCCGGATCGTCCCGAGCGCGAGAGTGTTCTTCTCACGCATCGCTGTCTTCATGTCTTCCGTAATCTGTTGGGATAGTTCGCTCATGCGCTAAGCTACGCATGATCAACCATTTCGCGACGTAAAAACACTCCCCCGATGTCTTCCTCCCGCCCTCCTCTCAATCTCGCCGGTCGAATCTGGAAAATCGTCATGGGGCTCGTCCTCATCGGGGTGGGCAGCATTTTCGTTTACTACCTCTGGGATTCATACGAGCGCGCCTCGACCATGGACCCCTGGGTCGAAACCCCATGCGTCATCACGATGATGGACGTCACCGACGATGAGCTGAATCAACGTGGGATGACAAAATACGTCATGCAGGTGGAGTACGCTTACGAGTTTGACGGCAAAGACTACACCGGCAACCGCATCAAGCGTCTCCCCACCGAGGCGAGTGATCCGCGAAAACTCAAGAAGCACATCGAGAACTACAAAGCAGGGACGCAGACGGTCTGCTACGTCGATCCGACCGCCCCTGCCACCGTGGTTTTGAAAAAGGACACCAAGGCGGCTCTCTACTCGATCTGGTTCCCGGGCTTGTTCATCATGGGAGGGGGCGGTATTATTTTGTCCGCACTCTTTCGAAGATCCTGATGAAAACCGGCCTCCTCCTCGACCGCTCCTTCACTGACCACGATCCCGGAGCCCACCATCCCGAAGCGCCGGGTCGGATCGAAGCCATCATCGAAGAGCTGACCCGATCCGGTCTTTCCGAGTCCTGCGTCGCTCTCCCCCAACGCGCCGTCACAGACGACGAGGTTCTCCTCGCGCACACCGACGGCTATCTCAAGACCGTCCTCCGGGAAATCGACGGGAGCTCCGGCCAACTCAGCACTGGCGACACGAACTTTGGCCCTCACTCTCTGGAAGTAGCCCGCCACGCCGCCGGAGGACTTCTCGGCGCGGTCGATGGAGTGATCAGTGGAGAAATCCAGAACGCTTTCTGCGCCGTCCGCCCGCCCGGCCACCACGCCACGCCCGATCGCGGGATGGGTTTCTGCATTTTTAACAACGCTGCCATTGCCGCCCGCTACGCGCAACAAAAGCACGGCCTCGAGCGAGTCGTGATCATGGATTGGGACGTCCACCACGGCAACGGAACCCAGGACATTTTCTACGAAGACGGAAGCGTTTTCTACTTCTCCACCCATCAATCTCCCTGGTATCCCGGGACCGGGGCGAAGGACGAAACCGGTCGTGGTCAGGGTAGAAACACGACGCTGAACACACCGCTCCCGTCCGGTTCAGGGATCGCGGAAATCGAAGCCGCCTTCCGCGGCCCCTTCACCAAAAAGATGAAAGAGTTCAAACCCGACCTTGTCATCATTTCCGCCGGATTCGACAGCCGCCTCGGCGACCCGCTCGGCCAGCTCACTCTCACCGACGACGACTTCGTTAAGCTCACCGGAATCCTCTCCGACATGGCCGGTGAGTTCGCGGAAGGCCGCCTCGTCTCCGTGCTCGAGGGCGGCTACAATCAGTCCGGCCTCGCCCTCGCGGTCCGGCATCATCTCCAGGCGCTTCAGTCGGCATGAAATCACTCACCGCACTACTCACCGCCCTCGCACTCAACGCGTGGCCCCTCTCCGCCGAGGAGCGCCCTAACATGATCATCATCATGGTCGATGACATGGGCTACGCCGGACTCAGTTGTTTCGGCAATCCCTATTTTGAAACACCCGAACTCGACCGCCTCGCCGCCGACGGGATCCGCTTTACTGATTTCCATTCCTCCGGCACCGTCTGCTCGCCGACGCGGACCGGCCTCCTCACGGGACGCTATCAGCAACGCGCCGGGATCGAGGCCGTGATCCATCCGGTCACCGATCACCCCGAGCACCGCAAAGGCCTCCAGCTTTCCGAAACCACCTTTGCCGAGATCTTGAAGGAATCAGGCTACACGACCGGCCTCGTTGGAAAATGGCATCAAGGCTACCCACAGAACTCCCACGACTTTCATCCGCAGCATCATGGCTTTGATGAATTCGTCGGCTACCACAGTGGCAACATCGACTTCGTAAGCCACGTCGGGGATCACAACCTTCACGACTGGTGGCATGGAAAAAATCGGACTGAAGAGGATGGCTATTCGACCCATCTCATTAACAACTACGCCGACGATTTCGTGCGGCGACACGCCGCGTCCGACGAGCCCTTCTGCCTCTACATTGCTCACGAAGCAATTCACAATCCCATCCAGGTTCCGGGCGATCCGGTCCGCCGCACCGAAGAGGAATGGACGCGCTGGGACTGGCGGAAGGCTCCGAAAGAGGAAGTCATCGAAAAATACAAGGGGATGACCCTCCCCGTCGATGAAGGCCTCGGACAGCTCCGAAAGACGCTTGAAGAACTCGGCGAAACCGAAAACACGCTCATTTTCTTTTTCTCCGACAACGGCGGCGCCATCGAATTTCCCAGCGGCAGCCCCGGGCTTCGCGGGAACAAAGGGCAAGTCTACGAGGGCGGGCATCGCGTCCCTGCCATCGCCGCCTGGCCCGGCCAAATCAAACAGGGTTCAGTCTCCGACCAAACCCTGTTCAGTCTCGATCTCATGCCGACGATGCTCTCCCTCGCGGGACTCGACGCCGGGCCGCTCCACCCTGACGGGGTCGATCTTTCTCCCGTTCTCATGCGACAGGAAGAGCTCGCCGCGCGCCCGCTCTTCTGGGCTTCGATGAGTAATCAGGGAAACCGATCCGAGGCGATGCGGGACGGCCCGTGGAAGCTCGTCGTCCTTCATCCGAAAGCCGCTCCGGGAACTTTCGAGAATGAAAAAGTGGAACTCTACCATCTCAGGAACGACCTTTCCGAAACGACCGACTTGGCCCGAAAACACCCTGACAGAGCCGCCAAAATGCTCCGCGAGCTGAAAGCGTGGTTCGCCGAAACACAGGAAGGCGCGACCCCGCAACCCGGCGGCTGGCTTGCGGAATGAGGCGAGATTCTCCGGAAACGGACATTGAATCCAGCGCGTTTCGACCTTTCTTAGAGTCATGCTCCGCCCCCTCCTCTCCGCCGGTTTTTTCCTCGCTCTCGGTCTCACCTCTGCGACAGCTTCGCCCGAAGCGGTCATCGCGGAGATGGAGAAAATCCAGAACGAGTCGGCCACGAAAACCGCCTCAATCGGACTTTGTTTCATTCCGCTCGATGGAGAATCTTCCGACGCGCAGGGCTACCGGATCGATACCGGGCTGATTCCCGCCTCGACGATGAAGGTGATCACGACCGCCGCCGCGAATGAAATCCTCGGACCGGATTTTCGATTTCAAACCCGACTCGAGACCGCCGGCACGATCAACGAAGAGGGCACCCTCACCGGCAACCTCGTGATCCGTGGCGGAGGCGACCCGACTCTCGCCGAGTCGGGGATTTCCTCTACCTTTGCGAAATGGAAAGTCGCGCTCGAGAAAGCCGGAATCAAAAAGATCCAGGGATCAATTGTCGGCGACGCCACGATTTTCGGAACCCAGCGCGTTTCCGATTCGTGGCCGTGGAATGATTTCGGTAACTACTACGGTTCCGGTCCGTGTGGACTAACCTTTCATCAAAACCAATTTTTCGCGAGATTCAGTACGCCCCGGGTCGGAGGCCCCGCGCCTCTCATCGGAACCGACCCGAAACTGCCCGGCATGAAATTCTTTAACGAAATGCGTGTCGGATCATCCGGTTCGGGAGACAACGGCTACATCTACGGCGCCCCCTACGGAAACGTCTTCTACCTTCGCGGGACGGTTCCCGATGGAGGAAACTTCACGATTCGCGGAGCACTCCCCGACCCTGCCCTCTTCTGTGCGACCGGCTTTTCAAAACATCTCACGAGCGGTGGCTTCGAAGTCACTCACGAACCGACGACGGTTCGCCTCATGAATGACGCCGGCGAATCACTTGCCGCGCGAAAGATCATTCACGAAGAGGAATCCGGCACCCTCAAGGAAATCATGTATTCGACAAACATGAAATCGGTCAACCTTCGCGCCGAATGCATCTTTCGAATGATCGGTCACGAGGTGAAAGGCAAAGGAACGATTGCAGCATCCGCCGAGGCCGTCCGCGACCATTGGTCGGCCAAAGGCGTCGACATGACCGGTTCCTACATGGACGACGGCTCCGGACTTTCGCGGGCTAATCTCGTGACGCCACGGCAGATGGCGGGAATACTCTATCATGCTTCAAAAGGGGAAAACTTTGACGACTTCAAATACACCCTCCCCGTCGCCGGACAGTCAGGCACGCTTCGCAGTATCGGAGGCGGCAGCTCCGCCGAGGGAAGAATCCGCGCCAAAAGCGGCACGATCGGCCGCGTCCGGAACTACTCCGGCTATGTCAGCGCCCGCTCCGGCAAGGAGTATGCCTTTGCAATTTTCATCACCAACTACTCCGGTGACCTCAGCACGATCAAGTCTCAGATCGTCCGCGTTTGGAGCAAGCTTGTGGCCATGTGAACCGACGCCAATTCCTCACGCCTTCCCGTCGAGGTATCGCCAGGCGCCTTTGTAACGACGAAACCTCGACCGCTCGTGCAACTCCTGAGGCTCGTCGTTGTAGTAATAATCAGCGACGAACTCGACCTTGCCGACTTTGTCATCTTTCCCGCCTTTGACGACCTCGAGAATTTCGAGACCGCTCCAGTTCACCTCGCGGATGTTTTTCTCCAACTCCTCCTTCAGTCGCGGCGTCCGGGTATCAGGATGCGTGGTCTCAACGAGATAATCCGTGAGGCGAAAAAAGTAGGCGCTATATCGGGAGCGCATGAGCTGCTCGGCAGTCTCCGGCTTCGCCCGACCATAGTGAAACGGCATGCAGCACTCCTCGTATTTCTTCCAACTCTTGCAGGGACAGGAAGAGATCTCCCGTTCACGGGGCACCCAGTTGGGATCTTTTTTCATTCCTCTCTTCTCCCATGAAGCGGGGCAAAAATCCACCGATTCTTGACAGAAGGCCCTCCGTAGAGGAAAGGACCGATGCCAAACCGCAGTGAGCGGCCCTTGTTGGTCGCTCCATGTGCTGAAGCCCCGGTGTTCTCCCACCGGGGTTTCTTTTTGCCTATTATTCGAGCCACCCTAACTCAACCAGAAAACCATCGAGTTGCGTGAGCGTCTGCGGAAGCGCCGGCTCGTTTCCCTCCGCCGGAGTGCGACCGGCATTGAAGAATCCGTGACCTTCCCCCTCGTATTCGTGAAGGATGCACTTCACTCCCGAGCGCTTCATTTCCACGGCAAAGAGAGCCGCCGTTTCAAAGGGCACCATCTCGTCTGCGGTGCCGTGAAAAATCACACAGGGCGGTGCTGCCCCGGTGACATGGTGAATCGGGGAAAGCGCTTCCGGTTCTGCGCCCATGCGCTCCTTGAGTTCCGCAGAGCGATCTTCCGGCCACGGGTCTTTCCCGGCAAACGGGGCGAGGATGCAAGCGGGGTTGAAGAGAGCCAGAGCGGCGGGCTTTGACTCCGGATCGGCTTCGATCGTTCCAAGGCACGCGGCAAGGTGTCCCCCCGCGCTGCCGCCACCGGCCGCGATTCGCTTCGGATTGACCCCGAGTTCACCCGCCTTTGTCCGCACAAAGCGCATGGCGTCGCGAGCATCCTCGAGACAGTCCTTCGCCAGAGTCCCGTGACGGGAGGAAACCCGATAGTCGACTAGAAAAGCGACCATGCCGCGATCCGCGAGATAGCGGGCGTGGGGCTCGAACTGACCGGGAGACCCGGACGTCCATCCGCCGCCGAAGAAAAACAAGATCGCCGGTCGCGAGTCCGCCGCCTTCCAGTCTTCCGGATAGAATCCCCACAGCTTGAGCTCAGTTTCCCCAACCGTTTTGTAGACCTGCTCAACGGCACCCTCAAAGCTTGGGGGATAATTTTTTTGCGCCTGCGTCGAAGTGAGCGACAGCCAAAGACAGGTCAAGGGAATCAAAAATTTCATGCCGCGAGGATAGGATCGTCCCCCCGCCATGACAAGACCGCTAACGCGTCCGAACATGATGTCTATCAACTGAGTCCGTCGATCTCTCCGTCAGCCGTCAGCGAAATGTGCTCGGCAGCGGGGACGCGGGGCAAACCGGGCATCGTCATGATGTCACCGGTGAGAGCAATCACGAAGCCCGCCCCTGCCGAAAGCCGGACGTCCCGGACCGGGAGCGTGAAGTTTTCCGTCGCGCCCCTATTTTCGGGATCGGCACTGAAACTGTAGGGCGTCTTCGCGATACAAACGGGAAACGAACCCGCGACGGTTCCCTGCCACGCCTTCAGTTTCCGCTCTGCGAGACTACTGAGTTCGATGTCATTGGCCCGGTAGATTTCCTGCGCCACGGTCCGAAGTTTTTCGACGAGAGAGAGTTCGTCAGGATAGAGCGTTTTAAACGCGGAAGGAGTATTCCCCCCGGCGAGTTTCACGACCTCGCGCGCGAGCGCCTCAGCGCCTTTCCCTCCCTCGGCCCAATGCGTCGCGAGGACACAGGGAACCCCGAGGGCGTCACAAAGATCGAGGAGCTTTTGCGTTTCCGCTTCCGTGTCGGAAGTAAACGCGTTCACCGCGACGACAGTCGGGACCCCGAACTTCGCAATATTTTCAAGGTGTCGCTTCAGGTTCGCAAATCCCCGCTCGACCGCTCCGACATTTTCCACGCCGAGTTCCTTGCGCTCGACCCCGCCATGGTACTTGAGCGCCCGAACTGTCGCGACGACGACAGCGGCGTTCGGCTTCAAGCCCGCCTTGCGACACTTGATATCAAAAAATTTCTCCGCCCCGAGATCAGCCCCGAAACCTGCTTCAGTGACGACGTAGTCCGCGAGTTGCAGGGCGGTCCGCGTCGCGACGATCGAGTTGCAACCATGGGCAATATTTGCGAAGGGCCCGCCGTGAACGAAGGCCGGGGTGTGCTCGAGGGTTTGCACTAAATTCGGATTGAGCGCGTCTTTGAGCAGCACCGCCATCGACCCCTCCGCCTTGAGATCCGAAGCCAAAATGTCCTCTCCCGCGAAATTTTTCCCAATCACAATGCGACCGAGGCGGCCTTCGAGATCCTTCAAATCCGTGGCGAGACAGAGGATCGCCATGACCTCCGACGCGACTGTGATATCGAACCCGGTCTCCCGGGGATAGTCGAGGACGTTGCCCATTCCCGTGATGCTCTGACGCAGGGAGCGGTCGTTTAAATCCATGCAGCGCCGCCAACTGATCCGACGGGGGTCGAGCTTCAGCTTGTTCCCCCAGTAGAGATGATTATCGATCATCGCGGCGAGGAGATTGTTTGCCGAAGTGATCGCGTGAAAGTCCCCCGTGAAGTGCAGATTGATTTCCTCCATCGGCACGACCTGGGCATGACCGCCACCAGCCGCGCCACCCTTCAATCCGAAGGAGGGCCCGAGGCTCGGCTCGCGCAGGCAGACCATTGCCTTCTTGCCGATCCGGCTCAACCCGTCGCCGAGGCCCACCGTCGTTGTCGTTTTCCCCTCACCCGCCGGAGTCGGGGAAATCGCGGTGACCAGAATCAGCTTTCCATCATTCTCCGGGGAAGACGCCTCCATCGTCTCCAGATCGAGCTTCGCCTTGTATTTCCCGTAGCGAATCATCTGATCCTCTCCCAATCCGAGACGCTCAGCACCAAGGTCGGAAATCTTTTGAAGGGTAGCGGCGCGGGCAATTTCAATGTCGGTCATGAAGCGGAATCAGGGAGAACGATGAGGCTGTTTTTCATACCCCTCACAAAGCGGTTCGTCTACCCGACAGAATCACTTTTCAATCCACTTCTTCAACCGATTGCACGAAAAACCGGGGCAAGTCAGGGAGGAAAAAATCATCGAGTTGCTTGGCCTGAGCAATTGGACCCTCCGTCGGAAATGGAAGGAGCCGGAGCCGGTAGCGCGCCCCCACCTCAAGCCGACCCGTCGCGACGATCTCCCGCTCCTGAAAGGCCCATAGAAAAAGATGCGCTTCGTCGTGCGGGTATGCTCCCGCCTCGACCGTGACGGAATCGAAATGAGTCGCGTAAATCGCCGAGGCGTAGGGGGTCGTCCCCGGGTCGCCGAATCCGGACTTCTCCAATAGCGTCGCGGTGACGACGAGTTCCGCTCCGCTTGTTTTCGAGCCCTCACTCAGCGGATTAAACTGAACCTGCTCCCATTCGATCCCCGCTCTCCTTCCCGGAATCTCTGCAAGGAGCAGATCACGGGCCGAGAGCACCCAGATGCCCTTCTCTTTACTCCGCACCACGTTGTCAGGCAGAGACGCGAAAGCTTTTCTAACTCCAGTCGCCCCGCTCCCATTCATCGCGATGACATGGAGCGGTCGCCCTAACTGACGCGAAAGATGCGAGGCCAAACCGGCGCCGATCCGGTCTCCGTCGCTCCATTCAGGAAAACCCAGCGAAGGGTCATCAAAGACATTCACGAAGCTGTCGCCGAGGAGCATCCAGGGAGCGCTCGCGTCCGGGGCCATGAGTCCATTTTCCGAAACCTCCCGGACCTGATTTAAGATGACAGATTGAAGTCCCGTTCCCGACAGGAAGTAATCATCTTGCACTAACATTCCGGCAAGATCTCCTGACATGACTTCCTCCGTCGCTTCGACGATGATCGACTCATCCAACGCCCCGCCCAGTGATTCCGCGATCCATTTCGCCGATGCCTCCATCGCAGGGGGAGTCCAATGTGTGTCGTATTTCAAAAACGCATCCGGAGCATTCAGCACCGCCCTTAGATCAACGACTTCGATACCCGCCTCACGCAAGCGGTCGAGCAAGGTCTCATACCCTTCCGCCGGGAGAAGGCGCGGCGCACCGTCGAGCGACGCCATCATGGCTTTCGTCGGCACCGGCACGATGACCAGCTCGATGCCACGCTCTTGAAGCTGCCCGCCAAATTCGAGAATGACCGGCAGAGGTTTCATCCACGGATTCAAGCCCGGAGCGCGCGCGACCGAGGGCGGTTCATCGTAAAAGGGACCTTTCCCGATCACCGCATCAAGATCCGGACGGTAGTAGAGCCAGCCGTCATGACCCACCACGACCCGGGAATTACCGACGCGATAATTCAGGGCCAGCCTTGCCTGGTCGTGATCCCGCATCCACTCAAAGAGCGGTAGCGATGCAAAATCATCCTCAAGCCCCGAAAGCTTTTCCCGCAGGGTTTCTCCACGCCAATTGAGATGCGTCTCCCGGCCTGAACTAAAAAGCGAGAGCAGCAGAGGTAGCGAAATGAGAATGAGGAAGACCCCACTCCACGCCCGGGCCGTTAACGGCGGGCAGTTCGTTTCTTCGTTGCTATCTTCCGATCGATTCATCTTAGAACTGAAAATAGAGAAATGGATTAAAGCCCTGCACCGCCATGACGCGAACGCTGATGACAAGGAGACACACGCCGCCGATCACTTTCCAGATGGAAAGCCGCGCCAGAAATTTCCCGGTATTCGGAAGGAACGCGGCAATGCCCAGGCAGATCAGGAGCTGGACCACGGCGAGCGGGTGAAAGAGCATCTCATGCAAGAGCGTGGCGGCTTCTCCGGCATTCCCGCCTCCAAACATCGCGGTTAGATAACGCATCGCGACCTCAAGTGACTCGGCGCGAAAGAAAACCCAGGTAATGAGAAGGAGAACCGCGGTGAGGATTCGCCCCGCCCAGCGCGGCACGGCGAGCGAAGTCTTTGCTTTCAAAAACCGCTCTCCCGCGAGGAGCAATCCATGCAGTGCCCCCCAGATGAGAAAGGTCCATTGCGCCCCGTGCCAAAGCCCACCGATCAACATGACGAGAAGGAGATTGGCGTAAGTCCGCCCGACGCCTTTCCGGTTTCCGCCCAGCGGAATGTAGAGGTAATCACGAAGGAAGCTCGACAGGGAAATGTGCCAGCGCCGCCAGAACTCGGTAAAGCTCGCGCTCTTGTAGGGTGAGTTGAAATTTTCCGCAAACCGAAACCCTAACATGCGCCCAAGCCCGAGCGCCATATCCGAGTAGGCGGAGAAATCGAAGTAAATTTGCATCGCATAGACCATCACCCCGATCCAGGCGGCGACGGCAGTGAGAGAGCCATCACCCGCCTCGAAGCAAAGGTCGGCTATCTGCCCCATGGGATTGGCGAGGAGGATTTTTTTGGCGAAGCCGTAGTTGAAACGCGTCATCCCCGCCGCAAACCCCTCCACGGTATGGGGACGACTTTTCAACTGCTCCGCGATGGAGGCATAGCGCACGATGGGACCCGCGACGAGCTGCGGGAACATGGAAACGTAGCAGGCAAAGTCCGCGAAATTCCGCGCCGGCTTCGCCTCGCCCCGATAGAGGTCGATGCTGTAACTCATCGACTGAAAGGTGTAGAAAGAGATCCCGACGGGGAGAATGATTTGGCTGAGAAAATCAGGGGCGGCGACTCCCTCGAGACCAAACCACGCCGCGACGATTCCGATATTTCCGGAGACGAAAATGGCGTATTTAAAAAAACCGAGGCAAAGCAGATTGACCGAGATCGAAGTCCAGAGCGCCGCCTTTCGCCTTCGCGCTGTTTGTCCCTCCTTCGCGATGATCCCGCCGCAGAAGTAATCGACGAGGGTGGACCCCAACATGAGGAATACGAACCACGGATTCCACCATCCGTAGAATACGTAGCTCAGGAGCGCCAGCGTGACCGAGCGCCCGCGCTGCGGAGTCAGGTAATAGAGAAGCAGGGCGATCGGCAGAAAACCGAAGAGGAAGATGTGGGATGAAAAGACCAAAGCGTGCGCGCCGCTATTATTCCCATGAGCACGAGTCGGGCAAGGTGTTTTCCGGACGAAGAAAGACCAGGCGTCCGGGCGGATGAGCGCGCCTTCTGTGCGCGGAACTCCTCTCTGAATGAGCTAGAACAAATGCAACTTTCAGAATAGGTTCGAAGAATGGAACCGGGAAAGATCGAATACATTGCCCCCACAAAACGGGCTTTCGAGGGGATGAAAAACATTCTCTTCCGCCCTTTTGACATTCAGAAGTGGTTTGTCCTCGGCTTTTCCGCCTGGTTGGCAGCGCTCGGCGAAGGGGGCGGTTCGAGTGGCGGCGGCGGATTCGATGGATCCGACTTCGAGCCATCGGAAGACGGCTCCTCGCCTTTTGAAGCCGCCACCACCTGGATTCAGGAAAATTTGATGCTGATTGTGATCATCGGCCTCGTTGTCCTCGCGGTCTTCGCCGTTATTGGAATCGCGATTCTCTGGGTTCAGTCCCGTGGGAAATTCATGTTTTTTGATAATGTGATCCGCAACCGCACCCTCATCTCGGAACCGTGGAAACAGTTCCGCCAGCTTGCCAATTCACTCTTTCTTTGGCGACTGGTCTTCGGCCTGGTCGTGACCTTCTTCTTTCTCGCCCTCGGCGGGTGGACATTTTATCTCGTTTGGCCAATGATCGAGGCCCAAACATTCGACTCCGATGTGATTCCGTTTTTCGTCATTATAGGGGTGATTCTTTTCCTCGGCATCATTGCCCTTTCCTACATCATGACCTTGCTGGATAGCTTCGTCATCCCCATCATGCACCGTGAAGGAATCCCGACGAATGCAGCATGGCGAACCTTCCTCCCCCTCCATCGTCAGCAGGTCGGTTCCTTCATTCTCTTCTATCTCTGGCTGCTCGTCGTCGGCGTCCTCACCGGTCTTGCCGTGCTCCTTCTCATCGTCGGCACCTGCTGCATCGCGGCGATCCCACTCATCATTCCCTACCTCGGGACTGTACTCATGCTCCCGCTCTATGTTTTCGTCCGCCTCATTGGCCCCGAGTTTTTGAAGCAATTCGGAGAGCCATTCGACACGATGTCACTGGAGGTGAGGCCTCCGCTTCCGCTGAACTTAATCACTTCGCCTTAGGGACGGTGATGTAAGGCGCTCGCAGATAATGAGGTTCGAGAAGCGCGTCCTCAGGCCAGGTCGAGACAGCGGACTGAAGGGCGCGATTCGCGATGCGGGCGGCGGCGGGATAGGATAGAATCACCCCGGGAACGGCATCAGCGACCCTGGCATCGGCGGTGACGTAGATGCCTTCTTCACGTCGGATCGATTCTGCGACAGACGCGATGACTTCGTCTTCGGGGAGCAATTCCGGTTCGCCTTGAAGCAATGAATCCGCCACTTCCGCGCGAAAAAACGTTTTCCGCCGGGCATCGCCGAGGACGGTGTATTTCGGGGCCGCCGCTTCCCACGCTTCCAGTGAGGAAACGCCAAGCACAGGGATCCCAAGGACGAGGCTGAGTCCATTCGCAACCGCGATCCCAACCCTGACACCACCATACGAACCCGGCCCGAGACCGATGGCGATACCCCGTATTTCATCACGGTGATCAGCGAGCAATTCTGTGACCGGTTCGAAAATCACCGCATTGTGAGCGCGCTCCGAGACAAAACGACATTCGCGAAGCGCAGGCTCGCCGGCATTGGCAACGAGCGCGAGTGAGGCATGCGTCGTCGAAGTTTCGAGAGCGAGAATCATGAAATCAGTATCGTTCGATGATTTCCCTCGTCCAGTTCGATCCGATAAGTGAGCGTGCCGTCGGGGAGAAGTTCGGGAAACTTGTCTGCCCACTCGACGAGAATGACGCCTGCCTCGTCGAGGTAGTCATCCCACCCTATCTGAATCAACTCCTCCGCCGAATCGAGCCGGTAAAAATCAAAATGAAAAACGGGAAGTCGTCCTGACCGATACTCATTCACGAGAGAAAAAGTCGGACTGCTGACCGGATCATCGGCTCCGAGTCCCTGCACGACCCCTTTGCTAAAGTGAGTTTTCCCCGCTCCAAGCACCCCGCAAAGCGCAACGACACTGCCGGCCGCGAGGGTTTCCCCGAGGGCAAGGCCTGCCTGAATCATTTCCGCTTCGCTCGCGATGGAAAGAGTTTTACTCATGGTTCCTGGTAATGCTCCCATCCGCGTTCCAGTTCCACGGGTGTGTCGGAAGTCATTTCGCCGATGACCGTCAAAGGCACCTCCGGGAACGCCGCCGCCCACGCGACGAGCAGGTAGCCGGCCTTTTCCGGAGCCATCGTGAAGAGAAGCTCGTAGTCCTCCCCGTCGGAAACAGCCGCCTTTACCGAAACGTCATCGTGACAGGGAATGCGATCCAATGCGATCGTGTAACCGGAGTCGCTTGCTTTCGCGAGCCTTGGCAAATCAGAACCGAGGCCGTCGCTCAGATCCATCATCGCAGACGGACAATGATTTGCGACAAGCCAGGCCGCTTCGCGGAGGCGCGGCGTGAACGTGAGATGACGACCGCTTTCAAAAGAACCACCGAGCCGACCGGTCACGAGAATCAAATCGCCGTTGTTGGCTCCCGAGCGTCGCACGCATTGCTCCGGCAGGACCGATCCCGTCATCGCAATCGAAATGAGCGCGCCTTCGCCGGGAAGCTTTGCGGTTTCACCACCGACAAGATTACAGCCAAAGGCGGCGGCGACCTCGCCCATGCCTTCGTACCAGCCCAGGACCTCCTCGACCGCGCGATCTTCATTTAAAGCGAGAGTGACGAGAGCGTGGCCGGGCGTTCCTCCCATCGCCGCGATGTCGCTGAGGACCCGCTTGAGCGCTTTTGCTCCGACGAGCTTAGGGTCGGTCCCTTTTTCAAAATGGACCGCTTCGATGAGGCAGTCAGTTTTCAACAACTGCCAGGCGCCGCCCGGGAATTCGACAACAGCGCAATCGTCGCCCGGACCGACGACGACCTTTCCGTCCGCCGGGATAAGTTCCACGATCTTGGAAACGAGCGCTTCCTCTCCGGCTTCCCCGACGGTCTGATTTTTTTCACTCATCACTCCGCTCCCTGAGGGACTAGCATTAAGACAATGTTCGCCGCGTTAAAGAAGGCATGCATCCCGATGGGCACCCAAAGGCAACGGGTCCACTCGTAAGCAAGACACAGCAAAATTGAAAATCCCCAGAGAGGAAGCAGGGCGGGAAGGTTCCCATGAACGACCGCGAAGAGAGCACCGATGACCACGGCGGCAAAGATCGGATTGGTGGCTCGCTTCAAGGCCCCATACATATAACCGCGGAACAAGAGTTCCTCCACGAGAGGCGCGGCGACGCAGGCCATGACAACTGAAAGCACGAGATAGAGAATCGAGTCGGAAGTCTGGAGTGTCTCGACAGATTCCTGGGCCGCCAACTCAGAGAAAACTCGATCCATCAACTCCTGCGAAATCCCTCCCAGCGCCCACGCGCAGATCACAAGCGAAGCGACCCCGCCGAAGATCGTGTAGATAATCACCAACGGCAGGCTGAGCCGCTTCAGCCCGAAAAGATCAACGACGCGACGATTTCGGACCCACTCGATGATTCCGAAGGTCATGACCCCGACGAACAGAAAGTAGGCGATGTTGACGAAAAGAGTCCCGACCGCCTCCGTTTCAGTCTCTCCTCCGGCCCCCTCAAGTTCCTTTCCCGCCAGCATCACCGCGAAAAGCGGGTTGATGAGAAAGAGCAACGACGGAAAGAACATCAGCGCAAGATCGAACCCGTCGAAATCAGGCGAAGGTTCGAGGACACGGGGAGACCGCCTCCGGACCAGCGCAAAAGTGATCACGCCCGCGAAGAGCGTGATCAGAGCGATGATTTCAAAGTCGAGCAGGACCTGCTTCGCGGCGAGTTCGTCCATTTAAGGAATCGCTCGCCTACACTGTCAGGGGTGGCAAATGCCAAATCTCGTCGGCATATTCCTGAATTGTCCGGTCGCTCGAGAATTTCCCGACACGCGCTGTATTCAGGATCGCCATTTTCGCCCACGCTGATTTGTCGCGATAAGCCTGATCAACCCTGTCCTGCGCTTCCACGTAGGAACGATAATCAGCGAGCACAAGGTAGGGGTCACCGCCCTCAAGAAGGCTGCGACGGATGCTGTCGAAGGAGCCCTTCGGCGCGAATGAATCGGAGCTGAGCCAGTCAATCACGGCACGCAATTCTTCGTCAGCCCAGTACTCATCAAACGAGCAATAACCGCTCTTCCAGGTTGCCTCGACCTCTTCGACGGTGAGGCCGAAGATGAAGATGTTCTCGTCGCCAACTTCCTCTTTAATTTCCACGTTGGCGCCGTCGAGCGTTCCAATCGTGAGCGAACCGTTGAGCGCGAGCTTCATGTTCCCCGTGCCGGACGCTTCTTTGCCCGCCGTCGAGATCTGCTCGGAGACATCCGATGCCGGAATGATAATCTCCGCCGAGCTGACGCCGTAGTTGGGAATAAAAGCGACCTTCAGCTTGCCACCGATCCGCTCATCGTTGTTGATCACTTCCCCGATTGCATTGAGCGCGTGAATGATCTCTTTCGCGAGGGTGTAACCCGGAGCCGCTTTCGCTCCGAAGACAAAGACGCGCGGGACGACATCGAGATCCGGATTCTGAAGGAGGCGACGATACTGCGTCAAAATATTCAGCAGGTTAAGGTGCTGACGCTTGTATTCGTGAAGGCGCTTGATCTGCACATCAAAGATCGCATGGGGATCGACGTCGATACCGCAACGTTCTCTGATCAAGGCGGCAAGTGCCTCCTTGTTACGATGCTTAATCGCCATGAATTCCTCCTGAAAGGCCGGGTCATCGGCGAACTGCTCGAGTCCGCGGAGTTTATCAAGATGCGCAGGCCAGTCGTTTCCAATGGAGCGATCAATCAGCGCCGAAAGCTCAGGGTTGCACGCCTTGAGCCAGCGCCGCGGGGTGATGCCATTGGTCTTGTTCTGGAATCGCTCCGGGAAGAGCTGAAAGAAGCTGTTAAAGAGATGCTTCTTGAGGAGGTCGGTGTGAAGCGCCGCGACGCCATTGGTCGTGTGACTTCCAACCACCGCGAGGTAGGCCATCCGAATCTGCTTCGGAGCACCCTCTTCGATGAGTGACATTTCCGCTTTCTTCTGACTGTCGCCGGGCCATTTGACCTCCACGAAATCCGTCAGGAAGCGCTTATTGATCTCGAAGATAATCTGGAGATGGCGCGGCAGCACTTTTTCAAAGAGTGGCACGCTCCACTTCTCCAACGCCTCGGGGAGGAGCGTGTGATTTGTGTAGGAGAAAACCTTTTGGCAGATTCCCCATGCCTGATCCCAGGGGAGCATCTCGTCATCGATGAGGATGCGCATCAGCTCAGGAACCGCGATGGCGGGGTGCGTGTCATTGAGCTGGATCGCCGCTTTATCGACGAGACTGTCCCAGGTGTCGTTGGAGCGACGATGACGTTTCACAATGTCCTGCAGGGAGCAGGCGACAAAGAAATACTGCTGCACGAGGCGGAGTTCCTTGCCTGCTTCGGTCGAGTCATTCGGGTAGAGGACTTTTGAAATCGACTCACTCTCCGCCTTTTCGCGGACCGCTTCGACATAGCCGCCACGGTTGAAAACATCGAGATCGAAGTCGCGGGACGCCTTGCTCTCCCAGAGGCGGAGGTAGTTGATCGTCGACCCGGTGTAACCGACCACAGGCACATCCCAGGGCACTCCGAGGATCGAGCGGGTGTCGGTCCAGACGGGACGACCCTGACCGAGTTCATCGAACTGATTCTCGACATGGCCGTAGAGAGGAACTTCCACCGCATACTCAGGGCGGCAAATTTCCCAGGGATTGCCGAAGCGACGCCACTCGTCCGGTGACTCCATCTGCTTGCCATCGACAAACTTTTGGCGGAAAAGACCGAACTCGTAGTTGATGCCGTAGCCAACCGCCGGAAGATCGAGCGTGGCGAGCGAATCCATGAAACAGGCGGCGAGACGACCAAGGCCACCGTTGCCGAGGCCGAGGTCGGGAGCCTCTTCGAAGAGATGATCTAAATCAAGTCCCAGCTCCGAGATCGCCTCACGGCAGGATTCAAGGATGCCGAGACTCACCAGATTATTCTCGAGGAGACGGCCCATGAGATACTCCAGCGAAAGGTAGTAAACGCGGCGAACGTTTTTCTTCTGGTGCTCGGTGTGAACCTCGCAGGCCCGCTCCAGCATGCGGCCACGGACAGCGAGACAAATCGCCCGCCACCAGTCGTTGTTAGTCGCCGTTTCAATACTGTGAGCCTGATTCCGGATCAGGTTGGAGATGATCTCCTGCTTGAGAATCGCGGTCTCCGAAAGATTTCCGGAGCTTGCGATGCTGTTTGGTTCGCTCATTTGCGTTTCCATAGTGTGTTTAAATGGGATGTTTTCCGAAGGCACCGCTAAGCACCTCGCGAACAAAAGCAGTCAATCCGGCTTCGGTTGATTCGCGAGGTCCGGCGACGTTCAGGGTTTCAATGAAATGCTCTTCGATGAAGGCCTTCAAAAGGGTTTCAGGATTGGTTGAACTTTCTTCGGCAATCACTAAGCAGGGACGACGCCATTTGGAGGCAAATTTTTTCGTCAACTTTGTGCCCCCTGTTATTTCGGGGCTCTTTGAAAACAAGACAGTTCCGTCACTGTCCCGCACGTTCCATTCCGTTCGCTGGGAATATCCTTCGCCCGGAGTCTCGTCCAGAGGAAAACGCCCGTCAATGGGTCCATCCTCGGCGATTCTTCCGGCGGGGCACCAACCCCCACACTCGATTCCTGCATCCAGCGCCCATTCAAGCGCTGCTCGATCCACTCCTGTCTGGCCACCCGATACGATCTTTTTCAGCATAAAAGGGATGACGAAAAAGGGTTAAGTCGGCGACCTAACCCTGTTCACTCTGCCGGAAAGACTTATTTAATTTCGAGTAACTCGACCTCGAAGACGAGGGTGCTGTACGGCTTAATATCTGCTCCGGCGCCGCGGGCTCCGTAAGCAAGGTGGTAGGGAATCGTGAATCGATACTTCGATCCGAGCGGCATGAGCTGGACGCCTTCGGTCCAACCGGGAATGACACGGTTAAGAGGAAACGAAGTGGGTTCGCCGCGATCCACGCTGCTATCGAAGACGGTGCCGTCGATCAAGGTGCCGTGATAGTGAACGCTCACTTCGTCGGTCGCCTTGGGCTTTGCGCCGTCGCCCTTTTCAAGAACCTCATACTGAAGGCCGCTCGCGGTGACTTCGACGCCTTCTTTTTTCTCATTCTCTTCGAGGAATTTCTTACCGGCTCCCATGTTTTCCTTCTCGTCACCCTCTGCAGACCTTTCGTCGACCAGCTTCTGGCTTTCGTCGAAAGCAGCGGCGACTTCGTCTTCGGAAAGAATCGCCTCACCTCCTGCATTCACCGTGTTGAACGCGGCGATGAATTGATCGATATCGATTTCGACACCGCGCTCACTGAGCTGGCGGGCGATCATGAGACCGTAAGCGTAGCTGACGCGCTCAGTGAGGGATTCCGGGGTTTTTGTTTCTTCAGCGTTCATTGTCAGGCAGGAAAAAAACACGCCCGCAAAGGCAATAGAACAAGTGAGTGCGCGCATCTGTATCGTTAATTTGGGTTTCATTTGATTGGAATTCTTCGTCCGAATTCCGGAGAGGAAACGAAGGTAAGGCCGAAAGTAAATGGGTCAAGCAGCGGCTGTGGCGAGGCCCCAAGCGTAAATCGCCCCCTAAGAAAGGCCTTTAAGAGCCGTTCAGGGAAAGTGACGGAAGTCTGCATACCGCGTGATTTACTTCGTCCAAGGTAAGTAATTTTAAATTTCTGAACACTAATTGAAGTAAATTTTAAAATTTTTTGAAAGAATTTGAAGATTATTTAAAAAGATTTACCTTTTAGGGTTCCGCCTGATTATGTCGACCGTCCGTTTCTCCCGATTCTTTCTCGTCCTCTCCTGCCTATTCCTGGCAGGTGTCGGTCAAGCATTTGCCTTTAAGACCGTCATTATCGATCCCGGTCACGGAGGTCGTGACCTTGGCGCCGCTGACTCCTACGTCTACGAGAAGCACATCAACCTTGATGTCTCCCGCCGTCTCGAACGTGCCCTTCAGGAGGCCGGATTCAAGACCGTGATGACACGGACACGTGATGAGTTCATTGCCCTTTCCGAGCGGTCCTCCCACGCCAATCGTTATCGAAACGCCATTTTCGTGAGTGTCCATTTCAACTCAGCCTACCGAACCGCCGCTCTCGGCATTGAAACTTTTTACCGAAGCTCTGAGTCAGAGAAACTCGCCAGGCTCGTGCAAACAGAGCTCATCAAAAATGTCGGGGCGACAGATCGCGGCGTGAAAACGGGGAATTTCTCGGTCCTGCGTCACACGAAGCACCCTTCTATTCTCGTTGAAGGCGGGTTCATCAGTAACAAAGATGAACGCTCCGCGATGCTCGACCCGCAGTATCGTCAGGTCGTCGCCGACAGCATTGCGCGGGGCATTATCCAGTTCAATCGCCGGACTTTCTAGTTTACCGTGTGACCTATGCTGGTCACCTGCGAACAAATGTCAGCCGCTGAAGCGCGGCTTTTTGCGACGGGCGTGCCCGCCGAAAGTCTCATGAACGAGGCCGGTGAAAAGTGTGCTGAGGCGATCCGGCAGTTTTTCCCAAAACCAGCCAGAGCCGAGATCTTCTGCGGCAAAGGAAACAACGGGGGCGATTCCCTCGTCGTCGCCCGATCACTAAAACGCCACGGCTGGGCGGTGAAGGTGCATTACTCGCACGGTCGGGACGGGCTCTCTGATTTGGCGCTGAAGAAACGCGATGAATGGGAGGCCGAACCTGCCGCCACGGCGACTTCGCTCGAGAACTCACTTGTCCTCGTCGACGGTCTTCTCGGCATCGGGGCAAGCGGTGCCCTGCGGGGACCTATTCTTGCAGCGGCCGGGGAATTAAATGCACTGCAAAGGCAACACTTCGGCACCTGTTTCGCGATTGATATCCCAAGCGGCCTTAATGCCGACACGGGAGAGGTCGGCGAAAGCGCTGTCTCCGCCGATTATACCCTGTCGATCTCCTGCCCGAAAGCGGGCTTCGCCGCCGACGGCGCGATTACGAGCCTCGGACGGCTCATCGAGATACCTCTGCCGATCCCGTTGCCGGAAGGAGATGACTCCATCCGCTTCCTTTTTCCCTCAAATCTCAGCTCAAGATTGCCGCGCCGGGCTTTTGATCAGCACAAAGGGGAATCCGGGAGAGTGCTCATCATTGCCGGTTCGCGCGGACTCAGTGGAGCGGCGGTCCTCACTTCGCTCGGGGCGTCGCGATCAGGCGCGGGACTGACAACCGTCTGCGTGCCCGAAGACATTTATCCCATCGTCGCCGCGCAATGCCCGGCTGAGGTCATGGTCCAGCCCGTCGCCTCGATCCGCGAGGCGCTTGATTTTCAGCACGATGTCGTCGCGTTGGGGCCGGGACTGGGTCGGGACCGCGACCGCTCTGTGATCGAAGCGGTGCTTCATCATGATAAACCCATGGTGGTCGATGCCGATGCTTTGAATGCTCTTGCTGCCGCCGGCATCAACCCGAAACACCTCTCTCCCAACCGGCTCCTCACTCCGCATCCGGGTGAACTCGCGCGGCTCACGAGGAGGACGGGAAACCGAAATGAGCTCACGCGAAGTCTCGCCGATGATTGGGGCCTTACCCTGCTTCACAAAGGGAGCCGGACCGCAATTGCAACGCCCGGCGAGCCTCTTGAGCTGAACACGACCGGCCACCCCGGGATGGCGAGCGGTGGCATGGGTGACGTCCTCACCGGGATCTGCGCGAGCATGATCGGTCAGGGCGTTTCTCTTCACGATGCCGCCTGCCTCGGCAGCTGGCTCCTCGGAAGGGCCGCCGAAATCGCGCGCGACGTTGATGAAATCGCTCCGGAATCCGTCAGCGCAGTCATGGTCGCGGAGTCGCTCGGTAAAGCGCTCAGGAGCCTTCGTCTTGAGAACTGCTGACCGCGACCGGGGCTAACCAGCGGAAAGGTTTTTGCGGGAAATTTCTCAGCACGCCAAAGAGGACCACGAGAACGATGAGGATTACGGAGTAGCGATATTTCCACTCAAAAGGAAGCGGCTTTAACCTCCCCGGAAAGACCGAGGCGATCCAGAGCCGGGCCGCGCCCCATATCAAAAAGGGTAGTGCGAGAGTGAAAGCGGCATTTTGCTGCCACGCCGTCGCGAGATCCCCTTTCAACAACGCCTGGGTCGCTCTGGTGTTGCCGCAACTGGGACAGTAAAGCCCCGTGAGTTGATTCAGGGTGCACTTCGGGAGCCAGGAGACTCCATCGGCGAGATTTTCGCGACGAAGATTAAATGCCGCCACCAAGCCGATCAGAATGATAGCGACAGAAATTGAAATTCTGGTCGCCGTCGACATCCGTGCCCTCAGGTCTGCTCTACCATTGCCCCGGCAATTCCGACGATGAAGGCGATTATGTTCACTACAATCCCGACCCCGAAAGCAATCCAACACCACATTTTCGCTTTTGCGGAAGCTTCTTTTGCCGCCGCGACATCACCATTTTTTAAAGCCGGCTCAACCTTCGTCGCAAAAATAAGCGCCGGAATGGCCGCGGGAAGACAGCAAAGAACAAGGCAAACAATTGACTGCCAGAGGTAAGTCGGAACTTTTTCAGTGCTGGCGGCGGCTGTGGCTGTCGTTGCCACCGCAGGCGTGAGGATGGCAGGCTCCTGCTGTATCGGCGGAGGTGTCTCCGCCCCACCTGGATCGGTCGAGACTGACGGAGCATTCAGTTCCGGAACCGAACCAAACGCGACCCAGTCGGCCATGCTCTCATTCCAGACGAGGTCTGAAGCTTTCACTTCTCCACGTTCAAAAAGACTGATCAGTTCCTCCTGCGAAACCGGGCCTTTTTGTTCTCCGTTCGATGCGTAATACCATTCCATAATCGTTTACAGATTACATCAATTTCCAGAGTCTCCGAGGATTAATTCCTTTAGAATGCTCTCCTGGCACGCATGCATCCGGGTCCGCTCCGGCTCGCTCAGGTCAGTGTGGCCGTTGAGGTGGAGGAGACCGTGGATGAGATAGAGCAAGGTCTCGTTCGCTTCGGTATTTCCATGCGTCGGCCCCTCCCTCTTCGCGGTGTCGGTGCTGATGAGAATCTCTCCGTGGTGAAAGGTAATCACATCCGTCGCGGTGGGATCGTCCATGAATTCTTCATGCACCTGTGCGATTGCTTCGTCGCTGATGAGTGAGACCTCAACGTTCGTCAGCCCCGGCAAAACAGGTTCTTCGGTTCCCGGATTAGCAAGGCATTGCGGCATCGCGAGACTCGCCATTTTTTCCAACCACTGAAGATCGAGACCTCCTCCGTCGGTATGGTCGAATATCTCAACGGTTGGCAGCGGCTCCTGTTCCGACATTGGAATTTCAAGCCTACTCTGATGCCACTTTCCCTGCACTTTCCTCTCCCGTCTTCGTGAGCGGCTCAGTAACCACCGACTTCTTCTTTTTTGCCTTCGGCTTCTCAGCACCCTCCTCCAGCTTCGGATACTCAATGCGGGTATGCATCATGCTGCGAAGCGTTTTCGAGAAACTGTTTTTTATCGTCGCCAAATCCGACAGGGTCAGGGCGGCATCGTCGAGCTGGCCATCGTTGAGCCGGTCCCGGAAAATCTCATCGATCATTTCATCGATCTTTTTCACGGTCGGCTTCTGCATACTGCGCGAGGCGCTCTCGACGGAATCAGCAAGACTGATGATGGCACTCTCGCGGGTGCGCGGTTTCGGACCGGCGTAGCGAAAGGACTCGGCTTTCACTTCGGGAATATCCTCCTCGTGCGCTTTCCCCTCTTCGAACTGCTGCTGAATTTCGTCGCGAAGCTTGAGGGCGCGGTGATAAAAAAATCGAATCAGCGATGTCCCGTGGTGCTCGCGAATCACATTTACGATCTCGGCATTCAGCTTGTGTTTGATCGCCATGTCGACGCCATCTTTGACATGAGCCATGACGATCAGCGCGCTCATGTTCGGCGTCAGATCATCGTGAGGGTTGTGCCCGTCCCCGATATTTTCCACGAAATAGGCGGGCTTTTTCATTTTCCCGATGTCGTGAAAATACGAGCAGACCCGACACATCACGGACTTGGCCCCGATCGCCTCCGCCGCCGTTTCTGCGAGGGTCGCGACGACGAGACTGTGGTGATAAGTCCCCGGGGCTTCGATCGTCATCTTTTTGAGAAGCGGGTGATTGAGATCTGCGAGTTCGATCCAGGAAACATCGGTCGTGATTCGGAAAGCGGCCTCGATGAGAGGAAGCAATCCACTCACGACAATCGCCGTCAAAGTCGAGACCAATATTGCCGAGAGCGCCTGTTTCCCCACCATCGCCCATTGCGCGGTCCCGGCATCAAGCCCCGGCCATTGAATCTGACCGAGGGTGAACGCGAGACAAACACAGGCGATCCCCGAGTAGACGCCGGCAGTGACAAGGCGGGAACGTTTTCGAACCTGATTCGAGAGGTAGATCGCGACAAAGCCGCAGATCATCGAAAAAATAATGAAAAGGAACGCTTCATCATTGGCGACTGTCATTCCCCCGAAGAGACTGGCGTAGACCACGGCGAAAGTTCCGTGGCGTCGACCGACGAGGAGCGACATCACAATCGGCGCGAAAATGTAGGGCTCGACGAGAAACCGGAAGCCGCCGCCGGGGGCAAAGGTGGTCGCGACATACTCACTGAGCTTCACGAGCATGAGCTGGGTCAGAATGATCGTCAGCATCAGCGTGACGGTCGAGTTCTGCCGAAAGGTCTGCGGCAGGCTCACATGCCAGTGAACCATGAAGGTCGCGCAGATCACGGTGACTACGACAAAGGCCTGAAGCGGGTTTCCCGCGAAGATCGAAGTGTCGCTCGAGGTGAAGACAATCCACGAGGAAACGAGGGTCGCGAAAAGGACGAAAAGCAGGCCGCATACCTGCCAGCCCGACCGCATCATTTCTGAAGCGGCGGTCTCATTCGGTTTGCGACGCTTCTGGCCACTGGAAAAACCACGGCTCTGAAGTCGCTTCTGCGAGAAAAAATGGAACATGTGCGGTCTGTCTCCCTTCCGTCAAAATCCGAAGAATTCACCGTGAAGGTCGTGTCTGTGGGAGACAGATAGCCCTTATTGGCCCCCTCAACAACTGCGAAATACACTTCTTTTTGTTCAAATGATCACCATGCAATCTCCATAGCTGAAGAAGCGATAGCGTTCCTCGACGGCTTTGGCATAGGCCTCGAGCATGAGTTCTTTACCGGCGAGAGAACTCACGAGCATTAGAAGAGTCGATTTCGGCAGGTGAAAATTGGTGAGGAGAGCATCGACGGTCTGAAACTGATAGGGCGGGTAGATGAAAATATCCGTCTCCCCCTGCCCCGCTGTGAGGCTGGCTTTTCCACTTCCGCCGGCGCAACTCTCGAGGACCCGCACGACGGTGGTCCCGATCGCAAAAGTCCGCTTTGCCGACTGGATCGCTTTCACGGTCGATTCCTGCAATTCGAAATGCTCGCTGTGCATGTGATGCTTCGTGACATCGTCTTCTGAGACGGGGCGGAAAGTTCCGATCCCGACATGCAGGGTGACAAAGGCGTGAGGCAATCCCGCCAGCATTTCATCTGAGAAATGGAGACCCGCCGTGGGAGCCGCAATTGCCCCGGCGTTTCTTGCGTAGACGGTCTGATAACGCTCCGTGTCCGAAGCCTCGTCAGGACGCTCGATGTAAGGGGGGAGAGCAAGGTGTCCGTGCACATTTTCATCCGGCTCGAGATCGAACTCGATGATGCGCTCGCCACCTTCTTCACAGATCTCGATGACGGTGCCGATGGAGTCGCCGATCTCAACGGTGCGTCCGACTTTGAAACGCTTCCCCGGTCGCACGAGACACTTCCAGCGACGGGGACCGACAACATCGACGCGCAGGACTTCGCGGGTTTCGTCATTGGAAAAAAAGCGGGCCGGAACGACGCGGGTATCATTCAGGACAAGGAGATCATCTTCCTCCACGAGCGCCGGAAAGTCTGCAAAACGGGCATGCTCAATCTCACCGGTCTCACGGCGAATGATCATCATGCGGGAGGCGTCCCGCCGCTCAAGGGGCCGCTGCGCGATGAGTTCTTCGGGCAAATGATAGTCAAAGTCACTTGTCTGCATGAGGGGATTCTTCGTCCAATTTTCGTTGAATGAAAGAGGTGAATCTTCGCCTCCCCTGGAAAGCCGGCGAAGTCGCGTGGGCCGTCCGGCGCTACCGACACCGCGCCAGGGTCATGACCGCGAAGGCAGTGCCATAAGGCTGATGGTAGGAGTAAAACGGAAAGTCCCACCAGGAGCCGTCTTTTTCCTGAAGGTTCAGTAAAATTCCAGTCAACATTTCCTGATGAGGAGCCCGCTCTGCCTCCGGCAGCAACTCGGTGCAAAGCGCTGCGTAGTAGTGGCCGTAGTAGAAAAAGTATCCCGCGACCGCGAACCACGCTTCGTGAGGCACCGGACGCTTCCGCCCGATGTCGAGCCAGCCGTTCCGCTCTCCGAGACGGACGAGCCATTCCTCGATGATCGGGTCTTTGATCGTTTCGTCACCCCAGATTCGAAGCGCGTAATTGCAGGCCTGCGAACGACCGAGACTGCCTGCCGGACGATTGATTCCATACATGGGACGAGCTTTCAGGTATTCGCCGTATAAGTAACTGTGATCCGATTTCCGCTGCCGATTGATCGAAGCCACGGCGCGGTCCACCATTTCCTCCGGCACCTCGACTCCTTCAATTTTAGAAGCTTCATGCAAAGCGACGAGACAGGTCGCTGTCGTAAAGCTGATCGCGCTGGAGGCCGGCCTCGCCGCTCCAACGAGGAAATCATAGTAGCCCCAGCCGCCGTCCACCGAAGCGTAGCGACCAAGGCGATCAATCTGTTGCGCAATGAGATCACGGATTTGCTGCTTTCGCTCCTTACCCGAACGCGGATACATGTCGGTGAGGGCTTGAATCCCGTAGGCATGCGTCCATACGTTGTAGATCGCGGTCGCATCGGCGCGCCGGACTTTCGGCAGTGACGCCAAAAGATAAAGCTCCGCTTTTTCGAGCGCGTCAGCAGCGGCACCCGGCTCGTCCGCCCGACCTGAATCGACAATCGCTGATACAGCCATCGCGGTGACAGCCGCGCGAAAGGCATCGTGCGCCCCGGGAACCGGTGCGTAGATATTCAACCCTTTAGTCTGCCGCGCTGAACCCCAGCTTCCATTGCTGTTTTGGTCCTGAATGAGGAACGCGACCCCATCGTCGATGGCCTTTTCCAAAAGACTCTCGTCCTCCGCGCGGGAAACCGGCAGGAGAAAGACAAGCGCGCAAGCCGCAATGAAAGAGGCGACTTTCACTTTTTCTCCTCTTTCGGATCGGCTTTCTCAGAATCCTTTTCCGCATCCGCCTTCTTCTCAGCGTCTTCGGCAGGCCGGGCGGAGAGCTCAACTTCATCACCGACCTTCAGTCCCTTGAGGACCTCAACATTGCCATCGGAGGAACGGCCGGTTTCGATCTTCCGTTCGGCTCCGCCTTTCAGCATCACGGTCTCCTCATCGTCTTCCTTTTTCACCGCTCTGGCTGGAAGCAACAAAGCCTCCCTGTTTTCGTAAACGGTGATTTCAGCCTCAGCTTTCATGCCGGGATAAAGAACCGCATCGCGATCCACTTTCGCGAGTTGAATCACTCCAGTGAAAGTATTGTCCGCATAGGGAACCCGCGAAAGCGAGGCGACTTTCCCGGAGATCTCAGCCTCAGGATCCGAAGTCAGCGTCACTCCGGAAGCCTGCCCGACCTTGAGATCCGCAAGCTGAGCTTCAGAAATCGAGAGGCTCAATTCCAGATTTGAAGGATCAACTACGGTCATAAAAATCTCCCGCATCGTCAGCTTGCCGCCGGGAATCAATTTGCGCTCCACGGTCGAGGCAGTCGTCCATTTGCCCCGCTGGGACATGCCGAGATAGACCACCCCATCGTGAGGAGCGCGGACGGTGAGTCCATCGAAATCACTCAGGTGCTCAGCCAGCAATCGCTTCGCCTCCTCCATCTCATGAGCCTTTGATCTGAATTCCAGCTCAGCCCTTTTTAAAGCATCGGGGAGCGCTTTCTCGTCCGCTCTCCAATTGAGCTGCGTTTCCATGAGGCTGCGCTGCAGACTCTCGTGCTCACGGGGAATCGACGTGCTCAGGGAGCGGCGCGACCGTTCTTCAGACTGCTCCAGCTTCCAGCGATAATCGTTCACCGTGTTCTGGGCGCGGCGGAGAATGATCTCTTCGGTCTCTTCGGTGAGATCATCCGCTTCGTACATTTTCTTGAGCTGATTGAGCTCTTCCTCGGCGTAGGCAAGATACTCCCTCACCTGCTTCACATCCTGAGCGGCATCTTTCTCCCGCATCGGCCGGGTCACGTCTTCGAAGTAAGCAAAATCCTCCTCCGCCTGCATTTTGGATTTCCGGGATTTTTCCAGGGCAATCGGGGTCGTTTTTTTCAGCTTTTCAAGATTCAACTGAGCCGCTTCGAGATCTAACTGCTTCAGCGGCATGGCCAGTTTCAGCTCTTCGATTTTCTCCCGCAAGGCCTTCGTCTCCAGCTCCACGATAACGTCCCCTTTCTTCACTTCGGTGCCATGGGGAACCGAACTCACCACGAGCAGATCAGCCCAGCGTAACAAGTCCATCGCGAGCGGCGTGCTCTTTTTGCTCTCAAGAACACCCGAGACTTTCGTCGTCACCTCGATCGGCCCGACCTCGACCTGGTGGATCTTGATCTCTTCTTCTTCTTCTTCTTCTTTCTTTTCCTTTTCCTTTTCTTCACCGTCGGCCTTCTCTTTTGCCTCCGCCTTCTTAATCGCCGCTCTTTTCGATTCCTCTTTCTTCGGTGCTTTTTCCTCTGCAACCTTAGCCGCCGCTGCTTCTTTCGCCGCGACGGGCTTTGCCTCTTCGGCGTTCAGACGAATTCCGGGCACGAGGGTCAGGAAAAGAATGAGGGTAAAATTCAGGGAAAGTCTCATTTTAGTATTTATTGAAATTACAATTCTAAGGCCCTGAAGCGCGGTTGAAAACCTTTTTCTCAACAGGGCCGGAACGAGATTGCGCCCTCTATCGGTGATAGGGCTCGCCGCGCATCACGGTATGAACCCGGTAGATTTGCTCCATTAAGACCAGTAGCGCCAACTCATGCTGCAGAGTGAACCCGCTCATCGAGATGACATGATCCGCCGCTGCCCGGGTCTCTTCGGAATGCCCGTCCGCACCCCCAATGAGGATCGAAACCCGCTTCACCCCGTTCATTTGCCAGCCTTCGACTTGTTTCACAAACTCCTCCGTCGTCCAACTTTTGCCCCTTTCATCGAGGACGATGCGCAGGGAACCCTCGCTCATCTGGAGTAGCTGCTGCCCATTTTTCTCCTGCCCTCCGTCGCGCTGGATCAGATCAATCGAGACCGTCGCGTAGCGCCGAAGTCGCTTCCGGTATTCCGCGACGCCATCCTTCGCGTAGGCGAGCGAGGGTTTTCCGACTGCTGCGATTTGCCACTTCATGTATCCAAAGATTGAAGCTCAACTTGCAACGAGCCGACCTTGAACGCAAGATCACGCTTCTTGAACGACGACCTCCCATCTGACTATCTCGACCGGTTCTCCGGCATCGCCCGCCTCTACGGAACCCCGGCGCTGCCGAAGCTCCGCCGTTCTCACATTGCCGTGATCGGGGTCGGCGGGGTCGGCTCATGGAGCGCCGAAGCCCTCGCCCGGAGCGGGGTCGGTGAAATTACCCTGATCGATCTCGACGAGGTCTGCATCACGAACGTGAATCGCCAACTCCCCGCTCTCGACGGTGCCGTCGGTCGTTTTAAAGTCGCATCACTTGCAGAACGGATGCGCCTCATCAATCCCGAGCTCGTGGTCCACGAGAGTCTCGCTTTTTTCACCGAGAACACTTCCGAGCGACTTCTCGCAACCGGCTACAATGCGATTATCGACGCGATCGATGCCGTTGATGAAAAAGCCTTGCTCATCGCGACCTGCCGGGACCGCGGGATCCCTCTCGTCGTTGCCGGGGGAGCCGGTGGAAAAAGCAATCCCGCCGCCGTCAGTAGCGACGACCTCGCTTTTGCGACCAATGACCGCCTTCTTCGTCTCGTCCGCAAAACACTCCGACATACTTACGGTTTTCCCCACGACGAAGCGAAGGCACCTTTCGGCATCCGCGCCGTTTTCAGCACCGAAAACGCCCGCTTTCCCTGGGCCGACGGAACGGTCCGCGAAGACCCCGAGCCGGGGAGCCATCTTCGACTGAACTGCGCGACCGGTTTCGGCACGGCGACACCGGTGACCGGAACTTTTGGATTCACTGCTGCCGCTGAGGCGATTTCGCTCGTTCTTGAAAAGGATTGAGCCGGTCTGCGATCGTTTTTTGCCCTCTTTAGGCAGGAAGAAAGCTTCAACCAAATCAGTTCAGCGCCACAAGGACCCGGATCTGATCGACTTCGAGTTCGCCGCCTTTGAGCTTCAGATTCAAAGTCCGCCGGTCATCGCTGAGCAAAATTTCATCCCGACCGAGGTCAAGCCCGCGCCCTTTGTTGAACTCTTCGCCCACGTGGGGAATCGATGTTCCGACGGAGACATCTGAATTCGTGAGGCGGTCCGACGAATAAATCACGCCGACCACTTCGTGATCAAAAGTCAGAGACGCTTCAACCTCTTCGCCTTTCACCCCGTTCGTGGGCCAAAGCTGGAGTAGATAACTTCTCAAATCGCCACGCGCCTGGAGCGCCTGCCCCGGATTCAACTCCGCCGAAGCAAAATGCCCCGTGCGAATTTGATCGACCTCAAGATCGGACTCAGGCCTGAAAGATTCATTTTCGACAAAGACCTGCACCTCCCCTTCCCGATCCGTCGATTCAATCGTCGTTCCCGGCATTTCAATCCGCACCGACCCGAGATTTTTCTCGACGCCTGAAAGTAATTCCCATCCGCCAAGGAAGGGCTGCGGATTGTAGGGGATATCGACGAGCCGGTCGCGATTCCGATCCGCTTTCACCGCTTCAAATTCAAAGAGGGACCGACAACCGCCCCCGTTAAGACAAACCCCGCCATCACCTTCGAAAACGATCGCTTCCGTCGAAAATTCCGAGCGGGCATCAATGCCGATCAAGGGGACCGGCTCGGAAACACTGAGCCCGTTTGATTTTAAAGTAATACCGGGCTTGGAAACTTCGTTCCGGGCCATTGCGATGCCGTGATGAACATAAGCCGTCGCATCATCTTTCACTTCGAAGAGAGCCGGCCCTTCGACCGTCATCTCTCCACCATGGGCAAACTTCAGGGCGACGATCCCGCGCTCCAGCTCATACCGCCCGATTTTCACCGCCCCGTCTGCACCGGGGGCATGATCCCCCGCCCATTTCACATCAACACTCGATTTCGTGATCGTCGCCACCGATGAGGAAGCAGGAAGACGCTTCACCCCGACTTGCGTCATGAGGAAAGCGCCCATCGCCACCGCTGCCGCCACTGCGGCCATTTTCAACACCGTCGGGGTCCACGAAACCGGCATTTCAATGACGTTGTCCGCCGCACCATTGCTTGAAATTTCCCGCTCAAGCCGATCCTCGAAATCATCCACAAAATGATCCCGGGTCGTCTCCGCCCACATTCTCGTTTCGAGCGCTTCGATGAAAGCTGCTTCGCCTCGTGACTCGGAAACCGCCTCGCGCATCCACTCATCCTCGGCAAGACGCTTCTTTAACAATGCCACCTCCTCCGGGGCGTCGAACAGAAACTTGCTGAGCTGATTGCATTCCACAGGACTGATCATGCCCTCACACGCCTTCTCGATGAGCTGATCTCTTGACTGACCAAAGGCGTCACTCGATTCCACAAAAAGGGCCTCAAGATCGACGGCGTCGCGAACAGCAACCTGCCTCAGCATTTCAGAGAACTCCAACTCAGCTCTGATCCGGGAGGCGAGCGACGGATCCTTCGAAGCATGATCCGCCAATTCGCGAATCATCGCCTCAGACGCATCCCCGCTCAGGAATTCGGACATCAACTCTTCGACTCGTGATTTTGAATCCATTACTTCAGACGCTCTCTGCTAAGGGGCCCGCATCTAAGCGCTTTTCCATGCATTTCCGCAGGGAAACACGAACTCTCTCCAGCGCCTTGCGGACCGCGGGAGCTTTCATTTCAAATTCGTCAGCAATATCCAGCGCTGAATTATCGTCTTCGTAACGGGATCGGAGTAACTTCATGCTTTTCTCCGGGAGATCTGCGACGCAGGCCCTCAGGGCATTGAGTTTGGCGAGACCCTTGTCCCCGATTTCCTCCTCTTCGTGATCGCTCGCGGAGGAACTGGAAAGGAGAACATCCGTTAAATTGTCCGACAAAATGCGCTTCCGGCGGGCGTCCTTCCGGCGTTCATTGATGACAAGATTCCGCGCGATCCCTCTGAGCCATGCCCCGAAATCACGCTCCCGATCAAATTCTTCGAGCCGATTATAGGCGACAATAAAAGCCTCCTGAGCCACATCATCGACCCAAAGAGGATCAACCCCGAGAGCACGAACGAAGCCCCGCAAGCCCGCGTGGTGCTCGCGAACCTGCTCAATAAAAAGCTCCTGCGTCGTTCGATCCATTTTGATTTCTACTCTATCTTGCCCTGAATGAGGCAAGTGTGACCCGGTTCGGTGAAATTAATCTACCGCAAAATCGCAGAAAGAGCGAGCCGAGCGCTCTGATTGACACGGGAACCAATTGGTTTAGATTTCCGCCCGCCCGAAAACAGGCACCCTTCCCGCCACTGTAGCTCAGGGGTAGAGCAATTCACTCGTAATGAATAGGTCGTCGGTTCAATTCCGACCAGTGGCTCCAGCTTGCTGGAGCCAGAAGAAGAAATTCTTTGAACCGGCGAAGTCACTGCCCCGTTTTGCGTCAAGCAAAATCAACGCAACGGCGAACGCCGCGAACCGGCAGGTCCTTTTGCGAAGCGGAAGGACAATTCAATTCCGACCAGTGGCTCCAGCTTACTGGAGCCAGAAGAAGAAATTCTTTGAACCGGCGAAGTCACTGCTCCCACCTTCTCTTCTTGAGACTACGCCGCTCGAGTCCTGCCGCTAAACTGGCCGCGACCAGCACCCCCGCGGTGAGATGCCAGAATCCCAGCGTGAGTTCCCAGATCGACGGGGCAAATCTTAGCGATGGCGCAATCGGCCGGATCATCATTCTTCCTCGGGCATTCCGCTGCTTGTATCCTCTCGGCCGCCCGTGGGGATCGATGTAGCCATCAACCACGCTGATGCGAATCAGCGAACTCGAGGTAAATACTTCTGCCGATCTCGATCCAAAATAGTGAAGCCGTCTTTCCGAATATTGCCCGCTTTGCCACCATCCAAAAACGGTCAGCAAGAGCAGAATGACTCCTAGCAAGGTCACCGGAAAGTGCCTCACGAAAACCCATTTCGACCGTTTCCGTTCGGATTCTGAAAGAAGCTCACTCAAAATTTCGAAAAAATCTGATATTGAAGTCACATTTTACACTGGCCGACGCCAATGAATTCTGGCTTAATGCCGCCCAATCTCAAACACCTCGCAAGCCGTGTCTACCATTTCAGAACTCCAAACAGCGCTCGCCGCCAATCCCGAAAATTGGGAGGTGCGCCTTTCTCTCGTTGAATCTCTTGTCGCCGAGAGCCGTCACGAAACAGCCGTTGAGATCGTCAATCAGGGAGCCGATCTTCCCCGCGAACCCGCCCCGTGGCTCGATGCCGCGAAATGTTACGCGGCGGTCGGTGCGATTGAGCAGGCACGGGGCCTCGTCGCCAGTTCGCTTGAGATTGATCCTGAATACGAACCCTCGCTGACCTATCAGCAGCAGCTGGAAGCACAGATCGCCGCCATTCCGACACCGGTTGCCCTTTCCGCTGACGATGTGGATGAGGAGGAAGAGGTCGCCGCAGCACCTCCAAGGCCTGATCTGGCCGCGCCGGCTGTCGCCCTCAAATCCGGAGACAACTCCAATGATCCTATTGCTCTCCCGAAGGTGTCATTTTCACATGACGAAATGGATGCTCTCCATGCCGCCGAGGAAGAAGCAAAACGTCTCCGTGAAGCATCAATCAAGCGTGACAAATACAACTCGATCATCATTACAGTGCTCCTGCATGTCGCGATCTTTGCACTCTTGATTTCTGTGGCGACCAAGATCCCACCGAACGTTCCACCGCAGATCGTGGCTTCAAACGCCGCTGAGCAGCAGGAGGAAACGATCGATGACACAACGATGGAAAAGCCGACCGTCGATCCAACGACGGCCGTCAACACCGCCGTGACCGACATTATCTCCGTCTCGGCTGAGTCGAGCCTTTCCGTTTCCAGCCTTGATGTCCCTGTTGCTGATATGGCAATGGAGAACATTGTTTCCTTTAATCCTTCCATGAGTCTCGGTATGCCGACCTCGTCCGAGTCGAAAATGATGTTCGGTCAGGAAATGGAAGGCGATGTCCTCGGCGTCATTCTTGACGTCTCCGGATCGATGGCGGAATATCTCCCCATGGTCGTTCGCGAAGTCGATAAAAACTTCAAGGACGCTCCCGTTGTTTATGTCCGGAACATGGTGATGCGCACCGAGCGCAATGTTGACGACCTTGAAACGGTCCGACTGATCGTTCCTGAAGAGGTGATCCCGTATGATCCGGAGCTGAAAACCCGCACGCCTTATTGGTTCCTTTGGCACGACCTTCCAAAAAAGGCACCGCAGCGCTATGTCGACCGCCTTATCGAGACCTACAAGACTCGTCCCAATCAGTTTCTTGCCGATGGTCGCTGGGACAGAAGCCGCGTGCAGTCCGCGATCGAATTCCTCATGGAGGAGAAGATCGATTCGCTCTACATCTTCTCCGACTTTGAGGATTTCGTCGACGAAGACGTTGCGCTCACGATCGGTCAGATGCTTGGTCGCCGGAAAATTCGCACTTACATTCAGCCCGCAGAGAAAAAGACCGAGCCGTTGGATGTCGTGACAAAGAAGATCGCGAACCGGACCCTCGGTCGTCAGATGCCGTCGCTCGTTTCCATCCTTGGTGGCGGCGGCGTCGATGATGACATGCCGACCTCACTGCTTCCTCCGAAGCCTGAAGAGAAGAAGCCGAAAACCGATATCGATTATACCTATGCGGCTCCGCGCCCTGAAATCACAAGCAAGGAGTTTTATGGATTCCGACCCGGAAAAGACTGGACCGAGATCCATCGCATCGTTGAGCCCGAATACGAGGCGGTCTTTTATGGACCGGAAGCAAGGGCTTACATTTTCCTGAAGAATGCAGACGGGCAGTTCATCCAAAACCCGATCCGTTTTCACTACCACAGCTGGATCTACGTCCCTGAGGCTCCGGACCCACGTCACCAGGTTCGCCACCGCAAATTCCTCCGCCTGAGTGAAGAACCAAGTTTCGACGGCAAAGAGATTGTCTGGAAGATGATCCTTGAAGGGGATCTCGAATTCGATGTCCACCTCTACCTCGGCAGGAAGGGAATGAATGCGACCTATGTAGCGCAGTATGCGGAAGATGCTGAGCAACAGAAACGTGACTGGGCGCACATCCACTTTTTAATCCCCCCACTCGCACAAGAACGCAGCGACCGCTACTTCGGCTATGACTTCCCCGCCGAGGGTGTCAAACTGGATGATGTCCGTGCTGTCGTGGAACCAAACGAAGTCATCTTCAACCTGCCGCGACAGGATCGGGATCGTTACGGGAAAGGATGGGCCGAACTCGGGTTTGAACCGGGATACAACACTCGCAAGTTCGATGATATGATCCGGCGCCTTCCCAGCGGGATTCGCGACATGGACGTGACCGGCCCCTCGTGGGGTGGCCGCTCCATGAGCTTCCGAACGACGGCGAGCAAGATTTTACTCGAAGGTGGTCAGCCCCGCTCTGATATCGAGCCGTGGGAATCTTTCCACGCGCGCCTCATTCGTCGCGGTGACACTCGCGAGCGCTTCACCAAGACCGAAGCAATCGAGATTGAGATCAAGTAGTTGATCCGCTCATCAGGAGCAAACCTTTCGAAGGCTCAGCGCTCGCCCCGGCGAATCTCTGAGCCTTCAAAGTAAACTCGGATCCGGTAAGTTGTGTTCGGGCGGAACTCAATTTCGCCGGTCGTGACATTGACCCGCTCCGGAATCTTCGAAAGCTGTTTGTCGACGACCGCGTGGTATCCACGGTCGGAGAAAATGTCGATTAGGATCGCTAACGCAAGCGGATTAGAAAGGACCTCGTCTTCATTGTTGATCACAGCACGACCCGAGATCGCATGCCGCTCGATAATCGGGATCAGTTTCACATTGATGAGATTGACCACCTCCTGAAACAACTGACGATCTTTCCTCACATATCCGTCGAGGCGTCGCACCAACTCCTGACGGGCATGAAGCACCAGTTCACTCGCCAGCGGAATCCCGCGGATCAGCGAAAACGTCTCAGGCTCAAGCTCCAGCGAACTTTGATATTGAAGCTCCTGTAGAATATTCTGCTCCACCTCTTTGATCGATCCCTGGGCATTGATGAGGTGATAGAAAAAGACTTCGCGAAGGGACTGGAGCGCATCCCAGGTGCTTTCTTTAAAAACCCGGTAACGATGCTTTGCCGCTTCGATATCGAGGTCGGTGGGACGAAGCTCCTGCAACTCCCCCACTCCCGTCATACGCACCTCTTCGTTGTGCCTCGCAATTTCCCGACCCCGGAAAAGCTGACGGTCCACACTCGTCTTCTCATCGATGAAGAGAACCATGACATGAATCGTGGGTCGGCGGAAATGCACCGCCAGTTCTGTCTCGGCGTACTCGCGATGGAACTTGCTGATTTTTTTGACCAGCAATTTCATGCACTCGACCTGAACCTTAGTGCGGGGAAACCCATCGAGCACGGCCCCGTCACGGAACTCATCCTCCAACATTTTTCGCAGAAGAATCCCCATGACCTCGCGGTCCCCTACGAGTTGACCATTGTCTTTAAGAGCTTTCGCGTCCGGACTGTCGAGCAGCGAACTGACCACAATCGGCGGGCAGGTGAACCCGCGGGCCTTCATGATGAAACCGGTGTTCGTACCCTTACCGGAACCGGGAGCACCCCCGAGAAGGATGATCTCCTTCGGGAAGCGCAAATTTTCGACCCCAAATTGATCGACGAGACTTTTCCAGACGGCATTAAAAATGACCTGGGCGTCTTTGATTTCAACGTCCGTCAGGACCGGCGCTTCTTCGACCGGCAGTTCGGCTTCACTCATGGAAAACCCCGTCAACCGTAAAGGCCTCTTCCGCAAGCTGAATTCGCGTTCGTAAGTTCATCCCGCCCAAAAGGCAACGATAGCGGGAACACGTCAAAAAAGGAATCGGCCACGAGGGCGGTGCAGAGGCATATTAACAGGATGAAAACAATTATCCCGGCCCTTGCCGTCCTCTTGAGTTTCACGATTTCCGAGGCCGCACCCCATGAAACGCCCGAAGGCTTCGAATCACTCTTCAATGGAAAAGACCTCAGCGAGTGGAACATTCCCGAAGGCGACAACGGGCACTGGAAAGTCCTCGGCGGCGTCATCGACTACGACGCCCTTTCCGAAGCGAAGGGAGACAAAAATCTCTGGTCCAAAAAGGAATACGGAGACTTCGAACTCCGCCTCGACTGGCGCATCAAGGAAACGCTCGGCTTTTACCCCATGCCCTACGTCCTGCCTGATGGCTCTTATGTGAAAGACGAAGACGGGGAAAATCTCACCCACCTCGCACCCAACGCCGACTCCGGTGTCTACGTTCGCGGCAAAGGCACCTACCAAATCAATATCTGGTGCTGGCCGATTGGATCCGGCGAAGTCTACGGGATCCGGAACAATGCCAAAAATCCCCCCGAAGTCCGCGCCGGAGTGACCCCATCACGGAAGGCCGACAATCCCGTCGGCGAGTGGAACACTTTTGTCATCACGGTGAAAGGCGACCGCCTCACTGTGGTCCTTAACGATCACACCGTTATCGAAAACGCCCTCCTTCCCGACGTCCCCGAGCGTGGCCTGCTCGCGCTCCAGCATCATGGCGGCATCGGCAAAGACGGCGAGATGTCCTCCTCCTCCAGCCTCGTCCAGTTCCGGAATATTTTCGTTCGTGAGCTCGAATGATGACCCCTCGATTCTCTCTCATTCCCCTTCTCTTTTTCTCGTCCACGATCTTCGCAGAGGAGAAGAAAGAGGAAGAAGACCCCGCGCTCGGCCACTCCTACCACGGCGAAGTCTTCAACGAAGGCCCGCGTCAGGCTGCCGTGGACATCCCCGGCACCGGTGATGTCCACTTTGAAGTCACGACCGACTCAAAGGAGGCTCAACAATTTTTCGATCAAGGCCTCGGGCAATTGCATGGCTTCTGGGACTTCGAAGCGGAGCGGAGCTTCCGGCAGGTCGCCGCGCTCGATCCCGATTGCGCGATGGCCTACTGGGGCATGGCGATGGCCAATTTCAAAAACGACACCCGTGGAAAAGGCTTCATCGAAGAAGCCGTCGCACGGAAGGAAAATGCCGGGTCCCTCGAGCAGCAATGGATCGACGGCCTCGCCGAATATTTCAGTGACATCAAGCTCGACGCCAAAAAACGGCTCCGCGAATTGGTGCGTTCGTTAGAAAAAATCGCCGTTGCGCATCCTCATGACATCGAAGCGCAGGCCTTCCTTCTCAAACAAATCTACTACAACCACGGAAAGGGACTCGAAATTCCAAGCCACTACGCCGTTAATCTCCTCGCGGAACAAATCCTCACCGCCGATCCTGATCATCCCGCGAATCACTATCAAATCCACCTCTGGGACAAAGAAGACGCCGCGAAAGCGCTCACCGCCGCTGCAAACTGCGGACCTGCCGCCCCCGGGATTGCTCACATGTGGCACATGCCGGGTCACATCTACTCAAAGCTGCATCGCTACGAAGACGCCGCCTGGCAGCAGGAAGCCTCCGCGCGGATCGATCACGCGCACATGATCCGATTTCAGATCGTGCCGGATCAGATTTCCAATTTCGCACACAACAACGAATGGCTCATCCGCAACTTTAACTACCTCGGCCAACTCGACCGCTCCGTGGAACTCGCGATGAACATGATCTCCCTCCCCCGCCTCCCCAAATTCAAAGAGGAGGACAAGTCAGAGACCTACGATCCTAAAGGAAGTAGCTGGCAATATGGTCGGGAACGCCTCCGCGACACCCTCGTTCGCTTTGAGCAGTGGGAGCAACTGATTGAACTTTCAGAAAACGGTCTTCTCGGAGCCGATGACAAATCCATCCTCCAGCGTGACTATGACCGCTTCGTTGGCATCGCCAAATTTGAAAACGGTGATCACGCCGGGGGGACCGGACATCTCGCCGCGCTTCAGGCCGCCCTGACAGAGAAAGAAACCGCCCGCGACGAAGCCATCGCCAAAGCGGAGAAACAGGCCAAGGACAGCAAGAAGACGGAAAAGGAAATCACAAGCGCCAAAGAATCCGCTGAAAAGGAATTCAAGAAAGACATCGAAACCCTGACGGAGCTTGTCCATGAACTCACCGTCTACGAATCGCTCACCGCAAAACCTGCTGACCTCGGAAGGGCAAAAGAACTACTCCCCGACCTCAAAAACATTGTGAAGTGGCGCCACGCAACCCTCTGGCTCCGCGGCGGCGATCCTGACAAGGCCATACAGCTCGCGACCGAATCAGTAAAATCTGATCAAGGGGAAGTCCTCCCCCTCGCCACTCAGGTCGAGATTCTTTTCGCCACCGGAAAGAAAGACGAAGCAAAGGTCGCCTTCGAGAAACTCCGCACCCTCGCTGACACCGCCGACCCTGACATTCCTCTTTTACAGCGTCTCGCTCCCGTCGCGAAAGCGCTCGGCTATGCAACCCCATGGACGAAAGCACCGCCACTAGCGACCGATCTCGGCGCTCGCCCCCCGCTCGATTCGCTCGGTCCTTTCCGCTGGACAGCACCGGCAGGACCCGCTTTCGCCCTGCCTGATACCGATGGGAAAATGCACGCCCTTAGCGACTTCGCCGGCGAACCCGTCCTCGTCATTTTCTACCTTGGCAAAGAATGCACTCACTGCATGGAGCAACTCAACGCCTTCGCTCCGGTCGCAAAGAACTTCGAAGAAGCCGGGATCAAACTCATCGCCGTGAGCACGGACAGCATCGAGGGACTGGGCAAAACCTTCGACACCGAAACGAAAAAATTTCCCTTCCCCCTCCTCGCCGACCCGTCACTCGATCAGTTCAAAGCCTACCGGGCCTACGATGACTTCGAAAAGATGGCCCTTCACGGCACCTTCCTCATCGACGGCAGCGGCCACGTTCGCTGGCAGGACATCAACTATGAGCCCTTCATGCATCCCGAGTGGCTCCTCGAGGAATGTGTGCGCTTGTTGGAACTGGATCTCGCCGGGAGTTGAGTGAACTCAGATGAGATGCTTCCGAAAGAATGCGAGGGTACGCTCCCAGGCAAGCTCTGCGTTTTCAGGGTCGTAGCGGGGCGTTGAATCATTGTGAAATCCATGATTGGCCCCGGCATAGATGTGCATCGTGTAATCGACTCCGTTCTTCTTTAAATCGGCTTCATACTCCGGCCAGGTTTCATTGACCCTTTTATCGAGCTCACCAAGTTGAATCAGCAGGGGGGACTTAATGTGACCCCTGATCTCTTCCGCGGCAGGAGTGCCGTAGAACGGGACGCCGGCGGCAAGGACGTCCGGGATCGCCGCCGCAAGCATATTGACGATGTAGCCGCCGAAACAAAAGCCGACCGCTCCGAGCTTACCCGTCGCGGACTCATGCGATTTCAGAAACGTTGCCGCAGCGATAAAATCCTGCTCCAACTTGACCTTATCCATCGAGGACTGCATCGAGCGTCCCTCGTCATCGTTTCCCGGATATCCCCCCAACGGAAAAAGTCCGTCCGGAGCAAAGGCAATAAATCCGGCCTTGGCGAGTCGCCGCGCCACATCCTTGATGTAGGGGTTGAGCCCGCGATTTTCGTGAACAACGAGAACCGCCGGCGCTTTACCCGCCAGCCCGGTTGGAACAACGAGGTAGCCCTGACCGGTTCCGTGACCCTCCGGCGAATCAAATTCCTCATAAGTGGCCCGGATATCAGGATCATTAAACGAAACCTGCTCAGCCATCGCGTAGTCCGGCAGAATCGCCGCGAGTAGTGCGCCCGTGGTCAAGCCGGCAACGGAAAGCGTCGAGAGTCGGTGCACAAACGTCCGTCGATCAATGAGGCCGTGGGCATACTCATCATACCAATCGAAAGCTTCCTGAGGAATCGGATGGGGAGCGGCCTTGATTTCGAGATCTTTCATTTTTTGGTTGGGTTTCAAAAGCCATCTTGAATGAATGGCGACCGTGCTTGTCCGAGGGTAAACCGATCAATGATCCAAAGCCATGTTCCATCCGACTGGCGGCGGGCAATCTCTCCGGTGATATCCCCGTTGCCGAGGGTCGATGAGGTCAGGGCGAGATCACCACTGCAAACCGCAGGGGTTTGAAGGCTGGGGTCAAACTGCGGGGAACTGGAAAGATAGTCAGTGAAGAACCTCCGAAGTTCATCGTGTCCGACGATCAATTTTCCGTCTCCGGCATCGAGGGTGGCGTTCTCTTCATAGAGCGCGACGAGGCCCTCAATATCGCCTGCATTGGCACGTTCGACGAAGAAGCGCTCGAGATCGTCGGGGTCATTTGCTGATGGATGCATGGCGGGGATAAACTTGAAACGATGGCATCAAAAAATTCCTCTCCTGCCAATCACCGAATACCAACCGATCCCGCAGGAATTGAATCCTTCACCGGAACCAAACAGGGTACAGTCACCGACTCAACCCTGTTGAATCGACCTACTCCGTCTTCAGCCATTGAACCGCGTCAATGATGACGTGACCGTCGGTTCCTTCATTGCTGATCGTCACCGTCGAAACCTCGCCGGCCCCATAAGTCACGGTCATGATCTGGCGAAAGGGTTCATGGGACGGCTTCTCTCTCTGGTTCATCGAGACCGTTTTCGCCCCGCCGGAATGACTGACGGTGACGGGGACATTTGTCGCCCGATTGTTGTTCGCCGGATAGGCGATACGAATCGCATAGGTGCCGGCCTCTTCGATCGTAGTCGAGAAAACGGCCGAGGCTGAACCTTTGCCCTCATTATCATCATGCCGATAACCGAATCCGACGAAGGGACCGTTGGAGGAACTGGTCTTTGAAAATCCCGTCAGCTTCGCTCTTTCATCATCAACCACAATGCCGTCGAGTTCGCCCACCGCTTTCCCTTTGCCGCCTGCAATCGGCCCGTCGTAGTGGAGAACTTGTCCATCCTCAAGGAGACGGGCTTTGAGGTCTTCGTAGGGAACATCCTGCACGTCGAGACCGCCATCGATTGCCATGACCGCAGCGGTCGCTGCGCTTTGACCGAGGATCATGAAGACCGGTTCCATCCGGATCGAGCCGAAAGCAATGTGCGTGCTTGATACACAAACCGGTGCAAAGAGATTCGTGCACTGCTCCTGCTTCGGAACGAGCGAACCATAGGCAATCTCGTAAGGCCCACGCGTGCTCACCCCGATGTCCCCCTCGTTCTGGACGTGCCCGTTCTCATCGATGTGACGTTGGGTATTGTGTGAGTCGATTGCGTAGGAACCCATCCCGACAGAGTCCGGGGTCGGCTTCACCTTGCGCAGCTCATTCTCCGTCATGACAAAGTCACCGATCATACGCCGCGCTTCGCGAATGTAGAGCTGGTGAGACCAGTTTCCGTTTTCCTGAAACTCATCTTTCGGCAAACCCCACTTATTCATTTCCTCCTGCACATCCTTAGGGACGCGGGGATCAGTCGCGATGAAATAGAGCAAGCCGATCTGATAGGTCTCGTGTTCCGCAATGATCTCACGCCGCTTCTCGTAGCTCGCCTCGGGATACTCGTAGTTGTAGCCAATGTTATCGAAGCTGAAAGGACCGTGATTGTTCGTGTCCGTCTTGTGATTCGGAATCACATCGAACTTGTTAAAGGTATCCATGCCCCAGCCTGCCTCAAAGATGCGGATGAGAAGCTCATACTGCTTCGGATCGTAGCCCTCCGGCTTAGGAAACGGAATTCGATTCTCCGGATGATTCGTCAGGCACATGCGAAAACAGTAGGCCTGCACACGATGGTCCCCTTCCCCATACTCGCCCGGAGGATCCGTGCTGATCCGCTCGAGAACACCGCTCGTTGGGTCGCCGGGAACGATATATGGATCGACCGGCTTATCGAGAACCTGAAAATGGTGCTTGTGATGATCGACTCCGGTCTGCACTCCATTCCAGTTTTCGCCATATTCTGCATTCGCCTCGCGACCGAAATGATAATCAACACCCGACGCCGCGATAAGGTCTCCCTCATAAGTCGTATCAAGAAACATTTTTCCGGCGAATTTCTTCCCACTCAGGGTCGTGATCGAAACGATGCGACCGTCTTTGACTTCGACACCATTCTCGCGGTCAAGCCACTCGTCGCGGTGCACCGTGAGATCAAATTCCGTCACGTAATCTTCGAAGACCTTGCGGGCGACGCTCGGCTCAAAGACCCACATCGTACGATTTTCCCCGTCCATCGCCGCAGTGCCCTGGCCCGTGTTTCCGTATTCCTCAGGCTTCTGGAACTTCCACGTTTCCGGCTTCTGGTATTCTTTCCAGACACGATGATAAAAATCTCGGGACAGACCACCAATGACCGACGTGTCACCCGTATCCGTCCAGCCAAGTCCCCCACTGGAGAGACCTCCCAGAATCGTGTCCGGACTGACAATCACAACCGTCTTGCCCATTTTTTTCGCCTGAACCCCTGCTATCACCGCCGCGCAGGTTCCTCCATAGATGACGAGATCATAGTCGACACTTTCTTCCGCTGACGCCGGAGAGAAAAGCGCAAAAGCAAATACCAGAATGATGTAAACGGAGATCTTCATGCCTTCACCCTAGCGAGTGTCCGGCGTTCCAACAAGAAACCAGTTTGCGCCAAAAAAAGAGTGACCAATCGAAAAGACACCGACGATCAGGCGAGAATGTCTTTCACGACGGAACCATGCACATCGGTGAGTCGGAAATCCCGACCCGAAAACCGATAGGTCAATTTCTCATGATCGAAACCGAGGAGGTGCAACATCGTTGCATGGAGGTCATGCACGTGAACCGGGTTCGAAGCGACCGCCAATCCGAAGTCGTCGGTCTCTCCGTAAGCCATGCCTCCTTTGACGCCGCCACCTGCCATCCAGACCGTGAAGCCATCGACGTGGTGATCACGGCCGATACGGTTCACGTCTTTCGTCGCCACTTTTTGAATCGTCGAGGTGCGCCCCATTTCCCCGCCCCACACGACGAGGGTATCATCCAGCATTCCACGCGCTTCGAGATCTTCGAGCAAAGCCGCGATCGGTTGATCCGACTCACGGGCAAGGCGCTGGTGATTTGGCAGGAGTCCACTATGACTATCCCACGGCTGACCTGCGCCGTGATAGCACTGAACGTAGCGGACCCCACGTTCAGCAAGACGGCGCGCCATGAGCAGATTTCTCCCGACCGGGGTGTCACCGTAACTCTCGCGAACGGACTCAGGCTCTTTGGAAACGTCAAAGGCATCGGTCGCAGCGCTTTGCATGCGGAAGGCCAGCTCCATCGAATGAATACGCGAATCCAGTCGCTCGTCACCAGCGCGAGTCGCGGCATGGCGTTCATTCAGGGATTTGGTGAGTCGCAGTAGATTTCGCTGTGTGCCAGTGCCGATATCATCACGGTTGAGGTGTGGAATCATTTCGCCGCCTCGACCGTTCGTTTCGATGTGTGTTCCCTGATAAACCCCGGGGAGAAAAGAACTCGTCCAGTTGCGGGATTGAGCGGTGGGCATTCCGCTCGGCATGAGGACAACATAACCGGGGAGATCCTCACTCTCTGTCCCCAGTCCATAAAGCACCCAGGAACCGATGCTGGGCCGTGCCAGAACCGGATGACCGCAGTTCATCATGAGGAGACCTGGCGAGTGGTTTGCAATCTCACTCTGCATCGAACGAATCACACAAAGCTTATCGGCGTGCTTCGCCACGTTCGGGTAGAGCTCTGAAATTTCGAGTCCACTCTCTCCGTGCTTTGAAAACTCGAAGGGAGAAGCCCAGATTTCACCGACTCGGTTCCGCTGCGTGTTCTGCAATGCCGCCTTGACCGAATCCGGCAACTCCTGCCCATCGAGCTTTTTCAGCTCAGGCTTCGGATCGAAGGTGTCAATTTGCGACGGACCACCGTTCATGAAGAGATGAATGACCCGCTTCGCCCTCGCCGGAAAATGAGATTCCTGCACGGATAGTGGAGAATCCAACGGACCGCGGCCCTGCACACTCGCGAGCAGGTCCGAAGCGGCAACGGCACCCATGCCGAATCCGAGACGCTGCAGGGCCGTCCTGCGTGAAAGATAAAAGTCGTTGTTCATGGTTCAGTCCACGTAAAGAAACTCGTTCGACATGCAGAGTGACTGTGCGATCAGAGGCCATGGCGAAACGTTGCGGCCCACTTCAATTTCGGCAAAGCGTTTCACTTGGGCCATCTCTCCCGGGGTCGGGGAGCGCTGCAGGACACGCTCGAAAATGCTCTCAATTTTGGCGGCCTCACTCGCAGCATCTTCGAAGGCAAAGCCTTCGATCAGAGCTGCGGTTTGATCAATCATGAAGGGCGAATTCATGAGAAAGAGGGCCTGCGGTGAAACGATGTTCTCCGTTCTTGATCCCTGCGTTTGCATTGGTGAGGGAAAGTCAAAGTTACGAAGGGTCGGGTCAATGTTGAAGCGATTCACGTAGCCGTAAACGCTGCGGCGTTTGGTGTAGTCCTCACCCCAAATGTGACCGGGGCGTCCTTTCATCTTGAGATCCAGTTCTCCGGCAACGGAAAGAAGAGAATCGCGGAGTTCTTCAATACGAAGCCGCGTGCGATTAGCTCTCCAGAAAAATTCGTTCTCAGGATCGATCGCCACCATTTCCTCCCAGTCCATACTCGCCTGCTGAAAGGTCTTCGAGGTCACGATGAGACGCACCAGTTTCTTTGTCGACCAGCCTCCTTCGACGAACTCAGCCGCCAGGAAATCCAACAACTCAGGATGACTTGGTGCTTCTCCCTGCAGCCCGAAATCGGAAGGGGTATCGACCAATGCGTCTCCCATCAGCATTGCCCAAATACGATTTACATAGACTCTTGCGGTGAGGGGATTTCCCGGGTCGATCATCTTCTCGGCCAGGTCAAGACGTCCGCTGTTCTTTTCGTTGAATGGCTTTTGCTCAGGATCAATAATCTTGAGAAATCGGCGGGGCACCCGCTCGCCTTTGCTGGAGACCTCCCCTCGAATGAAAATGGAAGGCTCCGTCGGTTTCTTCTTCTCTGAAACCGCCATCGCTCTCACCGGAGCGCCGTCATTGAAGAGGAGTAGTTCAGCGAGATCGGTTTGTTCAATTTCTGCGGCGATCGAGCGGTTATTTCCTTTTTTGACTGACTTGCCGGCGTCCTTGATCTTCTCATCAATCTCAGCACGAGCCTTGGTGTAGGAAGCAACCTCGGCCTTGGCCGCATCATAACCTGAAATTTCCGGAAAGTCCTCGAGGGCCCAGGGCTCGGGACGATTCACCGAATTAAAAACCCCGTAGAGAGAATAATAGTCCGCCGTCGGAATCGGCTCGAACTTGTGATCGTGGCAACGAGAGCAGGAAACCGTCATTCCGAGGATTCCGCGAGTCGTCACATCGATGACGTCATCGACGAAATCATGGGACATATTCCGATGCGGCGATACGCCAATAAACCCGAGCGCAGCGAGCGTGGGATCATTTCCCTCAAGTCCGAGAAGGTCAGCCGCGAGCTGCTCTTTCACAAAGACATCGAAGGGCTTGTCTTCGTTGAATGCCTCGATGACATAATCGCGATAGGTGAAAGCGTAGGGATAATAGTGAGGAGTCTTCGTATCCGCCCGGTAGGTCGTCGCCGTGTCCGCATAGCGTGCGACGTCGAGCCAGTAACGAGCCACGTGCTCGCCGAAGCGTGGCGATTCGATAAGCCCATCGGCGTAGAGGTTGATGTTTTTCACCCCAATGTCTTCCAAAGACGGCGGGAGACCAGTCAGCTTGTAGCTCAATCGCCGGACGAGACTTCTCCTGTCGGCAGGCGGTGAAGGAGTCAGCCCCTTTTCAGCGAACTTCGCAAAAACAAATTGGTCAACGGGGTTCTCATTCCATTCCGGGTCGGAAGCCTGCGGCGGCGCGGGTTTCACGACGGGCTGAAACGACCAGTGATCTTTCGCTTTTTCAAAGATAACCGTCTGATCTCCGAGCTGGGAAAACTCGGTCTCGCCCATGTCTTCAGCGGGACCGGCAGCTCCATCGCGGATCCATCGTTTCAGGATAGCCACCTCGCTTGCTTCGAGCTGATACTTCGGCGGCATTTCGAAATCAAGATCGGTGTAGGCTACCGCTTCGATCAGGAGCGAGCCCTCGATATTCCCGGGAACGACTGCTTTGCCGGTATCACCGCCCTCGAGCCATCCGCTTTCGCGATCCAAAAGGAGCCCGCCTTTTTGTGAACCCTCAGCTTCGGAGTGGCATTCGTAGCAGTGCTTCACCAAGAGCGGTCTCACGCGACGCTCGAAAAATTCGGTGCCGCTCATCTCGCCGGCTGGCTGCGCCCTGCCCTCAACCGGGAGGCACACCCCGGCGAAGAAAAGGATCGGGGAAATAGAGATGAAAGACGAAACTTGCACCACTCAATCTAAGCGTATTTGAGTGACAAGCACGTGATGCCGAGAGCGGGATTACGTGAACCCGCACGGCGGTTTCCGGCATCCGCTCCGCGAATTTTTCAGCGCGTCCGGAAAGTCTCGCTCTCAATCAGGGCGATGATTAAATCCCGGAAACCGCCCTCTTCCGCCTCAAGCCGCTCGACGATCTCCTTGATCTCGATCTGCTCAGCATAGGACGGGATCCGCCCCGTCGCATAGATCACGAGCTTTTCCGCAAGGCACTCGGAGACGAGGTCGATATTGGCGACGAGCCACTTTTTGAAATCGAGATAGCCCTCAATCTTCGTGCCATCGGAGAGCACCCCGGATGGATCAATCGGCACCTCGATTTTTGGCCAGCCTTCGCGCCAACGCCCCACAGGATCAAAATTCTCGAGGGCAAAACCGATTGGGTCGATATGTTGGTGGCACCCCGCACAATCGGCGGATTTTGTATGCGCGGAGAGTTGCTCACGTGGCGTGCTCGTACCCTGGGTATCGGGCGTCAGAGCCGGGACATTGCTCGGAACCGGCGGAGGCGGCGTCCCCAAAATATTTTCGAGGACCCAAACCCCGCGCAAAACGGGCTGGGTATCGACGCCGTTCGCGGTCGCCATCATCGTCGCGGACTGCCCTAACAATCCACCGTAGCGACCCTCGGGATCAATCTTGAGGCGCTCGATTCTCATGTGATCCCGCGCATAGACCGCCGTGGGTCTCGCCACCGAATTTTTCCTCGGGGGATAATCGTAATTCTCTTCCGCAAAGCGTCGCGAGGTGAGCAGGAAATCGGGAGCGATCCAGTCTTTCATGGGCCGGTTCTCTTCGATCATTTTCGCGAAAAACCGTTCCGCTTCGATCTTTGCAATCTCGACTTCCTCGACCGTGAAATTGAACGACGGATCGGGCATGATCTCGAGGAGGAGCCGCGTGTGCAGCCATTGCTCCGTGAAATCTTTGATCATCGGCGCGGAAGGACTCGTCGGGATGAGCCGTTCGATTTCGCTCCGCAGAATTTCCGGATCGTCCAGCTTTCCCGCTCTCGCGAAATGAACGATCTGACTGGTGGGAGGGTAACGGGTCAGGAAATACGAAATGCGACTCGCAAGATCGTGTTGGTCGAGCGGACCCGGCGAGGATTCCCGAAAGAGAAATCTCGGGGAAACGAGCGCCTGTCGGAGCATGAGATGCATCCCGTCCTCAAAGCGGTGACCAGCGTCCCAGTGATTTTTCGCGATCGCAAAAAACGCATCTCTCGTTTCCGTATCGACCGGTCGTCGGAAAAGGCGCAGGAGAAACCCATGGATTCCCCGGCGGGCATAGGCCTCATCGCTTTCGCCTTCCTGACGCTCCCCGAAGCTATAATCGCGAATTTTGACGCGGCGCAGATCTCTCGGACTATCCACGAGTGAGAACGGTCCCTCGACGGTGACCCCGTGAAGTTCAAGCGCAGGACCGAATTCGTGATACTCGTAGGTGAAGGTGTCGGCAAGACTCCTGACGGTTCCAGCATCGCGCACCATCGTCAGGATTTGCTCCGTGTAGGGAGAATCCATCGTCGCATCACTCAGGTCGAGGTCGGGGTCGTTGAGATGCTTCTGATAAATATCCCATCCGTTCCGACCACGGAGACTCGACACTGAAGCGAGAGATTTTCGTGTTTTCCGATTCGGAAACAGCATCTGCTGCCACGCCGCGAGGAAACGGGGATCTTCGCGAAATCGCTTTTCGAGAAGCGGCTTGAAGACGGAGGGGGCGTGCGTCAATTCCGCATCGGCCCATCGGAAGAGCAGGGTCTGCCCTTTGTAAAGTTCCGCCTCAAAGGTGAACGTCGCCGGCGACTCCGAAGTCACCTCGAACTCTTTCAGCAAGCGATGCGACATCGTCCCCGAGCGATCATTCGCCGCGACATCACGAGCCCGAATTTCGAGGGTGAGCGATTTATCATCCTGCGGACGGAAGGTCGAGGCATCAACCGTGACGCGGTAAACGCCCGAAGTCGTGACTTCGATTTTGCTCGGCCAGGTGCTGCTCCGCATGATCGAGTCCGTGCTGCTGCAGGCGAGCCGCAGCGCGTCTCCGTGAATCGTCGATGCTGAAAAACTCAGGACAAGATCTTCGACCCCCGCCTTGCGCATCGTCGGCTCGGGCAAAACCCGCTCCGGCGGGAACAGCTCGTCCGCGATCTGGCCCGCGACTTCATGATAGGCCGCGAGGAGCGGCGGTGAGATCACGAGCGCTTCACTGACAGTGTCGAAGCCATGCTCCCGGTTGTCTTTCGGAAAGCCGAGCGGCAGCTCAAACTCGTCCATGAGAAAAGTTGTCCGGATTGTGTTTTGATACTCCAGCCGGTTAAGGCGGCGGGGAAGGGTGCCCCCGATCGTGGTGTGCTCGCGAAGTTTCTTATCGAGAAAGGCGAGGAGCTTCTCCCGCTCCTCCTCCGAAAGTTGAGGTTTGTCAGGCGGTGGCATGTGCCCGTAGTCGATCACTTTGATGACCTTATACCACTGCTCGACCGCTTCCGGATCGCCCCATGAAATCGCGACCTGATCGAGATTGATCCCGCCCTTTTCCGAGTCGGCATCGTGACACTCCATGCAACTCGCAAAGAGAATATCCTGAACTGGCTCGGGTACGGGATCGTCTTTCGCGAAAACACTCGCACAAAACGCGAGGCTACCGAGAAGCGCGAATTTTGAAAAGTAGAATCCTGACATCACGAGAACAATCCGTTCAGATTCCGGGACGCATTCGAGAAACTCCCCTGCTCAATCCCTAGTCGCTCCATCAGGGTAAGATACAAATCACCGAGCAAAGGAGCGTCCGGTTTCGTTGCATCAATCGCGAGGTGTTGCCCGTGACTGAACCCGCCACCAGCGACGAGGGTCGGCAGGTTCGCATTGCTGTGGCGACTTGCGTCACCCATCCCTGTGCCAACGAGGATCACGGTGTCGTCGAGGAGCGTCTTTCCAGTCGGATCTTTCTTCTCCGAAAGCTGCTTCAGGAAATTCCCGAGACACTGCATGTGCGCCCGCTCGATCGCGACGAGGTCTTCGATCATTTCCGGATCGTTGCCGTGATGCGAGAGTGCGTGGTAGCCCGCCTTGAGAATCTCGCCATCAATCGCAAAGACCTGCCCGAGACCATCAAGGAAAAGCGAAAGGACATGGGTCGAGCCTGACTCGAGCGCGAGAACCATGAGATCATACATGATGTTCCCCGCCTCCATCTGCAGGTTCGGCGTGATCGGGTCGTAACTCGGCAACTGATACCCCGTTTCCGGAACCGGCTCGTCGAGGGTCGCGAGCTGGCGATCCATCCGCTTCTCGACGGCGCGGAAGGAATCAAAATACTCATCCAACTTTTCACGGTCCCGCTTTGGGAGGGAGGCCTGAAAGCGTTTCGCATCGTCGAGGACACTGTCGAGCGAACTCTTCCCGCTCTTGATCAAATACTCGGCCCGCTCCCGATCCTCTTTCGAGACAAAGAGCTGCTTATAGAAAACGCTCGGTCTCATGATCGTGGGGAGACCGACACTTTGCTTTGTAAAGCTCATCGTCTTCGCGCCCTCGCCGACGCCCGTCGCAAGCTCGACCGAAGCGTAGCGGGATTTCCCACCGATCTGATCGGCGATCTGCTGGTCGAGCGAATAGGTCCCCGGTGCTTTTCCGCTGAGGAAATTGATCCAGGCATTGTGTCCGTTCGGCGCACGGTGATCGAGGCCGGAGAAGACGGTGAACTGGTCGCGGAAATCCGCAATCGGCTCCAGCGTCCGCGGCATTTCGTAATCCCGCCCCACCGCGGTGGGATAGAACGCTTTCTGGTGCCAGCCAAGGTAGGCCCCAATCGCAACAAAGTTACGCGCTGTCTTCGGATTTGCCGCGGATGCCTTCTCATCCGCAAAAGCCTCCAGCGATGGTAAGGCAATCGTCGCAACCGCGCTTCGGAGAAAAAGACGGCGATCCACGGATGATTGAAACAGAGAAGGTGCTTTGGCTTCCATGGGGAACATTACGGTCAATCCAAACGATTTTCCAATCCACGCAAGAACGTGTGTCCAGTGTTAGGCTTTTATTCGTCAGGGAATGAGATAGCAAAGAAATCAACGTAAGACCTGACACTTTCGACGCAGGTTCTGGACAACGCTTCATCTCTCAGATCGTCGAAGCACGCCTCTGCGGAATTGACAGGACCGGCATTGCTGGAAAGACTCCCCCATGACCTCCCCCTCGCTCCTTTGGATTTACCGATCACGGTTCCTCATTCCGCTTTTCTGCCTCCTCCTGACTCTCTCGGTCGAGGCCGCCACTCCGCACGGCTTGTTCACCGACAACATGGTCCTGCAGCGGGATAAGCCGATCAAGGTCTATGGCACGGGTAAGGAGGGAGAAAAAATCACCGTCGAGCTGGACGGGCAGTCCACCGCGACGGCGGTCACCGATGGCGAGTGGTGCGTGACTCTCCCTGCGATGGAAGCGGGCGGTCCCTATACGCTCACGATTTCGGGCGCGGAGACTCACACGCTTGAAAACCTGATGCTTGGCGATGTCTGGCTCTGCACCGGTCAGTCGAACATGGCCGGAACCCTCGCCGCCTACATGAGCGCAAGCTACAAAGACTACCAGCATCTCTACGAAGGCTTGCCGGAGGCCAATCCGATGATCCGCCTTTTTAAATTGAAGCAAGACGGAGAGGATTCCCCGCAGCGCGATGTCATCACCGACGAAGTTTTCGGCAGCTCGTGGCGTCTCTGTGATGAAGAAAGCGCGGCGCTCTTTTCCGCGACCGGCTATCTCTTTGCCCGCGAACTCCAGCCGGAGATCGGTGTTCCAATCGGATTAATCTATGCCACTCTCGGAGGAACCCGGGCCGAATCGTGGGTTTCGGCGGAGGTCCTCAAAAGCCGCCCGGAATTCAAAGTGATCCTCGACGATTACCACCGCTCGGTCGAAAATTTCCCCCAAGTTCAGAAAGCCTATGAGGAGCAACTCGCGGCCTGGCAGGCGGCGGCAGAGCGACGCGGCCGCGCACCCCAGCCCCCAATGGGGCCGGAGCACCCCAAGCGGCCATCCGGACTCTTTAATTACATGATCGCTCCGCTACAGCAGTTTCCGGTCGCAGGGGCGATCTGGTATCAGGGCGAAGGCAATGCCGGTCGACCGGAGCAATACCAAAAGCTCTTTCCTGACCTCATCACCTCATGGCGGGATCAGTGGGGCATCGGTGAATTCCCGTTTCTTTTCGTTCAGCTCGCGGCCTTCAAGGAACCAAACTCCAATCCCGAGGACACCGATTGGGCACGGCTGCGGGAGGCACAAACCATGACGCTTTCAGTTCCGGGCACTGGGATGGCGACAATCATTGAAGCCGGGCATCAGACGAACATTCACCCTCCTGACAAACCCACCGTCGGGAAGCGACTCGCCGCGCAAGCGCTCAAAATTGCTTACAACCGGGACATCGTCGCGTCGGGCCCGATGTTTCAGAAAATGACCGTCGAGGGAAACAAAGCAACCCTGACATTCGCCGATGTTGGCAGCGGATTGACGGCCCGGACCGTCGCGACAGACGGCCTAACCGTCCCCGCGGCGGAGCTCGCCGGATTCGCCCTCTGCGGCGCGGATCGAAAATTTCACTGGGCGGACGCGAAGATCGTCGGCAGAGACCAAATCCTCCTTTCCTCCCCCGAAGTCGAATCTCCGGTCGCAGTGCGCTACGCCTGGGCTAACTTCCCTCGTTGCAATCTTTACAACGAAGAAGGCTTTCCGGCGGTGCCGTTTCGCACCGACACCTTCGAGCGGATGGGTGTGGGAAACGTGAGCGGGATTGGCGTCGGAAAATCGCACGTTTGCAATCAGCCAATCCTCAACGGCATGTGGGACGGCCTCACCGACGGGAATCTGGCCGACGACAACCTCCACGCATGGGCATCCGATGGCTCGATGGATTTTCCCAAGCATGTCACGGTCGATCTTGGGGGCCTGCATGACCTCGACTCTCTAACTATTCACAACTCCGCAAACGGAGGGACGAAAACTGTCGAAATTCAGCTTTCCTCAGATGGTGAAAGTTTCACGACAGCTGAGACAACGCAGTTCAACAATTACGCGATGGACGTCTTCTCTGTTGGGGAAGCAAAACTCGCCCCCGCGACCCACGTCCGTCTCGTTTTTCCGGACCTCCACGAAACCTCATTCCAGCGCAAGAAAAACGGCTTCGTCTTCCTCCGTGAATTGGAAATTCAGGGAAGTCCGGTGGCGAAGTGAAACAAAAACTCTGCGCTCCATTCGCATTCCTCTGCGATCACTCGCCTTTCCGACCGAGTTTCAATGACGCCTGCAATGTTTCCTTCATTCCGCTTCAGTTTTCATCTGGAAAATCCGGCAATCCCAACGCAAAGTCCCCTATCATGGAAGCGCAGGAAAATAAGAACGTAATCGGCGGGGAATTAATCCCCTGCAGCATGGAACCCCTCACCGGCTTCTATCGGAACGGCCAATGCCAGGTCGGACCGGAAGATCATGGCTGTCACGCGGTCTGCTGCGAACTCACCGCAGAATTTCTCGCCTACAGCAAGTCCATGGGCAATGACCTCACCACCCCGATGTCCGCCTACGGATTTCCAGGCTTGAAACCGGGAGATCGCTGGTGCGTCTGCGCCGGTCGCTGGAAAGAAGCTCTCGACGCGGGTTATGCCTGTCCCGTCGTGCTTGAGGCGACCTCGGAAGCGGCGCTGAAGTATGTGACGCGGAGTATTTTGGAAGAATATGCGCTGAGTGACGATGAGTGACTTTTTCACTTCGATAAAAAATCGAGTTTCAACGGCTCCATCGCCGGTGTCACTTCGATTTTTATCGGAGCCTGATTCTGCGGACTCAACGAATCGCGCGCGACTGACTCATCCTCAGGATCGCCCGTCGCTTCCCAAATGCTCCCTTCAAAAGTGAGCGTCGCCCTGCCCACGACCGGGCCAACTTCCTCCAGCGCCGAGAACTTGCCACGACGGACGCGGATTGAGGTGATCGGAAGATGCTCATTTTCAGGATAAAAAGTCAGCACGCCCCAGCTCACCGGTTCGCCATCGAGGGTCACGATGCCCTGAAGAGGCACCCGGGGCTGCGGAGGTGAGAAAAAAGAATTGGCCCGCAACCAGTTCGCAAGCAACCCCGACCATGTCCCCAATACCGGATCGCCCCGGTAAAGCCCAACACCGTGAGGACCGTCCTGATAGCTATGCAGTTCCGCCGGGACACCACTCTTGCGAAGCGCGAGATAGAACTCGACCGCATTCTCGGCGGGAACGGCAGTATCAGCGTTAGTTTGGAAAAGAAAGGTCGGAGGCGTTTCAGCGGTCACGTTTTTCTCGGAGGAAACAGAAGCGGCCAGCGCTTCGTCATCCACTTTCTCCGGTCCGAGGAGATTTTTCCGCGACCCGCCGTGCGTGATTTCCGAATTCATGCTGATGACAGGATAACAAAGGATAGCAAAATCCGGGCGCGCGCTCACTTCATCGATCTCGTCCTGCGGCGCATAGGCCTCGCGGTTAGACAAAGTCGCGGCCATGCTCGCGAGGTGACCGCCTGCGGAGAATCCCATTACCGCGATGCGATCGGGATCGAGACCATACTCATCGGCACGTGCGCGGACAAAACGAATCGCCCGCTGCACATCGGCAAGCTGCGTTGGATAATGATAACCCTGCGAACCAAGACGGTAGTGCAGCACGAAAGCGGAGACGCCCTGCTCGTTGAACCACTGCGCGGGCTGATGCCCTTCATGATCAATCGCAAGTCCACCGTATCCGCCGCCCGGGCAAATGATGACCGCCGCGCCGCTGTGATTTTCATTCCCCTGCGTCGGATACAACTGCAGGGAAGGCAGAACGGGAGCCTCCTCTTCAGAGGCAGGAGGGTTGAGAAAGGGCGTTTCTCCGACAGGCCACAAGAGGGATTTCTCCTGGGCAGAGAGGGGGGATCCCTCGGTCAAGCCGATCAAGAGGGAAAAGATAAGGAAAGGATATTTCATACGCCAAGATTTGATTTTAGTTCTTCCAGTTCTGTTCTAAGACTGAGCACTTCCGACTTAAGTGACTCAATTTGTTCTTCCATTTCGGTCCGCCAGCTGGATACCGGCGTCACTTCACCTGACTTCGTCACGGCTTCGCTGACGCTTTGGGAAACCTCTCCGCAGAGGGTATGGAGGTAAGTGACGACGCGACGCCCGCCCCCTGCCGGAATGATTTTCACGAGGGGGACGGGATTATTCTCCGTCATGAGTTCAAGCGTGGACTCGACTTTCTCGACATCGACGAAAGGGTGCATCCGCTCGGTGCGCTGACGAAGCTCACCCGCTGTCTGTTGTCCACGCAGCAAAAGAACACACAAAAGTGCCTGCTGACCTTTGGTAATGTAGGGCAATTTATTCTCCAAAGTGTGACGACACTTCGGAACGCGAGCCCCTGACTGATGCACCAAAATCGCGAGCTTCTTATAGCGGAGGCCTTCCATCGCCTCCTCGACTTCATCCGTCCCGAGATCGGTGACCGGCTCGCGGTTACTCGATTGATTACAGGCCGTGTGAAGGCTGTTCGGCGAAAGCGGATAGTGGTCCGGAGTCGTCGCCTCTTTTTCAAGGAGGCAGCCCAGAACACGCGCTTCGGCGAAGTTCAAAAGCGGTTTCGGAGCCGATCCTTCGACCGGCTCATCAGTGGGGGTTTCGTCTGACATGGGATAAATCTACTCGATAAATTTGCCGGGGTTCAAAATTCCATTCGGATCCAGCGTCGCTTTGAGCCGGCGATGGATGTCATTAGCGACCGGCGTCACGGCTTCTTTAAACCATCGCTTTTTGGCGAGACCGACGCCATGTTCGCCCGTGATCTTGCCGTCGTTCGCAATGACCCAGCGGAACAAAATATCGAGCGCCGCATCAGCCTTCTCACGAGCGCCTTCGTCGGTGTCGTAATCCTTCACCATGAGGTTGGTGTGAATGTTCCCATCCCCGGCGTGGCCAAAACAAGCAACAGGAATGCCGGTGTCCTTTTCCAACTCACGGGCAAACCTGACCAACTCGACGAGCTTGGATCTCGGGACGACGATGTCCTCATTCAGTTTGATCAGTCCCGTTGCACGCAGGGAATAGGAAAACTCGCGGCGCAATTGCCAGATCGCCTCGCACGATTCCTTGTCGCGCGCTTCGTCCACTGCGAGCGCCCCGCACGAGCTCACCAGCTCGTGAAGCTTTTCCAGATCATGAAGCACGGTGTCCTTTCTTCCATCGAGTTCCACGATGAGATGGGCATTTCCATCCGGCAGCGTCTCCGGCCCCAGGTAATCGCGAGCGGCTTTGAGAGTGAACCCGTCCGTGATTTCGAGACCGGACGGCTGCCATCCCGAATTCAGGATCGTCTGCACTGCTTCAGCCGCTTCTTCGAACTCAGCAAAAGTCGCGGTGAGCATCGCCCTCGCTTCCGGGTGTGGAATGAGCCGCAAAGTTGCCTTCGTGACGACGCCGAGCAAGCCCTCCGACCCGACAAACATTCCGATGAGATCGAGACCGGTTTTGTTTTTGTGACAGCGACCTCCCGTTTCCAACACTTCGCCGCTCGGAAGAACCACTTCGAGACCGAGGATGTAGTGTCGCGTCACCCCGTATTTCACGCAGCGCGGCCCACCTGCATTCGTCGCAATCGTTCCCCCGATCGAGCACTCTTTGAGACTTGCCGGATCAGGCGGGTAATACCAACCCTGTCCCTTCACTGCGGTTTGGAGGTCGTTTAAAATCACCCCCGGCTCGACGACAGCGACTCCATCCGCCGGATTGATCTCGAGGATCCGATCCATCTTTCTGACCGACAAAAGAATCCCGCCCTGTGTCGGGACACAGCCACCGACGTAGCCGACGCCCGCCCCCCGGGTCGTCACCGGAATTTTGTGCTCGTTTGCAAACTTCAAGGTCGCGACGACATCGTCACGGCTCTGCGCATGGACAACCGCCTCCGGCATCGAGGCCGCGTGCCAGCGGTCCTTTCCAAACTCTTCCCGGACCGACTCTGAGGTGACCACTTTGTCAGGACCCACCGCCTCGATGAGTCCCTCGATCCACTCCGCTTTTAATTCTTCGATAACCACTCCCATAACTTCGGAAGATAAACGATAGCGCCGACCGCAGCGGCTGCAACCGACGCAATGAGAACTCCACCTGCGGCGGCATCTTTGCACCGACGGATTCCCGGGTCCATTTCAGGGTGAACCGCGTCGGCGAGATATTCGATCGCAGTGTTCAAGACTTCCGCCATGAGGACCAACCCGAGGCAGAGAATGATCGCAAGCCATTCCCCTGCCGGAAGCCGGAAGAAAAACCCTAACGCGATCACAATGATGGCGGCGGCGAGGTGGATCCGAAAGTTCCGTTCGCTTCGAAACACAGATCGAATTCCGCGCCATGCATCGACGAAACCCATTACGAAATTACTTTGGCCTGATGACTCACTCATAAATTGCTTGGCGGATTGCGGGAATTGGTTACATCTTTAACAAACCTTGAATAATTCAGGAAAGTCTCATGAGCAAAAAAACTGCAAAAAAGAAAACGGTGCGTCGCCCCAGCCCAAAGAAAATTGGTTTCGTTGGTGTGGGTCGCATGGGGGCTAACATGGCCCGCCACCTCAAAGATCTCAATTACAACGTGACCGCTGTCTACGACGTTTATCGTCCGGCGGCAGAATCGCTCGCGGAAGAACTCGGAGCGACCGCCTACACAAAGCTCGCCGATGTCACGGCGAATGCGGACATCATCTTCACGGTTGTCACGAATGACGCTGCGATGAAAAAAATCTTCATGGGCAAGGCTGACAATCTTCTCACCGACGCCGCCGGAAAAACCTTCATCAACTGCGCCACGCTCAGCCCAGAAAGCCAGAAGACGGTCGCGACCGCCGCGAAGCGTCGGAAGGCGGATTCAATCGAAGCCTGCATGGCGAGCAGCATCAGCCATGCGCGGAGCGGCAATCTCTATCTCATGATCGGAGCTGACGACGACGTTTACAAGAAGAACAAAAAGCTTCTTGAAGATCTCAGTCTGAACCTTCGCCACATCGGCAAAATCGGCAAAGCCGCCGAGGTCAAAGCACTCGTGAACATGGTCATGAACATCAACACCGCCGGTCTCGCCGAAGGTCTTGGCTTGGCGAAATCACTGGGTCACGATCTCAAGATGATCTGCGAAGTTTTCTCCCAGACCGGAGCCAACTCCCGCGTCCTCGAGACCGACGCCGACGACATGATCGACCGGGATCACGATTGCTGGTTCTCCGCCTCCCACGCCGCGAAGGATTCCGGCATCGCCGGTGGACTCGCGAAATCGAAGAAGCTGAATCTTCCTCTCAATGAGGCGACGACCGATCAATACAAGAAAATGATCGAACTCGGACTCGGTGAGCTCGACAAGTCCGGCATCGCTGAACTGACTTTCCCCGGTCGCGCCGGTGCGAAGAAAAAAGCGGCTCCGAAGAAAAAGGCCGCCGCCAAAAAGAAAGCCGCTCCTGCGAAGAAGGCCGCCGCCAAAAAATCGGTGAAGAAAAAAGCCGCGGCGAAAAAAGCGCCCGTGAAAAAGAAAACCGCTGCGAAGTAATTCTTTCCAGCGGGTTCATTTGAATCTCTCGATAGGCGCGTCTTCGGACGCGCCTATTTTTTTTGACGAACCCTAAACACAAAGGACATCGTCCCCAATCTCTGCAAAGGATGGAATTACTTATTCTGCAGCATCTTATCCATCATTCCGCTCATCATTTTCCCCATATCCTCACGCGACAGATCCGGGTTCTTCTCCCGCATTTCCCCCATCTTGGAGAAAAGCTGACGCCGTTGCTCTTCGGAAAGCTTGCCCATTTTTTCGCGAATTTCAGAAGGTGGTCCGCGACGCTCACCGTCGCCTTTTCCTTTTCCATCACCGCGCATCTGACCGCCCTCAGCCGAACCCGCTCCCGGCTTCGATTCGCCGGGTTTGAGCTGCCATTCCGCGTAGCGAATGGTGACAACCTCCCCACCATCGACCGACACTTTCGCGGCGACTTTCTCCAAATCGACGTCCGTCTTCAATTCAACCATCTTCCAGCCCTGAGAATTAAGCTGACTGGAAACAACGTAGGACTCCTTTGTCTCCTTATTGATGAGCGTCGCGACCTGCTCGTTATCAACCGTCGCAATCCCTGTCAAAATGAGCGAATCGCTCAGATTCAACGCACGCGAAAACGGAGACTGTCCCGCAAGGGCTTGAAAGTCAGCCTCCTCTACCGTCACCGGAAGAAACGACTCTTCTGCCATCAGGGAGGAAAAAGCGAGCACCCCCACAGCAATCCAACATCTGGTTTTCATCATGCCGATTGAACTCCGTCTCCGTGAAAAGGTTTTTCTTTCATCAATAATCACGAAAAACGTCAGGGACAAAGTCGAGATCACTAGCCTCTTTCACCGCGAGGCCGATCTGAAAATCCATTATCTCCTGCGGAATCGGGTTTTGATACTCATCGAGACAATCCCGCAGCGCTTCGACGGCATCGACGTCCCTCGTCCTCACCTGCCGGTAAACTTTGATCGCAATCGACTCCGCCGCGCCGGGGGTGACGAGCGAGGGCACGAGCGGCAGAATCTCCTCCGGACATTCCTTTGGTAATTTAAGATCATGCTTTTTACCTAGCGCCCGAATCAGCAGGTATGCCTCCTCGGCTTCATGCGCCGGGAAGAGGGGAATCTTCACATCAACCCTGCCGGGACGTTTCAAATCGACCTCGATCAGGTCAGGGCGACTCGAGGCGAGAATCCAGAGAATGCGCCCGCGATTCGAGGTATCACTCATCTCTTTCGCCATCATCGAATAAACCCGACCAGAAACACCCGAGTCACCCGATCCCGCATCGCGACTCCCCAGCGCCTGATCGGCTTCGTCGATAAAAACAACGCAACGCCCGAGGGCATGGAGCAAGGCAAAGATTTTTTCGAGATTCCCCTCCGTGCTCCCGACCCAGCGATCACGGAAATTTTTCATCTTCACTACCGGCACCCCTGCCTCGCCGGCGAGACATTCGACAAGGTAAGTTTTACCGGTCCCGACCGGACCGCATAGGAGGTAACCCATCGGCATCGCCTGGAGATCGTTCTTATGCCAGAGCGCGATGTCCTGACGCACCCAGGTTTTCACCCCTTCGCTTCCGTAGACATCATCAAGGGTGCGGGTCGGCTCTAGAAACTCGATCAAGCCCTGCGCATCCCGCTCGACGAGAGATTTTTTCAGGTCCGCGAGATCTCCCTCCTCAAGGGTCGTTTCTTCATACTCCCGACGCTTCAGAAGCGACTCGATTGAGCTCACGGTCGCCCCCGCTAGCCGCGACGCAGGCACTTGAGGGTTCCCGACGAACTGCTGCAACGCTTTCGGATAGAGCGCTTCAAAATGCGCAAACACTTCGGTGAGCTGTTCCGGCTGAGGCATTGGAATCTCAATCCTCGCGGCCCGCTGATTGTGCGAAAGGAGATGATTGAGATCGTTCAAGTTTTCCGAAACGAGAAAGACCGCCAGGTTCTGTTCATTAAAATGCGTCTCATGCGACCACGAGCGCACCACCGACGCCATCGAGTTGAGCTGGTAGTCACGGGTCTGCTTGGAGACGGGAAAAACCAACTCGGCAGATTTGATGATCACCGCGACGGAATGATTTTTGCCGGCGGGTGATGACTCTTTATTCTCACCCGGAGCAAGCGCCCGAAGGTTCACGCAAAAGCGGAGAAACTGATCGATGTAACCAATCGCATTCGGCGGGTCTTTCGGCATTTCATCTGCAAAACGAAGCGTACGAAACCACTCCTCCCCCGACTCGATCCGAAGCCCGGCTCCAAGCTCATAGCTGAGGACGAGATCAAATTTAGAAAGCTGAACCCCGGTGAGGTAGTCGATCAAATTTCCCACCGAAAGGGACGATTCGGATTTGCCCGGCACAAGAAGGCGATCACTGACATTGCCATGAACCACGAATTGATTCGCCGCACTCGAAAGATAAAGCTTCCGGATTTCCTCCGCCCAGTCAGGTCTCATCATTGTCTCGCTCATGAATTGCAGTTTCGGGAACCTACCCGATCAACTCCGGCGCGTAAACGATTTCACGAAAGACTCATACAACTCCTTTTCCTCGACGGCTTCCTCCATGATCTCCTCCAGGTCGCGGCGCTCTCGTTTCGTAGGCCGCCCCGCACCCGACGCCCGCTGCGGAGTTGCCTCACGGGCCTGCTTAAACGCCTCGGCGGCGGCTTCATAAACTTCCTTCGGGGTGTGATCGATCAGGTAATCATCGACAGCGGAGGCACCGACCCGCTTTGAAAGAAGCGTCTTCACCTCCACCGTTCGAGTGAGAAGGCCGCGACGAACTTCCAACCGGTCCCCGACACGAATTTGTCGCGAAGCCCGACATCGCTGCCCGTTCACAAGGATCTGCTCTTTCTTACAGGCCGCCGCTGAAAGGTCTCTTGTTTTGAAAAGTCGGGTCGCCCACGTCCAGACATCGACACGCACGCTTTCATCCTCTGAATTTTCGCCTTTCACTGACACGAGTTTACGTCGTTCGGCAAAGATTCGTCCAGCAATTCCCGCCGTAGCGTTCCAGCGCCAGCGCCTCAAGAGCGCAGCCGTCGGCGGCTTCGTCTAAAACCGCCAGCATCGTAGAGCCGGACCCTGACAAAAGCGCTGCCTTGACGCCGGGTTGAGCGCCCAGCCACGACTTCATTTCACCTAGTACGGGAAATTTTTCATACACCGGCCGCTCCAGATCATTCACCATCGTCCCCCATGCCATTTCCTGCGGAGCATAGGAAAAGCCCTCATATTCGCCGGACTTCGCCCAATGCTGATAAGCCCACGAGGCCGCAATCTCAAACGCAGGCTTGATGAGAAACAATTTGAGAGAGAGCACGGTTTCAGCCACCGGCGTCACGATCTCACCACGGCCGCCGCAATCACAGGGACGATTGTAAACGAAGAAGGGCACATCTGATCCGATCGCCGCGCCCACCGTTGCAAGCTCCTCTTCCGGCAACTGGAGCGAGGCCATTTCGTTCACCGCGCGCAAGACCGCTGCCGCATCACTGCTCCCGCCCCCGAGCCCCGCGCCTGAGGGAATATTTTTCTGAAGGTCAATCGAAACCGCGAGCGTTTTTCCCGTTTTTGCCTCCAGCGCACGAACCGCCTTCACTACCAGATTCTCCTCTCCGGTTGGCAGGGTTTCGTCGGAGCAGCGCAGAACAACTTGATCGTCCTCCCGCCACTTCAGTTTAAGCTCATCGGCCAGCGTGAGCGAGACCATGCGGGTTTCGATCTCGTGAAATCCGTCTTCGCGCTTGCCGACAACTCGGAGCCAGAGATTGGTTTTCGCCGGTGCCGAAATTCCGCAGGCCCCCTCCATGTCAGGAAAATCACTCATTCACTCCAACCAATAACCGCAAAGAGCCTTCCCGTCTGCCCCATTTCGACACGATAACTATAGTAGCGATTCAGATCTGAAGTCGTGCAGACCCCGCAATCGTGAACCTGTGATTCCGGAACCCCCGCAGCGATACAGTCAGAAACGATCTGCGCCGCGAAATCGATTTCGTAGACCGGTGGTCGAATGCACGGCGCGAGTTGCACCACGATATCTGCCGGATCAGAACCATATTTTTTCTGCATCACCTCGATGGCTTCTACCGCGATCTTCTGCTCCGTCCCCTTCTTGCCCGAATGCACCACCGCGCAGGCCCGCTTCACCGGGTCCGCGAGAAAAACCGCTCCGCAGTCTGCGACAAAAATCCCGAGATACTGCCCCGCTGTCGCCGTCGCGAGTCCGTCCGTTTCTGCAAAGCGAGTCGATACAGGAGCCCCTGACGGATCAATCGCAATCACGGATTTACCGTGGACTTGCTCACCCGTAGCCAAATGCCCTCGATCAATGCCGAGTGCACCGAGCCTACTGACATGATGTTCCTCAAGCCGCTGCAAGGCTGTCTCTCGATCCGTTTTTACATCAATGTCAGGATGGCGGGTGATAAAACCATGAATGAGACCGCTGATCCCGGCTAAAGCGGGATAGGTCTCGATAAACGAGGATTCAATCATACGGTTAAATTCAACAGGGTTGGGTCACTCATTCAACCCTTTTGAATAAGGCGTAGCTCACTCAATTTTTCATTCGGTATTTGTACGTTTTGATCGCCAACTCCAGCACCCGAATCTCTTTCCGCACTGCATTCAACTGTTCGATCCGAGTCTGCTGAAGTAGATCGTTTAGCGTTTGCGAGTAACTATTCAGGTCAGTTGCACCATGCCGAGTCCCATGGTTTGAGACAAGCTCTTAAGAACTGCTTCAGTTCTTCGCGCCGTCGACGAGCGATTCGCCGAGAGCACCGGGCGCGCGAAGCATCT
>Ga0222672_1000082_pt1 | contig 63785 bp, 65 predicted proteins | sample AntAcemetagen799_FD_179810 | JGI IMG/M metagenome (GOLD analysis project Ga0222672, IMG submission 179810) | Saline water microbial communities from Ace Lake, Antarctica - #799 | ecosystem: Environmental > Aquatic > Non-marine Saline and Alkaline > Saline | place: Antarctica: Ace Lake...
GTATCAGTATCATCATAAGAAGTCATTACCATAAACATAAGATTTTGACTAACTCTAGGTAGAGAGAGACCAGAACGAGTAAATGTACCACTTGTGGAATTGTAAAAACCACCATGGTCTGATTGATATATAGGATTACCTGTTGTCCATCCAGAAATACGTAACATTGCCACAACTGAACCCTCTGACACACCCCCACCCGTTACAGAATAATTACTTGCTGAGACGTCTCCACTGTCTGCAATCTTGTAAAATACCTGCAATCCTGAGTCAGCAATACTTCCCGGCCCATCATGAAACTCATTATATATTTCTGTAAAACCTGTACTAGCGTAGGTTCTCGTAAACCCTCCTGCTGCAAAAATCATTAGTAGATTTCCTATAGCTACACCTGTTGGTTTAGTAACTGTAACAGACGTTGCGGTTGATGATGCTGATGCTGATGATTCTACTACTAATGCCATACTTTATATTGCTTTAAGTGCGTAATGTCCTTCTGCGTTTACTGTGATACTTAATGTTCCTGATACTGGCGTTAGTGTCCCCTCGACAATATCAATAGTAGCTAGCACTGGTGATGTTGCATCGCTTCCTGTGTCTACCCAGATTGTGTACTTGTTAGTTGTTGCTGTGATTGTAGATAGTGACGGGTCTGCTGTGTCAAACTCCACGCGAGCGTTCCCTGTGTCTAGGGTAGTTGTAATGCTTGCTAAAGTTACGTCTGTTGTTCCTGCTGCTCTTGATGCTGATACATCGCTCCAGTAAGAGTCTGTCCCTGCATTTGGTGTAAAGCCTGTCGCCATAAAGGACAGCTTTGGTGTTCCTAGAGCAAGAACTGCGTCGAGTCCAGCTTTTAGTGATGTTAAATGTAGTGTTGATGCCATATGTTATCTGTTACCCCTGCTACGTCTTGTAAATGTAGACGGGATGGTTGCTTTTAATCGTCTTGGTGTGTCTCTGTCCATTTTTGATGCCATGTTTATTTGTTATAAGTGGTTGATGAAGTTCGTCCGAACTGTTGATAAGACCGATTTTTTACTCGTAGCCGTTTTGGTCGGTCTTCGTCCCGAGTTGAGAAGTCACTTCTGATTTTTCCGCCCGATTGCCGTCCGCTAGACTCGTTACCTTCCCATTTAATAAGTTCGTCACGGATATCTACTCTGTTTGCCCCGAGTACAGCAAATCCCATCTGTCGTGCAGCGTGAAGAATCAGGTAGTAGTGGTGCGTTAGTCGGATACCAACGTCATTAGTGTCGTCTGTTACGTCCATGTGTTTTGCAGCTCGGGTGTAGTAGACAGTTACTGTGTAATCTTTCTCAGGGTGTGGAAAAACTTCCAAACTATTAGCGTCGATATCATACGCTGTAGGAGTCCCTGTACCGTAGAATTTAAGTAACGTGATGTCTTTATGGTCTCGGCGGTCTATGGCCTTTAGAGGGCGTTCTGAGCCGTCTGAGAGGGTGATTGTGACCCTATCCATCTGTAGAAATGCCTTGTCTAGCTCTATCTTTGGGTTAGACACTGAAACTGTAGATGTTGCTACTGGATAGTCACCATGCCCTGTGCCGTCAAACTTCTGTACACCATCTGCACTCATAGCAATAGCTGAGTAATCGTTGAGCGCATACTTAAACATCCTTGTACCGTTGGTAGTACTAAGGTTATCTTGTCCTGTTATAAACTTTAAATGTTCAAACAATTCTGCTGGTGTATTTTTTGTGGCTGACATAGTAAGTCTTATGGACTAAGTTCAAAGTAGAGGAACTAGGAAGCTCTACCCTGAACCCAATCCATAAGGATTAGGTGTAAATTGTGTGGCTTATACAGCTACAACAACTTTACAAATCTTTGGTGCGTTCTTTGTCCAGACTGTTGAGTCGTAGATTTGTGTAGAACGTAGCTCTTTACCTGTGAATCCAGGAACTTGGTCGATTTCATCTACCATGAATCCCTTTGATGGAAGTGCTAGGTGAGTTGAGTTTCGTAGTCCTGCAAGTAGGTTCTTCTGTTCGTCTCCTACTACTAGAGTAGAATCTGCTGATACAACTCCTAGGGAACCATAACCTGTTACAGTGATAGTTGTCGCTGTTGAAGTTGCTTTTACTCCTGCATTCTTTAGGATTGCTCGGTTAGCTGCTGAAAGTGCGATGTAAGCTGAACCTGCTCCCGCTCCACCGTTTACTGCTGCTGCTAAGTTTTGCAATGTCTCTTCGTCGTCTGCTCCAAGGTCAACATCTCCTGCTACACTTGGTGAAGCTTTTACTGTGAAAGTTACTCCCTTCACTGTGTAAACATCTGTTGCGATAACTGAAGTACCTGTAGTTAGTTGTTCGTGTTCGATTTCTGGTGTTACAACATAGTCAAAGTCGAAAGTTGGAATAATCTCAAATCCTTTCATAAGCTGTCGGTCTGCTACGTTGAATCCTGCTGACATTCCAAACAGTTTGAAGAATCGTGCTGTTGATGGGTCGATCATAAAGTATGGTCGTCCTTGTGAAGATGCTACTCCAGCGTCTTGCATAAGTGCGTACACTTTAGTTGAGATTTCATCTGGGTTTGTAGCTGATACAGTAATCGGTGTTCCTGCTGCTGTACTTCCTGCTAGTACTTCGTTGTCCAGGATAAGTCCTGCGCCGTCTACAGTGTTACTGTAAGTACTTCGGTGAACTGCTACTCCAAGCGCTCGTGTGTGTCGGTCTACTCGGTCTGCTACGATGTCCCATGCGTCACCTGCGTGAACTAGGTCTTTCGTCTGGATACGTTCTCCGTATACTGCTTGATTGTTGATTGACAATGTGTCGTTTGACATTGCAAAGTCATTTACAGCGTAAGTACCATCTGTTGTACTGTCTGCTGCAAAGTCGTTACCGTATCGACTTGACATTGTTTCTAGGTTTTCTGTATCCACATCTGACACTGATGCCATAGGGATTGCTGTTCGGTTCTCGTCTTGTACGCCGTCCATGAAGGCTTGCTTCTGAACGTCTGTTGCGAAAATATTACTCATCTTAGGTTAATTTTTAGTTTTAACCCTAGTTCTTCTTGTTATTTCTTTTTTGCGAGGTATGCCCTAGCTGCTGACCGCCGTTCTGCTGTAGGTAATCGCTCACCTTTTTCCAACATCTGTGCGTCATGTGCTAGATCATCTCTCATTCCTCCTCCTGTTCGTGTAGACGGGGCTGGAGTACTGTTAGCTGTTCTCAGTTCTTTCAGTTCTGCCTTTACTGCCGATGTCTGTAGTGCTTCGTCTACGGTAATTTTCTTGAACTTAGCGTATTCCAGTACTACATCCTGCTCCTTTACGTCTTTGATACCTTCTGTCTTAAGATTAAGACGGTCGTATCGTTCTTCTCGGTCTACTTCTTGCGGCTTAGTAGCTTCTTTACTACTTTCGTCACCATCTTCTTCGCCTTTAAGACCTTTGATTCGGTCTTTCCAACGCTTGTCTTGCTCTTTAACTCGTTCGTCAAGTTCTGCCTGGGTGTAAGTTTTACTCTCCGCTGCATCACTCTCTGTCGTGCTGTTTGTTTCATTAGTTTGTTCGTTAGTCTCTACATCATTTAATGTTTTGTCATCTCCGTCCATAAATCTTTTTGAGTTTAGTCTCTTTATAATCTTGTTATAGACTTTAGTGTCATACTCCACATATTATACCACGTATTAAACGGGTGCAGAGTTGCGGGGCTTCCCCGTAGTTTTGTGTCCGAGCAGCTTCATTTCATCTATAGCAGCTTGGTTCTCTGTTCGCTTAATGTAAAACAGTTTCATTGCCTTGCCGTACTGCTCATCATCCAGGGCTAGAATGTTCTTTTCTGATGCATTGTGCAGTGCAGAATACTCTGGCACAAACATCTCTTGCAGGTAGGCTAGGATGTTAGGGTTGTTAGCTATTTGTATTGCGGCTGCCTTTCGTTTGTCTTTGTCCATAGTTCTTAATTGTTTACGCTGGTAGTACCTTTGCTTGCGTCTCTTGGGCTTCTATCTGCTTGGTTTGCAGGTCTCCTGATACCTGTCCTTGTTGTGGCTGCTCTGTCTTGTCCGTGTAGAGTGATAGTTGCTCTTTAGTTACACCAATCATGTCCATGACGTTGTTGATGATAGCCTGTCCTTCTGTTGATTGTGGGTCTACTATGTTCAATAGGTTTGTGTATGACTCGAATAGTACAGCCTTACTTCTATCTTCGTCTGTTGTGTGGATGATTACCTTTCCAAGCACTTCTTTCTTAATAAACTCCTGGATAGCTGTGATAGCTCGCTTGGAACCTTCTCGTTTCATCTTGCCTTGCATCTGGTCTCGCATTAGCTGCACTGTCTCAGGGTCGATTACCTCACCTGATAGGGTAGCTCGTACAACTGCGTCTGTAATCTGGTCTTCTACTAACACTTCGTCGATTAGTTGTAGTTCTTGTGGAGCGAATGACTCGTAGATTTCATCTAACTTAGCTGCTGCTTCAAGTGCCATCGGTAGTTCCCAGTCTTCTACAATCTCAGTAACCATACGTCCCATAGCTTCTCGGTACTGTAGGAATTGTGAGTTAGCGTTCTCATCTTCGATAAACTGCCCTCGGAATGTAGCACCTGACTTAGCTGGTGCTCCCATCTTAGTATCAAATGAGCTAGTGATACGGTCTCCAGACGCTTGGATAGACTCAACCTCTGCTTGGTATATAGGTACAGACGTTGGTAGTACAGACGCTTGCTGGAACATCTTGCCGTCACCCACTTTCATAATAGTACCGTGGTCAATACCCTCGTCGTAGATTGTATCTGCTACATTAGGATCGTCTGTTACGAATAGAACCTTTCCACCAATAGCTACTGCTCGTGCTGTCTCAGTCTTGTAGAAGTTATGCCATCGCTGGTGTTCCTTTAGTTCCTCAGGAATACCCTCACCCATTCCTCGACCTGCCATCTCGTTACGAGCTTCGTACTTGTACGGTGATTCTTTTTCTAGGTTGGCTTGCATTACTACCCCTTGCATCTCGTCTCGGTCATTCTTTGCCTGTGGTGCTACGATAACCTGACACTGTACATACTTATGGTCGTCTTCTTGGACGTACGAAAAGTCAGTCCCGTCAAAGTCAGCCTCTGCCTGGTTGAACATGTTCAATGTAATCTCACCGTGTAGTTCCCATACCTCGATAAGCTCAGAGATTGTCTCTACTTTGTCCTTATCCTTCATATCTACCTCCTTAAAGGTAACAGCTGCCGTCTCAATAACGAGTGCTGTATCTTTCCAGCCAGTCTTGGTTAGCTCTGATGGTGTGTAGTAGTGACGTTCGATTACAACACCGCCTAAGATAGACTGCATATCAGTAATTACGTTTTCCCATTGTACTACCTTAGTCCCCTCCTTAGTCTTCTTAAACAAAGTACCACCGTACTCAGGTCGAGTAACAGAATACTTGTCGAGCATTGCCCCGAAGTTTGTTTCTCGCATGTGCTTCCGTAGAACCTTAGTTCCAATCATTGCAGCAATACGCGCTTTACGTGAACCGTCTACAGGTTCGATGTCGATGTGCTTCGGGTCGAAGTCAGTAGCTCGTGCTTCTAGTCGAATACGGTACTTAGAGATATTGTCGTATGGATAATCACCAATGATGTCATCAGATGCTGAGTTCTCGTCAATGTACTTGGATAACCGAGCACAGTTAATACTATAAATAAGCTCTGATTGCGAGTATCGCCCATCTCCTGGGATATCTACATGGCCGGTATCGTAGTTCTGCTTTTTAGTGTAGATAAAGTCTAAAACAGTTGTCATATAGGCATAATTATACCACACGTGCAATAGACACAAGGGGATAACTACTTATGTGTATCGTATATTGCTATCTTAGACCACCTTTAGCTTTAGCAACCTGTTTATACTTACGTCGGTTGTAGAAGTCTATCACTGATGTGTCCTGTTGCTTTGCTAAGTGTCGAGCCATAAAGTATCTGATACCGTCTAACGCATGGTCAAAGCCTTTCTCTGGCTTGTTTAGTATTTGCCCTGTCTTGTTCTTGTCCCACAGGTAGTTCATGTACTCACGCCAGATGTTAGATGAACGCTTAGTAACACTAATCTGCTGGTCTTGCATGATTTGTACACCGTGGTTTACACTGTCCTTGCCTTTCTCAGCCCCTACAATAGTTATACCATACGACTTTATCTCGTCGATACTCTTAGGTTCTGCACTGTCGGCTACAGTTAAGATGTCACCTTCCTTTAAAGCTGTTGCTATCTCACTATTGTGCATACCTTTGCGGTAGACAACCTCATCAAAGATATATCCACCGTTGTAGTAGTAGATGTCAGTTACGGCTGTCGGGTCATTGGAGTAACCGAAGTCTAGCCCTCGGCCAATCTTACGTGCCTCATGTGGTATCTCATCTATCTGTTGCCAGCCTGTGTATACCTTGCCCTCTACTTCTCCGAGCTGTCCTAGGCCATATACTTTCCACCATTGCTTACGGTTCTTGCGTGACTCGATAGAGTCTATAATCTCTTGTGATAGAGCTTCGTTATCTAAATAGGTAAGCGTGATGTGGTCAGTGTCTTCTGGTCTGTTGTTTAGTATCTCATCGTAAAACCAAAAAGTGTTAGTTGGGTTCCAGTCAAGGTAGATGTATTCCTTAGTACGCACTTCCAGCTGGTCAAAGGCATCTAGGGTAACGTTGTTAGCCTCGTTGATGAAGCAGCGGTCACGCCGTCCACCTCGTAGCTTGTCACCGTTATCAGATGAAAAGAACTCTATTTGTGAGCCGGTTTCAAATGTATAGATACTATCAGTAGCGTTCCAACTGGCATCTTTCCAGTACTTGTGTGCTAGGAGTATGTTCTTAAAGTCTCGGATGGCGCCACGCTTAAGGTGTGGGATAGACTCAGATATAACAGATGTTAGTTTAGGAGATGTATCAGATTGTGATTCATGTATAAGGTGCAATAAAATACTAATAGTCTTACTAGCAGATGTGCCTCCTTGTACAGCTCTAATCTTTTTATCCAGTGCTGCTATCTTCTGTGTTGCTGTCGTTAGTGTGTACATCCTTAGTTACAGTTAGTATTGGAGTAGGTAGTGCTGCTCCGTCTTCTCCTGTGTGTTCAGTCCGCAATGAGAACTCATTTTTCATACGTCTTTCTAAGTACCATTTACTAGTATCTTTTCGTGTATCTTCTGCTTCTCCTTCTAATGCTAAAGCGTCTGCAATGTTCTGCATAGCTAGTTTATTAAGGCTATTCTCCCAGCCTTGTAGTTTCATTGAGAGTGATTCGTCATCAGTTACCCACCTTGATAGAGTAGACGGGTCAAATCCTATTGAATCACATGATTTATTACGAGACATACCAACAGATAAAAAAGGTTCTAAACTTTCAATAATTGTGTCTCTTTCTTGTTGTGTATATCCTTTTCCTTGTGCCATGTTATTCTCGTTCGTTATACCATTCCTCGATAGTTACTAACTGTACTTCCCACTGTAGCAATGTGTTACGTGCTGCTTCTAGTGAAGATTCAGTCTGTTCCATCTTATCTTCCATCTGGTGCAATGTGTATGCTTCTAGCATATTCTCCAGGAATAGGATTTGATTGTCTTGTGCTGTGATGTTAATTAGTGACTCCCGTTCGCTATCTACCATCTTTTTTAACTCTACTTGTTCAGGAGTTAATAGTGTTCGTTGTGCTGTAAGTGTGTAACCTAGTATGTTTAGTTTCATACTTAGATTATACCATACGTTTATACCCCATGTCCGAGTCGAACGGACTACCTGTAGATTGGAGAGTCGTTACTGAGTGCTGCCGTGCGGCGAGAATAGAATAGAAAATAGAATTGGTGGCACTACAGATATACCATATGGGGTGTGGCCAACGGTTCCGATAGACGGAAGTGCGTTGGCTCCTTTACTATAACAAAAGCACCCCGTATTACAACCTAGTTATCCCCTGTTTTGTTGTAAAAATGATGTTGTTTTCATAAGTTAGTTGGCCTGTTTGTTTAAATGGATACTATCTACTGAGTTAGTATCCATATTACTTATAAACTCTTTGATGTCTCTTGCTAGGGTGTTGTGGGCTTCACATGTACAGCTTGGGATGTATTCATCGCATGTCCTGCATACGTCTTTTGTTCTGTTTGATACCTTCTCCTCCAACAGTCCACTCTCTAGGATGTTTTTCTTCATACTCTCCTGCGCTGCCATCCATGTGTTGGCTGTGTGTTGGTCTAGGTCTAATTTATTAGCCATGCGCCTTGCTTCATCTTGTTTGAGACTGTTACCACCTTCCACCCACTTTGGTTTCATACCTTCTTCTGTGTAGGTCACTTGGTCGTAGATTGATTTTGCTAACCCCTCCCTTCCTTCTCTCTGCATTGTGATTAAATCTTTCATAGTGTTGTAATTATCCCCTCTGCTATTAAGTTGTTGGTTGCTCTTTTATTCCCTTTCATTGCACAAGTCTTTGTGCAAAACTTTGATGTTTTTTTAGGTGGGTAAAATTCTTTTCCACAAGGGCATTTGATGTTTTTATGCTTTCTCATACCTTTGTTCCACGGCTCTCCCATAAGCCCTGATATATTTTGTCCTTCTACCATTCCTTTTACTCCAGTTCTCCAATGCTTCCTGCCTAAGACATCAAATGAATGTTTGACATTTTGTGAATAGGACATCCACTCAAGATTTTCTACATTATTGTCAGCCTTTACTCCGTTTTTATGATTAACTGTTTTGTACTTTTTTGGGTTTGGTATAAATGTTTGAGCTACTAATCTATGAACGTACACTCGTTTATGTTTCCCTTTTTTAGTTAGTAAGACTGACTCGTACCCGCAATTGTTTATGTGTGACTTTAGTGTTTTTTCGGGAAATACTCTACCATCTGCTCTCTTTTTTTTATGAGCTAAGACATGTCCTTGCTCATTAATAGAGTAGATACCTTTATAGTTTTTAATTGAATGCATTACCATCTATAATATCATTTTCTAGGAGATAGAGCAAACATTTCATTCGGGCGTTGGCTTCGGTGTCTTCCTGTAGAATTACATGAAATCGCTCGTAGGGCATTACTCGGTAATTTTTTACCTCACAAAACCAGCCATTTATTGCTAGACCAGAAAAGAAAGCAAGTTTATCTCTCCGCTCATTGGGCAACCACTCCCCTTGCTCAGACACTAGCGGGGCTGGGATAGAAATGTTTGATAATTCATCGTGACATCTTTCCTTGTTTGTGATGTTACTTGAAGCGCTTGGGGCTTTTACTATCTCTATACTTCCTCCTGCTACTGCATCCCAATAAAACTCAGTCTCTGGGAGTGTTATGTTGTTCTCTTTACACAGTCGGTCTAACTCTTGGCATAGCTCTAGGTTCGGTACGTGTTTTTGGTTCATACGTTATTCTTTATCTGGTAGTGGGGTTAGTGGTGGTTTAATTTTCCATGTCCACTTTAGACTTTCTTCTGCTGTGTCTTGGTAGTGGTTCATAAGCTATCTAAGTTTAGTTAATGCTTCTTCTATTTCTGTAATAGTCTCACTATACACCTCTGCGGGAGTATTGGTAGTTAGGTTATCAACAGTTTGTATTTCTCTATCTCCGCTGTGTACCAGTGGCGGTCTAGCTTCAAAGAAATGTGTCTACTAGCTTTCATCGTCTCTACTAGGTTTGCCCCTAAGTCTTGCTTTAGGCGTTCTTCGTAGTCTAAAAGTCTGCCTTTACCAAATCCGTTACAACCCCAACATTGTGGTCGACAGTTATCGTCTGACCAACGGGTAGCGAGGTACTGTCTCGAGACAAAGTGACCGTTCTGGATTGTCTTTACGGTAAAAAGTTTGCGGCAAGTGTAGCACTCTACATTTCCTTTGTTGTCTTCGTGCTTTTGTCGTATGTAAACGGAGAACACTCGGTCAAGTTCCTTCTTTAGCCATGCTTGTGTCTTTACCTCTGGCTTAGAACGTACCTTCAGAGGCTTGTTTTTCGCTTTTAAGGGGGTCTTAGTCTTCTTTGCCACACTTTGTAGCTTCTTGCGTTTTATAGCCTGTTTTTCCTTTATTTCTTCTACTGATTGTTGTCGGAAGCCTGAGCGTTTCATTCCTGTATTTTAGCACGCTCTAACTCTTTTCGTCTTTGCTTTAGTAGTGCTTTTAGCCAGTCTTCTGTCCAGTCGTAGTATTTCATTTCATTTTGGCTTTTCCAAAGCTGCCCACATTCTGTCCTCTGAGATATACTTAGCTTATATCCAAAGCTGCTGACAAACTCTTGAAGTATCTTTAGCTCGCGCTCAAAGTCGTTAAATATTCCGTCATCCTTTAGTGGGGTGGTAAGCGACAGGTTGGCTTCTATTTGGTGTTCCAGGGCGTATGCCAGTTCAAACATCTCATTACTTGTAAGCTCTAGGGTGTATTTTGTGATTTCCATATCAAGTTATATAAGTTTCTAAAAAGCTCTGCTCCTCTTGGCTAGGGAAGGGTAGGGAGATGTCCCAGTAGAAACCAAAGACTTTATTTAGTGCGTCGTACAGTTCCGTTACCTGGTTTGCATCTAGCTTTTCTGTAGAGGTAATCCCGAAGGCTTTTTCTATGTACGGTTTTACAAAGGTTTCTTTTAGGTTGGTGGTGTTGGGTTTAATTTCTAGCTTTTCTATTACCTTTACCATGTCTTGTAGAGTGAGACCTTGATTGTTAGCAACGTGAGCTACCTGAGACAAGTACAGGTGCAATGCACCTCTCATTGCTTGGGAGTCAGACACTTTCTTTGGTGTGCGTTGCTTGTCCATAGGGTGTTAGTCTTTAACTTCAACTGTAACAATCGTGTCATTTTTACTTCCGCCATGAGGTACCAACAAGATTTTCTTCATGGTAAATTTTCGATTCAAACCAATCCCCATACTTGTCCAGCCAAAACAAATTGCTTTTCCTGTAGGTTTTATTATTCTAGCAACCTCGGTTTTACAATCTCCCCAATATTTCATTGAGGTTGGTTTAGTGTCAAGCAGCTCCATACCTACACCATCGTAGCATTGTTTAGCTTGTGTAATTGAGTAAGGAGGGTCGAATAATACACCAGTGAAATGTGCTGTGGGTTGCGATTTAAGAAACTCTAATGCGTCCATGTGATGAGTTGTAGGCATTTCTGTTCTAAGGTCATTTGTAACCTGTGCAGGACTATTCATACCGGCAAATGGGTCACACCAAATACCCGATGTAACTTCTTCTCTAAGTAATTTTTTAATCGGGTGTATTGTAAAAGTCCATTTGTTTGGCATTGCCCATATTCTTTCAATTTCCATACGCTATTCTTATCTATTAAGGTGATGCTGTGCTTTCGCCTGTAGGTAATATCTAATGATTGAGTCTAAAACCCTACAGGCAGGAACACACCATCTACTCTACAATCGTGTGCAGTATAGAGGAGGCCAGACGGCAATTAAGCTAGCTCCCCCTCTGTGCTACACACCATCTAATGCTGTGTAGGTGTCAGAAGTTTACTCAAAACTAGTATTAGGTAAGTTGCCGTAACAATCTTGGCCTAGAGTAAACCCCCGAATCTACACACCATCTATACATTAAGGACTAAGGTGAGAGCAGGGTATAGGAGTCGAACCTACCAGAGCGACCAATTAAGGGTTTGGCACCACGCCGCATTACGCCACCCCTGCCCTCGCTTTAATTCTCAATGTACTGTGATGACGGGCTAATCGAGGGGCACATTCTCTTATGCGACACACCAGCTTTAACTATCGTAAGCCCTTACGAGGACATAGCTACTAACTTTGGTTGCGGTAAGGCTATGCTCCTTACATCTCATTTCCCCTATTGCTAGGTCATATCCGTGTAACACGCCCCCTCGTTTAACCAATCATCTTGTACTGTAATGACGGGCTAAATGGACGGTATCACTTTTCCGGGAGCTACCCATCTCTTGGCACTTTGTATACAAGTGTGTGACATACCGTTAGGTCGAAACCACCGTCCATTTAACCAACCATCTTCCCATCTATACTACCACTATCCCCCTCTATTACAATGGGAGTTGTCCACAGGGCTTGTCTCTTAACTCTTGGTAGTAACTTCTCTTTGGTACTGCCTTGCCGTAGTCGTCGTAGATTACTTTCTTTTCTTCTCCGATATGTCTCACTTCTTTGGCTACTTCCTTTATGTCTATGTTGAATTCTGTATTCCAGTCCATTCATCCACTATACCCAGTCTTTTCTTTTTTACTAGTCTCTTCTGTTGATAACTACTTCTTTTTCCATTAAGGCGCTTTCAAAACCTCCATCACTAACAGAAAAAGAAATTACTTGCCACCCTTCTTGCCCTGCTGCGTTAATTAGGCTCAATAAAGTTACTTGCGAGTTTTCTGGCACTGATTCAGTACGGTATTCATATTTCTTACAATCCATACTTTTTAAGTAAAGTTACCTGTAGGTTTCTGTATTTTACTTTATCACCAAACGAGGCGTGTTCTTTTTCTTCTCGCTTGTAGTAATTGTATAAATCTCTATCTTCTTTTGTCATTACTTTTATTTTACATTATTTTACTTGTTTTGTAAGGTGGGTTTTAATAACTACCCTCTGGGTATGTTGTTTCTCATTTGAGCATCTCGGTTTTCTTGTTTGTCTCTAACTTTCTTAGAACGAATAACGTACTTGCACTTCTTACATTTAAGAAAGTAGTTTTTGATTTTCTTTAATTCTAATCTCCCTCCCGTGTCTACTTCACTACTACAGCTAGGACACTTACTGTCTACTTTATATCTAGTACCGTTTAGTTCTATTCCTTTATGTGTCATCTAATCTCTTGTTATGTTTTAGAAGAATGGGTTGTTACAACCTTTCCATACTCTTTAAAAAAAGAAAAATGGGAATATCTAGTGGCACATCACATTATCAAACTTCTTCTTGTTAATGCTTCGTCAGAATTGGGCGTTACAACTTTGCATTGCTATTCCTATGCAGGCCATCCGTAGGATAAGGAGTGTGCGTCCTTGTATAGCAGCTTTCATTTATGGCGGTACTCTATAAGGCCATGCAAACGACGTTTATAGAGCTTGGAGTTGTCTTCTGAAACATTGCTCCCTGTCTTGATTCAAGTGCGCTTAGAAGCCCGTTTTAAGCCTCTGAGATACACTAAAAACACACGCCGTTAAACGTGTGTTTTGTTTTGAATACTATCAACGCCAACCCATAGGTAAGTGTATAGAATCCCATTGGTTGGGTTAGCTGTGACAATATTCAACTGTTTTGTTGATTCCATACATGCATATTATATCACATTCTCATTGTCAACGCTTTTAGTTATCCCCAAATAGTATTTTAGTAAATATATCTTCAATTACATTTACGGTCACTGCATTACCAAGCGTCTTGTATCGCTGGGTGTCTGACATATATTTTTTCACACCTAGCATTTCCTTAATTTTACTTGTTTGCAGCACTTCAGTCTTCGTCCAGCCATCAGGGAATCCTTGTAGCCGTTCGCACTCGGTAGGGGTTAGTTTTCGGATACCGTTTACAAATGGCACATGCCCGCCGCCAGTACCAAAAGCTGATTGGACTGTGGGAGCTACTTTGTCATACATTCTCGTTTCGTGCCTGGCAGAGTATTCAACAAGTTTATCGGGAGAGATTTTAAAATCTTTTCCACTCTCTCCGATGAAAGGAAATACTTTGGGTCGACGTGTTCCTCTAAGATGTCCGATAATGAACACTCGCTCCCTGTTTTGGGGGACTCCGTGATTTTTGCTGTTAAGCACCTGCCATTGACAGTCATACCCCAGCTCATCAAGCGTGGTGATGATGGTAGTGAACGTTTTTCCTTGGTCGTGAGATAACAAGCCTTTGACGTTCTCAAAGACAAAAAGGCGTGGTAGTTTTTCTTTAATAATCCGAGCGAGTTCAAAGAACATCGTACCTCTTGTGTCATCAAATCCTCCTCGTTTTCCAGCAATGCTAAAGGATTGACAAGGAAATCCTCCAACAAGAAGGTCAAAGTCTGGTAATTCTTTTTCATTAATTTTTGTGATGTCTCCATAGTTTTTGTGGTTAGGAAAGTGGGCTTGATAAATGGACGCTGCGTACTTGTCGATTTCGGAGTAACCAACACATGATAACGCCCCTGTGTCTCCCCCGCTGATATTGTCGGGGATATCCCTGTTGGACAAAACACCCTCTGTGGTTGACTCCACGCCCTGCTCTTTTCCATCTGGTCGGGAAGTCTTGGTCTGCCCATCCCGAATAAGAATTTTTGTTTCATATGCTTGTGTTATTCCTAATTCAAATCCTCCTATGCCGCTAAATGTTGAAAAGTATTTCATATATATACTATACCTTATTTCTCCTTCTCCGATTCGCCCACCACGCTTTAGCAGGGTCACAGTTACCACTATGCTTTGTAGCGTTCTGGTATGCGCTGGTGATTTCCTCTAGTGTCCAGCCTTCTCTTTCAAATATTTTATGTATGAATAAATAAGGACGGTCTACAAGTTTAGCTGTAATGGCTACCTGTTCCCCATACTGCTCACTAGGTTTACCTGTAACTGTAAAGGTACGCCCGCTAAGGTCTGGCTTCTTGAACGTCATTGGCGATGTATATTCTTGCATGCACCTATTATCGCATGCCGATAAAAACAAACTGGGTAAGGTAACACAAACTGTGGACAACTTGCAAGGGGTAAACAAAAACCACCATGCAAATGTAGATGGTGGTGTCCTTGTCGCCTGTAGTGCAGGGGACAAATAATAATTTAGTCTATACTTTTTGAGATGTACTGGATTGCATAAGTACCGTACATATCAGGTGGTAGTCCTTCTTCTTGGGCTACCTCTTTTTGCTCGTACAACATCTCAAGGATAGTAGAGTAAAAATCATACCCAATATATGACGACCCATAATCCATTGAGAATACCTCATTTATAGTTTGCCTCAAGATGTCTTTAACTGCTTTTTCTTGAGTATCTTTTAGTCCCATCACTTCAATTTGAGCGCACACTTTTCCAATAAGAGTTGTGCGTATGTTGTCTGGTACTAAGTACCCTTCTCCTCCTGTAAGTCTTGCACTATCGCTAGTGACTTTAATTTCTTGTTTCATAACATTGCGTAACTTAACCCCCTGCACTACAGGTAATAAGTAGGGTTATTGTACCATAGTGGGTAAAGGGTAAACAAAAACCGCACTAGGCGGTCATTGCTGTATGGTAACTTTGGCTAGAAGGGGATATTTGAATCGTCAATAGCTTCATCTGGTGGCGTAGCAGTATCTTCTTGAATATCAGCAACTGGTTCTGGTGCTTTTGTTGATACTTCCCCTTTAGCACCAAATTGTACACGGTCTGCAACTACTTCTGTGCGGTACATCTTTACACCGTCTTTGTCCCATGAGCGTGTCTGTAGTCGGCCTTCGACGTAAGCTCCTGAGCCTTTAGTCAGATACTTATTACAGTTGTCAGCTTGCTTACCAAATACCACGATGTTGTGATACTCCACCTCTTCCTGTTTATTGCCGTCACGGTCATTGTAAACACGATTAGTGGCTACTGAGAAGCTGGTAACATTGTCACCACTAGGAAGTGCCTTCATCTCGGGGTCACGTGTAAGATTACCTTCCACCATTACTTTATTTAAATTGTACATATTTATTCTGTTATTGTTTCTAGTATATTCGCTTTTACCTCTTTAGCCTTTGCAATCACACTTTCAGTTTTTACTGAGGCTGGTAAAGATTTGTATACCGTTTCTAATTGCTCTACCGTAGTAGACTCTGCAAGTTTAGCACACGCTTCACCTGTGGTCATAGGTGGTTTAGGAGGCTCTACGTTTCCTTTACCTTTGTAGATACTAGCTCCAATACCAAGGTAGCTTGCACATTTTGTAAGTGAGTCCGTTGCTCCTCCTTTTAATGCATCACCTAAATCTCCGTTATCACTTCCTCCAAACTGTTCAATGTGTATGTCATACTCTTTTACTAACAATGTTCCATGAACTGCTGCAACGTACTTTTTATCTGTTACTTTTTCTGTTGACACTTCTCGGGTTTTGAATTGCCACCCGTCTATTCCAAACGCTTCATTTAGTGTCTCAATTACTACCATGGGGTTTATAACGGATAGGTAACTTTTAGATGGATGAGTTGTTACTGCCCAGTCTGGTAGTTTCCTATTTAGGATGTCTTTTGTTTCTTGTTTCATAAGTACTTCTCTATAGTTTCTGGATAATCTTTAGCCATCTGTACGTAGGCTGCAAACATTGTATCGTTTGCCACTGAGTGCTTTTTTAGATGCCGTTGGTGTTGTGCCCGTGTTTTGGGTAATCCTCTAAAGGTCACTTTCCACTGGTCTTTTTTAAGCATACTTAGCTGCTTGTCGCTGCATGTTCAACCATGCTGCTATTACTTTTCCATTTGATAATGTACGTGTAGTCTTGTCTTTGATTGTTAACTTTTTAGTCGTCCAATCTCCCTGTTTTATAATGATTTTTTTCATACCCATTCAATATAGCACGTGCTGGCATTATTGCAAGTGCTGGCGTGCTAAGACTGTGGATAACTATAGGCTGTGGATAACTTCCTTGACACTTATGCTGGCACGTGTAAGATAAGGACATAACCAAATAGAAATATGAAAACACCAGACGATTACAACACAGCAAACGCAGAGTCAGCCCAAGAAACATTTATCAACGTAACTATGACCTCAGATGGAAATGTCTATTAAAGAAGTGCTACAAGAACTGAGTAAGCGACCAAAGCAATACTTTGACTACCAGCCGGACACAATCCCAGGAGTGAGGCCAGACGAGGTACAGAACTTCCAAGAGCTAGATTATAAATCCAACCTATCTAACGAAAGAGAAAACTAATATGAAAACTACCTACAAAGAACTTGCTGAAACGATTGTATCTTTCATGCCATCAGATGAAACAAAGCAAGCTGATTGGATTGAGTTTATGTTAAAAGAGAAGACTGATATAAAATAATTATGAAACACACAAACCTCGGAGATGAAATCTTCACTATGAAAAAGCCAGACACATCATGGCACAGCACCCTAGTCGGAGTCGTAGCGATGATTGCCGTGACGTTTATTATTTATGTAGTGATGATGTTAATTAGTTAGTATGAGTACACCTATGACTAAGATACCAAGTGTAGAGGAGAGAGTTGAGAGCCTACAAGTAACAAGCAAACTCGAAACCAACGAACAGTACCTAGAACGTGTCCAAAAGATTATGCAACAAGACCGCCTCGCCCTACTCCAAGCACTATATGACGAGCTAGAGGGGAAGAAGCAGGACGAATATCCAGTGGATATTCTGACTGGCCAGAGAGTAGAAACCTACGGGTATGAAGTAGTTCACAACAAGGCAATTCAAGACCAAAAAGACAACCTACAAGCCTTAATGGATAAGATACGCGTATAACAGCAACAGTATCCCTAGTCGTCCTATGCACCCTACACAACTACATGATTAGTAACTGTGTACCCCCAGAGCTATTACAAATGGAAGTGATAACATGTGAACTATGACAGAACAACTAAAAGCAGAAGCGTTTGTACGAGAGGCACGGCCAGCACTGATGGAGTTGACTGAGGGCTGTGTAGTAAGGTGCGGAATTGAGGTAAACACGTTCACCATTACGCTAGGTCAACAAGAAGTTTTTGAAGAGCCTAACGAATACACAAACAAAAAGTACATAGCCAATGGAGGCAGTAATCAGTGGGTTAGACTTAGCGACAAAGCAACTACAAACATAAGAGAAATCATCGGCCACCCCATCGCCCTACACCACTGGCTGGCGGTGTTGCCTACAAGCTATGAATTATCTTCTAACGGGTTCTTAAAAGAAGAAATAGACGAAAATGTTTGGGACATTATAATGCAATTTAACATGGACACAGGCCAACCAGCGACACAGGCAGACTTTAAAGCCTTTAACGATATTGTAAGCGTATGAAAGCAAAAGAACTAACAGAAGAACGAGGAACTACTCACGGGAGCTTTTCTGCAAATGCTAGAGTATCTCAGAAATTAAAGGCAACTATTCACTGTGAAAACTCTGATATGACAAACGTACAGAGAGAAGCTATAGACATGATTTGCATGAAGCTATCACGGATTGCTAGTGGACACGCACACTTCGCAGACCACTGGGAAGACATCCAAGGGTACTGTCAGCTTGTACTTGATAACAATGATACAATTGCTGAGTGAAACTAAAAGACTGGTACAAGATTATCAAGGCTTTCCGAAAGGCTTTAACTCTGTTTCTATTAGCTGGCTTTAACATACATATCTGGATAATCGTATTGGGGATAACGTAAAAATAGTGCTGTCAAGGTGATACAATGCAGGTATGGCAAAACCAGTAAGCAAACAGACATTAGGAATTGTCCAGTACATTACGGACAACAAAGAAACAAAGACTTGTGGTGAGGTTGCAGCGCACTTTAAAGTCAGTAAAACTGTTATAAATAACCTTGTAAGTCGTTACGATTTGCAGGGCTTTTTAGTACCAATTCCGTCGGGTGGTATAATAGGGTTGGACGCTCATTTAAAAGGAGAAACGATCATGCGCGAACCAACTAAAGCAGACCTGACACGTCTCCGCTCAATTTGCGAAGAACGTAACTTGCCATTCGAGAAGTGGGGTATCTTCTGGGACAAGACCAAAGACTCCTCTATCGCTTTCTATAACAAGGCAGCAGTAGAAGAACTAAAAAACCTCCATCAAGAAATGGTGGCTGACATGAAGAAACACGCACCTAAATACCCAGCTGTGCGTTATAAGAAAGTAACTGACCCACACCTAAAACTGATTGACGTTGCTGATCTTCACATCGGGAAGTTAGCACTGGCACTCCAAACAGGTCACGAGTACAACGTGGAAATTGCAACAAAAAGAGCGCATGACGGTGTTACAGCACTCATCAAACGCTCTCAAGGCTTCCCGACAGAAAGGTTTTTGTTTCCCATCGGAAATGACATCCTCCATGTGGACAACGGGAATAATACAACTACCAAAGGCACACGTCAAGATGTAGACGGTATGGCTTGGATGCACTTCCGTATCGCAAAGCGGATGTACGTTGAAATGATTGAGCGGCTGCTTAAGATAGCCCCAGTCGATGTTGTCTTTAACGGCAGCAACCACGACGAACTGTCAGGTTTTCATTTGGCAGAAACATTGGAAAGTCACTTTCACCGCGCAAAGAACATCACCTTTGATATTGACCCAATTGACAGAAAGTACTACCAGTACGGGAAAAATATGATTGGTACTCAGCACGGAGACGGCGCAAAAATGGCAGACTTACCACTTCTTATGGCAGTCGAAGACAGACAGATGTGGGCTGCCGCAGACCACCACTATGTGGTAATACACCACCTCCACCATTGGAAAAAAACTGAGTACGTTTACGGTAAGGATTACCCAGGTGTGACAGTGCAACACATGCGCTCATTATCTGCACCCGACCCGTGGCACGCTAAAAAAGGTTATGTGGGAGCACCACAAGCAATTGATGCTCTTATATTCCACCCAGAGTACGGTCAAGTTGACCACATGTCGTGCAAGTTCGCACAATAAAACACTACAATCCTCCCAAACTCGGGGGGATTTTTCTCTAGTGTATAATTGTAAGTTCAATCTTAATTTACTTTTATGTTCATCGGCAACCGTATCAAAATCACCTCACAAGAAACAACTAACTACGTTATTCGAGAGATACAGAACCAAGACCAGCTAGAGAAGTACAGGGAGCTAGAGGGTTACGGTATAGAGGTGCTGCCGGTTATCCACAACAACATGGCAGAATGTGAGTCTTGCTCCGCTTAGCAGTGTATAGTGTTAGTAACCCAGTAGTGGTGTGTTTATGGGGGTGCGGTACTTTATATAGGACAACGGTGATTCTGGGGTGATTATGCATACCGCCAGAAAGCCACGAGGGTTTTAACCCTTTAGGAGAAAGCATACAAAACCGAGTTGTCCGTCCCCACAAACACATCACACGAGCTGGGAGTACCTACGAAGCACAAATAAAAACGTATTACCTCCGACGACAGACGTGGAATCTGTCACTATCCACAGGCCGCTTTAATTAGCGGCTTTTGGTTTGCTATACTATAGACAGAGATGATAGGTAGTTCCCAGTAGTGGCGGACAGTGAGCCGTATAGTTGGAACTTCGAGAGTTTGGTGATATTAGCCATTTACCCCTGTTCAATTCAGGCATAAAAAATTGTGTGAAAAGCAATCTGCAAGTCAAACCTTGCCTACTGGGAACTACACATCATCACGTACCTTGAAAGGAGGTGTTCCATGCGACCACGTAAAAAACCAAGTAAGTCTCAGGTCAAAAGGCGTAAAGAAAAACGGCTGGTAACAAAGCCCGCTAAATTAAGGAGTCGTCGTGCGCTATCACAACTATATGCTATTTATGCTCAGAAAGGAGCGTGAAATGGAAACTGTAACCTGTGCCAACTGTGGGAAAGTCCACATGGTGAGCGTGTCAGTCGCTAAGACCGTCTGGAATGGTCAAGAGGAAGTGACCTATCATTACTGCGGGCAAAATTGCCAGCAGGATGACTATCTCAAAAAACTTGCGGTGCAACTCTATGGGTAGCCGTCGGTTTGAAATCCACACTTGCTATCTGTGTGGGCGCAAAGAGTTCGAGGATAATATGCTCGAACACAACGACCGTATGTTTTGCGGAATCATCTGCAAACTCAAACAGGAAAGGACAGAAAATGAAGTGCGTTTTACTGAGCATGATGCTCCTGATGACGACTGCTCTCACGAGCATGGCTAACGCCCAGAGTAACAAATGCGGGGAGAGGGAAGTCATAGTTACTTTCCTTGCCGCCGAGTTCGGTGAAGTTGTCCAATCGGTCGGCATCAGCAACAACAACGGTCTTGTTGAAATGTACGCCAACACCGAGACTGGAAGTTGGTCGCTGGTTTTCACTCATCCGACTGGTGTAACATGCCTTACCACTTATGGTCGGTCATACGAAAACATCAGGGACACTATCTTTTTGGATGATGAACCTGTATAACTCAAGCCGTCCTTTCATTAGGGCGGTTTTCTTATGGTACAATAACCCCACACGTCATGAGCCTATTGTAGTAGGCAAAACTGGCTCGGTAGTGTGTTGAGTCTGTACTACAGCACTATTTAAAACCCGTGGGTGAAATGAAGACCACCGCCTCCGTACTAGTAATGGTACAAGCGTCATACAGAGCCCCACGATAACGGCTACAACCGCGTGGGGTTTTAATATTGAAACCTTCAGAGTTCCCGGTGAGTTTATTATCCCCAGGTGTTAGTAAATGTGTTATAGGTAGGTGCTATAATGAGTTTATATGAGCGCACAATTAACTAGGGTTATGGAGGAGTTGAAAAGTAACATCCTAGAAGAAAACGAAAAGACACTCCGACTTGATTACGCCTTACGGGCCTGTCAACAGCAGAACCACCACCTACTACAGAAAATCAGAAGGGAGGCACAACTAAAACAGGATGTGTCGGAATCAGAACTGTATCTAATTGACAAGATTGATCGGCTAGAGAAAGAGTTACGAGAAAAGGACGACTTGCTAAAAAGCTATACTGTGGAAAACTCATAATATGAATACGATAGAATTGTTTGCGGGGACGGGTTCATTCAGTAAAGTAGCTGCTTCTTTTGACTACGACATTTATGGTACAGACTACGAACAAGTTGACGACGAGTTTGTTATCCACTTAGTAAAAGACGTACGAAAGGTCTCTCGTTCCTCCTTTCCTTTGAGAATACTTCCCGTAGATATACTATGGGCATCACCTCCATGTGAAGGATTTTCCGTTGCTGCCATAGGTCACAACTGGACAGGTGGCAAATGTGCGTACATTCCAAACAGTGAAACAGCACACCGCTCGATTGCGTTAGTAAAAGAAACTTTACGGCTAATTGATGAGCTGAAACCAAAATGGTGGTTTATCGAGAATCCTAGAGGTCTTCTGAGAAAACTAGATTTAATACCAGAAGATGCAATTCGACACACAGTTACATATTGCCAATATGGGGATACCCGTATGAAACCTACCGATATCTGGACTAATGCGCCTTGGTGGACACCGCGCCCTATGTGCAAGAACGGCATGCCGTGTCATGTTGCGGCTCCTAGAGGGTCGTCCACGGGTACTCAGGGAATAAAGGGGTATAAGGACAGGTCACGTATCCCTCCGGCCTTGTTTGAAGAAATCTTTACACAGTTGGAATCTGTGGATAAACTAAAATTCACTCCCTAATCGCGGTATAATTAAGGGTAGTGGAAGAAGTCCACAACCGCCACACCTTCGGGACGTGGTGTATCAACTAAGAGCCTTTGGCCTATCTTAAAAAACAACATGAAGAACACGACCCTATTAGTGGTTGTGGGTGCAGTACTGGGAGGTATGACACTAATCGGATATTTGAACGAACCAATAGAAGCAGTCAACGTAAAACCTGAAACTGTTATTGAAGAAGTACAGGACGAACAAGTGGAACTAGACTTAATTGAGCGAGCTAACCTAGAGCTAGAGCGTATCAACCAGGAACTAGACGCAGAAGAAATGTTACTTGTAGGTAGTAAAGCAAGCAGTACAACTAAGTACGAACAAGAAAAAGCTCGACTACTTGAACTGCAAGAAGCCAACAAGCTACAGTTCGAGTTAGAACACGAAGAACTAAACACTCAAATTGACCGTATTCAAGAGACAAGAACGTCTTTTCAATAAGCCCGAGAGCGCACCGTATGGCCGATGCTATAGTAAGTGTCGAGTCGGGCGGTAAATGCGCTCAGAAGGGCAAAACAGGCGAGTGGGGGTGCTTTCAGTTCATGCCTGATACATGGAAGTACTGGTCGCAAACTGTTCTGGGATATATTGCAGAACAAACCCCAGCGACAGAGAGGTACGTGGCACTGAAAAAGATTCAGCAACACTTTAACCAAGGTCACGACGAAGACAACGTGGCACGCATCTGGAATCAGGGCAATGCTGGGCCATGTGTAAGAGGAATCAACAGTAGCGGTGTTGCTTATGATAGCTGCGCATACGAAAGAAAAGTCTTGGCAATGCTGAGATAACATGATAAGATTATGGGCATATTAGCCTTGTAATCTAAAGACAGCAACTACTTACAAGGCGGTTGCTGTCTTTGTATATTTAATGCCAGCGAAAAAACAAATAATAACCTGTAAACAGTGTAAAAAAGAACACCTAGCGAGTTCTGGTAAAGTTAAATACTGCTCCATCGGCTGTTACAACACGCACACTAAAACAAAAGGTATAGACGGGTATAAAAAATGTGAAATATGTGAGGTAACGTTCCCGTTTAGGTACTCACTTAATGTCCGTAGTTGCGGTAAAATAAAGAGTCATAATTCCCGATTTTGTTCTAACCCGTGTAAGCATATTTGGCGTTACAAGATAAGTAATCCTATGAAGTGCCCGAAAACGAGCGCCGCTGCAAGCCAGAGAAAAAAGGGGATGGCTGTTGACTGGATGCACACCCCAGAAGCCCTAGCCAAAAGACGCGAGGCAATTTCTGGGAATAAGCACTGGAACTGGCAGGGAGGTAAAACGGATGAACAAAAAAAGAGGAGAAACAGTTACGAATCAAGGAAGTGGAGAGAGGCTATTTTTGAAAGGGACAATTACACTTGTCAGATATGTTTTGTACGGGGTTCTTACTTGGAGGCAGACCATATTAAATCATGGAGCTTGCACCCAGACCTTCGGTTCGACCTAAATAATGGCAGAACACTCTGTGCCCCGTGCCACAGGTTGACTCCTACGTATGGGGTTAACAAAAAAAAGAAAGTTGTTTGAGTAACATAGCAAAAAAGATGCACTTAGCCTATATAAGGTAAAAGAATAACCGCTATTAGGCGGTTTTCTTATTGCTCTGCTGTTACGTTTGCCCAAGACGGGATGTCGAGGTCATCTACATCATCCTCGTCTTCTATCTCCTCATTCATTTCAGTAGAGTCGTCAGTAAAGCGCATCCAGTTGTCTTCTTCGTATTTGGGTGTGCTGCTCATTAGTAATATTGTAGCATAGAAAAAGCACCACTTTTGGTAGTGCTTTTTCTGTAGCATCCGAACTGCTATTTCTCACAGGTAGGTGGTAGTGGGTTACGTCGCGAAACTCCCCCACCACTAGGTACTATACACTACTTCATTCGTCTTTGTAAGAGTAATGACTGTAGCTTGTTGATAAGTGCCTTTAGTTCTTCGATGTAAGACATTTTCTGTTGCCTATCTACAATGTCAGCAAAGTACGTGTCGCTTAGTAGGCTACCGTGGCAACTCTTTGGTGAGTATTTACGGTGTGGGTATGTCGCACGAACTTCCGGCATTTCTGCAATTAGTGTTTCGTACAGGTATGACCACGCTTCCTCCTGTTCTTTAGATGGGTAGTGTAGGTCGCCGTTCCCCATAAAACATACGCCAATAGATGAAAAGTTCTGCCCTCGACAGTGGATACCTTCCTCGTCATGGTCGCGGCACTGTACTGTGTTACCGTCCCATTCAATAATGTAGTGATAACCTGCGTAGGGTGCTTCTGGTCGGCGTGAGGGTGAGTACCCGTTCCAGCGGTCACGATGCCAGTTGTTTACATCCTGGGCGGTGTGATGTTTAGCTGATACTGCTGTGTGGGTCACAATTTTAGTTGGAATGTTCATTTGTATATAAAGTTAACGGCTGTCCAGACTGCCCCGATAAACATTGATACGGCTGTGGCGTAGAACTTGGTAGCTCCTGCGTAGGCGCGTACTTTTGTGTGTTCTGTTTGTATTTCAGCTATAGCTATTACGTGAGAGGCCACCTTACTATTAAGTGTTTGTAGGTGTCGGTCTATGTTCTCTAACGACTTTAGTATAGACGCTTGGGTAGCCACACTCTGTCTACTTTCTAAGCGTAGTTCCTGAACCAGCTCCTTTACTGTGTACCCGTCAGAAGCCATACTCTAGTACTCTTGCGAGGGGTTCAGTTTGAATACAACAGCGGCAGCGCTGAGTACTCCTAATAGTGTTGTGACCACGGCTGGTGGTAGGAACGGTGCAATAGCTTCTGTGCCACCTACGATAAAGGTAAGTACAATAACCCAGACAGTCTTTGATTTGAGTGCTTTAATCATACGTTAATTATACCATGCTACCAAAACAACCAACTAACAAGGCGCACAACTGTGTAAAACGTGTAGCGGCGTATAAAGTTAGCCCCATACATCTCCATGTGTCGTAGATACTCATCATCTGCGTCCTTACGAGTGCCGATATTGTAACGGTACAAAAAATCATGTAGCAAAGCAGCGTACATGTCGTAGCTGTAGGCGTTTAGAAAGCCACCAAGGACTACTCCTAGGCTGTGCCCGTCAAAGACAAAGCCTTTAGGTACAACAAGAACCGTCCCGTCAGCTAGAGTAAACGGTTGGTCTTGTGTCGTTATCCAGTGTCTACCTGATGGGATTAGTGGTGTCATGTTATAAGATTGTTGTCTTGGCTATGAATGTTGCGCCACCTGCTGCCTCTGCGATAGTCCAGAACCCGGCTACGTCTGACTGGTTGTTGTATTCGGTTGTTTCCCAATTGGCTAATATTCGAAACTTTGCAACTCTAGTTTCATCTATTATTCCGTCAAAAAATGCAGTGGGATATGTACCAAGTTTACCAATTCCAAACATGCTGAGATTATTGGTTGCCCCTGTGGCCAGACCTGTAGATGTAACAATACTAACACCGTTTTTATACAATGCACCATTCACTCCGCTTCTTGTTCCCGTCACTTTTATAAAAGAACCTGTAGTAATTTCATCTATTGCAGAAGAAATACTTTTGTATACTGAAGCAGAACTACCTGTACATACTGTAAGTTTTATCGACCCATCATTCTCAGCAAATAATCCGAAGTCGTAAGAGGAGTAACCCAAACCATCATGATTAACTACTATCGAAGTACCACCAAAAGTGTCTAATTTAATCCAAGACTGAACTGAAAAATCGTTCTTGGCTCCAAAAGTTGTTCCAGTGTCAGTTAATGAATCATTAGACCCGTCAAAATGAGTACCCTCGCTTATTTTTCCTGTGGCTCCCCCAGCAGTCACACCCCCTACTTGGGTCAATGAGTGCTTTCCAGTACTGTCTGTCAAGTTCTTGTGGTGAGAAACAAACTCATAATCAGCCCACACAGCTTCACTTCCGTAAGTAGACCCTGCCGATGGTTCACTACTTGTCCCGTCAACAGTAATGTACAAAACGGTTGAGGTAGTTAATGAAGCCACTAGTGTGTGCAGTTCTCCGGTGTCGTCTGAGGTGTCACATGAAACAACCTCACGAGCCATTTCAGTAGTAAGACCGGCATCTGAGTACACACGAATGTCTCCACCGCCATTTACTACGGTACTCCAAAAAGACGCTGGCATCTCTGAGAGGTCAATGTATGCTGGGTAGTTAGTCAGTGTAGCTGCTACGTCCCCTGATGTTACGGTTGCAGTGAATGTTGCCATACTATTTTACGTACTCTGACTTAAAGTTTGTGTCTACGTACTCTGCTAGAGCGTCAATTTCTCCCTGGCGTGCTGGGTCTACTGGACGACCTGCTTCCTCTGCCATATTTTTAAGAGCTAGTGCTTGCTCTAGTTTACTCTTAGTATCGTTCCAGGCTGTCTCTGCTAGCTCCTCTTTTGTGGGTGGTACTGGTTCTGATTTAGGTTCTTCTACTGGTGCTGTAAATACGCCCATAGTAAGTCCTTCTAAGTCAGCGTCTCGCTTGTCTAGGTTCTCTAGGTAGATTGCAATGCTGCGGTTGATTTCGTGGCTTGTCCGCCCAGTAAAGTTTTCTGTAAAGGGTTCTGCTACTTTGTTGTCAAACTCTACTTGCAGGGTAATCTTGTCTCGTAGTGTTCCCTTGTCTTTTAGTGTTGCTGTGTACATATTATTCTCTTATTTTAATAAAGAACTGCGCTCCTTTAGCTTCGGTAGTCTGTACACCGTCGATGTCAAAGGTGTAGATGTCACCCTCTGCTACGGCTGCTACTGAGATAACCGAGTCAGTTGCTGCGGTTCGTGAGGTCTTTTCTCCTGAGTCCACTGTAATTTTAGTTGATAGGATAGTTGTACCGTTCTTATGGATGTCGTATGTTCCAACTCCTGTAGTTCCTGCGGTTGATACAGTAATACCTACTTCAATAACCGTCCCTCCAATTGGCATTACGAAGTCACCGCCAAGTGTTGTACCCGTAGCTTGGTCAGCATCGTGGGCTATTACGTCTCGTACAATTGTCCGCACACCGTACTTAGAACCCTCTAGCGAGTCAGGCGATACATATTTTGCGGTAGATGTCCCCGTGTCTACTTCTGCTGCTGTAGCGTCGTCATAGGCTGTGGCTGTTAGCTTTGCATCCAACTGAGTCTGGACATTGCTTGTAACCCCGTCTACGTAGTTTATTTCTGCGGTGGTAGCTGTTACACCGTCCATCTTGTTTAGTTCCGATGCTGTGGCTGTAACGCCGTCTAAGATGTTTAACTCTGCGGTTGTCGCGGTTACACCATCGAGGATGTTAAGCTCTGCTGTAGTGGCTGTAGCTCCTTCTAGGATACCTAACTCTGTTTCTGATACATTTACTGAACCGATACCAATTTCACCTGTAAAGGTTGGATTAGCAATAGGAGCTAGTGCTGACAGGTCTTGGTCGCCTGAGTTAGTACCGCTTGTGTTACCAATAACGGTTTTTTCTGCGTCCGTAACGTAGTTATCGTCTGCACCAAGAGCGGCAGCGTAGTCTGTGGAGTCAAAGGCTTTTACTTGTGTTAGGTTTGTTACCTCTGAATCCATCAATGCACCCGCACTTGTTACATTAGTAGCGTCGGTTACGTCTGCACCTGCTTCTATACCTGAGAGCTTTGTATTCTTTGTGTCGGTAAAGGCGTTCGCTTCTGCTTCGTAAGCTGTCTTAATTTGTGCGCCTGTTTGGTCTGCTGTAGCCCCGTCTTCTACGTTCAAGAATGTCCGTGTAGCACTTGCAGTAAGTTCTTCTGAATCACCAGAACCTGCTGTCGTTCGTCCTAGAATTCTGTCTGTAGCTACGTTAGAAAGTACGTCAACTGTACCTCCTGGCAAGTCTGAAATGTTTACATACTTTAAGTTGTCGGAATCACTAGTATCTTGAATAAGCACCTTATCATCTGAGGCTGGTGTTCCCGCGTCTGTAACAGTTGCACCGCTAACTGCTCCGATTACTGCTGCTTTATCTGTGTCTAGTAATACCTTTGTCATAGTTTATTTCTTTAGCTTGGTAGGGATTTCTGATACCGTAATATCAATGTCTGCGTTGTCGTTAATTTCTTTTAGTTGGTCTACTACGTCATCAGCTTTTTCCTTTAGCGTTTCAATTTGCTGTAGGATACTTGTGTGTTCGTTTTTAAGCTGAGACACGCTTACTTTGTTTTCAGTTGTAACTTCTTTAGTTTCTGAAACAGTAATAGTCTTCTGCTCTACGTCTACTTCTGCTGAACTCAATGTAAATGTCTTTGTCATAATTATTTTTTAGGTGTGATAACTTCTTCTACTACCGTCAGTACCTCTAGTGCTTGCTTTACCGTTACGTGGTCTTTGTAGCTCAGTGAGATACTTTCGGTCACGTTGGTAAGAATTTGGATTGCTTGTTCGTTTGTCATATATTTTATGCTATTGAGTAATCTATAAGCGTAATAACCTTAGTTGTACCTCCGACATTCACTTTAAGTAACACATCTCCAGCATCGCCTGTTCCTGTCCCGTCACTCACCCATTGCACACTGTTCCCTGCGTCTGGGTCTGCTGGGTCAGAGGATAGTGGTTGTTGTGTGTATGCCCCTGCGTTGTGTAGGAGGGTGTCTGGTTCTGTCGTCCCGATGCCGACGTTGCCGGTACTAGTAATATTCAGTCTCTGATTCCCTGCACCATCAGCAATGATGATGTGGTTAGCCAGTCCAGCCGCTAAGCCCGTGACGTTAGCTCCGATGATAGTGTTGTTGCTGCCGGTAGTGATGCCACGTCCCGTGTTGTACCCGAGGATGGTGTTGTTGCTGGCGGTTGTTACGTCTTGCCCTGCAGCTAGGCCAAGGGCGGTGTTGTTGTTACCGGTGGTGTTGTAGTAGAGGGCGTCTACACCGTTTGCGACGTTGCTTCCGCCGGTGGTGTTGAAGCGGAGGGCGCGGTAGCCTGTAGCGACGTTGCTGATGCCGGTGGTGTTTGCGTAGAGGGCGTTTCTACCGTTTGCGGTGTTGCTGGAGCCGGTGGTGTTTGCGTAGAGGGCGTTTCTACCGTTTGCGGTGTTGCTGGAGCCGGTGGTGTTTGCGTAGAGGGCGTTTTGACCGATTGCGGTGTTCTGGGGGCCGGTGGTGTTTGCGTAGAGGGCGTTTTGACCGATTGCGGTGTTGTATGCGCCGGTGGTGTTTGAGAGGAGGGCGTTTTGACCGATTCCGGTGTTGTATGACCCCTGACTACCCGTACTTCCCGTCATCGTGAAGTTACCCGCGGTTATACCAACAAACGTATTAAACCCAACAGTTCCTGCTAGATTGAAGTTGTGGATGAATCGGTCAGCTCCTTTGAAGATTATTCCCGAGATGGCACTGGTAGTTGTGAGGAGTGCCATGCTTCCTGCTCCTATGTCGAGGGTTTGAGATGGGGTGGTGGTGCCGATACCGACGTTGCCGGTGTCTCCCTCAACTACAAATTTATTTGTATCAATAGTAAAGTCATTCCCTGCTGATGCTCCGATAGCAATATCTAGTCCTGCTGTACTAGTGATGTTATTGCCATTTACATCTAAATCTCCTCCTAGCTGTGGGGAAGTGTCGTCTACTACGTCCTGTAGAGCTGAGTCTGCTGTAGTTCCTTGTGCTGACGTGGCGTAGTCGGTAGAGTCAAACGCTTTTACTTGTGAAAGGTTAGTTACTTCTGAGTCCATCAATGCGCCAGCGCTTGTTACGTTAGCTGTGTCTGTTTTATCTGAGTCATCTTCTACATTTATTAAAGTACGCACCTCACTGGCTGTAAGTTGCTCTGAGTCACCTGTGCCTGCTGTGGTTCGTCCTAGAATTCGGTCTGTGGCTACGTTTGATACTACGTCTACTGTGCCTCCTCCTCCACCAGATGTAATAGTTCCGTCTGCAATAGCGTCTTTTATAAAACGGTATACGGCTGGTTTACTTGTACCACCCACCCCGTTACCTGCGCTTTTCTTCTGAACTTCATCCCAAAGTTTAGCTAGGTCTTCTTTTAGGTCTTTTACGGCTGATTGCTCTAGCTTATCTTCCCCATTGAGTAGCTCAAGTGCATCACGAACTGCTACACCGTCTGTGGTGATCTCTGTCTGCACCATTGCCTCGAAGTCTGGAAGCTCGATTAGTTCCAGTGCCATTCTAGCTGCTCGACCGATTTCTTCTTCTGTGACAATCCCATTATCACCGCTACGGATATTAGCTAAAGCATTTTGTACCTGCACTTCTAGTTGTGAACCCTTTTGAGCCATCTTGCTATCAAACCCTGCAATAGCGCTATTGACAGCGTCAGTAAGCATTTTAGTAGCTTCTGAGCGCCCTACAAAGTCTTTACCTTCTACTGGAGATGTACCATTAAGTCGTCCGTCTTTAATTGCTTGTTCAATTACTTTCACTTGACTAAGAACAACAACAACCATCTCTGCAAGTTCGTTGGGAGAAACGTCTTTAACCAAGTCTGGGTTTGATAGAGAAAGGTTGAGTTTTCTTAGTGTGTCTGGGTTTATTTTTCGCATGAGGGGATAGGTGCTATTGCTTTATTATACCATTATTGTAGGGTGTAGGTATATGGAAATGCTATTTATTTTTGGGATCGCTGGGCTGATATACATTCTTTTCGAAACTAAGTGGTAACCTGTGTATAAGTTACTACTATTATACTATAGTGTGTGGTATATTGAATGTATGGTCTAGTAGCTCAATTTGGTAGAGCCGTTGTGTGTACACCTTCCGGTGTGTATACCTTCAGTTGCAGGTTCAAGTCCTGTCTAGACCAATATGAAACATACACACAACATTGACGATATTTTTGACACTTTGCACGTAGCTATTGCTATGTCTGGCGGTAATAAACTTTTAATCAAACATGCTATTTCTGTTGCAAAAGAAGAAATTGATGAGATTGTAAAAATTAGCTCCCAACTTAGTAAAGATTGCAAAGAACGTGACATTCACTCAAACTCATCTATTTTTTCTACCGATTAGCATCCTCCCATATCTTCTCTAGTTCCTTTCGTGTCTTGTATTTTGTTTCAGCAAATCTTGCATCTATTTCTACTCTATCTCCCCAGTATGACGGGTCTGTACTAAGGTCTGAGTTTTCACTTAACGTGTCAGTTCTATCTTTTATGATAAAACCATCTGTACCCTGTTTTGCGTGTTGTATCTCGTGGTACAAGCTACGCATTCCGTCCTCATTAAGCTGAACACCTAGAGCGTCTTTCCGACCTGACTCAACCTCACTCAGGTTATCTGTAATTTTTACTGCTTGTTTATATTCTGCATCTGTTAAAGTTCCTGATGCCTCCTTGTCTAGGAAAGGCTGTAGATCTTTCTCTAACTCTTTAATTCTTTTTGCGTCTGGCAGCTTATCGTATAGTTTTGGCGTAAGTAAAATACTTCTACCAGTTATCCCTGCCTTTTCTGTACCAACAGAGCCACTAGTAAACTTTACATTATAGTCACGAAGGACTGGATACTTTGCAAACAAGTCAGGATTATCAAGAACCTCTGGCAGTTTGAAAGAAGCACGGCTAATACCATCCCCTTTATAAAGCAAAGGTTTGTTTTCAATAAAGTTTTTTGCAATAAATTCTTCCTGAGGTAACCCCTTAGCTTCTTCTAGGAGGGATGGCTTTTTGTTAGCTTGTTTCCAGATGTCTGTTAGTTGGGCTTTGGTTTTGACACCAACCTTCTCGTTTAGTACAAGCTCATAGAAATTGTCGTCATTTGTATATTGCGCAAAGTTTACTTTTATGCCGTCCTTCCCTTTAGATACTTTAGACACAGCGTCCTTCACTCGTTGATGGTTTTCTCCTATATTAGAAGCCATTAAACGTAAATCATCATATAGACCACCTCCACTTCTTGCCACTGGAGTACCGATTTCTTTTGATATTTGTTTCAAGAACTTTTCTTCTGCCTTGTCTGTGGTTAGATCCAGTATGTCTAGGTCTTTTGAAGGAAAAGCCATGAGTTCGTTTTTCCCCTCGTACCCATATTTCTGATTCGTCACATACACACCATCACCAAGGTAGTTCATTTCTGCCAGCTCCACGTCTGGTCTTGGATTAAGAGTGTCACCAACATCAGCGTTTGTGTAATGATAAAGAGTGTCCTCATTTCCTCTTGGTTTCTTTACAAACGCATCAGCCGTATCAAACCCCTTAGCTTCTTCTAGGAGGGTAGTTTGAGTCGTTGCGGACTTAGCTTTTCCCAGCTCTATTTCCTTTTCTCCGTCTGGTTGTCGGATAGCACCGTCTCTAGTGCGCTCTGTGATACCTGTAGTGACTTGACCACGCTCAGTCTGTCCGCCTACTTCAATTGCACGACCCGACGCTACCTCTGACCGTGGTGCGTCCAGTGTAGCTGGTGGTAACTCTAGGTTTGTTCCTACATCTCCCATCATATCTTGTAGTGTATTCCTGTTTTCTTGTGTTGACGCTGTTTTTTGTAGCTCTACTCGTAAATTGTCGTCATTCCTCATAACATCTCGAATAATTTGAGTTGTTTCTGGGTTAAAGATTTTCTTTCGGATCATATCCGCAAGTGTATCTGAACCAATCTTTGCGAGGAGTCCTGCTACTACTAGTCCACCAGCACCTCCTACAGCCAACCCAGCACTAGAACCTGCTACTACTGACAAGTAAGAACCTAATGCGCGGCCAAGTAGACCAACATCAATTTGTTGATTTCGTAGTATATTCATTGTGTCCTCTAATGTTTTGAGGCGCGCCCATTCTGCATTTGTTCGTTTGAATAAGTCATCTTGAATATTTCCGTTTAGCCACTCGTTAGCCGTCCTTGCTTGGTTCGCCCAAACATCTGTATCGATAGGATCAGCCGTTTTTCCTACATCACCTCTCTTTTGGTTTCCTTCAATCTTTAGTGAGTTAATCTCATTGGCCGTCATTGTATCTCCAAACCTAGCTAGTGACGCTTCCTCCATTCCATCAATACGCCGTAGAGCTGTATTTATGTCAGAACCTATACGTGGGTCACTACGTAACGCAGTACGTAAGTTTGTATAGAAGTCTGCTGTACTAGACGTTTCACGTACTCCAGACAACACACCCTCCATATCCTGCATAAGCGCAGCTTGTCGTTTGTTTACATCTGCAAAAGAATCTTCAAAACGCGCACGCCTCCCTTCTGGTACTGGTACATACCCTTCGTTTGCTAGATTAGCAATCAAACTATCCCGTGTAACGGGTGTATCAGAGAATCGTGACTGTTTTGAGGCAAGGTCATCCAAACGGTTATTCACTGCTGTCCGGTCTTCTACCATAGAAGACATGTATGCCTTCGTTAGATTATCTACAGCGCCCTGTCGTTCAGTAGGATCAATAGTGGCGTTAATGATTCGGTTTGCTGGTGCAATGTTCCCATTAGCGGCTTCTGTCGTTGCGTCATTAACAGCTTGTTCAATACCAGCACGATCGTTAGGAGTAGATGCTTTTCGTGCTCGGTTAAATACTTTTCCAAATACACCTCCTCCGATACCTTCACTTACTGCTTCTGCAAGTGGCATAATGATTCTAGACGTTGTAAATTGTGACTGCGCATCCTGACTGTCATACCAACTCATTATCCCTTTTGCAAAGTCAGTCTCTAACCCTTTCTCTACACCAGCTCCGATAGTGTCGGACACTCTATCTTCAACACCTTGCCCTACAGACATTTTCCCTACGCCTGTAATAGCTTCCCCTGCAATGTCCAGACCCAAGGTTGGTACTGTTAATGCGGATGCTACGCCTTTCTGCATTATATTTGCATTAGGATCAGTTACAGCACCACTTAAATTACTAGCAAACCGCTTGAATGAACCGCCTACACCCTTAATCGTTTCCCCAAAGTCTTGCTGTGTCTCTGACAGATTACTGGTTGGAGTTTGTGATCCAAAGCTAGACGCAGTTTTAGTACCAGTACGGCTAGCAGCTATCTGGTTAAAAATCTCGTTTGTATTTAAACCACTTCCTTTTAAATTACGTGCTTGCTCTAGTTCTTGTGGTGTAAGTGTTTGCATACTGTTATAAGTTGTTGATTACTTCCATGTCTTCTCTGCTCATACCTGATGCTACGGCGTTAGCTTCTGCTAGGTACTGTTGTTGTTTCATTTGAAAGTCATTCAATAATCTGTCAAAGTTTTCTTCTGATGAGTTTACTCCTGTTACTGCTCCTTGCTCATCTACTTCAAGTGCTGAAAATAGAGCATCTGCTGATTTACCAATTGCTACTCGTTCACCTTCTGTTAGAGAACCAAATGTGACACCTTGGGAACGCAGCCTACGCATTTCACTGAAAGTACCGCTATTTACTAGATATCCTAATGCTGCTGAAACATCTGCTCGTTGTTGTCCTGCTTTTACTGTTCCAGAGATTGTTCCACCAACTCCACCAACTACACCTCCTAATGCCCCTCCCCCTGTTACTGTCACTGGTGCAAGTGGGCCACCGACTAATCCTGCGGTTGCTCCTACTGCTGTCCCACCGACAAAACCTTTTGTCATGCTCTCAAAAGCTGTAGATAGAGCTGTTCGTCCGAACCAGTTTGCCCCTGCAATTGCCTTTAAGCCAAGTGGGTTGTTTTTAATTACGTCAATAACGTCTAGTGCTGTTTCAGCACCGACTGCTCTAGCTGCGGCTTCTCCTTTTACTGTATCCCCTGCTGCTTTTGATGCTGCATTTCTAGCGGCCTGTGTAGCTGCTAACGCGTTCATATATTGAGTACGTGCTCCTTTAGCTATGATTTTATCTGCAAATTGCTTTTGCGCCTCTGGATCTCCTGATAAGGAAGTCATAGTAGCCACATCGTCCGCGGATGCAAACCCAGATGCTACGGCTGAATTAACAGATGATACAGCTTGTTCCATCTGAAAATTCTCTTGCTCATATTTTCGAGCTTCTTGAGTTAGTAATTGTCCCGTTTGGTCATCAACTACACCTTGCAAAGAACTTATCTGATTAATTAGATTAGTATTTCGCATTGTTCTGTCTTGATACGCTGTCTGTACAGCCTGTGACACTAGTGCTGATGCAGTCTCAATGTTTCCTTGTAGGATTGCTGCTCGTGCTGCTGTCCCTGCTTGTCGTACTGCGTTTTCTCGTTGCTCTTGGGTAATCTCTCTGTTCCCTTGTGAAATAGAGTTACCTTGTCCAATACGTGTCTGAGTTATATTACTCTCAGTATCCATGTCTGCCATCTGTAACTGTAAGTCTTGGAGTGTCTTTAGGTTCTCGGGAATACCAAACTGCTCTTGTTGTAAACTAAATAGCTCAGATAGTGTACCTTCACCTGCAATCTGTGCCTGTTGGTCACGTAGAGCTTTGAGGTCTGCTGCTTCTTGAGTCTGTGCAGCTATAATGTTTTGAGTATTTGTCCCAACACCTTTTACCATGTTGTCGTTGACTGGTGTAGTTTCAGCAACTTGTGGCTGCGGTACAGTAACTTGCGACACAGGCTGTGATAGCTGGTCTGCGGTTACAGATGTAGGGTTTGCGTTACGTTCTGCACGAGCAGCAGCAATACGTTTAGCTGCAGCTTGTCCCTCAGGTGTTATTGTTGGTCGTTGGGTAGTAGGAGGCATGATGATTTGTTATATTATACCACTTTTTACAGCGAGTTATTGTTATTACTTTTGCTAATAGTCTCTCGTACCGTCACATCTCCTTTCATTACTACCTTATATTGACGACTTGGGGACGTACCACCAGAGCCTAGTTTCTTTACTTCACCGTCTGCTTGCTCTGCTTTTACCTTCAAGAGCTTGTATGAATCAATTTGAATATCAGAGGTGCTATTAAGTACACCAAAAGAAGTATCTACAGTTACTGTCTTAGTCGTACCTCCTGTAATTGACACAATATGCGCTAGTTGTCCTGCTCCTAGTCCTGATAGGAACTCAATCTCGTAACCGTCCTGTTCTCCAGCTGCTGTTTCTCCTAGTACGTCAGTCAATGTATCTGTGGTGTTAAACTGTGTAGCGTTTAACCAGGTAACAGAGTTGACTAGCAATGGGAAGCCTGGCAGTGTTAAATCTTTGTACTTTACTGTTACTGTTTCGCCAGATGCTAGCGTGTCGTTCTTTATTGCAAATGCTTCGAACGCATCTGCTACACTTTCTGACTCGTGCCGTACTAGAGTGAAGTGTGCCTGTGGGGTTGCTGTTCCTTCCATCCATACACCCTCAGTTTCTACCTCTCCACCTACCATTAGTCGCGTTTCAGGTGTATTAGTAATAAGTAGTGGGCCGGAAAAGTTCACTTTGTGCGAGCCATAGTCAGCGGTTGTATCAGTAAGGGCGTACTTATGTGTTAATGAGTACGTTTCTAAGTCTAATACCCACACACCAGATGGCGACCGAGTACTAAGGTTTTTTGAGGAATCAAACCCGTCTGTAGCGTTTACATAAATGTAACAGTATTTACCTGACACTTGTGCGCCTTTTGGGTGTATAGCTCTAGATGTTGATGAGGCTTGAACTAATCCAGGTCGGCAACCTCTCATAATCTTAGATTTAGTTGCCCATGGAAATTGAGCTACTGTTACAAAGCCTGCTCCGTTAAAGGCTTGAATGTAGCCCTGGTCAGTTACTACAAATGGTGTGTTATTGTAAGTAAACATTGTTAAACACGCTCGACCTTCGATTGCGTAGGATTGGTTGTATGAGGGATCTCCTAAGGTGTTTACTCCACCAACTTGTACCTCGTAGACATAAGCGTTGTTTTCAACTTCTGTATATGAACCAACCCACATTCTGTCCAGAGAAGGTGTCATAGTAGACGCTACCATTTGTGAGTCTATGGTAATAATAGTACCGTTTGCAACTCCGTTATAATAACGAATTTTGTTCTTATCAGTAATAAACAAAGTGTCTGTTCCTGAGCGTAAGACGTCCATAGTGTGACCAAAGTTTGCCGTTAAAGCTGTTCCGCTAGCTACATCTGTCCAAAAGTCATCGTCTTTCGTTGAACCGTCCCATGACATAATGTCAGTACCTAAAGAAATAAGTAAAAGACCGCCGAAAGAAGTCATGTCTGTTTCAAAACCTAAGTCTTCTGAGCCTAGTGTAGATATATCGCCCCAGTTACTTGCGTTTGTAGGGTCACTGGTTACACTACAGTCGTAAACATCATCTTGTGTAGCAACATAGTATTGTCCATCGTGTAGCTGGAGGGCTAATACACGTTCAGAACCGATTTCGTCTGTTCCTAGTACTTGTGTTAACCGTGGTGCAGGTTTAATAACTCCAGGGTTACTATCTAGGTCACAGTTAAAAGTAGACCAAAGGTTTCCCCCATAGTCTCCCACGTTGGATTGAATAAATCGTTTTAGTTCATCTGGTGTTTTTCGTGTACTCATATGTTATGTGTCTATATCGTCTGCTGGTTGCCAAGTTGTCGATGTCTTTTTAAGAACCTTTCCTGTAGTAGCTGAGTTAGCGCCTGACACGTTAGTTAAATCATCTAATGTAATAGCACTAGATAAAAAGTCTAACCGCCGCTCTAGCGCATTTATAAAAGGCACACTCTCGACCCGTAATAAAGAGGTAACTAGAGTTTCTAGCTTGTTCATTCTGTTTAACTCTTGCGGTGTCATTGCCATATTACTTTTGTTCGTTAGTCCACGTAGTAGACCCTTTATTCTCGTTTACCCAGACAGTTGGTGATGTCCCTGCTCCGTTCTGCTCAAACATAGTAGGAGAAACGGCCAGTAAAGCGTTTGTTCCTGTTCCACCCACCTCGACACCGGCGTTTTCAAACATTGTTGGCGATACCTGCAACAGAGCGTTTGTGCCAGAGGCATCTTCTGGTTGGTTTAAAATCAATAACCCACCAAACCCTCCTGCTGCATAGTCGCTGTCATATTCAGTATAAGCAAAGGAAAATCCAGTTACGGTTGTTGACCCTGTAGTTGCGGCATATCCTATTGTCATACTTTTTGCTGATACTCCTGTAGAAGCATTTGTCACGGCTTTTATATTACATACCTCAGTCCAACTTGGATTTGTGTCACTAGAAGTAACAGTCAATGTTGTTGCATCTCCATAGTGATCAGTATCAGTATCATCATAAGAAGTCATTACCATAAACATAAGATTTTGACTAACTCTAGGTAGAGAGAGACCAGAACGAGTAAATGTACCACTTGTGGAATTGGTAAAACCACCATGGTCTGATTGATAAATAGGGTTACCTGTATTCCACCCAGATATTCTAACCATTGCTACAACTGAACCCTCTGCAGCACCCCCACCCGTTACAGAATAATTACTTGCTGAGACGTCTCCACTGTCTGCAATCTTGTAAAATACCTGCAATCCTGAGTCAGAAATACCTCCTGGCCCATCATAAAACTCATCATATATTTCTGTAAAACCTGTACTAGCGTAGTTTCTCGTAGGCCCTCCTGCTGCAAAAATCATTAGTAGATTTCCTATAGCTACACCTGTTGGTTTAGTAACTGTGACAGACGTTGCGGTTGATGATGCTGATGCTGATGATTCTACTACTAATGCCATACTTTATATTGCTTTAAGTGCGTAATGTCCTTCTGCGTTTACTGTGATACTTAATGTTCCTAATACTGGCGTTAGTGTCCCCTCGACAATATCAATAGTAGCTAGCACTGGTGATGTTGCATCGCTTCCTGTGTCTACCCAGATTGTGTACTTGTTAGTTGTTGCTGTGATTGTAGATAGTGACGGGTCTGCTGTGTCAAACTCCACGCGAGCGTTCCCTGTGTCTAGGGTAGTTGTAATGCTTGCTAAAGTTACGTCTGTTGTTCCTGCTGCTCTTGATGCTGATACATCGCTCCAGTAAGAGTCTGTCCCTGCATTTGGTGTAAAGCCTGTCGCCATAAAGGACAGCTTTGGTGTTCCTAGAGCAAGAACTGCGTCGAGTCCAGCTTTTAGTGATGTTAAATGTAGTGTTGATGCCATATGTTATCTGTTACCCCTGCTACGTCTTGTAAATGTAGACGGGATGGTTGCTTTTAATCGTCTTGGTGTGTCTCTGTCCATTTTTGATGCCATGTTTATTTGTTATAAGTGGTTGATGAAGTTCGTCCGAACTGTTGATAAGACCGATTTTTTACTCGTAGCCGTTTTGGTCGGTCTTCGTCCCGAGTTGAGAAGTCACTTCTGATTTTTCCGCCCGATTGCCGTCCGCTAGACTCGTTACCTTCCCATTTAATAAGTTCGTCACGGATATCTACTCTGTTTGCCCCGAGTACAGCAAATCCCATCTGTCGTGCAGCGTGAAGAATCAGGTAGTAGTGGTGCGTTAGTCGGATACCAACGTCATTAGTGTCGTCTGTTACGTCCATGTGTTTTGCAGCTCGGGTGTAGTAGACAGTTACTGTGTAATCTTTCTCAGGGTGTGGAAAAACTTCCAAACTATTAGCGTCGATATCATACGCTGTAGGAGTCCCTGTACCGTAGAATTTAAGTAACGTGATGTCTTTATGGTCTCGGCGGTCTATGGCCTTTAGAGGGCGTTCTGAGCCGTCTGAGAGGGTGATTGTGACCCTATCCATCTGTAGAAATGCCTTGTCTAGCTCTATCTTTGGGTTAGACACTGAAACTGTAGATGTTGCTACTGGATAGTCACCATGCCCTGTGCCGTCAAACTTCTGTACACCATCTGCACTCATAGCAATAGCTGAGTAATCGTTGAGCGCATACTTAAACATCCTTGTACCGTTGGTAGTACTAAGGTTATCTTGTCCTGTTATAAACTTTAAATGTTCAAACAATTCTGCTGGTGTATTTTTTGTGGCTGACATAGTAAGTCTTATGGACTAAGTTCAAAGTAGAGGAACTAGGAAGCTCTACCCTGAACCCAATCCATAAGGATTAGGTGTAAATTGTGTGGCTTATACAGCTACAACAACTTTACAAATCTTTGGTGCGTTCTTTGTCCAGACTGTTGAGTCGTAGATTTGTGTAGAACGTAGCTCTTTACCTGTGAATCCAGGAACTTGGTCGATTTCATCTACCATGAATCCCTTTGATGGAAGTGCTAGGTGAGTTGAGTTTCGTAGTCCTGCAAGTAGGTTCTTCTGTTCGTCTCCTACTACTAGAGTAGAATCTGCTGATACAACTCCTAGGGAACCATAACCTGTTACAGTGATAGTTGTCGCTGTTGAAGTTGCTTTTACTCCTGCATTCTTTAGGATTGCTCGGTTAGCTGCTGAAAGTGCGATGTAAGCTGAACCTGCTCCCGCTCCACCGTTTACTGCTGCTGCTAAGTTTTGCAATGTCTCTTCGTCGTCTGCTCCAAGGTCAACATCTCCTGCTACACTTGGTGAAGCTTTTACTGTGAAAGTTACTCCCTTCACTGTGTAAACATCTGTTGCGATAACTGAAGTACCTGTAGTTAGTTGTTCGTGTTCGATTTCTGGTGTTACAACATAGTCAAAGTCGAAAGTTGGAATAATCTCAAATCCTTTCATAAGCTGTCGGTCTGCTACGTTGAATCCTGCTGACATTCCAAACAGTTTGAAGAATCGTGCTGTTGATGGGTCGATCATAAAGTATGGTCGTCCTTGTGAAGATGCTACTCCAGCGTCTTGCATAAGTGCGTACACTTTAGTTGAGATTTCATCTGGGTTTGTAGCTGATACAGTAATCGGTGTTCCTGCTGCTGTACTTCCTGCTAGTACTTCGTTGTCCAGGATAAGTCCTGCGCCGTCTACAGTGTTACTGTAAGTACTTCGGTGAACTGCTACTCCAAGCGCTCGTGTGTGTCGGTCTACTCGGTCTGCTACGATGTCCCATGCGTCACCTGCGTGAACTAGGTCTTTCGTCTGGATACGTTCTCCGTATACTGCTTGATTGTTGATTGACAATGTGTCGTTTGACATTGCAAAGTCATTTACAGCGTAAGTACCATCTGTTGTACTGTCTGCTGCAAAGTCGTTACCGTATCGACTTGACATTGTTTCTAGGTTTTCTGTATCCACATCTGACACTGATGCCATAGGGATTGCTGTTCGGTTCTCGTCTTGTACGCCGTCCATGAAGGCTTGCTTCTGAACGTCTGTTGCGAAAATATTACTCATCTTAGGTTAATTTTTAGTTTTAACCCTAGTTCTTCTTGTTATTTCTTTTTTGCGAGGTATGCCCTAGCTGCTGACCGCCGTTCTGCTGTAGGTAATCGCTCACCTTTTTCCAACATCTGTGCGTCATGTGCTAGATCATCTCTCATTCCTCCTCCTGTTCGTGTAGACGGGGCTGGAGTACTGTTAGCTGTTCTCAGTTCTTTCAGTTCTGCCTTTACTGCCGATGTCTGTAGTGCTTCGTCTACGGTAATTTTCTTGAACTTAGCGTATTCCAGTACTACATCCTGCTCCTTTACGTCTTTGATACCTTCTGTCTTAAGATTAAGACGGTCGTATCGTTCTTCTCGGTCTACTTCTTGCGGCTTAGTAGCTTCTTTACTACTTTCGTCACCATCTTCTTCGCCTTTAAGACCTTTGATTCGGTCTTTCCAACGCTTGTCTTGCTCTTTAACTCGTTCGTCAAGTTCTGCCTGGGTGTAAGTTTTACTCTCCGCTGCATCACTCTCTGTCGTGCTGTTTGTTTCATTAGTTTGTTCGTTAGTCTCTACATCATTTAATGTTTTGTCATCTCCGTCCATAAATCTTTTTGAGTTTAGTCTCTTTATAATCTTGTTATAGACTTTAGTGTCATACTCCACATATTATACCACGTATTAAACGGGTGCAGAGTTGCGGGGCTTCCCCGTAGTTTTGTGTCCGAGCAGCTTCATTTCATCTATAGCAGCTTGGTTCTCTGTTCGCTTAATGTAAAACAGTTTCATTGCCTTGCCGTACTGCTCATCATCCAGGGCTAGAATGTTCTTTTCTGATGCATTGTGCAGTGCAGAATACTCTGGCACAAACATCTCTTGCAGGTAGGCTAGGATGTTAGGGTTGTTAGCTATTTGTATTGCGGCTGCCTTTCGTTTGTCTTTGTCCATAGTTCTTAATTGTTTACGCTGGTAGTACCTTTGCTTGCGTCTCTTGGGCTTCTATCTGCTTGGTTTGCAGGTCTCCTGATACCTGTCCTTGTTGTGGCTGCTCTGTCTTGTCCGTGTAGAGTGATAGTTGCTCTTTAGTTACACCAATCATGTCCATGACGTTGTTGATGATAGCCTGTCCTTCTGTTGATTGTGGGTCTACTATGTTCAATAGGTTTGTGTATGACTCGAATAGTACAGCCTTACTTCTATCTTCGTCTGTTGTGTGGATGATTACCTTTCCAAGCACTTCTTTCTTAATAAACTCCTGGATAGCTGTGATAGCTCGCTTGGAACCTTCTCGTTTCATCTTGCCTTGCATCTGGTCTCGCATTAGCTGCACTGTCTCAGGGTCGATTACCTCACCTGATAGGGTAGCTCGTACAACTGCGTCTGTAATCTGGTCTTCTACTAACACTTCGTCGATTAGTTGTAGTTCTTGTGGAGCGAATGACTCGTAGATTTCATCTAACTTAGCTGCTGCTTCAAGTGCCATCGGTAGTTCCCAGTCTTCTACAATCTCAGTAACCATACGTCCCATAGCTTCTCGGTACTGTAGGAATTGTGAGTTAGCGTTCTCATCTTCGATAAACTGCCCTCGGAATGTAGCACCTGACTTAGCTGGTGCTCCCATCTTAGTATCAAATGAGCTAGTGATACGGTCTCCAGACGCTTGGATAGACTCAACCTCTGCTTGGTATATAGGTACAGACGTTGGTAGTACAGACGCTTGCTGGAACATCTTGCCGTCACCCACTTTCATAATAGTACCGTGGTCAATACCCTCGTCGTAGATTGTATCTGCTACATTAGGATCGTCTGTTACGAATAGAACCTTTCCACCAATAGCTACTGCTCGTGCTGTCTCAGTCTTGTAGAAGTTATGCCATCGCTGGTGTTCCTTTAGTTCCTCAGGAATACCCTCACCCATTCCTCGACCTGCCATCTCGTTACGAGCTTCGTACTTGTACGGTGATTCTTTTTCTAGGTTGGCTTGCATTACTACCCCTTGCATCTCGTCTCGGTCATTCTTTGCCTGTGGTGCTACGATAACCTGACACTGTACATACTTATGGTCGTCTTCTTGGACGTACGAAAAGTCAGTCCCGTCAAAGTCAGCCTCTGCCTGGTTGAACATGTTCAATGTAATCTCACCGTGTAGTTCCCATACCTCGATAAGCTCAGAGATTGTCTCTACTTTGTCCTTATCCTTCATATCTACCTCCTTAAAGGTAACAGCTGCCGTCTCAATAACGAGTGCTGTATCTTTCCAGCCAGTCTTGGTTAGCTCTGATGGTGTGTAGTAGTGACGTTCGATTACAACACCGCCTAAGATAGACTGCATATCAGTAATTACGTTTTCCCATTGTACTACCTTAGTCCCCTCCTTAGTCTTCTTAAACAAAGTACCACCGTACTCAGGTCGAGTAACAGAATACTTGTCGAGCATTGCCCCGAAGTTTGTTTCTCGCATGTGCTTCCGTAGAACCTTAGTTCCAATCATTGCAGCAATACGCGCTTTACGTGAACCGTCTACAGGTTCGATGTCGATGTGCTTCGGGTCGAAGTCAGTAGCTCGTGCTTCTAGTCGAATACGGTACTTAGAGATATTGTCGTATGGATAATCACCAATGATGTCATCAGATGCTGAGTTCTCGTCAATGTACTTGGATAACCGAGCACAGTTAATACTATAAATAAGCTCTGATTGCGAGTATCGCCCATCTCCTGGGATATCTACATGGCCGGTATCGTAGTTCTGCTTTTTAGTGTAGATAAAGTCTAAAACAGTTGTCATATAGGCATAATTATACCACACGTGCAATAGACACAAGGGGATAACTACTTATGTGTATCGTATATTGCTATCTTAGACCACCTTTAGCTTTAGCAACCTGTTTATACTTACGTCGGTTGTAGAAGTCTATCACTGATGTGTCCTGTTGCTTTGCTAAGTGTCGAGCCATAAAGTATCTGATACCGTCTAACGCATGGTCAAAGCCTTTCTCTGGCTTGTTTAGTATTTGCCCTGTCTTGTTCTTGTCCCACAGGTAGTTCATGTACTCACGCCAGATGTTAGATGAACGCTTAGTAACACTAATCTGCTGGTCTTGCATGATTTGTACACCGTGGTTTACACTGTCCTTGCCTTTCTCAGCCCCTACAATAGTTATACCATACGACTTTATCTCGTCGATACTCTTAGGTTCTGCACTGTCGGCTACAGTTAAGATGTCACCTTCCTTTAAAGCTGTTGCTATCTCACTATTGTGCATACCTTTGCGGTAGACAACCTCATCAAAGATATATCCACCGTTGTAGTAGTAGATGTCAGTTACGGCTGTCGGGTCATTGGAGTAACCGAAGTCTAGCCCTCGGCCAATCTTACGTGCCTCATGTGGTATCTCATCTATCTGTTGCCAGCCTGTGTATACCTTGCCCTCTACTTCTCCGAGCTGTCCTAGGCCATATACTTTCCACCATTGCTTACGGTTCTTGCGTGACTCGATAGAGTCTATAATCTCTTGTGATAGAGCTTCGTTATCTAAATAGGTAAGCGTGATGTGGTCAGTGTCTTCTGGTCTGTTGTTTAGTATCTCATCGTAAAACCAAAAAGTGTTAGTTGGGTTCCAGTCAAGGTAGATGTATTCCTTAGTACGCACTTCCAGCTGGTCAAAGGCATCTAGGGTAACGTTGTTAGCCTCGTTGATGAAGCAGCGGTCACGCCGTCCACCTCGTAGCTTGTCACCGTTATCAGATGAAAAGAACTCTATTTGTGAGCCGGTTTCAAATGTATAGATACTATCAGTAGCGTTCCAACTGGCATCTTTCCAGTACTTGTGTGCTAGGAGTATGTTCTTAAAGTCTCGGATGGCGCCACGCTTAAGGTGTGGGATAGACTCAGATATAACAGATGTTAGTTTAGGAGATGTATCAGATTGTGATTCATGTATAAGGTGCAATAAAATACTAATAGTCTTACTAGCAGATGTGCCTCCTTGTACAGCTCTAATCTTTTTATCCAGTGCTGCTATCTTCTGTGTTGCTGTCGTTAGTGTGTACATCCTTAGTTACAGTTAGTATTGGAGTAGGTAGTGCTGCTCCGTCTTCTCCTGTGTGTTCAGTCCGCAATGAGAACTCATTTTTCATACGTCTTTCTAAGTACCATTTACTAGTATCTTTTCGTGTATCTTCTGCTTCTCCTTCTAATGCTAAAGCGTCTGCAATGTTCTGCATAGCTAGTTTATTAAGGCTATTCTCCCAGCCTTGTAGTTTCATTGAGAGTGATTCGTCATCAGTTACCCACCTTGATAGAGTAGACGGGTCAAATCCTATTGAATCACATGATTTATTACGAGACATACCAACAGATAAAAAAGGTTCTAAACTTTCAATAATTGTGTCTCTTTCTTGTTGTGTATATCCTTTTCCTTGTGCCATGTTATTCTCGTTCGTTATACCATTCCTCGATAGTTACTAACTGTACTTCCCACTGTAGCAATGTGTTACGTGCTGCTTCTAGTGAAGATTCAGTCTGTTCCATCTTATCTTCCATCTGGTGCAATGTGTATGCTTCTAGCATATTCTCCAGGAATAGGATTTGATTGTCTTGTGCTGTGATGTTAATTAGTGACTCCCGTTCGCTATCTACCATCTTTTTTAACTCTACTTGTTCAGGAGTTAATAGTGTTCGTTGTGCTGTAAGTGTGTAACCTAGTATGTTTAGTTTCATACTTAGATTATACCATACGTTTATACCCCATGTCCGAGTCGAACGGACTACCTGTAGATTGGAGAGTCGTTACTGAGTGCTGCCGTGCGGCGAGAATAGAATAGAAAATAGAATTGGTGGCACTACAGATATACCATATGGGGTGTGGCCAACGGTTCCGATAGACGGAAGTGCGTTGGCTCCTTTACTATAACAAAAGCACCCCGTATTACAACCTAGTTATCCCCTGTTTTGTTGTAAAAATGATGTTGTTTTCATAAGTTAGTTGGCCTGTTTGTTTAAATGGATACTATCTACTGAGTTAGTATCCATATTACTTATAAACTCTTTGATGTCTCTTGCTAGGGTGTTGTGGGCTTCACATGTACAGCTTGGGATGTATTCATCGCATGTCCTGCATACGTCTTTTGTTCTGTTTGATACCTTCTCCTCCAACAGTCCACTCTCTAGGATGTTTTTCTTCATACTCTCCTGCGCTGCCATCCATGTGTTGGCTGTGTGTTGGTCTAGGTCTAATTTATTAGCCATGCGCCTTGCTTCATCTTGTTTGAGACTGTTACCACCTTCCACCCACTTTGGTTTCATACCTTCTTCTGTGTAGGTCACTTGGTCGTAGATTGATTTTGCTAACCCCTCCCTTCCTTCTCTCTGCATTGTGATTAAATCTTTCATAGTGTTGTAATTATCCCCTCTGCTATTAAGTTGTTGGTTGCTCTTTTATTCCCTTTCATTGCACAAGTCTTTGTGCAAAACTTTGATGTTTTTTTAGGTGGGTAAAATTCTTTTCCACAAGGGCATTTGATGTTTTTATGCTTTCTCATACCTTTGTTCCACGGCTCTCCCATAAGCCCTGATATATTTTGTCCTTCTACCATTCCTTTTACTCCAGTTCTCCAATGCTTCCTGCCTAAGACATCAAATGAATGTTTGACATTTTGTGAATAGGACATCCACTCAAGATTTTCTACATTATTGTCAGCCTTTACTCCGTTTTTATGATTAACTGTTTTGTACTTTTTTGGGTTTGGTATAAATGTTTGAGCTACTAATCTATGAACGTACACTCGTTTATGTTTCCCTTTTTTAGTTAGTAAGACTGACTCGTACCCGCAATTGTTTATGTGTGACTTTAGTGTTTTTTCGGGAAATACTCTACCATCTGCTCTCTTTTTTTTATGAGCTAAGACATGTCCTTGCTCATTAATAGAGTAGATACCTTTATAGTTTTTAATTGAATGCATTACCATCTATAATATCATTTTCTAGGAGATAGAGCAAACATTTCATTCGGGCGTTGGCTTCGGTGTCTTCCTGTAGAATTACATGAAATCGCTCGTAGGGCATTACTCGGTAATTTTTTACCTCACAAAACCAGCCATTTATTGCTAGACCAGAAAAGAAAGCAAGTTTATCTCTCCGCTCATTGGGCAACCACTCCCCTTGCTCAGACACTAGCGGGGCTGGGATAGAAATGTTTGATAATTCATCGTGACATCTTTCCTTGTTTGTGATGTTACTTGAAGCGCTTGGGGCTTTTACTATCTCTATACTTCCTCCTGCTACTGCATCCCAATAAAACTCAGTCTCTGGGAGTGTTATGTTGTTCTCTTTACACAGTCGGTCTAACTCTTGGCATAGCTCTAGGTTCGGTACGTGTTTTTGGTTCATACGTTATTCTTTATCTGGTAGTGGGGTTAGTGGTGGTTTAATTTTCCATGTCCACTTTAGACTTTCTTCTGCTGTGTCTTGGTAGTGGTTCATAAGCTATCTAAGTTTAGTTAATGCTTCTTCTATTTCTGTAATAGTCTCACTATACACCTCTGCGGGAGTATTGGTAGTTAGGTTATCAACAGTTTGTATTTCTCTATCTCCGCTGTGTACCAGTGGCGGTCTAGCTTCAAAGAAATGTGTCTACTAGCTTTCATCGTCTCTACTAGGTTTGCCCCTAAGTCTTGCTTTAGGCGTTCTTCGTAGTCTAAAAGTCTGCCTTTACCAAATCCGTTACAACCCCAACATTGTGGTCGACAGTTATCGTCTGACCAACGGGTAGCGAGGTACTGTCTCGAGACAAAGTGACCGTTCTGGATTGTCTTTACGGTAAAAAGTTTGCGGCAAGTGTAGCACTCTACATTTCCTTTGTTGTCTTCGTGCTTTTGTCGTATGTAAACGGAGAACACTCGGTCAAGTTCCTTCTTTAGCCATGCTTGTGTCTTTACCTCTGGCTTAGAACGTACCTTCAGAGGCTTGTTTTTCGCTTTTAAGGGGGTCTTAGTCTTCTTTGCCACACTTTGTAGCTTCTTGCGTTTTATAGCCTGTTTTTCCTTTATTTCTTCTACTGATTGTTGTCGGAAGCCTGAGCGTTTCATTCCTGTATTTTAGCACGCTCTAACTCTTTTCGTCTTTGCTTTAGTAGTGCTTTTAGCCAGTCTTCTGTCCAGTCGTAGTATTTCATTTCATTTTGGCTTTTCCAAAGCTGCCCACATTCTGTCCTCTGAGATATACTTAGCTTATATCCAAAGCTGCTGACAAACTCTTGAAGTATCTTTAGCTCGCGCTCAAAGTCGTTAAATATTCCGTCATCCTTTAGTGGGGTGGTAAGCGACAGGTTGGCTTCTATTTGGTGTTCCAGGGCGTATGCCAGTTCAAACATCTCATTACTTGTAAGCTCTAGGGTGTATTTTGTGATTTCCATATCAAGTTATATAAGTTTCTAAAAAGCTCTGCTCCTCTTGGCTAGGGAAGGGTAGGGAGATGTCCCAGTAGAAACCAAAGACTTTATTTAGTGCGTCGTACAGTTCCGTTACCTGGTTTGCATCTAGCTTTTCTGTAGAGGTAATCCCGAAGGCTTTTTCTATGTACGGTTTTACAAAGGTTTCTTTTAGGTTGGTGGTGTTGGGTTTAATTTCTAGCTTTTCTATTACCTTTACCATGTCTTGTAGAGTGAGACCTTGATTGTTAGCAACGTGAGCTACCTGAGACAAGTACAGGTGCAATGCACCTCTCATTGCTTGGGAGTCAGACACTTTCTTTGGTGTGCGTTGCTTGTCCATAGGGTGTTAGTCTTTAACTTCAACTGTAACAATCGTGTCATTTTTACTTCCGCCATGAGGTACCAACAAGATTTTCTTCATGGTAAATTTTCGATTCAAACCAATCCCCATACTTGTCCAGCCAAAACAAATTGCTTTTCCTGTAGGTTTTATTATTCTAGCAACCTCGGTTTTACAATCTCCCCAATATTTCATTGAGGTTGGTTTAGTGTCAAGCAGCTCCATACCTACACCATCGTAGCATTGTTTAGCTTGTGTAATTGAGTAAGGAGGGTCGAATAATACACCAGTGAAATGTGCTGTGGGTTGCGATTTAAGAAACTCTAATGCGTCCATGTGATGAGTTGTAGGCATTTCTGTTCTAAGGTCATTTGTAACCTGTGCAGGACTATTCATACCGGCAAATGGGTCACACCAAATACCCGATGTAACTTCTTCTCTAAGTAATTTTTTAATCGGGTGTATTGTAAAAGTCCATTTGTTTGGCATTGCCCATATTCTTTCAATTTCCATACGCTATTCTTATCTATTAAGGTGATGCTGTGCTTTCGCCTGTAGGTAATATCTAATGATTGAGTCTAAAACCCTACAGGCAGGAACACACCATCTACTCTACAATCGTGTGCAGTATAGAGGAGGCCAGACGGCAATTAAGCTAGCTCCCCCTCTGTGCTACACACCATCTAATGCTGTGTAGGTGTCAGAAGTTTACTCAAAACTAGTATTAGGTAAGTTGCCGTAACAATCTTGGCCTAGAGTAAACCCCCGAATCTACACACCATCTATACATTAAGGACTAAGGTGAGAGCAGGGTATAGGAGTCGAACCTACCAGAGCGACCAATTAAGGGTTTGGCACCACGCCGCATTACGCCACCCCTGCCCTCGCTTTAATTCTCAATGTACTGTGATGACGGGCTAATCGAGGGGCACATTCTCTTATGCGACACACCAGCTTTAACTATCGTAAGCCCTTACGAGGACATAGCTACTAACTTTGGTTGCGGTAAGGCTATGCTCCTTACATCTCATTTCCCCTATTGCTAGGTCATATCCGTGTAACACGCCCCCTCGTTTAACCAATCATCTTGTACTGTAATGACGGGCTAAATGGACGGTATCACTTTTCCGGGAGCTACCCATCTCTTGGCACTTTGTATACAAGTGTGTGACATACCGTTAGGTCGAAACCACCGTCCATTTAACCAACCATCTTCCCATCTATACTACCACTATCCCCCTCTATTACAATGGGAGTTGTCCACAGGGCTTGTCTCTTAACTCTTGGTAGTAACTTCTCTTTGGTACTGCCTTGCCGTAGTCGTCGTAGATTACTTTCTTTTCTTCTCCGATATGTCTCACTTCTTTGGCTACTTCCTTTATGTCTATGTTGAATTCTGTATTCCAGTCCATTCATCCACTATACCCAGTCTTTTCTTTTTTACTAGTCTCTTCTGTTGATAACTACTTCTTTTTCCATTAAGGCGCTTTCAAAACCTCCATCACTAACAGAAAAAGAAATTACTTGCCACCCTTCTTGCCCTGCTGCGTTAATTAGGCTCAATAAAGTTACTTGCGAGTTTTCTGGCACTGATTCAGTACGGTATTCATATTTCTTACAATCCATACTTTTTAAGTAAAGTTACCTGTAGGTTTCTGTATTTTACTTTATCACCAAACGAGGCGTGTTCTTTTTCTTCTCGCTTGTAGTAATTGTATAAATCTCTATCTTCTTTTGTCATTACTTTTATTTTACATTATTTTACTTGTTTTGTAAGGTGGGTTTTAATAACTACCCTCTGGGTATGTTGTTTCTCATTTGAGCATCTCGGTTTTCTTGTTTGTCTCTAACTTTCTTAGAACGAATAACGTACTTGCACTTCTTACATTTAAGAAAGTAGTTTTTGATTTTCTTTAATTCTAATCTCCCTCCCGTGTCTACTTCACTACTACAGCTAGGACACTTACTGTCTACTTTATATCTAGTACCGTTTAGTTCTATTCCTTTATGTGTCATCTAATCTCTTGTTATGTTTTAGAAGAATGGGTTGTTACAACCTTTCCATACTCTTTAAAAAAAGAAAAATGGGAATATCTAGTGGCACATCACATTATCAAACTTCTTCTTGTTAATGCTTCGTCAGAATTGGGCGTTACAACTTTGCATTGCTATTCCTATGCAGGCCATCCGTAGGATAAGGAGTGTGCGTCCTTGTATAGCAGCTTTCATTTATGGCGGTACTCTATAAGGCCATGCAAACGACGTTTATAGAGCTTGGAGTTGTCTTCTGAAACATTGCTCCCTGTCTTGATTCAAGTGCGCTTAGAAGCCCGTTTTAAGCCTCTGAGATACACTAAAAACACACGCCGTTAAACGTGTGTTTTGTTTTGAATACTATCAACGCCAACCCATAGGTAAGTGTATAGAATCCCATTGGTTGGGTTAGCTGTGACAATATTCAACTGTTTTGTTGATTCCATACATGCATATTATATCACATTCTCATTGTCAACGCTTTTAGTTATCCCCAAATAGTATTTTAGTAAATATATCTTCAATTACATTTACGGTCACTGCATTACCAAGCGTCTTGTATCGCTGGGTGTCTGACATATATTTTTTCACACCTAGCATTTCCTTAATTTTACTTGTTTGCAGCACTTCAGTCTTCGTCCAGCCATCAGGGAATCCTTGTAGCCGTTCGCACTCGGTAGGGGTTAGTTTTCGGATACCGTTTACAAATGGCACATGCCCGCCGCCAGTACCAAAAGCTGATTGGACTGTGGGAGCTACTTTGTCATACATTCTCGTTTCGTGCCTGGCAGAGTATTCAACAAGTTTATCGGGAGAGATTTTAAAATCTTTTCCACTCTCTCCGATGAAAGGAAATACTTTGGGTCGACGTGTTCCTCTAAGATGTCCGATAATGAACACTCGCTCCCTGTTTTGGGGGACTCCGTGATTTTTGCTGTTAAGCACCTGCCATTGACAGTCATACCCCAGCTCATCAAGCGTGGTGATGATGGTAGTGAACGTTTTTCCTTGGTCGTGAGATAACAAGCCTTTGACGTTCTCAAAGACAAAAAGGCGTGGTAGTTTTTCTTTAATAATCCGAGCGAGTTCAAAGAACATCGTACCTCTTGTGTCATCAAATCCTCCTCGTTTTCCAGCAATGCTAAAGGATTGACAAGGAAATCCTCCAACAAGAAGGTCAAAGTCTGGTAATTCTTTTTCATTAATTTTTGTGATGTCTCCATAGTTTTTGTGGTTAGGAAAGTGGGCTTGATAAATGGACGCTGCGTACTTGTCGATTTCGGAGTAACCAACACATGATAACGCCCCTGTGTCTCCCCCGCTGATATTGTCGGGGATATCCCTGTTGGACAAAACACCCTCTGTGGTTGACTCCACGCCCTGCTCTTTTCCATCTGGTCGGGAAGTCTTGGTCTGCCCATCCCGAATAAGAATTTTTGTTTCATATGCTTGTGTTATTCCTAATTCAAATCCTCCTATGCCGCTAAATGTTGAAAAGTATTTCATATATATACTATACCTTATTTCTCCTTCTCCGATTCGCCCACCACGCTTTAGCAGGGTCACAGTTACCACTATGCTTTGTAGCGTTCTGGTATGCGCTGGTGATTTCCTCTAGTGTCCAGCCTTCTCTTTCAAATATTTTATGTATGAATAAATAAGGACGGTCTACAAGTTTAGCTGTAATGGCTACCTGTTCCCCATACTGCTCACTAGGTTTACCTGTAACTGTAAAGGTACGCCCGCTAAGGTCTGGCTTCTTGAACGTCATTGGCGATGTATATTCTTGCATGCACCTATTATCGCATGCCGATAAAAACAAACTGGGTAAGGTAACACAAACTGTGGACAACTTGCAAGGGGTAAACAAAAACCACCATGCAAATGTAGATGGTGGTGTCCTTGTCGCCTGTAGTGCAGGGGACAAATAATAATTTAGTCTATACTTTTTGAGATGTACTGGATTGCATAAGTACCGTACATATCAGGTGGTAGTCCTTCTTCTTGGGCTACCTCTTTTTGCTCGTACAACATCTCAAGGATAGTAGAGTAAAAATCATACCCAATATATGACGACCCATAATCCATTGAGAATACCTCATTTATAGTTTGCCTCAAGATGTCTTTAACTGCTTTTTCTTGAGTATCTTTTAGTCCCATCACTTCAATTTGAGCGCACACTTTTCCAATAAGAGTTGTGCGTATGTTGTCTGGTACTAAGTACCCTTCTCCTCCTGTAAGTCTTGCACTATCGCTAGTGACTTTAATTTCTTGTTTCATAACATTGCGTAACTTAACCCCCTGCACTACAGGTAATAAGTAGGGTTATTGTACCATAGTGGGTAAAGGGTAAACAAAAACCGCACTAGGCGGTCATTGCTGTATGGTAACTTTGGCTAGAAGGGGATATTTGAATCGTCAATAGCTTCATCTGGTGGCGTAGCAGTATCTTCTTGAATATCAGCAACTGGTTCTGGTGCTTTTGTTGATACTTCCCCTTTAGCACCAAATTGTACACGGTCTGCAACTACTTCTGTGCGGTACATCTTTACACCGTCTTTGTCCCATGAGCGTGTCTGTAGTCGGCCTTCGACGTAAGCTCCTGAGCCTTTAGTCAGATACTTATTACAGTTGTCAGCTTGCTTACCAAATACCACGATGTTGTGATACTCCACCTCTTCCTGTTTATTGCCGTCACGGTCATTGTAAACACGATTAGTGGCTACTGAGAAGCTGGTAACATTGTCACCACTAGGAAGTGCCTTCATCTCGGGGTCACGTGTAAGATTACCTTCCACCATTACTTTATTTAAATTGTACATATTTATTCTGTTATTGTTTCTAGTATATTCGCTTTTACCTCTTTAGCCTTTGCAATCACACTTTCAGTTTTTACTGAGGCTGGTAAAGATTTGTATACCGTTTCTAATTGCTCTACCGTAGTAGACTCTGCAAGTTTAGCACACGCTTCACCTGTGGTCATAGGTGGTTTAGGAGGCTCTACGTTTCCTTTACCTTTGTAGATACTAGCTCCAATACCAAGGTAGCTTGCACATTTTGTAAGTGAGTCCGTTGCTCCTCCTTTTAATGCATCACCTAAATCTCCGTTATCACTTCCTCCAAACTGTTCAATGTGTATGTCATACTCTTTTACTAACAATGTTCCATGAACTGCTGCAACGTACTTTTTATCTGTTACTTTTTCTGTTGACACTTCTCGGGTTTTGAATTGCCACCCGTCTATTCCAAACGCTTCATTTAGTGTCTCAATTACTACCATGGGGTTTATAACGGATAGGTAACTTTTAGATGGATGAGTTGTTACTGCCCAGTCTGGTAGTTTCCTATTTAGGATGTCTTTTGTTTCTTGTTTCATAAGTACTTCTCTATAGTTTCTGGATAATCTTTAGCCATCTGTACGTAGGCTGCAAACATTGTATCGTTTGCCACTGAGTGCTTTTTTAGATGCCGTTGGTGTTGTGCCCGTGTTTTGGGTAATCCTCTAAAGGTCACTTTCCACTGGTCTTTTTTAAGCATACTTAGCTGCTTGTCGCTGCATGTTCAACCATGCTGCTATTACTTTTCCATTTGATAATGTACGTGTAGTCTTGTCTTTGATTGTTAACTTTTTAGTCGTCCAATCTCCCTGTTTTATAATGATTTTTTTCATACCCATTCAATATAGCACGTGCTGGCATTATTGCAAGTGCTGGCGTGCTAAGACTGTGGATAACTATAGGCTGTGGATAACTTCCTTGACACTTATGCTGGCACGTGTAAGATAAGGACATAACCAAATAGAAATATGAAAACACCAGACGATTACAACACAGCAAACGCAGAGTCAGCCCAAGAAACATTTATCAACGTAACTATGACCTCAGATGGAAATGTCTATTAAAGAAGTGCTACAAGAACTGAGTAAGCGACCAAAGCAATACTTTGACTACCAGCCGGACACAATCCCAGGAGTGAGGCCAGACGAGGTACAGAACTTCCAAGAGCTAGATTATAAATCCAACCTATCTAACGAAAGAGAAAACTAATATGAAAACTACCTACAAAGAACTTGCTGAAACGATTGTATCTTTCATGCCATCAGATGAAACAAAGCAAGCTGATTGGATTGAGTTTATGTTAAAAGAGAAGACTGATATAAAATAATTATGAAACACACAAACCTCGGAGATGAAATCTTCACTATGAAAAAGCCAGACACATCATGGCACAGCACCCTAGTCGGAGTCGTAGCGATGATTGCCGTGACGTTTATTATTTATGTAGTGATGATGTTAATTAGTTAGTATGAGTACACCTATGACTAAGATACCAAGTGTAGAGGAGAGAGTTGAGAGCCTACAAGTAACAAGCAAACTCGAAACCAACGAACAGTACCTAGAACGTGTCCAAAAGATTATGCAACAAGACCGCCTCGCCCTACTCCAAGCACTATATGACGAGCTAGAGGGGAAGAAGCAGGACGAATATCCAGTGGATATTCTGACTGGCCAGAGAGTAGAAACCTACGGGTATGAAGTAGTTCACAACAAGGCAATTCAAGACCAAAAAGACAACCTACAAGCCTTAATGGATAAGATACGCGTATAACAGCAACAGTATCCCTAGTCGTCCTATGCACCCTACACAACTACATGATTAGTAACTGTGTACCCCCAGAGCTATTACAAATGGAAGTGATAACATGTGAACTATGACAGAACAACTAAAAGCAGAAGCGTTTGTACGAGAGGCACGGCCAGCACTGATGGAGTTGACTGAGGGCTGTGTAGTAAGGTGCGGAATTGAGGTAAACACGTTCACCATTACGCTAGGTCAACAAGAAGTTTTTGAAGAGCCTAACGAATACACAAACAAAAAGTACATAGCCAATGGAGGCAGTAATCAGTGGGTTAGACTTAGCGACAAAGCAACTACAAACATAAGAGAAATCATCGGCCACCCCATCGCCCTACACCACTGGCTGGCGGTGTTGCCTACAAGCTATGAATTATCTTCTAACGGGTTCTTAAAAGAAGAAATAGACGAAAATGTTTGGGACATTATAATGCAATTTAACATGGACACAGGCCAACCAGCGACACAGGCAGACTTTAAAGCCTTTAACGATATTGTAAGCGTATGAAAGCAAAAGAACTAACAGAAGAACGAGGAACTACTCACGGGAGCTTTTCTGCAAATGCTAGAGTATCTCAGAAATTAAAGGCAACTATTCACTGTGAAAACTCTGATATGACAAACGTACAGAGAGAAGCTATAGACATGATTTGCATGAAGCTATCACGGATTGCTAGTGGACACGCACACTTCGCAGACCACTGGGAAGACATCCAAGGGTACTGTCAGCTTGTACTTGATAACAATGATACAATTGCTGAGTGAAACTAAAAGACTGGTACAAGATTATCAAGGCTTTCCGAAAGGCTTTAACTCTGTTTCTATTAGCTGGCTTTAACATACATATCTGGATAATCGTATTGGGGATAACGTAAAAATAGTGCTGTCAAGGTGATACAATGCAGGTATGGCAAAACCAGTAAGCAAACAGACATTAGGAATTGTCCAGTACATTACGGACAACAAAGAAACAAAGACTTGTGGTGAGGTTGCAGCGCACTTTAAAGTCAGTAAAACTGTTATAAATAACCTTGTAAGTCGTTACGATTTGCAGGGCTTTTTAGTACCAATTCCGTCGGGTGGTATAATAGGGTTGGACGCTCATTTAAAAGGAGAAACGATCATGCGCGAACCAACTAAAGCAGACCTGACACGTCTCCGCTCAATTTGCGAAGAACGTAACTTGCCATTCGAGAAGTGGGGTATCTTCTGGGACAAGACCAAAGACTCCTCTATCGCTTTCTATAACAAGGCAGCAGTAGAAGAACTAAAAAACCTCCATCAAGAAATGGTGGCTGACATGAAGAAACACGCACCTAAATACCCAGCTGTGCGTTATAAGAAAGTAACTGACCCACACCTAAAACTGATTGACGTTGCTGATCTTCACATCGGGAAGTTAGCACTGGCACTCCAAACAGGTCACGAGTACAACGTGGAAATTGCAACAAAAAGAGCGCATGACGGTGTTACAGCACTCATCAAACGCTCTCAAGGCTTCCCGACAGAAAGGTTTTTGTTTCCCATCGGAAATGACATCCTCCATGTGGACAACGGGAATAATACAACTACCAAAGGCACACGTCAAGATGTAGACGGTATGGCTTGGATGCACTTCCGTATCGCAAAGCGGATGTACGTTGAAATGATTGAGCGGCTGCTTAAGATAGCCCCAGTCGATGTTGTCTTTAACGGCAGCAACCACGACGAACTGTCAGGTTTTCATTTGGCAGAAACATTGGAAAGTCACTTTCACCGCGCAAAGAACATCACCTTTGATATTGACCCAATTGACAGAAAGTACTACCAGTACGGGAAAAATATGATTGGTACTCAGCACGGAGACGGCGCAAAAATGGCAGACTTACCACTTCTTATGGCAGTCGAAGACAGACAGATGTGGGCTGCCGCAGACCACCACTATGTGGTAATACACCACCTCCACCATTGGAAAAAAACTGAGTACGTTTACGGTAAGGATTACCCAGGTGTGACAGTGCAACACATGCGCTCATTATCTGCACCCGACCCGTGGCACGCTAAAAAAGGTTATGTGGGAGCACCACAAGCAATTGATGCTCTTATATTCCACCCAGAGTACGGTCAAGTTGACCACATGTCGTGCAAGTTCGCACAATAAAACACTACAATCCTCCCAAACTCGGGGGGATTTTTCTCTAGTGTATAATTGTAAGTTCAATCTTAATTTACTTTTATGTTCATCGGCAACCGTATCAAAATCACCTCACAAGAAACAACTAACTACGTTATTCGAGAGATACAGAACCAAGACCAGCTAGAGAAGTACAGGGAGCTAGAGGGTTACGGTATAGAGGTGCTGCCGGTTATCCACAACAACATGGCAGAATGTGAGTCTTGCTCCGCTTAGCAGTGTATAGTGTTAGTAACCCAGTAGTGGTGTGTTTATGGGGGTGCGGTACTTTATATAGGACAACGGTGATTCTGGGGTGATTATGCATACCGCCAGAAAGCCACGAGGGTTTTAACCCTTTAGGAGAAAGCATACAAAACCGAGTTGTCCGTCCCCACAAACACATCACACGAGCTGGGAGTACCTACGAAGCACAAATAAAAACGTATTACCTCCGACGACAGACGTGGAATCTGTCACTATCCACAGGCCGCTTTAATTAGCGGCTTTTGGTTTGCTATACTATAGACAGAGATGATAGGTAGTTCCCAGTAGTGGCGGACAGTGAGCCGTATAGTTGGAACTTCGAGAGTTTGGTGATATTAGCCATTTACCCCTGTTCAATTCAGGCATAAAAAATTGTGTGAAAAGCAATCTGCAAGTCAAACCTTGCCTACTGGGAACTACACATCATCACGTACCTTGAAAGGAGGTGTTCCATGCGACCACGTAAAAAACCAAGTAAGTCTCAGGTCAAAAGGCGTAAAGAAAAACGGCTGGTAACAAAGCCCGCTAAATTAAGGAGTCGTCGTGCGCTATCACAACTATATGCTATTTATGCTCAGAAAGGAGCGTGAAATGGAAACTGTAACCTGTGCCAACTGTGGGAAAGTCCACATGGTGAGCGTGTCAGTCGCTAAGACCGTCTGGAATGGTCAAGAGGAAGTGACCTATCATTACTGCGGGCAAAATTGCCAGCAGGATGACTATCTCAAAAAACTTGCGGTGCAACTCTATGGGTAGCCGTCGGTTTGAAATCCACACTTGCTATCTGTGTGGGCGCAAAGAGTTCGAGGATAATATGCTCGAACACAACGACCGTATGTTTTGCGGAATCATCTGCAAACTCAAACAGGAAAGGACAGAAAATGAAGTGCGTTTTACTGAGCATGATGCTCCTGATGACGACTGCTCTCACGAGCATGGCTAACGCCCAGAGTAACAAATGCGGGGAGAGGGAAGTCATAGTTACTTTCCTTGCCGCCGAGTTCGGTGAAGTTGTCCAATCGGTCGGCATCAGCAACAACAACGGTCTTGTTGAAATGTACGCCAACACCGAGACTGGAAGTTGGTCGCTGGTTTTCACTCATCCGACTGGTGTAACATGCCTTACCACTTATGGTCGGTCATACGAAAACATCAGGGACACTATCTTTTTGGATGATGAACCTGTATAACTCAAGCCGTCCTTTCATTAGGGCGGTTTTCTTATGGTACAATAACCCCACACGTCATGAGCCTATTGTAGTAGGCAAAACTGGCTCGGTAGTGTGTTGAGTCTGTACTACAGCACTATTTAAAACCCGTGGGTGAAATGAAGACCACCGCCTCCGTACTAGTAATGGTACAAGCGTCATACAGAGCCCCACGATAACGGCTACAACCGCGTGGGGTTTTAATATTGAAACCTTCAGAGTTCCCGGTGAGTTTATTATCCCCAGGTGTTAGTAAATGTGTTATAGGTAGGTGCTATAATGAGTTTATATGAGCGCACAATTAACTAGGGTTATGGAGGAGTTGAAAAGTAACATCCTAGAAGAAAACGAAAAGACACTCCGACTTGATTACGCCTTACGGGCCTGTCAACAGCAGAACCACCACCTACTACAGAAAATCAGAAGGGAGGCACAACTAAAACAGGATGTGTCGGAATCAGAACTGTATCTAATTGACAAGATTGATCGGCTAGAGAAAGAGTTACGAGAAAAGGACGACTTGCTAAAAAGCTATACTGTGGAAAACTCATAATATGAATACGATAGAATTGTTTGCGGGGACGGGTTCATTCAGTAAAGTAGCTGCTTCTTTTGACTACGACATTTATGGTACAGACTACGAACAAGTTGACGACGAGTTTGTTATCCACTTAGTAAAAGACGTACGAAAGGTCTCTCGTTCCTCCTTTCCTTTGAGAATACTTCCCGTAGATATACTATGGGCATCACCTCCATGTGAAGGATTTTCCGTTGCTGCCATAGGTCACAACTGGACAGGTGGCAAATGTGCGTACATTCCAAACAGTGAAACAGCACACCGCTCGATTGCGTTAGTAAAAGAAACTTTACGGCTAATTGATGAGCTGAAACCAAAATGGTGGTTTATCGAGAATCCTAGAGGTCTTCTGAGAAAACTAGATTTAATACCAGAAGATGCAATTCGACACACAGTTACATATTGCCAATATGGGGATACCCGTATGAAACCTACCGATATCTGGACTAATGCGCCTTGGTGGACACCGCGCCCTATGTGCAAGAACGGCATGCCGTGTCATGTTGCGGCTCCTAGAGGGTCGTCCACGGGTACTCAGGGAATAAAGGGGTATAAGGACAGGTCACGTATCCCTCCGGCCTTGTTTGAAGAAATCTTTACACAGTTGGAATCTGTGGATAAACTAAAATTCACTCCCTAATCGCGGTATAATTAAGGGTAGTGGAAGAAGTCCACAACCGCCACACCTTCGGGACGTGGTGTATCAACTAAGAGCCTTTGGCCTATCTTAAAAAACAACATGAAGAACACGACCCTATTAGTGGTTGTGGGTGCAGTACTGGGAGGTATGACACTAATCGGATATTTGAACGAACCAATAGAAGCAGTCAACGTAAAACCTGAAACTGTTATTGAAGAAGTACAGGACGAACAAGTGGAACTAGACTTAATTGAGCGAGCTAACCTAGAGCTAGAGCGTATCAACCAGGAACTAGACGCAGAAGAAATGTTACTTGTAGGTAGTAAAGCAAGCAGTACAACTAAGTACGAACAAGAAAAAGCTCGACTACTTGAACTGCAAGAAGCCAACAAGCTACAGTTCGAGTTAGAACACGAAGAACTAAACACTCAAATTGACCGTATTCAAGAGACAAGAACGTCTTTTCAATAAGCCCGAGAGCGCACCGTATGGCCGATGCTATAGTAAGTGTCGAGTCGGGCGGTAAATGCGCTCAGAAGGGCAAAACAGGCGAGTGGGGGTGCTTTCAGTTCATGCCTGATACATGGAAGTACTGGTCGCAAACTGTTCTGGGATATATTGCAGAACAAACCCCAGCGACAGAGAGGTACGTGGCACTGAAAAAGATTCAGCAACACTTTAACCAAGGTCACGACGAAGACAACGTGGCACGCATCTGGAATCAGGGCAATGCTGGGCCATGTGTAAGAGGAATCAACAGTAGCGGTGTTGCTTATGATAGCTGCGCATACGAAAGAAAAGTCTTGGCAATGCTGAGATAACATGATAAGATTATGGGCATATTAGCCTTGTAATCTAAAGACAGCAACTACTTACAAGGCGGTTGCTGTCTTTGTATATTTAATGCCAGCGAAAAAACAAATAATAACCTGTAAACAGTGTAAAAAAGAACACCTAGCGAGTTCTGGTAAAGTTAAATACTGCTCCATCGGCTGTTACAACACGCACACTAAAACAAAAGGTATAGACGGGTATAAAAAATGTGAAATATGTGAGGTAACGTTCCCGTTTAGGTACTCACTTAATGTCCGTAGTTGCGGTAAAATAAAGAGTCATAATTCCCGATTTTGTTCTAACCCGTGTAAGCATATTTGGCGTTACAAGATAAGTAATCCTATGAAGTGCCCGAAAACGAGCGCCGCTGCAAGCCAGAGAAAAAAGGGGATGGCTGTTGACTGGATGCACACCCCAGAAGCCCTAGCCAAAAGACGCGAGGCAATTTCTGGGAATAAGCACTGGAACTGGCAGGGAGGTAAAACGGATGAACAAAAAAAGAGGAGAAACAGTTACGAATCAAGGAAGTGGAGAGAGGCTATTTTTGAAAGGGACAATTACACTTGTCAGATATGTTTTGTACGGGGTTCTTACTTGGAGGCAGACCATATTAAATCATGGAGCTTGCACCCAGACCTTCGGTTCGACCTAAATAATGGCAGAACACTCTGTGCCCCGTGCCACAGGTTGACTCCTACGTATGGGGTTAACAAAAAAAAGAAAGTTGTTTGAGTAACATAGCAAAAAAGATGCACTTAGCCTATATAAGGTAAAAGAATAACCGCTATTAGGCGGTTTTCTTATTGCTCTGCTGTTACGTTTGCCCAAGACGGGATGTCGAGGTCATCTACATCATCCTCGTCTTCTATCTCCTCATTCATTTCAGTAGAGTCGTCAGTAAAGCGCATCCAGTTGTCTTCTTCGTATTTGGGTGTGCTGCTCATTAGTAATATTGTAGCATAGAAAAAGCACCACTTTTGGTAGTGCTTTTTCTGTAGCATCCGAACTGCTATTTCTCACAGGTAGGTGGTAGTGGGTTACGTCGCGAAACTCCCCCACCACTAGGTACTATACACTACTTCATTCGTCTTTGTAAGAGTAATGACTGTAGCTTGTTGATAAGTGCCTTTAGTTCTTCGATGTAAGACATTTTCTGTTGCCTATCTACAATGTCAGCAAAGTACGTGTCGCTTAGTAGGCTACCGTGGCAACTCTTTGGTGAGTATTTACGGTGTGGGTATGTCGCACGAACTTCCGGCATTTCTGCAATTAGTGTTTCGTACAGGTATGACCACGCTTCCTCCTGTTCTTTAGATGGGTAGTGTAGGTCGCCGTTCCCCATAAAACATACGCCAATAGATGAAAAGTTCTGCCCTCGACAGTGGATACCTTCCTCGTCATGGTCGCGGCACTGTACTGTGTTACCGTCCCATTCAATAATGTAGTGATAACCTGCGTAGGGTGCTTCTGGTCGGCGTGAGGGTGAGTACCCGTTCCAGCGGTCTAAGTGCCAGTTGTTTACATCCTGTGCGGTGTGATGTTTAGCTGATACTGCGGTGTGGGTCACAATTTTAGTTGGAATGTTCATTTAACAACAAAGGTTACAGCTGCCCACACGATAGATAGGGCAGTCGATAGTGTATAAAATACGGTCTTGGCGCTACTGATTTCTTCTCGATTAAGAGTAGTCTTTTTTTCTAATTGTTCAAACCGTGTGTCTCTTTTTACAGCTTCTGCTTCTATAGATTCTAGTTTACTGGACGCAAAGGTATGATGTACAGTTTGCTCTCGTTCAACATTTTCTAGCTTGTCCATCATACGGATAAGCATTTCTTTTTGTGTCATGTCCTGCGTCATACTCTAGTACTCTTGCGAGGGGTTCAGTTTGAACACTACAGCGGCAGCGCTGAGTACTCCTAATAGTGTAGTAACCACGGCTGGTGGAAGGAACGGTGCAATAGCTTCTGTGCCACCTACGATAAAGGTAAGTACAATAACCCAGACAGTTTTTGATTTGAGTGCTTTAATCATACGTTAATTATACCATGCTACCAAAACAACCAACTAACAAGGCGCACAACTATATAAAACGTGTAGCGGCGTATAAAGTTAGCTCCGTACATCTCCATGTGGCGTAGATACTCATCATCTGCGTCCTTACGAGTGCCGATGTTGTAACGGTACAAAAAATCATGTAGCAAAGCAGCGTACATATCGTAGCTGTAGGCGTTTAGAAAGCCACCAAGGACTACTCCTAGGCTGTGCCCATCAAAGACAAAGCCTTTAGGTACAACAAGAACCGTCCCGTCAGCTAGAGTAAACGGTTGGTCTTGTGTCGTTATCCAGTGTCTACCTGATGGGATTAGT
>Ga0222672_1000095_pt1 | contig 59710 bp, 60 predicted proteins | sample AntAcemetagen799_FD_179810 | JGI IMG/M metagenome (GOLD analysis project Ga0222672, IMG submission 179810) | Saline water microbial communities from Ace Lake, Antarctica - #799 | ecosystem: Environmental > Aquatic > Non-marine Saline and Alkaline > Saline | place: Antarctica: Ace Lake...
CAGACGCGTGGCCACGCGATATGATAAACACATCCAAAACTATATGGGATTTGTACAAATCGCAGCCATCGCAATCTGGATCAAATGATTAATTCTTCACTACAACCTAGAGTCTATCCAGGAGGTTTGAAGTCAGATATGAAAAAAATTGATCCAGTCTTTTCCGCGCTCAGCGATACGGACCGCAACACAATTATGACGATGGTAAAAAAGGGTGCCAATCGTCGTGAAGTCATGAGTTGGATGATGGCCTTAGGTGCCAGTGCGACGGCGGCGGGTGCTGTTTTTAGCGATGCCAGCAAAGCGTGGGCGGCAACACCCAAAAAAGGTGGGCGTCTTGTTGTCGCCGGTGATCAGCACGGGCCGAATGATACGCTTGATCCAACGTTGTATACGTCAGCAACCGATTACTTCCGGGGACGGATGTACTACGGTTCCCTAACACGTCTGAAACAAGATTTATCTTACGAGCCTGAACTGGCCGAAGAGATATTGTCGAATGATGACGCCACGGAATGGACCTTTAAAATCCGCAAGGATGTCGAATTCCATAACGGCAAGCCCCTGACAGCCGACGACGTTCTCTACACGATGAACCGTCATATGGGTGCCGATTCAATCTCAAAAGCCTCTTCCTTGGTGTCGATGGTGGATCGCTGGGAAAAAATAAACAGCCACGAAGTGAAAGCTGTTTTGTCCTCACCGAATGCTGACTTGCCGATTGCCTTGGGTACGTTCCACTTCAAAATCGTTGAAGATGGCCAAACGGACTTCACCACAACCAACGGCACGGGTCCTTTTAAAGTGAAAGAATTTAAGCCGGGCGTGCGGACGGTTGGTGAAAAATTTGCCAACTATTGGGGCGAAGAAGGATATCTCGACGAGATCGAACATTTCGGTATTGGTGATCCGGTTGCCCGGGTGAACGCGTTCTTGGCAGGTGACGTTGATATCATGGCCAACTTGCCGCCCAAAACGATTCCGCAAATCGAAGCGACGCCAGGCAAAGAGGTCTGGTCTGTGCCGTCCGCACGCTACGTTAACATTGCGTCGCGTTTGGATATGCAGCCTTCTGGTAATCGTGACCTGATTTTGGCCATTCAGTACCTGATGGACCGCGATCGTCTTGTGAAAGGTGTTTTGAAAGGCCAGGGAACATTGGGGAATGATCAACCCATTGGTTCGGCCTACTTCGATCATTGCCCGGACATTCCGCAGCGGATGCTCGACCATGACAAAGCCAAGTTCCATTTCGAAAAATCAGGACTCGGCAACACGGCCATTCCCATCGTCACCGCCGAAGTTGCGCCGGGTGCTGTGGAACAATGTCTATTCTTGCAGCGTGAAGCCGCAAAAATTGGCATGAACATTGACGTGCAAAAAGTAACAACCGACGGATATTGGGGTGCTGTATGGTTAAAAGCTCCGATGTGTGTTGTGGCTTGGAATATGCGCCCAACAGCTAATATCATGATGACGTTGGCGTATAAATCTGACGCGGCATGGAATGAGTCATACTGGAAGAGTGAACAGTTTGATGAATTGTTGGTTGGTGCCCGTGCCGTCACGGACCCGGCTAAACGGAAATCCATGTACTGCGATATGCAGACCATGATTCACGAAGAAGGGGGGTCGATCACCCCGATCCACACCAACTATGTGGATGCGGTTTCGTCCGATATTAAAGGCCTCGTTTATGTGCCCCTTAATGTGTTGGGCGGTGCAGAATCAGCGCCTTATCTCTGGCGCGACGCCTAACCACCACCACAATACCAGTGAAAAGCCCCTGCCGGTTGGCGGGGGCTTTTTTTGATCAACCGATGCCTTTGGATATGCACATAAGTCGGCCCAGTTGCCAGCGTCGAGTAGAGGGTTTTTGTGGTGGCGGTTACAGGGTCTGAAATAGTGCGCCCAACAGCGCCTCAGGTGCGTCTTCTTGAACAAGGTGGGCGGCATCGGCAATCGGTGTAAAGCTGCTCGCCCTGATTTGTTGGCTTAACTCCTGCCCTTGTGAAATTGGGATAAAGGTGTCGCGCTCTCCCCATATGATGTGCGTTTCAAAGGCGGTTTCTGTGTATCGTTTTTGCACGTCTTCAATATGGATTGTATCGGCCTGGGCAATTTGGCGATAGAACGCGGCTTTGCCGTCCGCATCAGACCATGGTGCCCAATAGGTTTGAATAGCGGTTTCCCGCAATGGGTAATGGGCTGCTTTTTGAATGTAAGCCCTGAACAGAGCTTCATGAGCGTAGTCCGGCAACCCAGAAAATGCGTCTTCGTGATGGGCGACGTGGGCGTAGAACGGTGATCCCGATGGCAACACGGCAACGGCATCGATCAGGTGCAATTTGGCGTAGTTTAGGCCATTCACGAAGTGACCACGCAGCGCGCAGAGACCACCAAAATCATGGCCAATAACGTGGGGAGGCTCGATGCCCCAGTGCCGAACCAACGCAGCCAGCAGGTCGCTTTGCACCGACTCGGTCACGGATTGTCCCGCTGCCTTCTCTGATTGACCACAACCAAGCATATCAAAAAAGTATACCGTATGTGTTCGTGCCAGCCACGGCGCAATCGATCGCCATGCCTGGGCTGACCAGGGAAATCCATGAACCAGAACCAGGGGTGGACCGTCGCCCATGGACCCCCAAGCTACCAATTGACCGTCGTATGCAAACCGTTGGTTTAGATCGAGCATCACAAATTCTTTCACGTAAAAATTAGAACATTTATATAGAAAATTAGCTAATTTGCTATATAACAATGCATCATGATGAATCGCAGCGATCAAATCAAGGCCCTTGCCAGTGAAACGCGGATGGAAATTCTGCGCGTTTTAAATGATCCCCAAAAGCACTTCAGCCATCAAGAATCTGCCGACCCTGTGAAATTTGGAGTCTGCATGCACCTGATCGCAGATCATTTCAGCGTTAGCCAACCGACCATGAGCCGCCATCTCGAATTGCTAAGGCGGGCTGGGTTCATTGCCACGAAACGGTGGCAAAAATGGACCTACTGCACGCGGGACGAAACGGCCCTGGCTGACTATGCTCAGTGGATGAGGCAGTCTCTTAACATCCAGCAACCCTGAGACTGGGTGCCTCGCAAACCTGATCGAAAGACCCATATAAGACGCAGTGACGATTGTCGGCTTTCGGACCCAATCTCATGCCTTATTTGCCCTCTGCATGCGTTTAACGATCATCTATGCTATGGCATCGAATTCGACGTTGATGCGGCATCATGCCAGCCTTGGAGGATCGACCGATTTTAGGGTTTCGCGCGTGGACGGGTCTTATTTCCGCTTTATTGGTTGTCGGCTGTTCGCATTCGATGCCCGAGGGCGAAAAAGCAGCAGAGCCAACGTCTGTTGAAACGGCGACACCATTCGCTGAAGAAGGCGGTCTGCCCTATGACGTTGTTTTCAATACAACTGATCAAGCCCCGCTTGATCCTACCCTCGAATCGGCAATGCGCGCAGCATCACAATTGCTGGCTTTGATTGATAAACCAACAGCAACCATGAGCGCGCTGCGTCGGCGCGCGGTGGAAGATGCCACGCGCATGGTCGATGTTTTGAAATCCAAGGGCTACTATCAGGCAACAGCAGATGCCGTTGTTACCCAAGATGAGGATGAGGCAACCGTCACAGTTTCTGTCATGCCCGGTGACGCCTACTTAATTGGTGATTTTCAGGTAGTTTATGAAGGAGCGCCGCCAACACCCGATACGGTCCCTGACATCGAAGATGTTGGCATGGTTCTAGGCATGTTTGCCGAAGCCGATCAGGTTATTGCTGCGGAAAAAGGGATCAAACGTCATTTTCTTGAAAATGGCTATCCAGACGTTTTGATCAAGGACCGCAAGGTGACGGTCAACCATTCAACGCAATTGATGGCCGTCCGTTTAGCGGTTGATACTGGCCCTGTTGTAACCTTTGGCGATGTTCGCATTACCGGCACAAACAGCGTGCGCGAATCGTACCTGCGGAAACTCATACCGTGGAAAACCGGGGACACGTACAAAGCCAGTACTCTCGACCAGTATCGCCGAACGTTGCGTGAAAGTGGCTTGTTCGGATCTGTTGCGGCAAAGCTGGACCCCGTATCAGCCAGCGGTGGACAGGCCCCGGTTGCTGTTGTGGTGGAAGAAGCAGCCCATCGCTCGCTGGGTGCGGGTCTCAATTTTTCAACCTCTGAAGGGCCGGGCGGAAAAGTCTTTTGGGAGCATCGCAACATCTTTGGTGAAGCAGAAACATTGCGCCTGACAGCCGCGGGCAGCGTCATTGAACAATCGGTTGAAGCAGCGTTCCGCAAGCCATCCTTTTTGCATAAGCGCCAAGATTTTGTGGCACAGACAGAGGCCAAACGTGAAGAAACAGAAGCCTATGATTCAGTTGGTCTAACTGCCCGTGCGGGTTTAGAACGTAAATCGGGTGACTATTGGAAAACCGGACTCTTTGCTACCGCAGAAGTCACCGAGATCACCGACCAAGAAGGTGAGCAAACAGCAAAGCTTTTTGGCATGCCGGTCTTTATTGAACGCGACAGTACCGATGCGCTGCTTGATCCAACGGAAGGCAGCCGAATGGGAGTGTATGCCACGCCTTATATCGGACACGGCGAACAGCCCCTTGCGTTCGGGGTGCTTGAGGCCCGCGCATCAGCCTATTATGCAGTGGATGATGATGGCGACTTTGTGCTGGCGGCCCGATCACGCATTGGCAGTATTTTGGGTGAAAGTCGTGAAGAGTTGCCCGCAAATAAACGGCTTTTCTCTGGCGGTGGCGGGTCCGTTCGCGGATATGCCTTTCAATTGGCGGGGCCGCTCGAAGCCGATAACGATCCAGAAGGTGGGCTGTCGGTTTTGGAGTTCGGCACGGAAGCCCGTATCAAAATTACCGATGATTTCGGCGTTGTTCCTTTCATTGATGGCGGGCGCGCTGGCTTAGAAGTCCATCCCAGTGATTTCGATGATTTGCTTTGGGCAGGTGGTCTTGGCCTTCGGTATTATACCCCGATCGGTCCGTTGCGTTTTGATGTGGCCATGCCGATCAATCGCAGACAGGGCGTTGATGACCCGTATCAAATTTATATCAGCTTGGGTCAGGCTTTTTGATGTGATCGATTCTTCTTTACCATCGAAACGGCGCTGGCGACGCATGGCCCTGAACGTGGTCGCTATTATTTTAGGTAGCATGGCAGTTACTTTTGTGGGTGCGCTCGTCACCTTGCAAACCAGTTGGGGGCGGGCTGCGGTGATCGATCTTGCCGAAGGTACCGTTGATGGTCTTCGCATTGGGGCGGTTGGATCAGGGCTGCCTCTTCGCGTGCAGCTAACCGACGTTGAATATCGTGATGGTGCCACTGTCATCGCGACGGTCGATACGGCCATTCTTGAATGGTCGCCCTTGGCGCTGCTGGGCGGCACGGTCCATCTCACTAAGATTGATATTGATCGACCGGTCCTTCACCAATTGCCCCATGCGACAGCAACATCACTGGACACCAACGAACCGGTGAGTGGCGGTATCTTGAGCCTGCCGTTCGGCGTACGGGTCGATCATATACGCATTGAGAACGCCGCCGTTCTAGAACCAGTCATGGGGGAACGCCTCGATCTTCGTTTACAGTCTGATATGCGCGCCGATGTTAGCGGATTGCTCGCCCTCAATTTTTCGGCGGAGCGTCTGGGGCCGATCCCGACAACGCTGTCTGGCGCCATCAGCTATGATCTTACCCAAGAAAATTTGATCGTCGATATCCAGGGTACGGAACCGCAAGGGGGCGCACTGTCTGCTTTGCTTGGGCTTGTGGACCGTCCCGCTGGTTTCCTAACACTCATTGGAGAAGGGCCGATCAAAGATTGGCGGGGAAACCTGACGGCGGGGTTTGATGGTGTGCTCAACCTCACTCAGACTCTGAATTTATTGATCGATGAGCGTTACGTGCTGACCGCCGATGGCACTGTCAATGTGGATGGGCTTTTACCACCTGAACTCGCCACCTTACGCGGTGATGACCTTGCCGTGGCTTTAAGCTTCTCAGCGGATGATGAGATCAACGACGTGCAAGCCATCGTCGATGTGAGCAACACAGCGTTTGCTTTCAACGCGGCGTTTGAGTCCCCAGATATTACCGAGCACATCACGTTGAAGGCAAAGATAGATGTGCTTCAGTCCACCGCCTTTTCGAACATTGTACCGGATACCCAACCAGAAAATCTCACGATTTCGATGGTTGCTGACGGTCCTATTGACTCTGTACCAGTGACCCTGACGGCCCAGGCCAAGCAGGTAAGTCTGCCCGATCTAACGATCCAAAACCCGACCATGACGGCCACCATCACCCCCGCAAGTCCCTGGGCAGAGGGTGGAGGATTGATTGATGCAACGGCTTCGGTTTCGGTGCGGCGAGCCGATGGCGACGCCTTGGGTGCAGCGGCACCCTTGATTGCCAAGCCGGTGCAAATTGATGGTCAAACCACGGTGCAAATATTTGATGATCTCGTCACCCTATCAGACCTTACGCTGACATTGCCGTGGATGATGGTGAGCGGTGAAACGGTGATCGATACAACATCTGGCGGTGTGAGCGGCACCCTGCACACCAAGGTTCCATCGTTGGCCTTCACCCAGCCCATCACCGGATCGGCGATGGATGGTCACATGGGCGTGCGCGCCGATTTTGACATAGAGGGTGGCCTTGGCACCATCAAGACATCCGTCACTCTTGATGCTTTATCAACAGGGGATGCGGCGATGGATGCTCTGACCAAAGACGGCATAACGGCCTCAGCGCAGATCGTTTTATCAGGGGACGGTGCGTACCAGATAAAAGACGCGAAAGCCGAGATGGGGGCACTACGGCTCAATGCTGACGTCACCATCGCTGAAGCGTTAAGCGGGCGGTACTCCCTCAGGTTGACCGATCTATCAATGCTATCCACCCTGGCCGGTGCTGACCTCTCAGGTCAAGTTGCCATGAATGGTTCGCTTGGCGGTCCGGTGACAGACCCAGCCACAGCCATCGCCTTAGAAGGATGGAACCTTCAGGCGGATGCTCTTCGCATGCCCCGTTTGTCGGCAACAGCGGATGCTAGAACGCTCATAACCAAACCGCGCGGATCATTAAAGATGACTGCCGAGGGTCCATCGGGACCGGCGTCGCTGTCGTTGATGTATGTGGTGGAGGGTGGCGACCGTCTCGCTCTCCAAAACCTGTTGGCGCAAGCGGCGGGTCTGAAGGCGACCGGGGCCATCTCGACGACCCTTTCAACACTGTTGGCAACGGGGCGATTAGACTTGCAAGCGCCAGACTTGGCACCAACGGGCGCGTTGCTTGGCATCGCCCTGAGCGGGGCAGCAAATGGTGAAATCACCCTCAGCGACACCAAGGGTCATCAGAACGCGCGTTTTACTGTGCAGACGTCAAACGTCGTCGCCGATGATGTTCGCCTAAAAACCGCAGCAATTCAGGGATCGGTGATCTTGGTGAATGAGGGTGTTGCCGTTGATGCGACAGCCCGTTTGGAAAACCTAACGGCAGCGGGTTTGTCGATTGAAAAAGCGGATGTCGTCGCAAAAGGTCCGGCGGAGGCAATCGCTGTTAATCTCACCGCATCGGGGGCAATGGCCGCACCCTTTACCCTATCAACCTCAGCCCTCATTGGCCAAAATGCGGATGGTCTGGTCGCGGATATTTCTGTGCTTCAGGCGATCCTGGCGGGAACCCCTGTGACACTTCGAAGGCCCGCGCGCCTTTCTTCAACCAACGCAGGTCAAACCGTGTTGGTCGATATGGCCATTGGATCAGGACAGATGGCCCTTGACGCGACCCTTCGCCCAGATGCCGTGCGCGCGACGCTCTCTGGTCAAGCGATTCCCCTTGGCTTAATCGGTGTGGCTTTGGCAGATACCGCTCTTAGCGGTGATATCGACGTGAATGCCGATTTGGACTTCAGCCCGGCAAGCGACGCTGGCACCATCCAACTGACGATCCGCCAGATATCTGTTGATCGTGGGGGTGGGCGGACGATGCCACCGGTAGACGTCGCCTTAAAAGCTGTCATCGCCGCTGGCCTCGCGGATATCAACGCAACCATTAAAGGGCCGATCGACACACCGGCGACAGCCTTTCTAAAACTTCCGCTGGAGCGGGTGGCCGGATCGCCCGTGCCGCAACTCGCCATGATGCAACCGATCAAAGGTGATCTTGATTGGACCGGCGATCTTTCAGAAATCGAACCGCTGATTCCGGTTTCTGGTCATCGCTTGGCCGGGCCAGCGAAGATTGATTTTCAGATTGATGGCACCCTCGATGCGCCAAAGATTAAGGGGAATGCAGTTGTTACAGGTGGCGCTTATGAGAACCTTTTGTTCGGAACGCTGCTGACGAATGTTCAAGCCACAATCACCGGCACGGCAGGTGGCGATCTCACCCTTCAAATGGCGGCGCAAGATGGTCGCGCTGGAACAATATCGATGAGTGGCGCGGTTGCGATGGCAGCCGAGCCTGGCCCCCGTGTAGATATTAAGACAGCCCTGAATGGTTTTCGGGTTGTTCGCCGTGATGAGGTCGATGCCGTTCTTTCCGGCGACGTGTCCATTGCCATGGCCGGTGCAACGGGCTCGATTATCGGCGCGCTTATCCTTGATCCGGTTGAAATTCGCCTTCTCGATACCCTGCCCGCATCTGTGACCCGCCTTGATGTGCAAGAAGAGATAGATGGCGACGCAGAAAATGTCTCAGAAAAACAACCCGATCCCGTCATTTTGGACCTTGATGTATCTGTGACCGTACCCAGGCGTACCTATGTGCGGGGCCGGGGTGTCGATTCCGAATGGCAGGGTGCCATCACTGTTACCGGCACAACGGATAAGCCCCTCATTAAAGGCGGTATCAACATTGTGCGTGGCCAGGTCTCTGCGCTGGGCAAAGTTTTCAAAATTGAAAAAGGCACGGTCGATCTGGATGGCGCCGCAGACCCCGACCCGATTCTCGACATCGTAGCAACCACGACAGCCGAAAGTTTGACAATTACGATGGCAGTCACCGGACGATCAACGGAACCATCTATCGCCTTTTCGTCTGCACCGCCGTTGCCGCAAGATGAGATTATGGCGCAAATGCTGTTTGGCAAACGCGCGGGCGAGTTGGGACCCGCAGAAGCTTTGGCCTTGGCTGATTCCATTCAAACGCTCCGCAGCGGTGATGGCGGTACCATCGACAAAATTCGTAAAGCAACAGGCTTGGATGTCTTGCGCGCGTCATCGGGGGAGAACGGCCCGAGCGTGACGGCGGGCAAATATATCGCCGATGGTGTTTTCGTCGGCGTTAACCAGGGCGTGGCACCCGGAGAGTCTTCCGCAACCGTCGAAGTGGATATCACGGATCAACTTTCCGTTGAAAGTGAGATGGGTGCGAATTCAGATAGCAAAGTTGGCGTCAATTGGAAGATCGACTATTGACCCTGCGCTAACACCGCGCGGGCACCTGAACCGATCCCAGTTTTGCGACACCATTGACTGTAATGTCTGTGATCGTCACGATTTCGCCGTTCAGGCGATACCGGGCTTGGACGGTACCGCCGTCATTCAAAAATGTGCCAATCAATCGGTGTAAGCCGCCCAACATCAAGGCGTCGACATTTCTGGGGAACAATCGAACAGCGGTCCCTTGCCCCAAGCCATGCTGCTGACGGATGGTTGCCAGAATTCGTGCTTCGGCAGTGACCTGTTGCCCCGATGCCTCGCGAACGAAACCACTGTAACGGTCAGGGTTCAAATCCCACGGTATGCCTGATGGGTCGCTGGCTCGGTATAGCTGGCCATCGTTGCTAAGGATCGCGATCACCATCCCGTAACACGACGAAAATTTTTGGTGGAGCGTGTCCCGATCAAAGGCCTTGTCCGGCCAGGCAATTTCAACAGAGGGGCCGCTGCCGACCTCCATTTGGCGCAACAGAATGCGGCCTTCGCGTCCATCAACCGTGGTTGCAGCAACGGTAACGGCTTTGGCTTTTGGAACGGACTCAGGTACAGGCCCTGGCTCCGGTTCAGGTATTTCAACCTTTGGTGCAGATTGCACCCTTGGTTTTGGTGCCTCGGTGATCTCGAACGGCGGGCTTGCGGGTGTGGGTCTTGCGGTGGGTGGTAATGCCGGAGGCGGTGGCAGACGAACCGTTTCAAGGCGCAACGGCGGCGCGTGTTGGGCCGTGGGCGGTGTAGTTGCATCGGGTTGAGGTTGAACAACGGCCTCCTCTGTTGTTGCTATCATCAACAGGGCGGCCAACAGCACTGTGATGGCTGTTGAGGTTACTGCCGCCCGGCCTGATGACGTGGGTTCGCTCATGGGTTCAACTGATCCAGTGAAAACAATTCCATCTCTTCCGCCAGGGTCAGCAATGCTTGGCGGCGGTCTGCTGATGACTGAGGTGTTTCCGGCTCATCATCAATGAATACATCTGGAAACGGTGCTGCATCGTCATCGGCAGAAAAATCAGGCGCTGCCGTTCCCCACAGCACTTCATCGCGGCGCTCGGCGATGGCTGGTTCAACCACGGCTTCCTGAGGCCCACCATTAACGGGTGGTGACTGCACGATGGGTTTGGTGACAGTCACGGGATCAGCCAGCGCAGGGAGGGCAGGTTGCGCCTCTTTAACTTGGGAAATTGGTTGTGTCTGAGCGGGTGGTGCCAGATTGGCAACAGCCGGTGTCGCTGAGACCGGTTGGCTTTGCGGCTGCACAGCCGCCACCGCCCGATCAACCAACGCGCCGACGCGGGTAACGTCTCCTGTGAACAGGTGAACCAGCGCGACGGCGACAACAATATTGAAGATGAGAAACTTCATGATAAAACTCCTTTGATTTGGCGTTTTTCATAAGCGACCACCAAGATGGACCGCAGCCCCGCCGACACGGGCAACCCAATGACCGTCGTCATGAAGGCCAAAGAAAAACTCGCAGTCAGATCACGAATGACGGGCTGAACAGTTTCTGGTGTCAGTTCTTGGCCCGCCAAGCCGCCGATGCCCAAACTGATCCCGAGCAGGGTAAACGTCAGCGCAAGGGTTGCGACGCCGCCTGCGGCTTGCACGCCCACTTGCAGCCATAAATCATCAGTAACGCGAGAAGCAGCACTCACCAGTTTGACCAAAGCAAAGGCGGCGACAAAGACCAGGACAGTGAGCAGCGAGATAAACCCAATGCCCAACACATCGAACGTCATGGTGGCAATTTGCGCTGGTTCAATCGCCAATAAGATCGACGCGCCCGCAGTAATGATAACCAGCCCACCCAAAACATAACTGGCGGCTTGCGATCCATGCCCCAATGTTTTCACAAGGCCAGACATGTTATCGACGCCCGGGACGGGCAGACAAAATGGTCTGCGATGAAATGCCCATTTCGCCCAGCCAATGATCGACCGGGCTGCGGTTATTCTCTGCTGAGGCATGAACAAGAAACGTGAGGTCGTAGTTGGCAAACGCGGCGCGGACGTGCGGCGTGTTCTGCCCGGTCAGGGTTTGGTCACGCAGCACGATGCGTTCCAAATCGATCAGGCGTGTTTTTGCCAGGGCGGATCTATTTTGCCGCTCGGCAGTGCTGATGTCACCAGACAAAAGCGTTTCCAACATGATGGCGCGTTCGCGTTCCATGTTTTCCAAGGTGCCTGCGTTTGCAGCCGCCAAGGGGGCCATGATGCAGACAGCAGTGCAAAGCGCGCGGGAAAAGATTTTCAATTTCGGCATGGGTTCTCTCCTAGGTTAGCGAGGAATGAAAAGATCAACGGCATCAATGAGGCCGGGTTGCGGATTATCGGCCATGGCCAGCGTTTCGGGTTCGGCCACGTCTTCAGAAAGAGCCAAAGCATCCAGCGACACCAACCGTGCCATATAGCCTAAGATGGCGCGTTCCTGATCGACTAACGCTAGGTCTGATTGGCTGTCAGCCACTAAATACCGCAGATAGTCGGCTTGGGTCATCGGTTGACCGTCTAGTTCTGGTGCTTGATTCATCGGGTGGGCATTGACTGCCGCAATCAAACTTTCCAAGGCCGACATATTGCTGGCATAGGATTGTGCGTACTGGCTTTCGCCGGTGATTGAGCTTTGGAACAGTTTCGCATCGACAACGGTGAGAGATCGTTCAAACCGATCCCGGGCCGCTGTTTGATTGGCCACGAGGTCTGCTTTTGCCGGGGTGGTCGCCGCTTGTTTTGCGTTTAGTTTCCGCAACAGTCTTTCATACAAGCGCACTTTGGTTTTTGACCGCGCCTGGCGCAGGTCCAGTTGATGCTTCATCAGTTGGATGTAGCGCTGTTTCTCGGTCAGGAACTGGGTTTCCAACTCCAAGCGGATATCGTCACCGGCGAATTCGATGGCCCCTTGCAGATCGGCCAACGATTCTTTCTTTAAAGAAACACGCTCACCCGTGTCTGATAGTTCGGCGGCGAGCGCGGACTTGGCAAAATCATTCTCAACGGCTTTTTCGAGATGCGCGCCGGGCAGTTTTATTAACTTATCACTGGCGCGGGGGGACCAGCTTTCAGCAAAGGCTGCGGATGAGGCAAGGCCAACGCTGGCAATTAAGCCCATCACAACGAAGGTTGCGAGTTTTCGGGTTGTCATGTCGGTTCTCCTGTTCAAGTCGCGAACGGCCTATTTATTTGCCCAGTGGGTCAATCGGCGCATCTCGTTTTTCACGTCCGTATTCACATTCATTAACGTGAACGCGCCAAAGCCAACGTTTTGGTAGCGGCCCATCAGCAGGTCAGCGGTTTCGATGAACGACGCCCCATCCGAGAAATAGAGGTCTTGGCCGGGGAACAACGCTTTAAAAGTGTCCAGCGATCGTCGGGCTTCTTCTGTGTCGCCACCTTTCAGAAAGTTGATGGTGGCGAGGGCGGATAGATGCATCCGATCATTTTCTGGAATACCGCGACTGGAGCCGGATAATTCCATCTCACACTTTTGCATCACTTTGGCGCTGGTTAGATAGGCCCCAGCAGAATCACGAGACCGGGCTTGCTGATCGAGGCCGAGGGCTTCGTTCTTGCAGGACTGAAACGATTCAATCCGCATGACTTCGTCAAAGCGCTCTTGGCGAAATTCCAAATCAGCGCCGGGGTTCGCCCCGCTATTCATGCTGCATGCCGTCACGGCCAGCAGGGCGAGGCCCAAGGTCGCGGTTCGAAAACCAGTTCGGTGAAGTTTTGAAGGGATAGAGATCATGGATAGGCTCCTGTTCTTCGGTCAATGGTGTCGTGATTGTTCAAATATCGCCTTGCACAATCGCGCGGCGGTAATGCCCTTGCAGGCGAATAACTTTTTTGACGTAACGTCGCGTGGCGGGAATGATTCGGGGCCTTGACGGTGGACCGACGGCAGAGCCGCCATTGTAATAAGACAAAGCGTATTCAACGTGGCCGTCGTACCGATCAATCAATCGGCGCAAGAAATGCAGCCCGAGGCGGATATTGATGCGTGGATCCCACAAGGCATCGGCATGAATCGCGTATTCCCCCATCGCCGTTGCGGGCATAATCTGCATCACGCCGCGGGCACCCACATGACTTTCAGCCCGTGGGTTGAAGCTGGATTCCGCATGGGCCACAGCCAGGGCCAACGAGGGTGAAACATCCAAGTTGATTGCTTCGCGAATTAGCAATCTCTTGATCTGACGCTTCGGTGGAATGCCGGGCTGTGCACTGGCCACGGCGGGCTGCGTTGTGCACCCACTTATGCCGATGGCCGCAGCAAACAGACCCATGGCCATCGTGCGTCGGGTCATGGTGGGGGGCGTCATTGGACAGGCCCTGCATTGGGAATCAGAGCGCTCACCCATTCTGCATCCAACTGTGTGATGATCAGGTTCGGGTGGGCTAACTGTCCGCGCGCCTCGATAACCGATTCCAAGGATGTCGCTGGGTTGATCGCTAACGTAACCCGGCCGGGGTGGGCTAAAATTCGATCAATCGACAAAGGATTTTTGTTGATATCGATGAAATCACCCTGGTGCAGGATGATAACCAGATCATCCGCTTGTTGGCCGGTCATACCGGCGGCGTCACCTTCTGCTGGCGTGGCGACGCTGACGGATTGGGTTTGCGAAAGAACCCCTTCGGGCGTGCCGAAAGAAATCAGGGTCAGCACCATGAGGCTGAAGAAACCCATCGCCAGCGCGAGGGCAATTTCGGTCATGGCGTTTTCGGATCCGGTGGTATGCATGGGAGGTCGTCCTTTCGATCAATAGGTGGTGCGGGTATCGCGCCGCAGGTTGCTGACAACACGGCGGGTCAAGCGGCCGTTTACGGGCAGGGCCGAATCCAACTGATAAGTCCGAATCGCCTCGCGTGTTTCTGGTGTTAAGAATCCATCGACCGGACCTGGGTCATACCCTTTATCGAACAGCAGTTGTTCGGCTTCGGCAACGCTCGCCCGGTATGGAAGTTGCGGGTCCGGCGACACACGCGCAGCGGGGGTACGAACCTGAATCGTTCGTGGGCCGGAAACAGCCACGGACTCGGTGGCCGCCAGAAGTTCACCAGTCGCGGTGTTGACGGCTTGGTAGGACAGATACGTGCGTCCGTCGCGGTCGGTCAGCGTGCCGTGAACGAAGACATCGGCACGGGCGTTCACGCGCAATTCTTGAATGCGCAGTTGTTCTTCGTCGCGCGGCAGGCCCTGGGCTTTGATGGCCAGGATCAATTTATCCAAGGAGCCCAGTGCGACGAACCGGAACCGGCCCCGGGCTTGTTGGCCCAATGCGGCAAGCATTTGCCGCGTGTGATCGGCAGCGCGGTCCTCCTGGCCATTTTCGGCGATGGTCTGAATCGCCAAGCTTGGCGCACCATACCCACTGGCCGCTGGAAGGCTGCCAATGGGTGCGGCTTCCATACCTTGAATCAATTGCCGGGTCAGGGTGGTGTGCACGCGATCAGTAGCAGCTATCGCCTCGTCGGCACCGATGAATGACAGCAAACACATCCCCACAAAGCTGATGGTGCGGGCTATGACTCTCATCGTCCGCCCTCCACGGGGTAATAGGCGACTTGCTCCGTCTGTGATGAATTGGCAGTTTTCCAGGTGCCGTTGGCATCGCGACAGGCTGTGCCGGTGGCTTCTTCTTCGTAGCCGTCAATAAAGACCCATGTTGTGTATTCGCGGCATGGGGTGCCGCCGTTATCATAAGTTTGGGTCGGCGTGACAGTATAGGTCGCGCCGCTATCAGGATTCGTCCATTCAACGGATCGTCCGGTTGGTGTGGTTTCCAATACGGCCTGGGTCCGGTAATGGTCAGCGTCATCCATGGACTGGCCGACAGCGCCGCCAATTAAGGCACCCAGCAGTCCGCCGCCGATAATGGCAACGGCGCGGCCTTTTCCTTTGCCCACTTGTGTACCAAGAACAGCGCCCAGAATTCCACCAATCAAGTGGCCACCATTCAGACTGCCAGTGGATGAATTATGGGCTTGATTGTGCGCGCGATTGGAATGCCGCTGTTCGCGCTGATGTTTTTTCCAATGGCGTTTATGCCCTTGGCCCCGCTGCCAGCCACCGTCACTCACACGGTTCCATCCGCCTGGATCGGCAAAGGCCGGGGCGGCGGGCGTTAGGAAAACCGTGATGGCTGTTAGAATGGCGACACCGATGGCTGTCATCCGTTTTAGCAACAACCCGAGAGCGGTATCAGATGTGTTTTCAATGGTTATAATCATAGCGGCAGACTCCCTGAGGTCAGCAGATCAACAAGATGAGCCTTCAGCTCAGTGGTTGTGGCGATCGTTCTGCCCGTTTTGAATTTGAGCCAGAATGGCGCGGGCCAGCAGACGCGCGGTTTGCTGATTGACGTTGCTGTAGATAAACCCATTGGTCTTCCGACCGTTTCGGTCATTCTTGGAATAGGCTCGTTTGCTCATTTTAATTTTGACATCTTTTACAAAGGCCCGACCGCGTACATCCAAACGCATGGACCGCAGATCGCGTCCCAAAACGTCCACATCGCCGGGGCGTAGGCGAATAACGCGCTTGTCGCCGAGGCGTTCTGCGTCAACGCGCTTACCATTGATCACGAGCCCGATACGACCTTTGCTGGGTCCGGGACGCACGGTGACGACAACAGCGTCAATCCGATATCCACGGTAGTCCTGTTTTAGCCCTGACCGTTTCAGCAGCGGCAGACCAGCATTACGGATGCGTTGATTGAAGGTTCTTTCGATAACTTCATGATGCCGTGCCTTACGGTTGGTATAGTCCCGGTCTGACCCCCATGTGTTATGTGTGCTGTGGGCGTGGAGATTGGTGTGAGCGCGCGGGGCGTCAGCCTGTGCGGTGGGGGCCGCACCGATAAACCCGATCAATGCGGTGGCAATGAGAAGTTTCTTCAACATGAGTACTCTCCTGGCTGGTGCCCAACTGCGGGCGGAAACGTCTTGATGTCAGGAGTATTGATGAAGGCGGATAGTGATCGTATGCCCGGGTTGCTAGGTAATGTTCATCGGGATGAATATTTCCTAACACCCCCGTCGTTCCAAATTCATGATGGGGGTCTATGATAGGCGCACCATGGTGAATCGATTGATGTACATCTCTGTTGGGCTGGTTCTAGCCATCCTCTTATCCGTTGCGGTTCTACCGGGCGGTGCTGCTGCGCAATCGGCATCACGCGATATCTCTAAAACATTGTCGCGTCTGGATAATAATCCGCGTTATCAAGGGCGCATTCTTGGCACGCATCTGCGCCAAGATGGTGATCAATTTCTGTATGAAGTACGGATTTTACGCCCTGATGATCGGATTATTTTGGTTTATATTGATCCCAAAACGGGCGGTGTAGTTGGCGATTCAGAGCGCAGTGCCCAGCGACCGCCGCGTCAGCGCGATGGCAGCAACCGCCGCCAAAATGATAATCCTGGGTTTTCGCACGGGTTTTCTGCTCCCCTGCTCCCCGGCCAACAACAAAACAGGCGACAATAAGAATGCGTGTCCTTATTTTAGAAGATGATCTTGACCTCGCAACCCAAATTGCCACGATGCTGCGCGATGAAAGCTATGCTGTGGATGTCTGCCACGATGGCGAAGAAGGCTTTGATTTAGGCGTTTCCGAAACGTTCGATGCGGTTATTCTTGATCCAGGCCTACCAACGATGGACGGCTTTAGCGTCTTGCGCCGGTGGCGCGATCAAGGGCTTTCGATGCCCGTGATTGTCCTGACCGGATCCAGAAAAGAAGTCAGTGACATGAAAGAAGGTGTGCGGGCCGGGGCAACAAATTACCTGACCAAGCCGGTTGATTTGGAATTGTTGCTAGATTGGGTTCGCGGTGTGGTCAATGCGGCAGGGCCATCAAATCGCAAACCGGTTCTGGAGCATGGCGCTCTACGGGTCGATACCCAAGCCTTGCGGGTTTGGCGCGACGGTGCGCCGGTTAAAGTGACACCGTCAGAATATCGAATTCTACATTATCTGTTGGTCAATGCAGAGCGACCTGTATCTGCTGAAGAAATCGCCAATCATAATTTTGAAAGTGACGTGGTCAAAACCGCAAACGAAGTGCCGGTTTTTATTAAGCGTTTGCGCGACAAGCTGGGTAAGGAGACCATCGAAACGGTTTTCGGCTATGGCTATCGGTTGGCGGCAGCGCATCCCGTTGCACCTTCGGACTCCTGAGCATTGCAAACCTATGCCCCGCGTTCCTTGGTTGGCCGCTTGGTTCTGTGGGTCGTTTTATTGTTGGCGGTCATTCTACCCCTTATCTGGTTTTTGTTTGCCCAAGCCGTGGACCGAATCTCGCGCGATACTGTGGATGCGCGCCTGGTTGAGTTTGCCGGTCAGGTTCGGGGCTATTGGGTCAGCCTTCGCGCGGATGGGTTGCCGTCCGAGACCATCAATGCCGCAGGCGGGGCTGACCTGGATTGGGTTTGGCAGGTTGCGGCAGACGGACAAATCGTTCTGCGTTCTGAAATTCTAACGCTCACGGACAGCGTCTTGCCAGTTTTCGCTGAACGGCCCACCGATGATTTTCGCCTGCGTGACGTGGAAACCCCCCTGGGTATTTTGCGCGTGGCAGAACGCGTTGTTGCTGAACCTGTTGAGGGTGGGTTTGAAAACGTCCACTACATTATTGGGCTACGATCCCAGCGCTATCTCGGCTACGTGACCGATCATGCGGAGCGACTGCAAGGATTGGCGTTGTTGGCGATCATCCCGGTCGCCGTGGCTTTATTTTTTCTGTCTGCGGTGATCATTCAAGCGACGCGCCGTCATTTAAATCAATTGAGTGACGCCATTCATGCCTATGAACAAGGCGAGGCAAGCCGGATCGAAGGTCGATTTGTCGGCGAACTTCAGGGTGTTGCAGACCGGCTCAACGCCTTATTGGGCCGCAATGAAAAGCTTGTCGAACGAACCCGAAAGTATGTGTCCAAGATTACCCATGACATCAACCACCCACTGGCCGTTTTGAAGAATGCCCTGAGTGGTGATGCAGATGCAGATTTGATGCAACGACAAGTCACGCGTATGACCGGATTGGTTGATCGGTACGCAAGCTTGGCGCGGGCCATCGGGCCAGAAGGGCAATCGGTGCAAACTCTATCTGTTAAGCTAGTTTTGGATGATATCGTTGATGGATTTTCTATTTTATACCGCCGCACGCCGCTGTCTTTTGATGTTCGGTGCGATGAAAACGTCGCCACGTCGGTGCCTCGGCATGATTTGGAAGCAATGATTTCCAATTTGCTCTCCAATGCCCATAAATACGGTGAATCGATCGCACGTGTGTCTGCCGATATGGATCCGTTGGGTTTTTTGCAGGTGCACGTTGAGGACGATGGCCCCGGAATACCTGATGAACAACGTGAGGTCGTGACCAATTGGGGCAAGCGTCTGGATGAGGCACCACCAGGCACTGGTTTTGGCCTTACCATCGTGCGTGATATTGCGGATCTGTACGAAGGGAGCCTCAACTTAGAGACGTCTGATTTGGGTGGCCTGCGGGTGAGCATTCGCATCCCACCCCTAAAAACATAAGCGTTTGCAAATTTCACGGTTTGCAGTTTAGGGCGCGGTACGCCAAATTTACTTTTTACTTTTAAGTGAAATGGCTTTGGATAACCCACAATGAGCAAGCCCCTTATCACCCTCGATCATGTTTCTATGGGTTTTGGCGCGCTATCTGTGCTGCGGGATATCTCGTTCAGTATTGATGCGGGTGAATCATTGGTTCTAATTGGTCCCTCTGGGGTGGGGAAGACGGTTCTTCTCAAAACCATCATTGGTGTTTACGCACCAACGAAGGGTGAGGTTCGGATCGCACCGGACCAGACGTTTGGCATGCTCTTTCAAAAATCTGGCTTATTCGACAGCATGACCAACTGGGAGAACATCGCCTTTCGGGTGTTGCAATCAAAAACCCTGAACCGCAAACAAGCCCGTGACCTCGCGATTGAGAAACTGGCTTTGGTCGGCCTTGCCGCGCGAGAAGCCGATTTATACCCCGGTGATCTATCGGGCGGCATGCAAAAGCGGGTTGGCATTGCCCGTGCAATTGCTGATTCCCCCAGCATTTTGTTGCTGGATGAGCCAACAGCCGGACTCGACCCGATTACCAGCAACCTGATCAATGATATGATTTTGGATGTGGTTCAGCGATTGGGTGTGACCGTGATTTCTGTGAACAGTGATATGGCTGGGGCCAAACGCACAGCCCATCACGTCGCCATGTTGTTTGAGGGAGATCTCATATGGACAGGCTCAACCGATACGATGTATGAGTCTGGCAACGCCTATGTTGATCAGTTCGTGAACAGCCGTGCAGAAGGGCCTATTCGGGTCGCCGTATAAAATTGCGGAAAGAAATAGGCGATAAATAGAATGGGGCAGAGGAACCGTGATCTTTCGATTAATCTATACGTCGATGGCATCGGCGAGCATTAAAGAACCGAATATTCAAGACATCTTAAAGGCGGCCCGTGCGAACAATCCAAACGTAGACCTTACTGGGGTTTTGTTGTTTCACGACGACACATTTTTGCAGGTCTTAGAAGGCCCAAAGAATGCGGTTTTGGCCTTGGTTGCGAAGATTGAAACCGACCCGAGAAATCACGGGCTGATTGAGATATTTAGAGAAGAATCCGAAGCCCGCATTTTCCCAGACTGGAGCATGGCTTACGTTCCCATCGACACAGCGTTAGTGTCCGTCCGAAAAGTTATTGAATCATACGAGTCAGATGTGATTCAAGTGTCTTATGGCCGAATGGAGGATAAGACCGATGTGGACATCAGAAAACCGTGGTTCCTATGATCGCAGCAAGCTTCGCTACCCGAGCGACGTGACGGATAATGAATGGGCGCATATTGCGCCACTGATACCACCGGCCAAACGAGGGGGCCGCAAGCGTAGTGTTGATGTCCGTGAAGTGGTGAACGGCCTGATGTACATTCTGAGCACCGGCTGTCAATGGCGGGCGATCCCCAAGGATTTGCCGCCGCGCAGCACGTTGTTCGAATATTTTGACCTTTGGGGGTATGACGGAACGCTGGATCGCATCCATCATAGCCTGTACGACAAATGCCGCGAAGCGCTGGGGCGCGAGGCCAGTCCAACAGCGTGCGTTATCGACTCCCAGAGTGTGAAAGGCGCGGAAAAAGGGGGGTCTGCATCGATCCGTCGGGTTACGACGCGGGCAAGAAAATCAAGGGAAAGAAGCGTCACATCCTTGTCGATACGGTAGGCCTGTTGCTTCACGCCATCGTGCATCCGGCCGATATCCAGGATCGGGATGGCGGCGCTCTGGTCCTTGGAACCTTATTCGGCACGTTTCCGTTTCTGAAGAAACTCTTTGCCGACGGTGGCTACCAGGGACCGATTTTCGAACAGGCGCAGAAGAAAATATTGCCCCACCTGGAAACTGAAATCGTCAAACAATCCGATGCGGCGGTCGGCTTCGAGGTCATCCCCAGACGATGGGTCGTCGAAAGAACGTTCGCCTGGCTCGGAAGATGCCGCCGTCTCGCCAAGGACTTTGAGAACCGCACCAAAACCGCCCGAGCCTTCCTCCTCTTGGCGTCAATTCGCATGATGATGAGAAAGCTTTGTTTAAACACTTAAACTTTTCAGACGGACTCTAAGGGAATGCGCCCTACGGTCGGCAATCCGATATCGACACCGTCATACCGATCCCAATAATCACGGGTACAGTAAAACGGATCGTGTGGATGAATGAGTGAGACCGTCAGAAAGAAGGGTCGCTCGTCAGAGCCGCGCGCAATGTCATACAGCTTTTGTTGTGCGCGAAACATAGACTGTTCGTCATAGTCCAACTGCACACTGCGTTCACAAATTCCAGATTTTAAAACGCCGCGGGAATCCGATGCGGTTTCTTTGGTTTGTTTCTTATTATGGTCGGTCCAATAAAAATCACTGGGATAAATGTCAGATGTGAGGCGTTCCTCATAACCGTGTAATTGGTCTGGCCCAACAAAATGCATCTTGCCAATCAGCGTTGTGGCATATCCCCGTGCCCGCAAATAATGTGCAACGGTGGGTACAGACGCGGGCAGTTCAGCGGCATTGTCATAGGCACCAATGCGCGACGCCAGCCGCCCGGTCATCATGGCGAACCGTGAGGGACCGCACAGCGGGAACGGGCAATACGCATTCTTAAACATCACGCCTTCACGGGCGAGGCGATCAATGTGCGGAGTTTTGGCAAATGGATGACCATCAACGCCCAAGGCTTCGGCGGAAAGCTGGTCGGCTTGAATAAAAAGAATGTTAGGCTGTTTCATCGCAAGAATATGACACAAAACCGTCACGGAACACTACTGCCCATTGGGTGTAAGAAGGCATTAGATTTGCTTCAGATGGATATGAGATAGCAAGGTTGGGAAAGATGATGCGCATTGGAATCAATGGCTTTGGTCGGATGGGCCGCTTGGCCCTCAGGGCAGGTTGGGGGCGGCCCGGGTTTGACGTTGTTCATATCAACGAGCCACAGGGCGGTGCGGCGACAGCGGCACATTTGTTAGAATTTGACAGTGTTCATGGGCGTTGGTCGCCGGGTATACAAGAAGACGATGACGGCCTTATCATCGGTGATCAACGTGTTGGCTTCACCAGCCACGATCATCCGTCAAAGCTTGATTGGGGCGGGCTCGGCGTTGATCTGGTGATCGATTCGTCTGGAAAATTTCGAACGACCCTGGAGCAACGCCAACACATTGCCAATGGGGCGAAGAAAACGTTGGTTGCCGCGCCGGTCAAAACAGAGGGCGCGCTGAACATTGTCTTTGGGGTTAATCACCATCTGTATGATCCCGCTGTTCATGACGTGGTGACGGCGGCATCGTGCACCACAAATTGCTTAGCTCCGATTGTGAAAGTTATTCACGAGAACTTAGGGATTGAACGCGGCTCGATCACCACCATTCACGATGTAACCAACACCCAAGTCATGGTCGATGCGCCGCATAAAGATTTGCGCCGGGCACGGTCGGGCCTAACATCGTTGATTCCGACAACTACCGGGTCGGCCACGGCGATCACGCTGATCTATCCCGAGCTGGCGGGTAAGTTAAACGGTCATGCCGTGCGGGTGCCCTTATTGACTGCGTCGCTCACCGATTGTGTTTTTGAACTGGCAACGCCAACAACGGCAGAGGCCGTCAATGCCCTGTTCGAAACAGCAGCATCCGAAGGGCCGTTGGTCGATATCCTAGGCATCGAAAAACGCCCGCTGGTGTCGGTTGATTACGTCAATGATCCACGCTCTGCCATTGTTGATGCGGCGTGCACAATGGTTGTCGATGGCACGCACCTGAAAGTGTATGCTTGGTACGATAACGAATGGGGCTACGCCCATCGAATGGTTGACGTTGCTCTGATGATGGGTGCCGCACAGTAACGAGCGCGCGCAGTAACAAGGATCGGCCGTGCAAGACAAACCGACCTATGCCGCCGTCACGGTCGCCTATTGGGGCTTCACGTTAACCGATGGCGCGTTGCGCATGTTGGTGCTGCTCCATTTTCATGCGTTAGGGTTTTCTCCTCTGAATTTGGCCCTCTTGTTTTTGCTGTATGAAGCCATGGGCATCCTGACCAATTTTTTTGGTGGTTGGATCGGTGCCCGGTTTGGCTTGCGACTCACGCTGTTTGCGGGTCTTGGCATTCAAATCCTTGCGCTGATGCTGCTGTCGTTTAATGACCCAGCCTGGGTGCTGGCAGTATCTGTTGCCTACGTGATGGGCGCGCAGGCGCTATCGGGTATTGCGAAGGACCTGACAAAAATGAGTTCCAAAAGCGCCGTCAAATTGGTCGTCAGCGATGCGAATGGCGCACTGTTTCGCTGGGTTGCCGCCCTAACAGGATCAAAGAACGCTTTGAAAGGGATTGGCTTTTTCTTAGGTGGTGCCTTGCTGCAAGGGATGGGGTTTCAAGGAGCCTTGTGGCTGATGGCAGGTGCTTTGGCCGTGGTTCTGCTGGCAAGCCTGATTGGTATTCGTTCTGATTTGGGGAAAACCAAAACGGTGATCACGCGCGGCGATCTGTTTTCAAAAACCCCGGCCATCAACTGGCTAAGCTTTGCCCGCGTTTTTTTGTTTGCGTCTCGGGACGTTTGGTTCGTTGTTGGGCTGCCGATCTTTTTATCCGGTGTTTTGGGCTGGAGCTATCATCAGGTTGGGGCGTTCATGGCCCTGTGGATCATCGGTTATGGAATCGTCCAAGGCATCGTGCCCCACATCACACGGTCCGCCCGTGATCCTCAGTCGGCCACGCGCGCCGCGCGCCTGTGGGGCTTTGTGTTGGCGGCACTGCCTTTGGTTTTGGGATTGGCCCTCACCCAACAATGGAGTGATCCAGGCACTGTCTTGATCAGCGGCCTCTTGGTGTTTGGCGTCATTTTTGCCATCAATTCAGCGCTGCATTCGTATCTGATTGTCGCCTTTGCCGATGACGATAAGGTGTCGCTGGCCGTCGGTTTTTATTACATGGCCAATGCGGTTGGGCGATTCTTGGGCACGTTGCTCTCGGGCCTTGTCTATCAACTTGCCGGGTTGGAGGCATGCCTCTACGTGTCTGGTGGTATGGTGTTGATCGCAGCCCTAAGTGTTTGCATGATCTCACCATCACCGGAAAAACAGACGCCCGCCCCGTAAAGGAAAATCAAATGGCCATCATTCAACCAACAGATAGTGTTGGCACCGTGACCGCAGCGCTGCTGCGGGCCGATGCAACCTCCACCGAGTCTGTCGCCAGTGGCGTGGTTGATCGTCTGGTTCTAACGTTTGATGGCATTGTTGGCGACGTTCATGGCGGGTCCGTGCGTCCATCCGATGTGCGTGTCAGAAAGCAATATGAAGATGGCACGCCCATTCGAAACGTTCGCCAATTGACCATCGTATCCGATGAAGATTTAGCCGCTATCGCCACCGGTTTGGGCATCGATCACGTATTGCCCGCTTGGTTGGGGGCAAATCTGTCCGTATCCGGCATTCCATCATTCACGCTTATCCCACCCTCAACGCGGCTGATCTTTTCCAGCGGCGCGTCGTTGGTGGTCGATGCGGAAAATGAGCCCTGCATTTATCCCGGCAAGGAAATCGCAAAGTCAGCGCCGATCGAGGCAAAGCGTTTTGCCGCCATCGCCACCAACTTGCGCGGCATCACCGCATGGGTTGAACGGGAAGGCGATATTGCTGTTGGCGATTCCGTTGCCGTCCACATCCCGCCTCAACGGATTTGGCCGCCGCACACCTGATCCCGTTTAGAGATCACCCGCCCAGATCGGTGGATGAGTCTTGCGCCAGCCCGTCAGCTTTTCTAACTGAGAACACAGCGCCAGTAACATTCCGTCTTCGCCATGTTTGGCGGCCAGTTGAATGCCCAGGGGCAACCCGGCCTTTGATGTTTCCATTGGCAACGATGCAGCGGGCTGGCCGGTGATGTTGAACGGGCTAGCGAACGGGGCAAAGCCGTATCCCGCTTTTGCCCAGGTTTCAAAATCAAAATTGTCGGATCGCGAATCAATCGCCCCAACGGCATCCGGATCTGTCGCCAGTCCTGGGCAGACGATGATATCAATGGGGTCCATGGCGCGGCTTAAGATCACGGCCGCATCATGCAAAGCACACCGGGCATCATAGTATTCCTGTCCCGAACATCGGGCGACGCGGTCGCGCATGTAATGGGTAAAGGCTTCCAATTCATGGCGTTCCGGTTCACGGCCGACGTCTTGAATACGATCACTAATGGCGCGGGTGATATCAAACATCCACAGCAGATCAAATTGATCATGGCTGAGGGTTGGTGCGGGGAAGGCCCAATCAACAACTGTGTGGCCCATGGTCTCTAGCATTTTTGCCGTGCGCATCGCAGCGCCCGCCATTTCCGCATCCACATCAATGCCGCCGGGGGCTTGCACGGCCAGACCAACACGCAGACCAGTAGGCTTTTTTGTTGTGGCCTCTAGGTATGATGAGCGGGGTTTCTGAACAGGATAGCGCTGCCCAACATCGGGACCTGCCCCCGCATCCAGGGCGGCGGCACTGTCGCGCACACTGCGGCTGAGAACATGATCTGAATTCAAACCGCTGGCGATTTCTGATAGGTACGGCCCCACTGGATTTAGCCCAGCGCTGGGTTTTAATCCAAACACCCCGCAGCATGATGCAGGGATACGGATCGAGCCGCCCAAGTCCGTGCCGTGGGCGAACGGCACCATTCCCGATGCTACGGCTGATCCGGCACCGCCCGATGATCCACCCACCGTGATCGCCGCATTCCATGGATTAAGCGTCGGGCCGCGAAAGGTCGGCTCGGTGACAAAGTCATTGGCGAACTCAGGCGTGTTGGACTTACCCAAAATAATCAACCCGGCATCGCGCCAGCGTTTGACCAAGGTGCTGTCTGGCTTTGATGTCGCACCGTCAAAGAACGCGCAACTGAATGTCATTGGCATATGGTCGGAATATTGGTTGACGTCTTTTAATAGGAACGGAGCGCCATACAGTGCTGATGTGCCGTCACCGATTGGCCCGACCGCAAGGGTGCGGTTGATATCATCCATGACCATGGCGTTCAGATTTGGATTCAAGGATTGAATGGCATGGATGGCCGCCTCGGCCACCGCTTGCCAAGACGTTTGGCCATTACGAATAAGGTGCGATAGGCCAACGGCGTCCAGCGATGCGTATGTTTTCAAATTCATGTGGCGCTTGTCCTGTAAAGTCGCAGTCCAACGATCAAAATAACACTAGCGACAATCGAATAGGCTGTCATCGTCAAGGCGATGTCAGGGATGCTGAGGCCGTTATCCATCATCAAACCCATGGTGACCGGACCCAGCGCCGATGCAAAAACCTGTAAGGCGACGACCATTGACTTGATCGATCCGAGATGGCGTGCGCCATACAGTTCAGCCGATAGTGCTGTGACGGCAGTGCTGGATATACCGCCTGTTAGACCAATCAAGATCAGGTAGGGCAATACCCATATTTCACTCTCACCGAAGGCTAAAACAATCATGCTGGCCATCAACGGCAACAGCATGACCGGCAATGTCCGCCGCGCCGATATCTTATCGATAATTGGCCCCGCCAAGATGGCGGCGGCAACGGCACCGAATGAATAGGCCCAATAACTACCTGTTACCCAGGTCAGGCTCCAGCCTTTCGCCGCAGCGGTTGCCGGGTGGTGGAAGAACATCGCCGTATCAATGAAGGATGGCGCTAAAATGGCGGGCATCAACAGGTAGAACCGCCAATCCCGTAGCACCTGAGACCGCGTGACCGACGCGATCAATTCCGTCGGCGCGTCTGTGCCAGCGATGCGAAGGTGGTCATCGCTGTGATGTTTCAACAACAACCGAATGGCGGGAATAAGAACGACAGCCAAGACGGCGGCGACGATCAAATACGTATTTCGCCAACCAAAGGTATCAATGGATTGAACCACGATGACCGGCAGTGTGGCCTGACTGACAGCAAAGCCCAAGCCGACGATAGCGATAGCTTTGCCGCGTCCTTCGGTAAAATGCCGCGCGGTTGCGGTCAGTCCCGTATGGCTGCTCAGGCCTTGGCCTGTTTGGCGCAACAAAAAGATCGACACGGCCAAAAAGATCGGACTGGGCGTTAAGGCCATGACGATGCATGCGATGATCAGCCCGATGGCAACCAGCGTTGAAAATTGCTTTAGGCGCATCCGATCAATGACCGAACCGGTCCAGGTCAGGGCCAGGGCGCTGACCAACGTACCCGCCAGATAGATGGCACCCCATTCCGTATGGCTCAGGCCAAAGTCTGCCCGGATTGCGGGGCCGAACACGCCGATGAAAAAAGTTTGGCCTGCGCTGGACACGAACAGCATGAGAAAGCCGAACAGCAAAAAGGGTCGATTGGCATGGAAAAGGTGCCAGTAGGCGCCCAAGTGCGTGGAGGGGATCATGCTTAAAAAATTCCCGCTTCCAGCCCGACAGCCATGGTCATGCCCAGCTCTTCGGCCGAGGCGATGAAGCCATCATTCCAATTTCCTTTGCACCACAGCGGATCACAAACCGGCTTCCACCGCAGGCCTTGTGTGGCAATGCTATCGATGGCGCGGAGGGTGCCGGTGCCGTCGAGGCCCGCCCGTACATAAAGGCCATAGGGCGTACCCTGCTTTTCTTCCAAGACAGCATAATATGTGCGGTCGAAAAAATCTTTCAGCGCACCTGACATATAACCCAGGTTTTCTGTCGTTCCCAAAATGATGCCATCAGCCGCTAAGACATCATCGGCGGTGGTCTCAAACGGGGTCAGGGCATGAACAAGGACGCCATCAATGTCCGTGTGTGTTGCACCGCGAACCACAGCATCGCGCAAGGCTTGGGTATTCGGTGATGGCACGTGGCCGACGATGAGAAGAGTCTTGGTCATGGCGCGGGCACGATAGCGGCGCTGCGGCTTGCGTGCAAAAAGAAAGGCCCCCCAAAAAAAGAGGCGGGCCCCGAAAGACCCGCCCCCTCAATCAACGCCTAAAAAGTCGTCTTACTTTTCGGCTTCTTTGTAGGCGTCTGCCTCGTGTTTGCCGCCCACATAAATAGCGACAACACACATGACGGCAGAGACAGCCAGCCATGTAAGTTCCCACGATGTGCCGGCACCCATATAAATGGCCCCGGCCGAATCGTTCCATGTGTCAATTGCTGATCCCATAATGGGTCTCCTTTTCTTGAAGTGATGTTTAGATTATTCGGCGGCGTGATGCGCACCTTTCCATTCCGGATAGGCTTGGCTTGGCACTTTGGTTGGATCGAGACCGGCTATTTCAGCCGCTTCGCCAACCCGCAAAATACCCATCATTTTCAAGATGAGGGACACCACATAACCTGGCACCAATCCCAACAGCAGCATGACAATCATGCCCACGAATTGGCCCATAAAGGAAATTGTCGGCACGGTTCCAGCATCGCCCTGTAGGGCAGGATAACCAGAGGCAAAAATACCAACACCCATCACACCAATGATGCCGAGTGTTCCGTGAACTGTGACAGCGCCAACAGCATCATCAATGCCAATTTTCTCGACCATGTCTGCACATGGTTTCAAAACACAACCAGCAAAGAAAGCAATACCGAAGGCGAGCGGTGGCCAATAGAGATCAAGTCCCGAAGCACAAGAGATGATTCCACCGAGAGCACCAGACATCATCCAGAATGGATCACGGGTCACGACCCACGCTCCAATGATGCCACCAGCAAAGGACATCAAAATGTTGAATGACAATGCACTAAGCGTTGTTGGTGTGCCGTAAATTGTTGCCATGTGACTGTTGAACCAAGACCATGCTTCGCCCGGTACAATCAAACACGCCATCAAGAAGCCCCAGAAACCGGCGATAATTAACATCAGGCCGATCAGGACCAACGGCATGTTATGTGGGCTCAGGTTATTGGCTGATCCATCAGCATTAAACTTGCCGATACGTGGCCCTAGGTTAATGAGAACACCTAGCGCAAAGAAGCCTGCGACCATGTGAACCAAACCGGCCGCACCAAAGTCGTGGAAGCCCCATTCCGTAACCAACCAACCTTGGTAATGCCAACCCCAAGCCGCCGCAACGACCCAAGCAAATGACCCCAAGACAATGGCCAGAATAACGAATGAAACAACCCGAATGCGTTCAATCACAGCGCCTGACATAATTGATGCCGTGGTTGCTGCAAATAAGGTAAAGGCACCCCAGAAAACGCCCGTGGCACGGTCATCCAAATTTGGCCCCATGACTTCACCCAACGGATTGGCAAAGGCCATGGCAGTTTCCCAAGAACCTCCCTCGCCGAATGTTGGAAGCAGGCCGGGCGTCCAGGCCCAATAAACAAACCAACCGAAGTAATAAAAGGTCGGCACGATAAACGCGAAAGCCAGAATATTCTTAATGCCGGATGCCAGGACGTTTTTTTGGCGCGAGGCACCCATTTCATATCCCAAGAAGCCGACGTGGATCAGTATCATAAGTGGAATAGAAAGGTAATAATAAGTTTCGGCGAAAGTAGTATTTGTAACGGCTTGAGCGGCTTTTAGTGCCGCTAGCTCCGCTATGACTTGGGCTAATTGTTCTTCCATTCGTAAATCCCCTGTGTTGCGCTTTGTCCCGGGTGCACCCTCACTCCTGTGCGTGGTTCAAAGCTTTGGATTTGCCTTGTTTCATCCGTGTCGCCGCAGCCGAAAGTCAGCGTTTGAAATCCAAACGCCTAAGTCATCTGCACCGACATGATTCTGGCCAGCGTTCTCCGTCTCAATTCTAACCCCCTGGCCCCATGTTAAAAGTGCATGGCATACTAGAGGGCTTATACCCGTGGGATCACAGTTCAGCCGGATCGCATGGTCCTGAATCGTCCAGGGACGGCACCATGATGGGGGTGCCGTCTTGACCAGCATTCAAGCGGAGCTGTTCAACCCCTCATTTTATTCTAATGGCCTCGCAACTTATAATTGGTACTGTTTTGGTTGCGAGCCCAACAAGAATGTTATTCCCCATGACACGTGATTTCAGCAATGGCAGAGACCACGTTTCATATAAAGAATATCCTATGCCGCCGGTGAATGCGACGATTTTTTTACTGTGTCTTATAATTAGGCAGAGTTCCTTGGAAAATGCGGGTTTCAGAGCTGGGCATTCCGTATACAGTCGCAATGAACCGGCTTTGCCAGAGGAGAGAACGTTGTGACCAACCAATTCTATACCTTTTCCCGCGCACTCTGCCGAATTCCAGGCGATAGCGTGGCCCAAGGGCTGCGGGCAACCGGCGCACAAGACCCTGATCCAGCCCTGTTCCGATCCGAACACACGGCGTATGTGGAGGCGCTGATTGATGCGGGTGTGTCAGTGGAGGTTTTACCGCCCTTAGAGGCCTTTCCCGATTCGGTTTTCATTGAAGACGCCGCTTTGTGTCTGCCAGAAGGGGCCGTGGTGCTGGCGCCGGGGGCACCAACCCGGGCGGGGGAAGCCGATGCCATCCGCGCGCCCCTCGAAAACCATTATCGAACCGTTGCAACCATTCAGCAGGGCACCATCGACGGCGGCGACATTCTGGTCACGGACCGTGAAATTTTGGTCGGCCTGTCAGAGCGCACGACGGCAGAGGGCGTTGCCAGTCTTCGCGCCATCGTTGAGTCCTGGAGTTACACTGTGACGATGGTGGATACGCCGCTGGGCGTTCTGCATTTCAAAACCGATTGTGGCCTCTTGGATGGCGAGACGATTCTGGCGACGCACCGCCTTGCCGAGTGTGAGGCCTTCAAAAAATACCACGTCTTGCTGGTGCCGCGCGGCGAAGAAGCCGCTGCAAATGCAGTGCGCGTCAATGATGTCGTGTTTTTGTCCGCCGGGTTTCCAAAAACCACCGACCTGTTAACAGCCGCTGGCTTTAAGGTTGTCGCGTTGCCAACCAGCCAAGCGGCCTTGGTTGATGGTGGCTTGTCGTGCCTGTCGCTCAGGTTTTCGCCAAATACTTAAAAACACGCCTTGACATAATAGTCATTATATAAAAAATTCTCTCAAGAAAATGACGTGCTGAACGTTGTTGCAGCGGTATGGGCTGTGGTTTGGGAGGGCCGAATGGATTTCGCACTCAGCGAAGAGCAAACAATGCTGGTCGAGATGGTCCGCAAGTTTGTTGCCAATGAAATGATTCCCCACGAAGAAATGGTCGAACGAACTGATGAGGTTCCCGCCGACCTGCGCGCGGAGCTTACCGGCAAAGCGGTCGATCTGGGCATCTACGCTTGCAACATGCCCGAAGATTTGGGTGGCGGTGGCCTAGATGATTTCGACACCATGCTGGTTGAAAAAGAACTGGGCCGCACGGCCATGGCGTTGGCCGATTGCTGCTGGCGTCCGTCCAATGTTCTGATGGCGTGCACGGGCGCGCAGCGCGAACGCTATTTGCTGCCCGCCATCCGCGCCGAACGCAAAGACTGTATCGCCATGACAGAGCCTGATGCCGGGTCTGATGTGCGCGGCATGAAAGCAACAGCCGTGCGCGATGGGGATGATTGGATCATCAACGGCACCAAGCACTTTATTTCTGGCGCCGATGTTTCCGACTTCATCATTTTGTTTGTCTCAACCGGCGAAGAAGAAACTCCGCGCGGCATCAAAAAACGGATTACTGCGTTTCTGGTCGATAGCGATACGCCGGGCGTCGAAGTGCGCCGTGGCTATCACGCGGCCTGCCACCGGGGCCATCATAACTGCATCATCAACATGGACAACGCTCGGGTCAGCAATAACCAAATTCTTGGCGAAGAAGGCAAGGGGTTTGAGGTCGCCAACGAATGGCTCTACGCCACCCGCGTCGTGGTTGCGGCCATGTGCTGTGCGCGGTCTGAACGGGCGCTCGACATTGCCCTGAATTGGGCGGCACAGCGCAAACAGTTCGGCCAAGTCATCGGCAAGTTCCAAGGTGTCTCTTTCCAATTGGCTGATATGGAAGTCGATGTCCGCATGTCGAACCTCGTGTTCTTGGAAACCGCTTGGAAATTGCAACAAGGCACCATGACCGACCAAGACGCCGCCGTTGCCAAATTATTCTGTTCAGAAGCCTGTGGCCGCGTTGCCGATCAAGCCATTCAAGTGGTTGGCGGTATGGGCCTGATGGCCGATCTGCCGCTGGAGCGCATCTGGCGTGATGCCCGTGTCGACCGCATTTGGGAAGGCACCAGCGAAATTCAACGCCACATTATTTCTCGTGCCATGCTGCGCCCGCTCGGCGCGTAACGCTTCTTCATCCGTTAGGGAGACTGATTGCCATGAACTTCAATGCTTTCATTACCTGTGCCGTCACCGGCGCGGGCGACACCACCGCCCGCAGCAATTTGGTGCCGATCACGCCAGAGCAAATCGCCGACAGCGCCATTGGCGCGGCGAAAGCTGGTGCGGCCATTGTTCATTGCCATGTGCGTGACCCGGAAACTGGCAAAGGCAGCCGCAACGTTGGTTACTATGAAGAAGTCGTCCGCCGCATCCGCGCCGCCGATGTCGATGTGTTGGTTAACCTAACTGCTGGTATGGGCGGTGATGTGATCCTCGATCCAAACATGAAGCATAATCAAATTTCTGATGCGTCTGATTTGATCGGCCCGATGGAGCGCTTGGAGCATATTGAGCATCTGGCAAAAGATCCGGTCTTAAAGCCGGAAATTTGCACGATGGATTGCGGCAACATGACATTTGGCGACGGCAACGATGCGTACCTTTCAACGCCGGGCTTCTTGCGCATGGGCATGGAACGGGTTCGCGAATTGGGCGTGAAACCGGAGTTGGAAGTGTTTGATACGGGCCACCTTTGGTTCGTCAATCAAATGGTCAAAGAAGGCTTGGTTGATGATCCCACCTTCATTCAGCTCTGCACCGGCATTCCCTATGGTGTGCCGGATGATCCCTTGACCGTCGCTGCCATGGTTCACAACTTGCCTGCTGGGTCCGTGTTCTCATCGTTTGCCTTGGGGCGTATGCAAATGCCGTGGGTCTCTCAGGCGTTGTTGTTTGGTGGCAACATTCGCGTTGGCCTGGAAGACAACTTATACCTGGAAAAAGGCGTGCTAGCGACCAACGCCCAGTTGGTTGAGCGCGCGGCGAAGATTGCCGAACTGCAAGGTGTCAAAATCATGAGCGCGGCAGATGTGCGCGATCAACTCGGCATTGCGAAGGCCGCCTGACATGCGCGACATCAAAACGCTGGGCCTTCTGGGCACAGGCGTCATCGGGGCCGGGTGGGCCACGCGGGCGCTGCACTATGGTATTGATGTGGTCGCCTATGACCCCAATCCAAAGATGGAAGATTGGTTACGGGGTGCCATCGATAACGCCGCGCCGGCGTTGTCAAAGCTAACCATGGCCCCGCTACCCAAGCGGGGGTCGTTGACGTTCACGACCGATGTGAACGAGATGATTGCTGCGGCTGACTTCATCCAAGAGAGCATTCCGGAAAACTTGGACCTGAAGCAAAAGGTGCTGCGCGAACTATCCGCAACCATCGCGCCAGACGTGATTATTGCGTCCAGCACATCCGGGTTTATGCCAACCGATTTGCAGAACGGCATCACGGCACCAGAACGGTTAATTATTGGTCATCCGTTCAACCCGGTTTACCTGTTGCCGCTGTGTGAAATTGTCGGCGGCACGCAAACGGCGGATGAGGCCAAGCAATCGGCCACCGCTTTTTATGAATACATCGGCATGCACTGCCTTCAGGTGCGGAAAGAAATTCCTGGCCACATCGCCGACCGCCTGCAAGAAGCCCTATGGCGCGAAATTCTACACATTGTTGATCGCGACGCGGCCAACACAGACGAGATCGACCAATCCATCTGCTACGGGCCGGGTCTGCGGTGGGCCATCATGGGCACCAATATGATCTTCACCTTGGCTGGTGGCGAAATGGGGATGCGGCATTTCTTCAAACAGTTCGGCCCAGCGCTCGAACTGCCGTGGACAGATTTGAAAGCGCCAGAGCTAACCGACGCGTTGATCGATAAAATGGTCGCCGGTGTTGAAGAACAACAAGGCGATAAATCGATCCGCGAATGGGAACGCATCCGCGACGATTGCTTGGTCGCCATCCAACAAGTATTGCGCACCCATGACCAAGGTGCTGGTAAAACGCTAAAGGCCATTGAACAACGGCTGTATGCCACCGTCGGCGTGACACAAAATGCGGAACTGGACCTGTCGCAACCGCTTCGATTGCATGAAACCGAAGTGACGGCTGATCTGATTGATTACAACGGTCATCTGACTGAGTGGGGTTTCCTAAAGCTTATCAGCGACGCAACGGACAAGCTGTTTCGCCTGATTGGGATCGATCAAGCTTACCGCGATGCGGGCCAAACGTATTTCACGGCAGAAACTCATATCTCGTACATCGACGAAGCCAGGCAGGGCGATGCCGTTCATGTGATGACGCAGATCGTTTCGGCGGATGCCAAGCGGCTGCGGTTCATGCACACGCTGGTTCGCACGGCAGATGATGCGCCGATCTGTGAGATTGAACAGATGCTTCTGCACATGGACACACCCTCCGGCAAGACCGCACCCGCAGCGGATCACGTGCAAGCGAAGCTGCAAAAAATTACAGCCCATCATGCGGCCTTGCCACAACCCAACCGGGCCGGTCGGGCCATTGGTGATCCGGTAAAGTAAGGTCTAGCTCATGAATATCTCACGCCTATTGCGCCCCAAAAGCCTCGCCGTACTGGGGGGGGCGTGGGCTGATGTTGTGCAGCAGCAGTGCCGCAAGTTGGGCTTTGAAGGACCGATTTACCGGGTTCACCCCCGGCGCGCGGCGGCGGGCGAAGCCGACGTTTACCCTGATCTCGATTCGTTGCCCACAATTCCCGATGCGGCCTTTGTTGGGGTCAATCGGGAAACAACGGTTGAGGTCATGGACGTGATGAACCGTCTGGGCGTGGGCGGTGCCGTGTGTTTTGCCTCTGGCTTTAATGAACTTCATACAGACGCCACCAAGGCTTTGACAGCCGATCTAAAAAAAGCCGCTGGTGATGTGCCTTTCCTGGGGCCGAACTGCTACGGATTCATCAACTACTTTGATCGCGTCTCTTTATGGCCGGATGAAATTCCGCCGCAAAAAACACCAGATCGCGGCATCGCCTACTTATCACAATCGGGCACTGTCGGTCTGAACGTGATTTATGCTGACCGATCCTTGCCTGTTGGGTATTTGGCTTGCGTTGGCAACCAAACCGCAGTCGGGTTTCATGACCTGATTGATGCGGTGTTAGAAGATGACCGGGTCAGCGCCATTGGAATGTATGTCGAAGGCTTCCCAGACCTAAAGAAATTTGCCGAAGCGGCCACCCGTGCCCGCGACCGGGGCGTGCCCATCGTTGTCATAAAAGCCGGCCGATCAGACCTGGCGCGCCGCACCACACACAGCCACACCGGCGCAATGGGTGGCGAAGACAAATACATGGATGCCTTGTTTACTCGGTTGGGCGTGGCTCGGTGTGTCACATTGTCAGAATTTATGGAGACACTGAAACTCCTTCATGCAGTTGGGCCGCTGGCCGGTGATCGCGTTGGGCTGCTTGGGTGTTCTGGCGGTGACATGGCCATGGCGGCGGATGTGATTGAGCCGTTGAACTTGGTTTTGCCCCGTGTGCCGCAGGCACCGGGCGATGCTTTGCGGGCGGTGTTGGGCGACCGCATTGCCGTGGCCAACCCGCTCGATTTCCAAACCTATATCTGGCATGCGCCGGAAAAAATGTATGACTGCTTCAAGGCCATGATGACGGCAGGCTACGATTGCACGGCGATGCTTCTGGATCACCCGGACCCAGACACCTGTGACATCGGGCTGTATGAAGATGCTTTCGATGCTTACATCAAAGCGGCCCAAGACACAGGGGCGAAAGTAATCGCTGGGTGCTCTGTGCAGGAATCGATCCCGGCGTACTTGCGCGATCGGGCCATGGCGGCCGGGGTTGCCGCCTTGCAGGGAATGCATGAAACATTTTTTGCTATCCAAAATGCGGCTATGATTGGCAAGGCCTGGGCGATGCCAACAACGCCATCGCTGAAAACACATCGGGTGATGGGTGAGCCTGTTGCCCTTACTGAAGCCGCAGCAAAGGCAGAAATGGCACAGGCTGGTTTGACCATTCCGGCATCGCGGGAGGTGTTGATTGCCGAGGCAGTCACCGCCGCCGCAGAGATTGGCTATCCCGTCGCCTTAAAAGCATCATCCGCTACCTTGGCCCATAAGTCAGAGGCGGGCGGCGTTGTGCTTAACTTGCAAACCGCTGAAGAAGTGCAGGCTGCATTGGTCCATCTTGCAACGCTGTCAGATCGGGTCCTCGTCGAACAAATGATTGATGATGGTATTGCTGAGCTGATTATTGGGGTCGATATGGATGATCAGTTCGGCCCCGTGGTTTTGATCGGTGCTGGCGGGGTCATGGCGGAGCTGTTGGACGATGTTGCCATCTTATTACCGCCGCTTACGTACGAAGACGTGGCAGCGGCTGTTTCCAGCCTAAAATTTTCAACGTTGCTCAATGGTTTTCGGGGGCGTCCGGCTGCGAACATGGACTCGGTAATTGATGCCATCCTCTCTGTTGCAGCCTATGCAGAATCTCACGCCAGTACCCTGGTTGAGCTTGACGTAAACCCGCTGATCGTTCGCCCGGGCATGGCCCCAGCCGTTGCCGTTGACGCCTTCATCCGCCGCCTAGACCCAGGAGACATTTAAATGTCAGACCCCGTAAAAATCGAACGCCGTGGTCATGTTCTTGAAGTCACCATTGATCGCCCAAAAGCCAATGCCATTGATGCGGCGACATCGCGGTTAATGGGCGATGTGTTCAAAGATTTTCGCGACGATCCGGAATTGCGCGTTGCGATCCTAACTGGTCAGGGCGAAAAATTCTTTTGCCCCGGCTGGGATTTGAAATCAGCGGCAGAGGGTGCCGCAGCCGATGATGATTATGGTATTGGCGGATTTGGCGGCATGATTGAATTGCCGAACCTGAACAAGCCGGTGATTTGTGCCATCAATGGGATCGCCTTCGGCGGCGGCTTCGAAATCGCCATGGCATGCGATATTCTGATCGCTGCGGAACACGCAACATTCTCAACGCCAGAAATCAATGTCGGCGTGTTGGCAGATTTTGCGTCTGTCGCCTTGCGCCGTCGGGTGCCGCATCACGTCGCCGTCGAATTTTTGATGACGGGTCGGCGCATGGACACAACCGAAGCGAAGCATTGGGGCCTGATCAATGAGATTGTCCCTGCGCATCAATTGATGGGCCGTGCGCGCGAAATCGCCGATTTGCTGGCCGATGGCCCACCCCTGGTTTTTGCCGCTATTAAAGATGTGATGCGCCGAACCGAAACCATGGGCGAACAGGCAGCGGTCGAAGCCGTGCGCGGTCTGCACTCGGCTCAGTATCTGTATCATTCCGAAGACATGCTGGAAGGCACCCAGGCCTTCGCTGAAAAACGCAAACCCGTTTGGAAAGGCAAGTAACACAGCGCCATGCCTAAAATCGTTGATCATAATCAGCGCCGTAAAGATATCGCCGCCGCCGCATGTCGGGCCATTGCGTGCTCTGGTGTTGAACGAGTCACACTGACAGAGATCGCCGAGGCCGCAGGCTACACGACCGGCATGGTGACGCATTACTTCAGCAAAAAAGAAGACATTCTGCGCGCCGCCCTGAATGTGATGTTGGAACGCGCCGATAAACGGCTTGATGCGTTGATGGAAGATGACACGGTCGATGTGATTGATGTGTATCTGGATGTTCTGCCGATTGACGCCGCCCGGCGTCGAGAGGCCGCTGTTTGGGTTTCGTTTTGGGGGTTGGTGGTTTCCGACAAAGCTTTTGCGCGCCTTAATCAGGCGGTTCACAAAGAATGGATGGCCATCATTGAGCGGATTGTTCGGGCGCGTTGGCCTGGTGCCGACGACTGGCCAGCGGACGTCTTCGACTCGGTCCGCCTCAGCCTCCTGGTTTTGATGAATGGTTTAACGGCGGGGGCAATCACCAGTCCGCGCGATTATCCGGCATCTGCGCAACGCGATGCGGTGATGGGCCAGTTCGCCATGCTGGATGCTAAAATTATGGCGCTTTCGCGACAGAAGGTCCTTGAAAAACGCTCTGCGGCGTAACCGCAATTAAGGTGACATAGAGTTTAATTAGTTAAACTCTATGTCACCTTAATTTTTTGGAATTTTTCCGTCAGTGATCAAAAATGTATTGACTAACATATAAAAACATCCTTATATCCAAACATCGTGTTTAGGTAATGGAGATAACAATGTCAGTCGCAACCCCCTATCCGCAAGCGTCCTACCATCACGCCCCCACACACCACGCCCCCAGCGTATCCTTCGAAGTGTTTCCGCCGAAATCAGCCGACCAAGACATGGCCTTGTCAAACGCCATGGGGAACTTTGGGGATTTAAACCCTAGCTTCGTTTCTGTGACGTGTGGAGCCGGGGGCTCAACGCGGGTGCAAACCTATGCGACCGTGCGCCGTATTCAGGAACGCTTGGGTGTGCCGACCGCCGCCCACGTCACCTGCCAGGGCCAAACCAAAGATAGCATCACGCGGCTGGCAAACGATTATCAAGAAGCCGGTATCCGTCACATCGTTGCTTTGCGGGGCGATGCTCCAAAAGATGATGCCGAGTCCGACTTCGTCAGCGCCGCAGATTTGGTTCGCACGTTGCGCGGCATTGATGATTTTGAAATCAGCGTTGCCGCCTACCCCGAAGTGCATCCAAAAGCGCCTAATGCCGATGCAGACTTGGATGCCCTGAAAGAAAAAATTGATGCCGGTGCGACGCGCGCCATCACACAGTTCTTTTTTGATGCTGATGTTTTCTTACGGTTTCGTGATCGGGCGGAAGCCGCAGGAATCTCTGTGCCGATTGTTCCTGGCATTCTGCCCATCATGAACTTTGCCCGCACCGTCCAAATGGCAGTGGACTGTGGATCTGTGATTCCCGATCGCTTAAAAAAGCGGTTCGCCCGCGCCCAGGGTTTGCCAGAAATCGAAAAGCAATTGGGACTTGAAGAAGCGATGGCGCTCTGCGGCCGTCTCGAACATCACGGCGTGAATGCGTTTCATATTTACACATTGAACCGGACTGAAGCGGCCACTGCCATCTGTCGCTCATTGGGTGTTCGCGCATCTGCTGCGTAATCGTTGATGCCCTACAACGTCGGCTTTTTTAAATTACGCCGGTGGAAACTTTGGCGGGCGCGGCCACCGGCTGTTGATGTCATGCACGGTCAAATCCATGTGACTGCGGGTATATTCGTTTTGTGCGTCGCGGGGGGGCTGATAGTCCCAGCCTGTATATTTACCAATCCGAAGGGCACCTGAAAGCACCCGTCTGCGATGTTGATCGGCGATCACATCATCGCGCACCGAATCCGTATCCCAATGGGCATAGGCTTGCTTTTTGAACCGCAGCATCGCGTCGGCATACGCGGCGTCATCCGCCAAATTGATCAATTCGTCTGGGTCTGTGGCAACGTCAAACAACTGGTCCGGATCGCCAGGGCAGGTGATAAATTTAAGGGTTCCATCGCGCAGCATCAGCATGGGCGAGCCAACGCCTTCGGCCAAATATTCCCCAATCACTTTGCGGTCTGCCCCATCGCCGCCTTCACACAGATGAACCAAGGAATCACCATCCAGGGCATCAACCGGGTCTGGCGCCTCGCCCGCGCCGGTTAAGGCCGCGATATCCATGAGCGTGGGCGTTACATCAACCTGGCTGACGGGCGCTGAAACCCTCATAGGTTTGAATAAACCAGGATCATTAATGATCATTGGAATACGGGATGACCATTCGCGGAATGTCATCTTGTACCACAAACCGCGCTCACCCAGCATGTCGCCATGGTCGGCGGTGATGATGATGGTGGTGTCATCGCGTAGGCCAGATTCTTCCAGCGTATCAACCAATCGTCCCACCCAATGATCGACGTAGGAGACATTGGCGTAATAAGCCCGCCGTGCCCGGCGAATGTCATCGTCGGTCAGTGGAACGCGATCCAGATCAATCACCTTTTCAAGTCGCAAGGAATGTGGGTCATTATCTTCTTTGGCCGGACGGCCTACGGTGGGCAACTCAATTTCGTCGTCCGCGTACAAATCCCAAAAAGAGGGCCGCGCAGCGTAAGGGTCGTGCGGGTGAATAAAGCTGGTAACCAACATCAGCGGGCGGTCATCTTGGCTGCGGGCATGATCGTAAATCGCGCGCTGCGCCGCCGCGCCAACTTCGTCATCATAGGCCAATTGGTTGGTGATCGCCGCAGGTCCGGCTTGAATCACGCTCGACATATTATGATACCAAAGATCAATCCGTTCTTCCGGTTGGGTCCAATCGGGCACCCAACCAAAATCAGCCGGGTAGATGTCGGTTGTATGGCGTTCTTCGAAGCCATGTAGCTGGTCGGCGCCGACAAAATGCATTTTACCCGAAAGCTGCGTCCGATAGCCCATCAACCGCATATAGTGGGCAAAGGTCGGCACGGTTGATGGCAGGTAGGCAGCGTTATCATATCCGCCAAACCGCGAGACCAACTGGCCGGTCATGAAGGCATACCGTCCGGGTGTGCACAGCGGGCTGTTGGTATAGGCATTTTCGAACACAACGCCGGTTTCGGCCAGCCGGTCGATGTTCGGGCTTTTGACAACGGGGTGCCCGTAGCACCCCAATGCTTTGGCGCTGAGTTGATCGGCCATAATAACGAGAATATTTTTGCTCATGATCTATTGATTCCCCGCTTGCGAAACGTTGCTTATTTCCCCCATGCTGGTGGCCATTCGTTACGGCGCAACACAGCCCAGAGAACCCCTATGCACTATGATGGAATAGCCGACAAGCGTGTCCTTGTTACCGCCGCTGGCAGCGGCATTGGTGCGGTGGTTGCCGCGCAGTTTTCTGAACACGGTGCGGGTGTTTTTGGCTGCGATGTAACGCCTGATGGTGTCGCCGCCATCGCAGCACAACACGGCCATGATGCGGCCATCATGGCCAACGTCGCCGATGCGGATCAGGTGGATGCGTTGTTCGATGCAGCAACGGCGAAAATGGGCGGCCTCGACATTATGATTGCCTGTGCTGGCGTTGCGGGGCCGACGGGCAAGGTTCAAGATATTTCCCCCGATGAATGGGATGCGTGCGTCGGTGTAAACCTGCGCAGTGCATACCTCAGTGCTCGTCGCGCCGTACCCTTATTGGAAGCCGCTGGTGGCGGGTCTTTGGTGTTGTTTTCATCAACGGCCGGGTTGATGGGGTATCCGCTTCGCACGCCTTATGCCGCGTCGAAATGGGCAATTATCGGCTTGGCAAAAAGCATCTCTGAAGAAGCCGGGCCGCAAGGCGTGCGGGTCAATGCGATTTGCCCTGGCGCTGTTGCAGGGGCCCGCATGGATGGCGTCATCGAACGCGAAGCAGCAAAGACCGGCCAAACGCCAGACCAAGTGCGTGCGGACTATACGGCGGAAACGGCGCTGCATACCTTTGTGGATGCCGAAGATTTAGCCGCCACGATTTTGTTTATGTGTTCAGACGCTGGTCGCCGTATCGCCGGTCAGGCCATTACCGTTGATGGTCATACTCTCCATCTCTGATGAAGGTGCTTTCATGACTGGCTTAGGCAGCGTTGTTTTCTAGGCTGACTTTCATGGCTTTGATCAGCGCCGCCAAATCTTTGGAGACGGTCGATGTGGAACGGCTTTGGCCGATGTGGTCTTCAGTTCGCATTGCTATTTCTAGGTCAGCGACGCTTTCGGCTAGATCATCGGCCAGCAAAGTTCCAGCAATGCCCTTTAGGGAATGCGCGCGTCGATGCGCCGATTCAGTGTCTCCAGTGGTGATGTCATTGGCGAGATCGTCGACGAACGTGTCGTAGGTTGTGACAAACTGCGCGACCAGCGGGCGAATGGTTGCGACTGGCAAGAAAAGGTTTTCAGCTACCTGGTCCAAATCAAATTCCACCTCAGGCTGTGGTGCATCTTGCGCGCTTGTCGCTAGTCGAAATGGGTCCAGTGGTGAATCCAAGCCTTCACTGGTGCTTGGCGATAGCAACAACCACGCGTTCAGCTTTATTATCAAATCACGAGGATCAAAAGGTTTGGCCAGATGATCATTCATACCTGCTTCCAGGCACCGTACTCGTTCTTCTGGCAGGGCATGCGCTGTCATGGCGATGATGGGTATGAACTTGAAGTCTGGGTGGTCCCGGATCATGCGGGTGGCTGACAGTCCATCGACCTCGGGCATTTGAATATCCATCAAAATAGCACCGTAGAAATGAGGGCCTGCGGCCAGCAGTTTATCAACCGCTTCTTGACCATTGTCTGCGACATCAACTTGGAATCCAGCACCTTCAAGGATACCAACGGCAACGATTTGGTTAAGCTCATTATCTTCCGCCAGTAACAACCGCGATCCCGGCGCGCTTGCTTTGATCGGGCCATCATTTGCCCCATCAGAGCGGCTTTTCATGTTCAACATGTCAGAGGGCGAGAAAATCGCCATCACTGCATCATACAGCATCGTAGTACTGATCGGCTTTTCAACGAACCCGGTAATGGTTAATTGGTCTTCATCATTAACCGTTCGGTCTATTTCGAAGGGCGCAGACATCATGATGATGGGTAGGTCAGGCCTCCCGGGTGTGGACCTCAAGGCTTGGGCGGTTTGCAAACCAGTCATGCCATCGGGCATGGAGGAATCTAGGATCAGCAGACCAAACGGGTCGGTTTCAGCCGACGCTTCAATCAGCTTAAGAGCGGCTTCGCCACTGTCTGCGCTCTCGGTGCGCATGCCAAAACGCTCCAGCGTCGAGGTTAAGACGTCTCTGGTCGTTGCATTGTTATCGCAAACCAGTGCCCGAACGTCCCTGGATAAAACAGCAAAGTTATAGGACGAATCATCTTCATTCAGGCTTCGTTGTAGAGGCAGAACAACGGTAAAAATTGATCCTTGTCCGACTGTGCTATCGACCTGAATGCTACCATCCATCGAATCCACAAGGCGTTTGCAAATGGCGAGGCCCAGCCCAGTGCCGCCATAGGTGCGAGAGGTCGAATCGTCGGCCTGGTGAAACGCCTCAAACAGTTTAGAAGCCTGATCTGCATTCATGCCAATGCCGCTATCGCGCACGCGAAAACGAATGTTTGCGGTATCGTCGGTCCACTCTAATATATCGACATAAACGACAACCTCGCCGACTTTCGTAAACTTAATGGCGTTATTGGCAAGGTTGGTCAGAATTTGGCTGATCCGCAGCGAATCTCCCACAACTTGCGCCGGCACATTATAACCGATTGAGAAAATAACCTCGATTTCCTTCGCCGCCGCTTGGGTCGCTAGCAGCGTCGACACATCGGTTAAAACATCATGCAAATTGAAATCAACAGCTTCGATGGTCAGTTTGCCCGCATCGATCTTGGAAAAATCGAGCACATTATTCAAAACGCCCAATAGATTTTTCCCAGCGGTTTGAATTTTGCCAATGTAATCTCGCTGCATGCCACTCAGGTTAGATTGCAAGACCAATCCGCTAAGACCAATCACAGCGTTGATCGGTGTCCTGATCTCATGGCTCATGTTGGCAAGAAATGAGGCTTTCGCATCAATTGCCCGGGTGGCCTGCACGTTTGCTTCTTTCAGTTCCGTAATATCAACGCGGAATCCGACAACGCCACCATCCGGCGTGCGCCGTTCGGCAATTTTCAACCAACGCCCAGAAGAGAGCTGTTGTTCCCAATGAGTGTCTCCGCTTTGATGAAGGGCGACTCGCCGCTTAATCCAGTCTTCCAAATCGATATCATCTGGAATGTCGTACTCGCCGCGGAGCGCGCCTTGCCTGAGAATATGCTCATACGTCGCACCGTGAACCATAAAGTCAGCCGAATGTGGAAAATAGGCTCGGTAAGCATCGTTGCAGATCACCAATTGATCATTGCTGTCGTAATAAACGAACGCTTCGTCCAATGATGATACGGCGTTTTCCAGGGTCGATTTGATGTGGTGCGACTCTTCGATGGCTTCTTGAAGCTGTCGATTGCGCAACCGCAATTCCAGCTCGCTCATAACAACATCAGCCAGCAACCTCAGTTGTTCGGCATCTTCTGCTTTAAATTCAGGTCGGCTAACGCGGTCAATAACGCACAATGTACCCAACCGATACCCGTCTGGCGTAATGACAGGGGCCCCTGCATAAAACCGAATGGCCGGATCATTCGTGACCAATGGATTGTCGGCAAATCGCGGGTCTTGTGTCGCATCGTTGACGATAAAGACGTCATTTCCTCTGATCGCATGGTCACAAAAAGCCAGGCTGCGCGGGGTCTCGCTCGCGTCGATGCCAACTTTGCTTTTGAACCACTGACGATCCCGATCAATTAAGGATACAAGCGCGATGGGGGATTGATAAAACGCAGCCGCAAGTTCGGTAAGTCGATCAAAGGCGGCCTCTGCCTCTGTGTCCAAAATCGCAAAGGATTCCAACACCTTGATGCGTCGGTCCTCTAAACGCGAAGTGGTGGTTGGGTCAGCCATGATAGTGTGATCAAGCCATTTAGGTTGCCATAAGTGATGGCAACCTTGCCACGTTGACCGGCGATGATAAAGCTAGTGGATACCCTATTCTGCGGCGAGTGCGCGGACCATCGATGCGCGATCCAGCTTAATATCAGCGACGGAACGAATATAGCTGTCGATTTCTTCTGAAATATGGTCGGGAAAGTAGGTGCTTTGAATTTCTCTAACCCGTCGTGTCGCGCCCTCAACGACATTTGGTTTGCCGCGCTCGGCCCATTCTTTGGGGCTGAAACGGTCAAATAAGGCTGGATAAACATATTCGCTTTGCATGACGCTGAGTGTTTGGTCTGAACCCAAAAAATGACCCGGTCCGTTCACGCAGACATCGTTAATCACGTTGACCGAGAGGGTTTCGTCGTTGACTTCGATGCCCCGCACCGTGCGCAGAACCGCACCAATGGTGTCGTTGTCAATGACCAGACTTTCCAGGCACGTGCCCAACAGTGACGCATGCATCCCCGCTGATTCATACACCATGTTCACACCGGGCGTATTGGCAACCAAGGCATAATTATAGCCCTTTTCCGCACCGGCCTGAACATCCGGCATTTTGGCATCGGCCATGCCCGCCGTCACGCCGCCCGTCAAATTGTAAAAACCAGCCATTTGACCGCAGGCCGACATCAGCAGCGCTTGCTCGCCAGAGCCACCAGACATAGCCCCCGTGCGCAGATCAGACACAAACGGCCAGGTGCCGAATATGGCCTTTGCACCGGGAACCACGGCATTGATGTAAACGAGGCCAGCCAAAACCTCGGCGGTTTCTTGAACCACGGCACCAGCCAATGACGCCGGGCTGGTGGCACCGGCTTGGCCCGCAGCCAATAGTAAGATTGGAATACCGGCGCGGGCGGCAACTTCCAGGCAGGCACAAGCATCTTCAGCAAATTTCATTGGGGGCACGACAAAGCAATTCGACATGCTGACAAAAGGTCGCTCACGGAATTTTTCTTCGCTGCCGGCGATGGCATGCAAGATCGGTAGCGATGCCTCAACATGCTCAGGCACAGTCCAGCTTGTGCCGACGTGTTTGGATGTTCCAGACAACGCGGCATACAGCGTGTTGATATCCATATCCAATGGGTCCGACATATCGCGCGGCACTAAGTTACGCTGGAAAAAGTGGATGTTGTCCATGGCATCAACAATGCGGGCCGAATCATATAAATCGATCAAGAGCGACTCGCGATACTCATTGGTCGTTGGGTCGACAATATGGACCGCAGCGCCCGCTGTGCCGAAGTATGTTTTTAGGCCCCAGGGCTCCATGTCGTGTTTTGGATCTTGGCCGCATAACACGAATTCGCGCGCGGCGTTCGCAATGGTGTCTTCGACCAAACCACGGGGGAACAGCAACCGCCCACGATCATCCAGCTTGCCGCCGACCCGTTCGACGGCTTCGATACATGACGGGATCGCGTTCGATAGGCCCGTGTTTTCTAACAGATACAAAACGGCTTCGTTTATTTTCAGAATATCCGCGTCCGTTAGCGCGCGATACCGACCACTTTCCTCCCCCCCATTCACCGGACGTTTATCGGCGGCAAGGGGCGCCGCGCGCACGGCACGGCGGGCGTCTCTGCCGCGCCGCTTTGGGGCCTCTAGTTCGGTTGACTGGTCTGTCTGGCTCACGGCTCGGCTCCCTTTTAATTTGGACACCTTGTGTCTTGTTGCCTAATAATGTCTGGCTTTCTGGCCAGGGCGACAATAGTTTTTTTCTGTCTAACTGATGAATACGGCTCACCATTAAAACGCTGAGGGTGGAATGATGGAACGGTCAAGTCGGTTACCCCCGCTGCAAGCGCTGCGGTGTTTTGAAGCAGCGGCCCAGTGTTTGAATTTTGGCAAGGCGGCGGACCGTTTGAACATCACGCGGTCGGCGGTCAGCCACCAGATTCGCAAACTGGAAGATGAGCTTGGCCAGCCGTTGTTTTGGCGCGATGGTCGGGCCGTTCGATTGACGCCCGCAGGGGAAGCCCTGTTACCGGCGGTTCGTGATGGATTTGACGGCATCCGCGATGCGGCCAGCAACGTGCGTGATGGGTGGCCGCGCCGAGAATTGACGTTACAAGTGTATGTCTCCGTCGCCATGCGGTGGTTGATCCCCCGCCTGCACGGTCTTCATGAAACGGCACCGAAGGTGTCGATCAAGGTTTTAACGAGTTTGCTGGATTGGGAGTTTGAAGACACCGCTGCCGATGTCGGCTTGGTCTGTGTGCGCGGCAAACGCCGACGCGATTTGCGCTATCGTAAACTGTTTGGCTCGCGCGTGTTTGCCGTTTGTAGTCCCGCTTTCAAAGAAGAGCATAAGATTACCTGCGCCAAAGATTTGGCCCGTGTCCCTATTATTCAGGTCTACACCGCCGCGAATGAGTGGCGGGAATGGATGCAAGCGGCGGAGATTGATATCACCAACGTAACCATTGTCGATCAGTTCGATAGCTACTTGTTGGCAATGGAAGCTGCGGCCGAGGGCCAAGGTGTGGCGTTTTGTAACGGGCCGTTTTTTGCCGCCGAAGTCCATTCCGGTCGGTTGGTTCAGCCAGTACCAGAAACCATCAGCATCGGCGCCGACTGGTGTTTGGTGCACCGGCGCGAATTTGAAGGCGAGCCGCGTGTGCGGGATCTGGAAACCTGGTTTCAATGCGCCTTGGCCGATGATCCGTTAGCGGCGCGTTTTATCTCGGAAGATGATGCCGCCCGCCTACAAACCATCCGCACACGGGAGATGCGAAAATGATCACACTTTATGGCAAACCGGGTGCCGCGTCGTCTGCGCCCATGGCGGTGTTCGAAGCCCTGGGCCTGGATTACCGGTATGAGGTGGTAGACCACACCAGCGAAGCCTATCAAAAGATTCATCCGCTGGGCTGGGTGCCTGCCGTTGCCTGGGATGATGGTTCAGTCCTCACGGAATCGGCCGCCATTATTCTGCACACGTTGGATTGTTTCGATACGAAAGGCCGCCTCGCGCCACCGTCCGGCTCACTGGACCGGGCACGGTTTTATGAGGCTTTCATGTTTTTGGCGACCCAGGTCTATCCGACGTATCAACGCCTCTATCAAACTCGCCGCATTGCCAATACCGACCAATGGGATCACATCCATGCCATGGCCCGCACCCAACAAGAGGATCACTGGGCGCGGCTGGATCAATGGCTCGCCGCGCGCAATTGGCTGGCGGGCGATGCTTTTTCTGCCGCTGACATTTACTTGCTGATGTTGGTCACGTGGTGGTCGGATATCCCCGACCTCTGCCGCCGTTGGCCGAACATCGCGCGGGCTTGCCGGGGCGCGTTGGCGCATGAGTATGTTGAGCGCGCCTTCCTGACCCACGAGCAAGCGGATGACATTGCCGCCATTCAAGCTTCGGCGTAACGTCACAGCGGATGCGGCAGCGGCGCCTCGGTTGCCGCCTCGGCGACCCAATCTTTAATGGCGGGCAAAGACCAGACGGCGTCTATATATTCGGCGCTGGTGTCATCGACGGTGACATCATAGGTCTGCAATCGGCTGACCACAGGGGCAAACATGGCGTCAGTGATGGTGAAATGACCGAACAAATAAGGTCCTGCTCCGCCGAATTTTTTCCGGCATGTGTTCCATATGGCGAGCACGCGGGCGACGTCATCTAAGGCTTCGGGGGTGTGGCCCTGGCCCGGATAAGACCCACACACATCCATCGGCATGTCGCGCCTCAAGCCCGTAAATCCGGCGTGCATCTCTGAGGCATAGGCCCGGGCAATGGCGCGGGCAATCGGGTTTTCCGGCCAGAGGCGCGCCTGGGGGTAGGCATCATTCACCCATTCGCAAATGGCCAAACTTTCAGCAATAACCGTGTCACCTAGTTTCAGGGCGGGAACGGTGCCGCTGGGGTTATGAAGCCGGATGGTTTCTGCCGTTTTGCCGGTTTGACGCAAGGTGACTTTGATTTCGTTGAATCGCGCATTGGCCATGCGCATGGCCAGCCAAGGCCGCAAGGACCATGACGAATACCGCTTGTTGCCAATCACCAATGTCGGTTCCAGATCACCCATCGTCTTTCCTCTCTTTTTATAACGTGTAATTATGCGATATTTTTAAGCCGTTGGTTTTGTTGAGGCTTTTGAAATTTCTAGATTGTCGAAAACCGCATCCCCTTATTCATACCCGTCTCCCCTTGGTTCCAAAATTATCAAGCAAAGCATATACAAATCTAGGTGCTATTCAGAGTGGGTTATTTTCCATATCAATGACCACCCTATTATTGGGTGGTGTTGCGGTTCTATCCCCGGATGATGCGGCTCTTGCGCATGATACCTATAATAACTCCAAATTTGAGTTATCTGGGTCAGCCCCTTATCTTTCTCTCAGGGGCATCAACATTGCCTTAATCTGGTTATGCTAAAGCATCCTGCCCGGTCGGTCGTGTTGGAAGATTTCCGATGATAGCGCCAACTTCTTTTTGAGCGGCGACCAGCTCGAACTGTGTCTGTAGGTTCATCCAGAATTGTGGTTCGGTCTTGAACCAGTGCCCCAACCGTAACGCAGTGTCGCCTGAGACCGCGCGTTTGCCGTTTATGATCTGACTCACCCTGTTCGCTGGTACGTTGATCTGGCGCGCCAATTCTGTTGGCGTGATGCCGAGCTCTTCAAGTTCGTCTTTCAAAACCTCGCCCGGGCGGGCCGCACGTTTCAACATTGTTGTTTCCCTTCCTCTTAATCGCCGTAGTGTTTACTGATCTCAACATTGCTCGGGCCGACGTCTCCAACAGGCCATTCAAAACAGATTCGCCCCTGAAGATTGATGCGGACACTGAATTGTCCATGGCGATCGCCATGAAGAGCCTCAAATCGATTGCTGGGCAAATGGTGTAGATCCGTAACGGAGGTTGCCGCGTCCAAAATAGCCAGCCGTTTACCCGCCTGTTTTTCGATCTCTTGAAATGCTCTTACGAATTTGCCATTGGCAAAATCTTTGGTCTTTTTGTCGCGGTAGCTTGCTATCATCGTTTATCAAGATAATAAAAAGTACGAAATACGTCAAGCGTATATTTTTAATCTATCTGACGTGCTGGCGAAGCCCGTCGTGCCAAATATAACCCGAAGGGCGAGATATCTTTGGCCGACAAATGCGTCGCCAGGCCTTGAAAAATTGCCGATATTCCTGTGGCTTGGCTCCTGTTCGCCGACCAGATATCCTGCCGCACAATGGTTGATTTGAGTGAGTTTGGACCCTATTGTCCCGAATCTGAAGTTCGTATCATTTGGGACATCCGCTTTTCGAACTTCAGATCCGATCCGGACACTAGCAACATAGTGATCTCGTGTGGTTTTGGATTCGAAGTTCCCTAAAGTGGTCGCCTCGAAAAATGCGGTGAACTTCTAATCCACCACACTAGGAGGCAAGCATGACCGACCCCATTTCTGCGCTATTTATCGACCCAAAATCGAAACGGGCGCAAAAGGCGATACCGCTGACGTGCGTTTCAGAATCGGGATATGGGGTTTGGCGCACCGTTGCCGAGGCAGCGTCTGTTGCCTGGTGTGATGCGCATGGCTTTGTTGGGCAGGCTGGATCGGTGTTGGCTGTTCCGGGCGCTGATGGCGCCATCCAAACGGTGTTGTGCGGCGTGCCGGATGTGCCGTCGCTGTGGGATTGGTGTGCCGTGTTCGAAGGGCTCTCCGCGGGGGTTTATCGCATTGAATCAGACTTAGACGCAGATGCGGCAACGCAAGCGGCCCTTGGTTTTGCCCTGGCCGCTTACAGTTTCACGCAACCGGGTAAGGCTTCTGCAAAACCTGGAAAGCCCGCGAAGATTTTGGTGTGGCCGGACGCGGCTGATCGGGGCCATGTTTTGCGCGCCGCACGGGCAACCACGTTGGCCCGTAACTTGGTCATGACGCCTGCGAACCACATGGGGCCTGATGCTTTGGCCGCTGCGGCGGGCCATGTCGCCAAGACTCACAAGGCCAAAATCCGTGTCATCATTGGCGATGATTTGCTGAAACAAGGGTATCCAGCGATCCATGCCGTGGGCCGCGCCAGCACAACGGCACCGCGCTTGATCGATATTCGTTGGGGCAATGCCAAGCACCCCAAGGTCACGCTGGTCGGTAAGGGCGTCACGTTTGATACGGGCGGACTCGACCTTAAGCCGTCTGGCGGCATGACGTTCATGAAAAAAGACATGGGTGGCGCGGCGCAAGTTCTGGCCCTGGCTGACATGATCATGGATGCTAAGCTGCCTGTGCGCCTTCGGGTGCTGATTCCCGCTGTTGAAAACAGCGTTGCTGGAAACGCGATGCGTCCGCTGGATGTGCTCGAGACCCGATCCGGCCTGACCATTGAGGTCGGCAATACGGATGCCGAAGGCCGCGTCATTTTGGCCGATGCTTTATACGAGGCCGCTGGCGAGCATCCGCATTTGATCATCGATTGTGCGACCCTCACCGGCGCGGCGCGGGTGGCGGTCGGGACCGAGCTACCGGCACTGTTTGCCAATGATGATGTGACGGCGGATCAGTTGATGGGCCATGGTGCCGATTCTGATGACCCGCTTTGGCGGCTACCGCTGTGGCGACCGTATGCTCGTCAGGTTGTCGCCAAAACGGCGGATGTCACCAACGCACCCGACGTCGGCACTGGGGGTGCAATTACAGCCGCCTTGTTCTTGGAACGCTTCGTCAATGCCGGGGCCAGCGATGCCAAAGGCAAGACGCCTGTTTCTGCCCAGCAATCCAAAGCATCGTGCGGTGTCAACAACGGTGCTGATGGCGTGCCGCCCTGGGTGCACATTGATTTGATGGCGTATAATACGTCATCGCGGCCGGGCAGACCGGAAGGCGGCGAGGCCATGGGCTTGCGGGCGTTGTATGGCCTGATTGAGGATCGGTTTGGCGCGGCTAAAGGGTCGGTACGCAGCATAAACCGTTAAACACCGGCCAAAACCTCAACATCTTGTTGCCGCGTCCGTGCGAATCAGCTAATCAGTTTCGTATTCGAAATGATTTGCCAGGAATGATGGGGTCGCAATGACCGTAACGCTGAGTGAACTTGAGGCGCTGGATATTTGGCGTCGATCGATTGTTTCCAGCGTGCGCGCTGATGCGCCGGACCTCTCTGCGCGGCAAACAGCCTTGTTGTTGACCGTGTATTTGACACCTCAGCCACACACGGTTCGGGGCTTGGCCGAAACGCTGAAAGTCTCAAAACCCGCCATCACTCGGGCGCTGGATCGGTTGACCGATCTTGGCATGGTGCGCCGCAAAATCGACGATGCCGACCGCCGCAGCGTGTTGATCCAGCGAACGGTTAAAGGCTCTGTCTTTTTGCGCGAATTTGGGGAGCTGATCGTTGCCGCCGCAGCCGGGAATCAAGAAATCGACATGGGTGGCTTGCCCGGTCAGTATTAAGAGTCGATCAAGTCTCGCCTTAGGCATAGAAAGACCACCCATCCGTCGGCACGCTTAGTTCCCTCACCTAGGGTCAGGCGCCTAACCCAGCCCCCTAAGCCATTACGTCTTTCCGGCCCGGCGTGACAAAGCGCCGCAAATAAGTTGGCACAATGGCCTCTGCCGCTTCCGGTTCGATGCCGAAGGCGGCAAATCCATCTTGGCCCGCAGGCACCACATTATCGGTGCGCAGCAAGGTGACTTGATCTGGCGTCAACAGCGGTTTGGGCAAGAACTGTAAAAACGTTGCCTGCATCTCAGCCACAAAAAACGGCATCGGAATCAGCAGGCGCTTGCGTTCCGTCATCGTCAAAACCATCGCCATCAACTCTTTGAAACTGTAGACCGTTGGTCCGCCCAGCGCATAGGTTTGGCCTTGATGGTCGTCGCCCACCAGCGACCGGGCCATCACATCGGCCACGTCACCGACATAGACCGGCTGCATTTTAGGTCCGCCATCGCCAAACAGGTCGAGCGTCAATTTACCCTCGGCATTGCGCTTAAAGCTGGGCAGCGGTGCGCCCATAACCGGCAAGCCCGGTGAGATTGATGTTAAGGAGGCGAACATGTTGAAGAACGAATCTTCCGGGCCGAACACCACGCTGGGCTGAATGATGGTCGCGCTGGGGAAGGCTTCGCGCACGGCGGCTTCGCCTGCGGCTTTGGTGCGGGCGTATTTGGAGTCCGACCCTGCATCGGCGCCCAACGCCGACATGTGAACCAGGTGCGAACAGCCAGCGGCCGCGGCGGCTTTGGCAACGGTTGCCGCCCCTTCGACGTGCACGCGCTGAAAGGTGCTTTGGCCCCGTTCATACAAAATGCCAACCAAGTTAACGACTGCATCCGCACCGGCGACCGCATGCGCCACGGACTCGGGCTTGCGGATGTCAGCGGCCCAGGGCACCACTTGGCCAACGTCACCCAACGGACGCAGGTAATGTGCTTTTTCTGGATCACGGGCGCAGACCCGCACGGTGGCACCGGTTCGGACCAATCGTTGAACCAAATAACGCCCGAGAAAACCCGATCCGCCGAAGATGGTTATCAGACGCGCTGCCATAGATGGGTCTCCCGAGATGTGCGGTGCAAAGGTATCACCGTCAATCTAGCACGCTGGGCGACGGCGGCAAGAAAAGCTGTCAGAAGGGTGTGGCGGGCGCGCCGCCACCGTTGTTGACAAGACCCGGCCAAGCAGAGTACGTCACCCCACCCATCGAAACGGATGCTTCGGTGGACGTTGTGCCCCACAGTGCCCAGGTGGCGGAATTGGTAGACGCGCAGGCTTCAGGTGCCTGTGATTGCAAGATCGTGGAAGTTCGAGTCTTCTCCTGGGCACCAAAGCGCTTCACGCAGTGAAGCGCGGCGGCAGCGGTTTCGCAGAAACCGCGAGAGCAAAGCGCTTCACGCAGTGAAGCGCTGCGGGCATCCAAAAATCTTTGCACGCGGCAGCGATTTCGAAGAAATTGCGAGAGCGGAGAGTGCACAGTGAAGCGCGGCGGCAGCCGTTTTTCTTAAAACGAAGCGTTGCTGGCGGCACTAACTTGTTAACCTACCCCGCCGCCGGTACTGAAGCAGGCACAGGCGTCGCCCCATACTTTTTAACGTGACGCTCGAACGCATATGTTAAATTCTCAGCGGTGTTTTCGCCGCGCAGGGTCGTCATCCGGTTGCCATTGCCGTCCAGCAACAACAACGTAACGTGGCCGACACCGTGCGCGTTGGCCAGCTTGCGGCCTTCCGGTTGGCGAATGTTGGCCACCTTATATTGTAGTTGAGCCTCGCTGAACTCGCACATCGCAGCACGGGCTTCTTTTTGCAGGGCGCGGCACGTCGGACAGTTGGGGTCATGAATTTGCACCACCGCAGGAATGCCATTGCCAATGGTCGATAGATCAAGCTCAATCGCCGTCTTGGCAAACCCATCAACAACGAACCAGCCCGAGCCGCCAACAGCGGCAGCGGCGATGCCCCAATTGCGGATGCCGGTTAGCACCCGACGGCGACTAAAGCCTCTGGTCGCCGATGCAGGCGATTCTGACGGTGCAGATTGTGATGCCTTTGCCTTACCTAGTGGCTTGGCGTTCTTCTTTTGTCGTTTCATCGCGTGATTGTCTCCGTGCTGATTGCATCTTGTTGGATGATCGTTGCCCGAATGGGCGCGCGCGCCAACAAAAACCGACCGTCGTTCACGCAGTGTTGACCCGCTGTGTCTTGGACCGTGTCTTGGGCCGTGCCTAGGGCCGTGTATTGGACCGTGCCTTGGGCCGTATGCTGGGGGGATGATGGCTCCGGCTGCCGACCAATAAATTGACGGGTGGGGCGCAGCACTGGTAAACCAGCATTCAGAAAATGGGTGCCTAAACGGCATCGCCAGAGAATGCCGAAGGGTCAAAATCGTGGCAGATGATACAAGTGGGTTGCACGTTCATGTCGGAGATATTCCCGCCGGGCTTGATTTCGGACCCTCGGTGGCCGTGGATACGGAAACCCAAGGCCTGTTGCCGCACCGTGACCGGCTGTGCGTTGTGCAACTCTCAAGTGGGGATGGCACGGCACACTTGGTTCAGCTTCGGGCCGGTGCGTACGATGCACCAAACCTAAAAGCCCTGATTGTCGATCCGACTGTCGACAAAATTTTTCATTACGCCCGCTTTGATGTGGCCATCATGAAAAAGTACTTAGGCGTCACCTGTGCGTCGGTCTATTGCACCAAGGTCGCCTCAAAGCTGGTTCGCACGTATACCGATGGCCATGGCCTGAAAAGCTTGGTCAGCGAATTGCTCAACATCCAACTGGATAAAGAACAGCAATCCTCTGATTGGGCGACAGAAAGCCTCAGCCCCGCACAAATTAAATATGCTGCCGCAGATGTTTTGTATCTTCATCAGCTACGGGCCGAACTGGACCGCCGTTTGATGCGGGAAGGGCGGATGCACATCGCCAAGGCGTGCTTCGCGTTCTTGGAGACCCGCGCAGAACTTGATTTACTGGGGTGGGGCGAGACCGACATTTTCCACCACTAACAGGCACGCACCGAAATCTGACAAATAGCTGACAGGTTGCGCATGGGGCTAACCCCTATATGTGTGTCGTTGACCGGTTTACGGGCGAGTCGCATACTTAGAATGTGCACGCTGTCACTTGCGAGAGCAGCATCAATCGTTACATAAGCCGTAACATCGGTGCCGCCTTCAAAAAGACACGGCTTGCTCTTAGGGTCTAGACTCATTCAGATCGCACAATTGCGTTCCGCCAAGAGGTTCAAATGCCAGGAAATCAACGTGCAGGACATGCCAAAGCATATTCAAACGTTATTGACACAGCGATTGGGCCTCTTGGCGGAACCCAAGGGGCGGGGGTTCTTTGGTCGACGAATGTGTCGCCGAGCCTTAAAATATTGCCGATATTCCTTCAGCTTGGCTCCTGTTCGTCAACCAAATATCCGCCCGCGCAATGGGTGATTTGAATGAGTCTGGACCCTAGTAATGGTTACGCCCCGTTCGGTTCAACAACGTAAAGACGCACCTCAATGACACAAGGTTCCGCTGCCTCTGACGTCAGCCATCCTGATCTGGATGTGGCGCGCGGTGTTCTACAAACCGAAGCGGCTGCCTTACAGGCGTTGGCGGCGGGTCTTGGCGCGTCGTTCGTTGCAGCCCTGGATGTGTTGGACGGCATAACGGGCCGTGTCATCGTTGCGGGCATCGGCAAGTCTGGGCACATCGGGCGCAAGATTGCCGCGACCCTGGCGTCAACCGGCACACCGGCGTTCTTCGTTCACCCCACCGAGGCCAGCCATGGCGACATGGGCATGCTGACCCAGACGGACGCCCTCTTGGCGTTGTCTAATTCGGGCGAAACATCGGAATTGGCTGATTTGGTCGCCTACGCCACGCGTCACAAAATACCCATTATTGCCATGACGGCGCGGCCCGATAGCGCGCTGGCAAAGGCCGCCACAGTCGCCCTGATTTATCCAGACAACAACGAGGCCTGCCCCATGGGTTTGGCGCCGACCACATCAACAACGCTGGCCTTGGGGCTGGGTGATGCGGTGGCGGTTGCGCTGTTGGAACGCAAAGCATTTTCTGCGGCAGACTTCAAAGCGCTGCATCCCGGCGGTCAATTAGGCCGTCGGTTGCTCAAGGTTTCCGATCTGATGCACGCGGGTAAGGCCGTGCCGACGCTTGGTCCCGACGAATCAATGGCGGAAGCCTTGGTTGTTATGACCGCGAAAAGCTTGGGCTGCCTTTTGATTGTTGATGGTTTAGGTGCCATGTTGGGTGTCATCACCGATGGTGATTTGCGGCGGCACATGCGCCCCGATCTGCTGGTCCAAAAAACCTCTGACATTATGACCAAGGACCCCAAAACCATCGCACCGGATGCGCTGGCTTCGGAAGCGCTTCGAATCATGAACGAAAAAACCATCACGCATCTGTTCGTTGCCGATGGTGGCCGCCCTGTTGGCGTTTTGCACATTCATGATTGTTTGCGGGCGGGCATTGCATGACGACGGCAGAACTGTCGCCCTCACCCTCTGTTCAGCCCGTGACCCGCTCGCGGGAGTCGGCGGCCGAAGCCCGCGCAACGCGCCGCGCTGCCTTTGGGGGCAATGAACTAAACGCAGACGAGTCGGCACGCCGTCGCTCGCACATTCGGTATTCCCGCTTTGTTGGCCTGATGAAGATCGTGTTACCCACGTTGGCGGTGCTGTTGATCTTGGTCGTGACAATTTGGCCGAGCCTGCGCTCACAAGATTTAAGCTTTCGCATCGGTTTTTCCGCCATCGAAACCAATGACGCAAACGAACCCAGCATTATCAATCCCCGCTATTACGGCACGGATGCAGACAATCAGGCGTATTCTGTCACAGCCGATATTGCGCGCAATATCGGTGATGATGCGCTTCCCATTGAACTAGAATTCCCCAAAGCAGACATCGCATTGGAAGATGGCAGTTGGTTGGTTTTGACCTCAGAAACGGGTGAGTACACACGCGCCAGCAAAGCTTTGAATCTGATTGGCCGGGTCAATTTATTCCATGATTCGGGATTTGAATTTAAGACCCATGCGGCAACCCTTGATCTTGCTGCGGGCATTGCCGACGGTGACGAACCCGTGGCCGGGCACGGCCCGTTTGGCAGTGTCGAAGCGGAAGGGTTTCGGCTGCTCGACAAAGGCCGCGTTATTCATTTTAAAGGGCAGTCGAAGTTGGTGATCTATCCAACATCGACCCGCCCGCTCAATTAGATCAGGGGACATTTCTTGCTGCGCATCTCTCGCACCGTCTTAATTGGCTTTGCCATTTGTTTGGGTGCCGTAGGTGCGCTGATCGTTCCGTCGGCTCAAGCTCAGGGGTTGGCGTCCTTTGGCGGTGGGGGTGATAATCCCATTGAAATTTATGCTGAAGGCGGCATCGAATGGCAGCAGGATCAACTCGTATTCCTCGCCCGTGGCAATGCCCGCGCGGTGCGTGGCACCTTAGAAGTTTTCGCCGATGAATTGCGCGCCTATTACCGGGAAAACGCCGAAGGCGGCAGTGATATCTGGCGGCTGGATGCGATCGGTAACGTGCGCATCGCTTCACCGGGTGAACAAGCCTTTGGCGATACCGCCACCTATGATGTTGATAATCAGGTGTTGGTCTTAAAGGGTGATGGTGTGCGCTTTGTAACGGCCAATGACGTCATAACTGCCGAAAAGCAAATCGAATACTGGGAACTCAAGCAAATGGCGGTTGCGCGCGGTGATGCGGTCGCTGTTCGCGAAGATCGGATCATCAATGCCGAGGTCTTAGCAGCTTATTTCAAAAAAACAGCGGCGGGCAAAACTGAGGTTTTCCGCGTTGATGCCTTTGATAATGTCGAAATTGAAACGGCACGAGATCAGGCATTTGCGGATCGCGGCGTTTATAATGTGGAAAGCGGTATCGCTACCCTCACTGGATCGGTTAAGATTAAGCGCGGCGCGAATTTGTTGGATGGTTGTAGTGCTCAGGTAAATCTGAACACAGGCGTCAGCAAGTTGTTCAGTTGCCGTGATGGATCAAAACGTGTTCAAGGGCTTATTCAAGCCCCGAGCAATAAAACCGAATAAGGCCCCTGTGGCCTATAAATAGGAATCTTCAGGTTTATGGCCTTCGGCTTTCGCAAAAAGGCAGCTAAACCGGCCGCCGCAGACGGTGATGCAACGGGCGATGGCGGCAAGCCGCGTCTGGTCTCAACGGCGCAGCGTGGGTTGATCGCTCAGAACTTGGGCAAGCGATTCAAACGCCGCCCGGTTGTGCGCGGTGTGTCCCTAACCATTCAACGGGGCGAAGTGGTGGGTTTGCTCGGCCCGAATGGCGCGGGTAAGACAACCTGCTTTTATATGATTACGGGGCTCATTCCGCCGGACTATGGTACGGTGATTTTGGATGGCCAAGATATTACCGAACTGCCGATGTATCGCCGGGCTCGGCTGGGAATTGGGTATTTGCCCCAAGAAGCCTCGATCTTTCGTGGCCTCAGTGTCGAAGACAACATCCGCGCTGTCTTGGAAGTGGTCGAAAAATCCCGCGAACGCCGCGAAGCCATCCTTGAAGCCTTATTGGCTGAATTTTCCATTACGCACCTGCGTCGCACACCGTCTTTGGCGTTGTCGGGTGGCGAGCGCCGACGGGTCGAAATTGCCCGCGCGCTGGCCTCTAATCCGCACTTTGTCTTGTTGGATGAGCCATTTGCGGGGATCGATCCGATTGCCGTCGGCGATATCCGTGATTTGGTTGCCCATTTGAAAGACCGTGGCATCGGCGTACTGATTACCGACCACAATGTGCGCGAGACCCTTGATGTCATTGATCGGGCTTATATCATTCATGATGGTATGGTTTTGATGGAAGGTGAACCCGGAGACATTGTCGGCAATGAAGATGTGCGGCGTGTGTATTTGGGTGACCGTTTCAGCCTGTGATGCTTGACTTTAAAGACCACGGGTCCAAGTGGGGGGGATCCCAATGTCGGGGATGTCAAGGCGGGGGCACCACATGGTTTTAGCCCCGCGCCTAGAACAGCGCCAAAGTCAAACCTTGGTGATGACGCCACAGCTTCAACAGGCGATTAAGCTGTTGCAGCTTTCCAATATGGAATTGGCCGAATTTGTCGCCGAAGAACTCGAAAAAAACCCCCTGCTTGAACGCGAAGATACGGTTGTTGAGACTGCGAATGCGGACCTTGCCGATAACCTTGCCTCTGACGGGAACAGCGATGAAGACTACGGTCGGCTGGATCTGAACAGCGACGGCAATACCGGCTCTGCCGAACAATCCTTGGATGTTGATTACGATCAACAAGGCGTCGAAGGGCCGACCCTTGACCCGGCCGGCATGGCGACATACGCCGATACGCAAACGTCTTCTGGCGGCAGCTTCGATGCGGATGGTGTTGGTTTTGAAGAGCGCCTAGAAGGCATCGTCACGTTGCGCAATCACCTTTTAGAACAGCTTGCCATGGTGATTTATGACGGCCCAGATCGGGTCATTGGTCAGTACTTGATTGATGGCCTAGACGGGGCGGGATACTTGGTTGAGTCCATTGAAAACATTGCAGAAACCTTGGGAATCGCGCCAGCGCGGGTCGAGGCAGTTTTGGTTAAAG
>Ga0222672_1000112_pt1 | contig 50228 bp, 43 predicted proteins | sample AntAcemetagen799_FD_179810 | JGI IMG/M metagenome (GOLD analysis project Ga0222672, IMG submission 179810) | Saline water microbial communities from Ace Lake, Antarctica - #799 | ecosystem: Environmental > Aquatic > Non-marine Saline and Alkaline > Saline | place: Antarctica: Ace Lake...
GCGGGAGTGTCTTTGTGCAGATTGGGGATGAGAATGTGCACCGGGTGAGGGCGGTGATGGATGAGGTGTTTGGGGAGGAGAATTTTGGCAGCCTAATTTCGATTCAAACGACCAGTGGATTTGAGGCCGCTAAGTTCCTTGGTAACATGTCTGATTTTATCCTTTGGTATGCGAAAGATGCCTCTCAAGCAAAGTCGAGAACTCCGTTTTATCGAAAAGAATTCATTCTCGGAGAGGGTAATGCGAAGTGGCTTCTTCATGATGATTTTTCCGCTCGCGGAGTAACCGCAACGGAGAAAAGGGGTGAGAGCTCAATTCCAAAAAACTCACTTCCTTATCAACCAGACAATTTAATTTCTCAGGGCAGAGCTAAAGAACCGCAACCATTCGAATTCCGTGGAAGAAGATTCGACACATGGGAAAAGAATTCGCACTGGAAGGCGTCTTTCCCTATTGGAATGGATCGGTTGTGGAAATCTACAAGGATTCACGAAGCTGAAAATTCCGTTCGCTACGTTCGATTCCACACGGATTTTGATGCGGCCGTACAAGGGAATATTTGGACTGACACTGGATCAGGGAATTTTACGGACGACAAAGTCTACGTTGTGCAGACAAATGCCAAAGTCATCGAACGCTGTCTCCTCATGACCACTGACCCAGGCGACCTCGTCCTCGACCCGACCTGCGGTTCCGGCACGACCGCCTACGTCGCCGAACAATGGGGCCGCCGCTGGATTACGATCGACACCTCGCGCGTCGCCTTGGCTCTCGCCCGCGCCCGCATCATGGGTGGGCGCTATCCTTACTACCTCCTCGCCGATTCCAAGGAAGGCCAGAAGAAGGAGGCCGCCGTGACCCGCACCGCGCCCGCGACGACGGCGACTCATGGCAAACTCAACCACGGCTTTGTCTACGAGCGCGTCCCCCACATCACGCTCAAGTCGATCGCGAACAACGCCGAGATCGACGTGATCTGGGAATCCTACGAAGCGAAACTCCTCCCGCTCCGCACCGCCCTCTCCGCCGCGCTCGACCCGGCATGGCTCTCCGATTTCCGCAAGACTCAAGCCTACGACGTCGAAGTCCCGCCCGAAATTCAGGAATGGGAAGTCCCCCGCGAACGCCCGGAAAACTGGTCACTGAAAACAGAAAAACTCCACGCCGATTTCTGGGAACTCCGCATCGCCCGTCAAAAAGAAATCGACGCCTCGATCGCCGCGAAAGCCGATTCCGAATACCTTTACGACAAACCCTACGAAGACAAATCCAAGGTCCGCGTCGCCGGTCCCTTCACGGTCGAGTCGCTCTCGCCCCACCGCGTCCTCCACGTCGATGAGAACGACGAGATTGTCGATGGCTGGAAAGTCTCCGAGAGGAAAGGAGGCGCCGATTACTCCACGCCGCAGGACTTCGCGACCGTCATCCTCGAAAACCTGCGCACCTCCGGCGTCCAGCAGGCGAACAAGGAAGACCGCATCACCTTCACCTCGCTCAAAGCCTGGCCGGGCGAATACATCTGCGCGGAAGGTCGCTACACCGAATCCGAAAGCGAAGACGCGCCCGAGAAACGCGCCGGCATTTTCATCGGTCCCGAGTTCGGCACCGTTTCCCGCCCCGACCTCGTCGCGGCGGCCCGCGAAGTCGGCGAGGCCGGATTCGACGTCCTCATCGCCTGTGCTTTCAACTACGACGCCCACAGCAGCGAGTTCGAAAAACTGGGCGGCCTCAAAGTTCTCAAGGCCCGCATGAACGCCGACCTCCACATGGCCGACGATCTCAAGAACACCGGCAAAGGCAACCTCTTCGTCATCTTCGGCGAACCGGATATCGAGATCCGCCCCGCCGCCGATGACCCTCATCAATTCGAAGTGCAGATCAACGGCGTCGATGTCTTCCACCCCGCGAGCGGCGAAGTCCGCTCGAGCGGCCCCGAAGGCATCGCCTGTTGGTTCCTCGACACCGACTACAACGAGGAAAGTTTCTTCGTCCGCCACGCCTACTTCCTCGGCCAGAACGATCCCTACAAATCCCTCAAGACGACCCTCAAAGCCGAGATCGACCGCGAAGCGTGGGAGAGCCTCAACCGCGACACAAGCCGCCCTTTCCCCCAACCCACGACCGGCCGCATCGCGGTCAAAGTCATCAACCACCTCGGCGATGAGGTCATGAAGGTGTTTTCGGTTTGAAAAATCTTCAGGAAAAAAGCGGGAGTTATATGAAGTTTACTACGGTTTATAAAGTTTTTGTAAACTGTCCTAAGATCGCTGCGAGCAGCCCGCCCCTTCGAATACACTCCGCTCTTCGTATCGAACCGACAGCTCGCTCATGAACTTCCGCATCGCCGAAACCTTTCAGGACAGTCTCACGAAGCTGGCCGCGCAAGACCAGAAGGCAGCCAAGCTCGCGGCCTACGATCTGCAGGTCAATCCCGCGAATCCCGGCCTGAAATTTCATCGCATCCAGGCCGCAAAAGACCCGAATTTCTGGTCGATCCGGGCGGGGAGCAACCTCCGGCTCATCGTCCACAAAACGCAGAGCAGTTTCCTGCTTTGCTATGCTGACCATCATGACGCGGCCTATCAATGGGCGGAGAAACGAAAGATCGAGCAGCATCCGAAGACGGGGGCGACCCAGATTGTGGAGATACGGGAGCGGATCGAGGTCATTCCGGTCTACCGCCAGGTGGAGATGGAGCTGGCTCCTGAAGAACCGTCGCAATCGCCGCCAACGCCTCAGGCTCCTGTGTTTGAAGGAATCACGGGGGAGCAGCTATTGGAATATGGAGTCCCGGGGGAATGGCTCGCCGACGTTGCCAGCGTGACCGACTCGGGCCTTCTCGACCTCCTTGAGCACATTCCTTCGGAAGCGGCCGAGGCATTGCTCGAACTCGCTGCCGGGGGCACTCCCGAAGTTGCGAAGGTCGAGGCAAAGGGAATCGACGAGGGGTTTCAGCATCCCGATGCGCAGCGGCGTTTTCGGCTCATCACGGACGAAGAGGAATTGGCCGTCGCTCTGGAGTATCCCTGGGAGAAGTGGACCGTCTTTCTCCACCCGGCGCAGCGCGCGCTCGTCGAGCGTCATTTCAACGGCCCTGCGAAGGCCGCCGGATCGGCAGGGACGGGAAAAACAATCGTGGCGATTCATCGCGCCGTCTTTCTTGCCCGCGCCAACCCTGATGCCCGGATTCTCCTCACGACTTTCAGTGAGGCACTTGCGAACCTGCTCAGAATCAAGCTGGACCGCTTGCTTCCCCCTGATTCCGTGGAATCAAAAAGGATCACGGTTTCTTCCCTCAACGAGGCGGCAGAGGGCCTTTTCGTCGAAACGGGTTCGTCGCTCCAAATCGCGGACTCGGATGAAATTTCTGCCTGTATTCGCGAGGCGACCAAGATGATTCCTGATCACCGCTTTTCGGATCGTTTTCTCGAGGCCGAGTGGAGAGATGTCCTCGATGCCTGGCAAATTCACGACTGGGAAACCTACCGCGAGGTGCAGCGTCTCGGCAGGAAAAACCGGCTTGGCGTGCAGCAACGGGAGTCCATCTGGGCGCTTGCCCTCGCGATCCGGGCGCGGCTTTCGAATCGCGGACGAACCACCTGGCCGACGCTCTACGGTGAAGTGCAGAATGCTCTCGAAACGGGCGCGATCTCTTCTCCGTATGATTTCGTGATCGTCGATGAAGCGCAGGATCTTGGGATTTCTGAGTTACGCTTCCTCAAAGCACTCTGCCCTGAACCTGACGGTCTATTCTTTGCCGGTGATCTCGGACAGCGTATTTTTCAACAGCCCTTCTCGTGGCTCAGTCTTGGTGTCGATATCCGGGGCCGGTCTCAGATCTTGCGGGTCAACTACCGAACCTCTCATCAGATCCGGGAGCAGGCGGATCGACTTCTACCTCAGGTCGTTGCCGACGTCGACGGAAACGAGGAGTCACGAAAAGGAGCGATCTCCGTTTTTTCCGGACCGGCTCCAGTCGTTCAGGAATTTGCCTCACAAGCTGAAGAAATCGACGCAGTCGCGGGGCAACTCGTGGCGTGGCAAAAGGACGGAATCTTCCCCGGTGAAATCGGATTGTTTATTCGCTCAGAAAAGGAAATGCCGCGGGCCCGCGCCGCCTTGAAGGCCGCCGGTGCCGATTGGTGTGAACTGGAACGCACAACACAACCCCAACCGGAAAAGGTATCGCTGAGCACGATGCATCTCGCGAAAGGCCTCGAGTTTCGAGCCGTCGCGGTGATGGCCTGCGACGACGAAGTGATTCCCAATCAGGATCGGATCGAGTCGATCACTGATGAGGCGGAACTCGAGGAAGCCTACGCGACCGAACGTCATTTACTGTACGTCGCCTGCACTCGGGCGAGGGAGTGCCTCCTCCTCACGGGGCTGGAACCGGCTTCCGAGTTTTTGGATGATTTTCGCGAAGCTTGAACCGCCGATGTGGCACGGTGGATTCCGACTGGCAATGTTCCGGACCGACGCGGTCTGAATTTTAGCAAATTCAGCGACGAAGCTCCGTAGCCGAAGAGGCAAAATCTTCGGGAATCAATTTCCAGGATCCCATTCCGAACCTTCAACGTTGAAAGTTGAGCGTTCAATGTTGAAAGTTCGATCTACGATCGCCGCCATTCGCGGAACTGCGCGAGCGCCCGCCCGCGATGACTCATCCCGTTTTTGATCTCCTCGGAGAGCTCGCCGAAGGAGCGATCATAGCCTTCGGGAATGAAAAGCGGATCGTAGCCGAAGCCACCTTCGCCGCTCATTTCTATCGCGATTTTCCCTTCGACGGTTCCATCGAAAGCCGCAAGGACCTTGTCACCCTGCGCGACGGTGACGACGCAGCGAAAGCGAGCCGTCCTCGGGGCGGGGATGCCCTCGAGATCGGCGATCAATTTTTCGCGGTTCGACGCATCGGTCGCGTCTTCCCCGGAATAGCGGGCGGAGTAAATTCCCGGTGCTCCGTCGAGCGCGTCGACTTCGAGGCCTGAGTCATCGGCGAGGATGAGCGCGTCGGGTCGCTCTTTCGCCGCCGCGAGCGCTTTGATCGCTGAGTTTTCCGCAAAAGTGCTCCCGTTTTCCTCCGGCGGAATCAGGCCGGGGATCGCGGTGAGATCTTCAATCACTTCAAAGAGATCGCCGAGCATCGCCCGTATCTCGCCGGTTTTGTGAGCATTGTGGGTCGCGACAATGAGGGAACTGTTCATGCCCTAGTCTCCCGTTCGTGACCCAAGTTTCAAGAGGAGAAGGCCCGTCCCTGTGATAGAGTTGCGCGATGTCTTCTCGAACTACAGAACTCCTCGCCCCCGCTGGAAACTGGGAGTGCGCCCGCGCCGCTGTCGCGAACGGGGCCGATGCGATCTATTTCGGGATGCCGAAGTTCAACGCGCGGATCCGGGCGGACAACTTCACGCCGGAGGACCTTCCCGAGCTGATGAGTTTTCTCCACGAGCACGGAGTCCGTGGCTTCGTCGCTTTCAACGTCCTCATTTTTCCCTCCGAGTTGGAAGCGGCTGCCGATCAACTGCGACTCCTCAACGAAGCGGGCGTCGATGCGATCATCGTCCAGGATCTCGGACTCGCGACGATGGCCCGGGCGATCGTTCCGGATTTGCATGTCCACGCCTCGACTCAGATGACGATCACCTCGCCCGAGGCGCTCGCCTTTGCCGACGAACTTTTCAGCCTCGACCGCGCCGTCATCGCCCGCGAAAATTCACTCAGCGAGATCCGACTTTTTCACGCGAACGAACCCGGTTCCGTTGAGCTCGAAACCTTCGTCCATGGTGCCCTTTGCGTCGCCTATTCCGGGCAGTGTCTCACGAGCGAATCGCTCGGCCAGCGCAGCGCGAATCGCGGTGAGTGCGCCCAGGCCTGTCGGATGCCCTACGAGCTCGTCGTCGATGGTAAAACGATGGAGATGGGCGATCAGAAATATCTCCTTTCGCCGCAGGATCTCGCGGGGATTGATCAGATTCCGGAACTGATTCGACTCGGCGTCGTCAGTTTCAAAATCGAAGGTCGCCTCAAGACACCCGAATACGTCGCCGCCGTGACCCGCGCCTACCGCAAGGCGATCGATGCCGCGCACGCCGGCGAAGACGAAGTCTCGACCCCGGAGGATCATTACGAACTCGAGATGGCCTTCTCGCGAGGGCTCTCGACCGGATGGCTCAACGGAATCGACAATAAAAAACTCGTCCACGCCCGCTTCGGGAAAAAGCGAGGGGCTTTTGTCGGGCACATCACTGCCGTCGGCAAAGACTGGGTTGAGGTCGATGGTGATTCGGAGATCAAAAAGGGAGACGGCGTCGCTTTTGACAATGGGGGAAACACCGACAGGGAGCAGGGCGGCCGGATTTACGAGGTCGTGAAGCGCCGCCTCACCTTCCAATGGGACCGGATTAAATTTGATCAACTGGCGGTCGGCGACCGGATCTGGAAAACCGACGACCCGGCCCTGAATTCCGAGCTGCAAAGCACCTGGAAACGCGAACATATTCAGGGCCGCAAGCAAGGGCTCAGTTGGCACATTTTGGCCTCCGTCGGAAAGCCAATGGTCCTGCGTGATGAGACTCACGGGATTGAAGTCCTGTCCACTTTCCCGCTTGAAGCCGCGGAGAAGAGACCGGTTTCGCCAGAGTATTTGGAGAAGCAATTGGGCCGTCTCGGCAACACCGCCTACGAGCTCAAGACGCTGACGCTAAAATTGGAGGGGGAGCCGATGTGCCCTGCGAGTGAGCTGAATCGGATGCGTCGCGCCGTCGTCGAGCAGCTCGACCTCAAGACGGCATCGTCGCCCCGGGATCGCCGCGTCACCGCTGTGACGGTGGAGGACTTGCTTCCGAAGCGGAATCCGGCGAGTTCCGAGGAAGCCGAGCTTCGCGTCCTCTGCCGCACCGAAGAACAAGTCACGGCCGCGATCGAGAGCGGCATCGAGACCCTCTACGTCGATCTCGAAGATGTGCGTCGTTACAAAGATCTTGTGAAGCAGGTCCGCTCCGACAGTCCTGACACCAGGCTATTTCTCGCGACGCCGCGGATTCAGAAGGCGGGCGAAACCGGCCTCTTCCGCGTCGTCGAAAAAGCGAAGCCCGATGGCGTCCTTGTCCGCAATCTCGGTGGGGTGAAGCATTTTCGGAATCACGCCGACCTCAAGATGGTCGGCGACTTTTCCCTCAACATCGCGAACCCGATCAGTGCCGCCCGGCTCATGGATCAGGGGATGGAAAACCTCACGATCTCCTACGACCTCAACATCGAGCAAGTCCTCGACCTCCTCCACAGCGCCCCGCCGGAGTGGTTCGAGCTGACCCTGCACCAGCACATGCCGATGTTTCACATGGAGCACTGCGTTTTCTGCACCTTCCTCAGTGAAGGCACCGACGTCACGAACTGCGGTCGCCCCTGCGACAAGCACGAAGTCCAACTCCGCGACCGCGTTGGTCAGCTCCACCCGCTCAAAGCTGACGTCGGCTGTCGGAACACGCTTTTTAACGGAAGAGCGCAGAGCGGGGCGAGGTTTTTCCCAGCGCTTCGGGAGGCGGGTCTGAGCGTTTTTCGTGTTGAGCTGCTTTCGGAATCGGCGGCGGAAGCAGCGAACACGATTTCGTCTTACCGCTCACTTCTCGATGGAAATGATGGGAAAGAACTGATGAGCAGACTCACGGTCGAGTCCCGTCTCGGTGTCGTCGAAGGCACACTTGAAGCGCGTTGAGTCAGACGGATCGCGCCGCTTCGAGAAACGCTTTCACCAAATCGAGATCCTTCACGCCGGGGGAAACTTCGACGCCGCTCGCGACATCGACACCGGCGGGGCGGACCTGGCGGATCGCTTCGGCGACGTTGTCTGCGGTGAGGCCTCCGGCGAGCACGATCTGTCGATCCGGCCACTGCGAGACGGCTTCGGCACCGAGTGACCAATCCATCGTTTCGCCGCTGCCGCCATATTCAGTCGGGGCGTAGGCGTCGAGAAGAAAGGTCGGGGAGTCGTAGGCGGCGGCGGATTCCAGCATGGCTCGGTCTTTGACGCCCATTGCTTTGAAGACGACCAAACCCTGTTGGGTCAGTGACCTAACCCTGTTGGGTGTCTCGTCGCCATGGAGTTGGATGAAATCGATCCCGCCGGAGTCCTGGATCGCGTGGAGTTCGTCGTCGCTCGCGTTCACCGTCACGGCGACGCGTGGGACCGTTCCGGCGATTTCGAGGAGCCACGGAAGCGCGGCGTCGAGCGCGATGTAGCGTTTTGACTTTGGCCAGAAATTGATCCCGAGGGCGTCGGCTCCGAGGTCGATGATCGCTGATGCCTGATCGGCCGTCGTGATCCCACAGATCTTGACGGCGGTGCGGTCGAGGTCAGGTGGGAAGAGGGGATTCATCGTAGCATGGGCATCCTGCCCGTGGATTTCGGGATGGTGCTTTCGGAGTCGGGGGGCAGGGTTTCGCTTCGCGTGCGGGCGGCGCGTTGTCTGCCGATCATGGGCAGGATGCCCATGCCACTTTACAGCTTCGCGAGCGAATCGTCGAGGGCGCTGAGGAGGTTGCCGATCGTCTCTTCGGTTTCGTCGCCCATGTTGGAAAGGCGGAAGGTCGTGCCCTTGATCTTGCCGTAGCCACCGTCGATCGCAAGATGGTGATCTTCCCGCATGATTTTCTGGAGCTTGGAAACGTCGATCTCTTTGTTGTTCGCGAGGCAGGTCAGTGATTTGGAGCGAAAGCCTTCGGGGGCGAAGAACTCGAAGCCGTTCGAGCGGACCCAGTCGTGAACCGTGTTGTTGAGTTTCTCGTGACGCGCGAAACGGTTCTCGACGCCTTCTGCAAAGATGACATCGAGCTGATGGCGGAGGCCGTAGATCGTCGCGATGCAGGGCGTGCTCGGGGTCATCGAGTTTTCCTGATTCTTCCGAAACTCGATGAAATCGAAGTAGTAACCGCGATCTTTCATTTGCGAAGCTCGCTCGAAGGCCGCTTCGGAGACACTGAAAATCGCGAGGCCGGGAGGAAGGGCAAGCGCTTTCTGGCTGCCGGTGAGGAGAACATCGATCCCCATCTTGTCGAACTCGATCGGGACGACGGTGAAGCTGGAAACGGTGTCGGTCACGAGGAGGACATCGTCGTATTTTTTCACGACCGCCGCGACTTCGGCGAGGGGGTTCATGACGCCGGTCGAGGTTTCGTTGTGGATGAAGGTGACGACGTCAAATTCGCCGGTCGCGAGCTTCGCATCAATGTCTGCCGGATCGACCGGGGTGCCCCACTCATACTGAAGCGCTTCGGCATTTTTTCCGCAGCGAGTTGCGACTTCGACCCACTTGTCGGAGAAGGCCCCGGAGCAGCAGCAGAGCACTTTTTTGTTCACGAGATTCCGAATCGCTCCCTCCATGACGCCCCAGGCGGAGGAAGTGGAGAGAAAGACCGGCTGTTCCGTGCCCATGAGGGACTGGAGACGGGGATGGATATCGTCGTAAAGTTTCACGAAGTCTTTGGAGCGGTGCCCGATCATGGGGGCGGCCATGGCTTCGTAGGTGCCGGGTGAAACCTCAACGGGTCCCGGAATGTGGAGTCTGATGTGATCGCTCATGTGTCGCGCAATAAGAACGCCGATGCGAAAATCACAAATCGAATTTCGTATCGGCGTTGGAGATTACGATGCCGCCGGGTTTGCCGGTGCAGGCAATTCCAAAGGCCGTTTCCCCGCTTTCTCGCGAATCCAGTTGATGGCGCGGTTGAGCGGGCCGAGGCGGATGAGCCAGATCTCGAAGCGGCGTTTTCCCGGGAAGTCCATGAGGAGAAGTCCGATGAGGATCGTGAGGACGCCCTGGCCGGGGGTGAGGAGCATGAGAATCCCGCCGAGGACGAGGATGCCGCCGATGAGGTTTTTGAAAATGAGAAAGAGGACGCGGAGGACAGGGTGGCCTTCGCGGAGGGCTTCGGCTTGCTCGCTGTTTTCGAGAAAATAATCGTGCGGCATGCGCCGAATCACGATGGGAACGACGATCGCGCTGACGACGAGGGTGAGGAGCGAGAGCGAGCCGATCCACGCGAAGAGCGTTTCGCGTTCTTTGATGTAATCCCAGATCTCAGTGAGCGACTCCATGGCGTGAGGGTGCGGTGGTGCGGTCCGGGGAAGCAATCAATTTTGTGCGCGTGGGATGGGGGAGGCGTCTCTGTGTTTACCTCTTCTTTTCACTCCTCATCTTAATCCTCTTCTTCGGCGGCAGGGAGAGAGTAAGAAGAAGATTAAGAGGATGAAGAGGAGTCCTGCCACGAGGGCGTCCCATCAACCGGCCAACTTCAATCAATCTCCCGGGAGCGTGGCTCGCGGTGGACGGTGCTCGCGGAAGTCGGCGAAGTCACAAAAGGACCGCCTTCGAGGGGGGCCTTGTCGGTGAACGCGACGTCGGGCATTTCGCTGGGGCGACCGGCGAGGGGGAAATCTTTGCGGAGCGGAAAGTAGGGATAGCCTTCCCACATGAGGATGCGGCGGTGGTCTTCGAGGCCGGCAAACTCGATCCCCATCATGTCGTAGATCTCGCGCTCGTGCCATCCGGCGGTGGGCCAGATGTCGGAAACGGTATCAGCTTTCTCTTCTTCGTTGAGGTCGTATTTAATCCGGAGGTGATGATTCGCCCCGTTCGCCATCGTGTAGAGTTCGTAGACCATCGTCCAGCGAGGCTCGACGCCAAAATTGTCGAGGCTGCTGATGTCGATGAGGTAGTCGAAGGCAAGTTCGTCGAAGCAATACTTGAGAATGTCTTTGGCCTTGGCCGCTTCGACGATGAGGGTCTGCTCACCGCGAAATTCGACGAGTTCGAGAATGGATTCGCCGAAGCGGTCCTGAAGCGTGGAAACAGAGCTAATCATCTCAGGCAGATCTCGTTGATTTGTATTCCTCTTTCGACTGGAAGTGCTCCTTGGCCGACTCGGATTTGCCGATCTTATCCTGAAGCTTCATGAGCCCTTCGATGAGGGCTTCGGGGCGGGGAGGGCAACCGGAAACGTAAACGTCCACGGGGATAAGGTTGTCGATTCCCTGGAGGACGGCGTAGCTGCGATACATGCCGCCGGATGAGGCACAGGCACCCATCGCGATGCACCACTTGGGCTCGGGCATTTGGTCCCAGACGCGCTTCACGGCGAGAGCCATTTTGTAAGTGACGGTGCCGGCGACGATCATGACGTCTGACTGGCGGGGGGAGAAACGCATCACCTCTGCGCCGAAGCGGGCGATATCAAAGCGGGACGATGCGGAACCCATCAGCTCGATCGCGCAGCAGGCGAGGCCCATTGGCATCGGCCAGAGCGAGTTTTTTCTCATCCAGTTAATCGCCGCATCGGCTTGGGTGAAGATAATATTCCCCTCGACTTTGGAGTCGTAGGCGGCGTGCTGTTCAATGGCTTCAGGCATCGTTTCGTCGGCTTATTTAGCAGAGGTTACGTCCGCCAATCCCCTGAGCAACCCGTTTGTGAAAAATTTCACAAGCTTTGGGGGGGGAGGCGCTCAAGATTTTTCGTAGGGTGTCAGCACATCTTCCAGCATAGGGAAATGTCTCCGGTTCAGGGTCACTAGCTGGAGTCGGTGACTCATGGCTGTTGCGGCAATGATGCAGTCGGCTAATCCGCATCCGGAGGTGTTTTTGTAATCGCGCCTCAGAAGACCCGCAGTCACTGCGATGTCCTCAGTTACAGGTAGGACCGAAAGAGCGGAGACGGACTCCGCCAGTGTCTTTCTTTCATATCCTTCGCGAACGCCCTGATACAACTCGGCGACGGTCATTGCCGAAACGAAGCAGTGATTGATTTGCGCCTCCAGAAAGGCGACTGCCGCCTCTTTGGATCGCAGATAGTCGATCAGGATGTCTGTATCGATCAACATCACGGATAGCGATCAAAGTTTTTGCGTTCCTCCGCTAAGTCGAAGAGGTCATCCCGATCTTTCCAGATCCCTTTCGACGCCTGTAAACGCTCCAGCTTTGACCGGGTATTGAATTTCTCGAGATGCCCGTCAATCGCACGGCGAATCACTTCGCTGCGATTCTCCCCAGTTTCGGCGGCAATCTTATTGATGCCGTCAGACTCTTCGGGAGTTAGATAAATCTGCGTTCTAATCATACATCACGATGTATGATTTTGCGCAAAAGGTCAATGATTTCTTACCTAGCCCAAGTTCTCCTGAATGCGGCGGCAGACTTCTTCGACTTTCTCACGGCTGTTGAAGGCGGAGATGCGAAAGTAGCCTTCACCGGCGGCACCGAAGCCGGCCCCGGGGGTGATCACGACTTGCGCCTCTTCGAGCATCCGGTCGAACATCCCCCACGAGGTGACGCCCTCAGGGCAACCGACCCAGACGTAGGGGGCGTTGATGCCACCGAAAACGGGAAGTCCGATTTTTTCACAGGCGTCACGGAGAAGTTTCGCATTCCCCATGTAGCCTTCGATGAGCGCGGCGACCTGCACTTTTCCTTCGTCGGAGAAAACGGCGGCAGCTCCGCGCTGAACAGGGTAGCTCGCGCCGTTGAACTTCGTGCTGTGGCGTCGTGACCAGAGGGAGTGGATTGATTTCGCTTCGCCGTTTTCAGCGTAGCCCATGAGCGTTTTCGGGATCACGGTGTAGGCGCAGCGGGTCCCGGTGAAGCCGCCGTTTTTGGAAAAACTGCGGAACTCAATCGCGCAGTCGTGAGCGCCTTCAATCTCGAAGATGGAACGTGGCACGTCGTCTTCCTGAATGAAGGCTTCGTAGGCGGCGTCATAGAGGATGATCGCTTTATTTTCCTTCGCATAAGCGATCCAGGCTTCGAGCTGGGCGCGAGTCGCGGTTTCGCCGGTCGGGTTGTTCGGGTAGCAAAGGTAGATCAGATCGACTTTTTCGTCGGGAATCGCGGGGACGAAGCTGTTTTCCGCGGTGCAGGGGAGGTAGACGAGTCCGGCGTAGGCACCGTTTTCATCGGCATCGCCGGTGTTACCGATCATGACATTGGTGTCGACGTAGACAGGGTAAACCGGATCAGTGATCGCAATTTTATTTCCGGGGCCGAAGATATCGAGAATGTTCCCGGAATCACACTTGGAGCCGTCGGAGATGAAAACCTCATCAGCGGCGATGCCGAGGCCGGCGAACTGATTTTCGACGATTGCTTCGCGGAGGAAATCGTAGCCCTGCTCGGGGCCGTAGCCGCGGAAGGTCTCGGATTTTCCCTGCTCATCGACGGCGGCGTGCATCGCCTCGCGGCAGGCGAGGGGAAGTGGCTCGGTGACGTCGCCGATGCCGCAGCGGATCAGTTTTGCGGCGGCCTCTGGATTTGCCGAGGTGTAAGCACCGACGCGTCGCCCGATTTCGGGGAAAAGGTAACCGGCTTTGAGTTTGAGGAAGTTGTCGTTAATGCGTGCCATGAGTCGGAAAGGTGGGTATTTTTTGTCCTGTTATAGAGAGGTAAGATGAGAAGAGAGCAACGAATTTTTCGCGGACGTGTCGGTTTTACGCTTCTTGTCGCTGTTTTGATGACAGTTCATGGCAGGACGGGAGTGGCAAAGGAAAGACTTCTCATTGCCGATGACAAAATCTCGATCGAGCTCGCCGATGGTTGGAAGAAGACTGACCTGAATCAGGGAGATGTGATGGCAGGATTTGCCACCCAGGACAATCGGAGTTCGATGTTCTTTACGGAATTCCAGTCCGGCGGGAGTCTCTCTGAGATCATCGATAACACGATCATCAATTTCGAAGCGCGATTTCAAATTACGAGTGAAGAAAAGGCTGTGACCGGCCAGGTTGGCGGCCCTCTCGACAAAAAATGGTCGGCGGTTTTCAAGACCTTCGAAGTGGAAATGGAGCAGGAGGCGAAAGTGTTCCCGCTGAAATTTTATCTCCTCGTCTTTGATACCGGGACGAAGCTCTACTTGTTGCAGGCGAGCACGACTCTGCCTGTTCGTGAAGCGAGGGAAAAACAGATCCTTGAAATGATCCGCTCTCTCGTTGCCAAGCCGTGAATCTCTGACACACTTCTCAATTATGGCGGAACGACCACCGATACGGGCGCAGGGGCGCATCACACAGACTCATGAGGCGGCGCGGCTTTACGAGGTTGAAATGTCGAATGGGTATCGGGCCTATGCGATTCTCGAGAAAAAGGGGCCTCAGCCGCCTTCGGAGGATCCGTCGGGACTTGCGGTGACGGTGGACTTTTCGCCTTACGAAATGAGCCGATGCCGAGTCATCGCGTGGCATGAAGCGACCTGAATTTTTCACGAATGGCCCTCCTCGAAGTCAACGATCTCAAAACCTGGTTTCACACCCGTGATGGTGTCGTGAAAGCCGTCGATGGCGTCTCTTTTCATGTCGAAGCAGGGGAAACGGTCGGCATTGTCGGTGAATCCGGCTCCGGCAAGTCGGTGACGTGTTATTCGCTGCTGCAACTCATCCCGCAGCCTCCGGGCCGGATCGAAGGCGGGACCGCGATGTTCGGCGGTCTCGATTTGCTTTCCCTGAAAGAAGACGAGATCCGCAAGGTTCGCGGGAAACGGATCGGTCTGATTTTTCAGGACCCGATGACTTCGTTAAATCCTTATCTCAGAATTTCGACGCAACTGATCGAGCCGCTTCTCATTCACGAGGGGCTTGGAAAGACGGAGGCGCTCGACCGGGCCGTCGCGGAGCTCGAGGCGGTGGGGATTCCGGAGGCGAAGAAGCGGATTCACAGCTACCCGCATGAGTTCTCCGGCGGAATGCGGCAGCGGGTCATGATTGCGATGGCGCTGATCACACGGCCTGAAATTTTGATCGCCGACGAGCCGACGACCGCGCTCGATGTCACGATCCAGCGGCAGGTGTTGGATCTCATCAAGGCGCGGCAGGAAGAGTTGGGAACCGCCGTCATTTTCATCACGCACGACCTCGCGGTTGTCTCCGAAGTTTGTGATCGGGTGAATGTCATGTATGCGGGGCGGTTTGTGGAACGCGCCGATGTGAAGACGCTTTTTTCGAGTCCGCGTCATGCTTACACGAGAGCCTTGCAACGGTCGATTCCGGCGCTGCAGGCCAAAGGGGAAAAGCTCTACACCATCCCCGGGCTCCCGCCGAATCTGGCTCACGAGATCGCGGGGTGTGCCTTCGCCCCGCGCTGCCCTGAGTCAGGAGTTGATCACGCTACCTCCCGCCCGCCGCTCAAGGAATTGGAATCGGGACACTGGGTTCAAGACTGTCCGGCGTGCCTCGTTTAAGAAGTAAAAGGTGGGAAGGTTTGGATTGGCGGGCCGGTGCCCGCAGTTTTGAGATATTTTTATTTACAGACAAAGTGCTGAGACGCCTTTTACTTTCCTACTTTCCTACTTTCCTACTTTCCTACTTTCCTACTTTCCTACTCCCGCGCAGCGGAAAAATGTCTTATCTCGAACTTCAGAATCTGACGAAGCATTTCACGAAACGTGATGGATGGCTCGGCAATAGCACGACGACGGTGAAAGCGGTCGATGATGTTTCCTTGTCGATTGAGAAAGGGGAAATCCTCGGGCTTGTCGGGGAGAGCGGCTGCGGGAAGTCGACGCTCTCCCGTCTCGTCATGCAGTTGCTCATGCCGACCTCGGGCAGCGTCGTTCTCGAAGGGGAGCGCCTTGCCGATCTCCCTCCGAATGAAATCCGAAAGCGGCGTCGCGATTTCCAAATGATCTTCCAGGATCCCTATGCCTCGCTGAATCCGAGGATGACAATTTTCAGCACCCTCGCGGAAGCGATCCTGACGCGCCGGACAGAACTTCAATCGGATCGCGATGGATTGGAAACAGCAGTTTCTGAACTGATGGAGCGGGTCGGTCTCGACAGCCGCTACCTTCGTAAATACCCCCACGAGTTTTCCGGTGGCCAGCGCCAGCGCATTGCGATCGCGAGGGCGCTCGGGCCGGAGCCGAAGTTAATCCTCGCCGATGAGCCGGTTTCGGCGCTCGATGTCTCGATCCAGTCTCAGATCTTGAACCTGCTCGCGCAGCTTCGCGACGAGCTGAATCTCACGATGATCTTCATTTCCCATGACCTTTCCGTGGTCCGCTACATCGCGGATCGCATTGCGGTGATGGATGAGGGAAAGATCGTCGAGGTGGGCGAGGCTGACCGCGTTTTTGACTCGCCGCAGAGCGAAGTGACCAAGGTCCTCCTGAGCGCGATTCCGCAGATACGTTAGAGATCTTGTGCTTGGCGGAAGCGGTCGTGGCTGTCAGGTTTCGCGGATGAAGTCATTTATCCTCAGCTCGCTTTCTTGTTTCGCCTTTCTCTTCATTTGTGTCGCTGATGAGAAAAAGCCGGACGTTCTCTTCGACGGAACTTCGCTGGAGGCCTTTGATTTTGCCGAAGGTGCCTGGGTCGTCGATGCGGAAGGTGCTTTGACCTGTAAGATGAGGGAGGTCACCGATAAAGACGGGAAAATGAAAATCCAGGGAATGGGCAATCTCTGGACCAAAGGGGAGTATGAAAATTTCGAGCTGACGCTTTCCTACAAGCTCTCCGAGGGAGCCAACAGCGGCGTGTTTTATCGTTCGACGAGAGAGGATTCAGTTCATCAGGGGCACGAGTTGCAGCTCATGGACAACGTCGGTTTTCAAAAGACGCATGGGGAGAAAGACGTTCGAAAGCTCAATGGTTCTTTCTATGAAGGAAAAGGACCCTCGGCAAATCCTGCGAATCCGGTCGGAGAATGGGACACGCTCAAGCTGAGAGCGGTCGGACCGAACATCGTCTGTCACATCAATGGCGTGGAAGTTTTTAACGTCGATGTGAACGATTGGCCTGAAGTTGGGAAAAACCCCGACGGGACCGCAAATAAGTTCAAGGTCGCGATCAAAGACAAGCCTCGCAGAGGCTACATCGGACTTCAAAATCACGGACAAGTCGTGTGGTTTAAGGATATCAAACTGACTTCGCTGGACTGAGGCCGGTGAGAGCTACGGCTCCGGATTCATCCGGTTTTTGGCCCAGGGCATGAGAGTCCGGCCAACCCAGGAGGCGACGATAAAAAATCCGTCGAGATAGGCGGTGCTGGCGGCCCCCATGACGCGCTCGACGCCAACCCGCTCGTCGAGGTTTCGGAAAACCTTGAGCTTTTCGAGCTGTTTTTTGGCCCGCTCTCCGGCATCGAGTTCGGTGGGGACGGTCGCGACATTCCAGAATGCGATCGCCGACCAGGCGAGGAGCACCATGGGCAAAATGGTTTTCGTCATTCCCAGCACGGTGACGATCAACGCGGCGAAGGCCAGCGGGATGCTGAGATAGACGGTCCAGCGGATGACCGAGGTGCGCCACATGAGCGGGCGGTGGCCTTCAAAATGCTGGATCGCTTTGCCGGCCTGCTGTGCGGCGACGGCGAGGGCGGGAAAATTAGTCCCGTCGAAATGATAAGGCGCGAGGGTGATTTCCTTCCGCTCCGGCGAGTAGAAATCGTCGAGGACACTGCGGCTTCTCGCCACGGTAACGCCTTCGATGCCTCGTGATTTCAGGATTTTCTCCGCCAATTCGCTGCCGGAAAGATTGGAAGGCAGTCGGTTTTCAGTCTCCTGTCCATAAATCTTCACATAACGACCCCGCCCCCAAAAGGTGATGCCGAGCGCTATCATGAAAATGAACACGAAGATATACATGCGGAATGGTCGCACCAAGGACAGCTCGTGGCAACGGGCGCAAAGAAAGGACTCTGATCAAGGACTTAGCGGGATGACCTCGGCGTCTTCCCCGTCGATCCGGAGTTCCCGCGTCGTGTAATTCCATGCCGCAGAGCCGCCGGGCTTATTGGCTTCCACGATAAACTTTCCGCTGCCCTTCGGTCCGGAAACGGGAACAGAGAGACTGGATTCCCCTTTGCCGTTTTCAATGCTGACATTGCCGGTCATCCAGAAGCCCACTTCGATCGGCTCACCCAGCGCTTCGATGGCCCGGGGATCGGATTGGATGAGAGCGAGCGTGTCCGTGTAGGTGTCGCTTTTTTTGATGATCCCGAGAACGCCGAAGAACAAAATGAGAGCGCCTCCCACCGCGAGGGCGACGAGGCCGAGGCAGCCGCAGCCCACGAAGGCGATGATTTTTCCTGTCGAAGTCTTCTGAGGCGGGGCGGGTGTGGCGTCTTCCATTTCATGAAAATCTCAAAATTGCCCGCTCATGGCAAAGGGAAAATGTCAGGAGCGAGTGAAAACAGTTCATTTCTTCGCCTCTCGTGCGGCTGATGAATATTGTTAAATCATTGACTAAGAGTGAGTTACTGGAATTTCTGGGTCTGTGCGAAAGCAGCCGTTTGTGACAAGATTGATACGGGTCGCTGTTTGCTGATCGGAGGGCCATCGCGCAATGTCACGCCAAGCACGGATTTCCGTGTTCTACCCAAAACCAACTCTGAACAAACAATTGATGAAAAACACACTCGCTATTTTTGCCGCTGTCGCTCTTGCCGCCGGTGCCAACGCGGAAGACAAAATCGTAATCAAGGGTTCTGATACCCTCGGTGCGAAGATGATGCCCCAGCTTGCTGAGGCCTACAAGGAATCAGGAAACGAAGTTTCTTTCGAAATCGCAGCGGAAGGATCTTCCTCTGCTTTCACGAACCTTCTCGCCGGAACGGCTGACATCGGTATGTCGAGCCGTAACATCAAAGACTCCGAAGTCGATGAGTTCACTGCCAAGGGCATGGAAATCAAGGATTGGATCGGTGCTTACGACATGATCGGTGTGATCGTGAACGAGAACAGCAGCATTGCCGGTCTCACCGTCGAGCAGATCGAAGGCATCTTTACCGGTGACATCACTGACTGGTCTGAGGTTGGCGGCGACGCTGGTCCGATCTCTGTTTACACACGCAACACTTCTTCCGGAACTTACAAGTCGTTCCAGGAGATGGCGATGAACGAGCGTGACTACGGTGCCGACACTCAGAAGATGGCCGGTAACGAGCAGATCGCTGAGGAAGTGGCTAAGAACGCCAATGGAATCGGTTATGTTGGTCTTGCTTACACCGACAAGGATGGCATCAAGGCGGTTGCTGTCAACGACGTCGAGCTCAAGCCCGAGAACGCTGCTGACTACGCGATTGCCCGCAGCCTTCACTACTACACGATCGACGGAAAGCTCTCCGAGGCAGCGACGAAGTTCCTCACCTGGGCGACCGGCGACGCGAAAGCTGCTGAGGTCGTCTCCCGCGTTGGATTCATCCCTGTTGCTGAGTAATCCCTAATTTTTGTTCGACCTCCCTGCGGGGTCGGGCGATAGAAATTACGAGGTCTGACAGGTTGCCTGTCAGACCTTTTTCTGTCTCAATGGTTTTACCGGAAAGCGAATCCGCCGTGTCTGAATCGTCACGAATTCCCTTGAGACAAAATGGCAATCTGCTTCTCTCGTAGAGCACTGAAAAACGAAGCAGTTCTGTAATCTGAATTTTTATGAGCAACACTGAATCAACCGGGGATAATGAGCCGAATCCAGGGCTGGGTAGCTCCGTCTTCAAGCGGAAAGGCTTTCAGTTCATGGGGCTGGGAACTCAGGATTTCATCCGGTTCTTTTTCGGTGGAAACGCGAGCCTCGCGATCATTATTCTCATTCTGATCTGCGTTTTCCTCGCCAAGGAGGCGTTCATGTTTTTCCCGCAGCACCACGCGGGATTGAAGGACTACCGGCAGTCCGGTCAGGAGTTTGTTGATTACATTGGGGATGAAATAGGGACGCACACGAATCTCTACAGCAGCGCGAACATTGCGTATTTCGCCGAAGTGAACCGGACCTCGCAGGAGGAGGATGACATTCTCCGCGCCCACCGGACCGTTCTGGCTAACCTCGAGAACATGACCTCAAAAACCTGGGGTCGCTTCGAACGCGAAGTGGATGCGCTTGAGGATATCGAGGACGACCTGGAGGATCTCGACCCGGGCAAAGAGGAGGATCAGGCAAAGCTTGCCCTGCTTACAAAGGAGAAAGAGCGTCTCGAACGTGAAATCGTGAAGTTTCGCGGAGAACTCAGGGAAGAGGTTGCCACGGCGATCAATACTCACGAAGCGTGGGAGCTCGGAGTTGGCTCGGGTGCCCCGCCCGCCGCATCGATCCCAAAATTGAAAGAAGCCGTTTTGTTCGAAGCCTCTCCTGAGGCCGATGAGCAGCACCCTTACATCGTCGAGTTAAAAGCCACGAGTAAAGAGAAGAAAGCCGAAGCGGTCATCGAATTCGCCGACTTTAAGGCGACTTTGAAGGCAATGCAGGACGCTGTTCGTCCTCTGAAGTCGCTGCATTCGGAAATTAGAAAAACGGCGAGCGAAAATAAGTCAGTGCTCGTCAAGCTGTCCACGGCGGCGGACCGGAAAGCGGCCTGGATCAAGGGTTCTAATTCGGCCGGGGACCCGAAAGAGAAGGCGAGGATGCTCGCCGAGTCTGAGAAAGTGGTTATCGAAGAGCCCGACTACGACGCCATGGCGGTGCCTTTTTACGAAGTGATCCCCGCGCATGCGGCACTGATCGCGCCGATCGACGCCGAGATGTCGAATTTGTATCGCCAGCTCCCTGAGGAGGTGCAGACCAAAAGCGCCCGTGAGAACCTTAAGAGGGCCGATGTTTACTATGATCGCTTCACGAAAACGGTCGCAGAGAACCGCGAGAATATTAAGGGTTGGAGTCACGATAAGCCGGTCTCCGCAGTCGAATCGGTTACCTCTTTTCTCTTTGGTCAGGACTGGATCACGAACAGTTCGTGGCACGATGTCTATGGTCTCCTCCCGATCTTTACCGGGTCACTCCTGATTTCGATCATCGCTTTGATCGTTGCGGTTCCCTTTGCGGTTTCTGCGGCGGTATATGTGAATCAGTTAGCGTCTCACAAGGAACAAAATTTTGTGAAGCCGGCGATTGAGTTTATTGAGGCGATCCCGTCAGTCGTCCTTGGATTTTTTGGAATTCTCGTTTTTGGAGAGACTTTACGGATCGTCAGTCAGGTAGAATGGCTCCAGTGGGTGCCCGGCTTTCCGATGGCGGAACGTCTCACCATTTTGAACGCCGGTCTGCTCCTCGCTTTCATGGCGATCCCGACCATTTTCACCCTCACTGAGGATGCTTTGAATAACGTGCCTCAGGCTTTGACGGAGAATTCTCTCGCGATGGGCGCGAGTAAGCTTCAGACCGTCTTCCGGGTCGTAATACCGGCCGCTATCTCAGGGGTGATTGCCGCAGTGCTCCTCGGGTTTGGCCGCATCATCGGTGAAACGATGGTGGTGCTCCTCGTCGCAGGGAACAAAATTAAGATACCCGATTTCACCGAAGGGATCGGGGTCATCGCGCAGCCGACTCATACCATGACGGGAATTATTGCCCAGGAGCTCGCCGAAGTCGATTCCGGATCACTTCACTGGAGAGCGCTTTTCATGGTGGGCATGGTCCTCTTCGCGATCTCTCTCCTCGTCAACTTTTCGGCACAGAGAGTGCTGAAGAAATACCAGAAATTCTAATTCGTTCTCTTTCAGCTATTGCCTGCTATGCACGACCAAGCACCTGATCAGCCGCTTCAGAAGACGGAGAATCCTTTTCAAAGGAAACGTACGCCGCAGAAGCGTCGGGACACCGCGATATCGGCGCTCCTTCGGGTCGCGACCTATTTCATTCTCGTCTGCGCGGCTTTTATCTTTCTTGATATCATTAGGAAGGGAGCTCCAGTCGTTTTTCAGGCGGATTTCCCGTTCGTGAACACGAAGTTCTTCACGGACAGCCCCGAGACCCTGATGACCTTTGAGACGGAGGACGGAACGTTCTACAAAATGGATTTCAGCGATTATTCCCAGTGGAAGCGGGACAATCCTGAGGGGCGCATCGTGGAAGAGCATTCCCATGCCTACTCTGGCGGAGGTATCTTCGGGCCGCTTGTGGGGACTGCGCTTCTGACGGGCATTTGTATCATCGTGGCGCTCTTCGTCGGCCTCACGACGGCGGTTTATCTGAATGAGTATTCTTCGAAGGGGCGATTCATGGACATGGTCCGGCTCGCGATCATGAACCTCGCGGGGGTTCCCTCGATCGTGTTCGGTCTCTTTGGTCTCGGGTTGTTCTGCTTTGTTGCTCCGGTCATCACGGGAGCGCCGCAGGAACGTTCGATCCTGAATATCCCGCTTTTCGGCGACAGCTTCCTCGCCTTTCAGGGGTGGGGAACCTCGATGCTGGCGGGTGGATTCACCCTCGCCGTCATGATTTTGCCGGTGATTATTGCGGCGTGTGAAGAGTCTTTGAAAGCAATTCCGATGGGATTTCGCGAAGCATCGCTGGCCCTTGGGGCGACGAAATGGCAATCGATCTCGAAGTCAGTTCTCCCTTATGCTTTCCCTGGAATGTTGACCGCCTCGATCCTCGGGATCACGAGGGTTGCCGGTGAGACTGCGCCGATCATGTTCACTGCGGCGCTCGCGCACAAAGACAAGCTGCCCTGGCAGGACGCCGGTTCGATTGGTGGCTTTTTCTCCCAGTCAGTTCAGGCGATGCCTTATCACATTTACACCGTTGCGGCACGGATTCCGCAGTCCGAGTACACGAAGCCGATGCAATATGGCTCTGTCTTCGTCTTCATGGTGCTCGTGATGGTTTTTGCCGGCCTCTCAATCTTTATGAGAATTAGATTTCGCAAGCGTGTGAAATGGTGATAAAACGACATCCCTTTTCGTGGGGATGTCTTTGATAGAATTTTATTGGATCAGGATTAAACATGAAAACAGTTATGTCAGATAAAACGCGAGAAGGCTCTCTTTCCACAGATGACACCCCAAGCGGTTCATCGGCGGTTATGCCTGTGACTGCAGACACGGTGATCGAAGTTGATGATGTGAACTTCGCTTACGTGAAGGGCAAGGATGTCCTGCGTGACATCTCGATGCAGATCAATAAGGGCCAGGTGACCGCATTTATCGGGCCCTCGGGCTGCGGTAAGTCGACGCTCTTGCGCTGCTTGAACCGGATGAACGATCTCATCCCAACCGCGCAAATCACGAAAGGTGAGATTCGCATCCTCGGGACGGACATTTATGATCCTCAGGTCGATGTGATTGAACTTCGGAAGCATGTCGGGATGGTGTTCCAGAAATACAATCCGTTCCCCAAAAGTATTTACGAAAACGTGGCTTTCGGTCTTCGCATTCAGGGGATCAAGAACAAAGCGACTCTCGATGAAGCGGTCGAGCGCTCGCTCAAACTGGCCGGCCTTTGGGAGGAAGTGAAGGATCGCCTCGATTCGAGCGGCCTCGGACTTTCCGGTGGTCAGCAGCAGCGTCTCTGCATCGCGCGGACCATCGCGGTGCAGCCGAAGATTGTCCTCATGGATGAGCCATGCTCAGCGCTCGACCCGATTTCGACGACGATCATTGAGGAACTCATCACGCAGTTGAAAGATGAGTTCACGATCGTCATCGTGACTCATAACATGCAGCAGGCGACCCGCGTTTCTGATCGGACCGCGTATTTCTATCTGGGTGAGTTGATCGAGATGAATGACACGATCAAAATCTTCAATAATCCTTCCCGCAAGGAGACTGAGGACTACGTCTCAGGGCGATTTGGTTGATCGGAGGTGGGTCTTCACCGCGTGAAATCGACCTCCCGGTCGGTTTTGGCGGAGGCTTCGGACGCCGCAGACCTTGAGGTCTCCGCGACTTGGATCATTCCTCCGCAGCAGGCAGCGTCGTCAGGGCAAAGACCTCGACGCCCTGAGCGCGACCTTTGACCTTGTGAACCCCGAGGTTTTTCGTCTCGACGTATCCATGTGGTATTCGCCGGCTGAAGTCGCCAGTCACCAACGCCGCCTGTTGCAGCTCGCGGGTCAGTGACTCGAGCCGGAACGTCAGATTCACCGGATCGCCGACGAGGGTGCTTTCGCCCTGGCTGAGACCACCTAGCGCAACTTTGCCGACGTGGAGCGCGAGACCGATCTCAAATCGGCCTCCTATTTTCTCAAAAATATCAGCGTGAAGTTCCTGAATGCGGCTGCAGCTTTCGAAGAGCTTCCCGGAAGCCTGGAGCGCCGCTTTGATTGCTTCGTCATCAACCTTGGTCCAGTAGGCGAGAACGCAGTCTCCGATAAATTTGTCTACCGTGCCGCCGGCTCCGCTAATGATGGTTTCGACATCGGAATACCAGGCACCGATGACTTGCGCGAGCTCGTCTGAGTCCATCGCTTCCGACATCGCGGTGTAGCCCATGATGTCGCTCACGAGAATGATCACCGGGGTCGAACGAATCAGCGCGATGGTGGAACCGCCCAGTTCATCGATGTTGGCGGGCACATCGCCGCCATCCTGTTGAAATTGAAATTCATGTTCCGCGAGCGAGATGATGTCTCCGCTTTTCAACTGCTTAGCGGCGGTGACGCGGGAGCCATTTAGGTAACTCCCGTTGAAGCTGCCGAGGTCGAAAAGGTAGAATCCACCATCCTGCTTTCGAACCATTGCGTGCCGCCGGGAAACCCGCGGATCGGCAATCGCGATCTGGCACTCGTTACTACGTCCGATGATCGAGACATTGGCGAGGTCGTGAACTTCGCTGTTCGCGATCAATTTGAGGTGACCTTTCAAAGGGGAGGGCAGGTAGAAAAAATTCGAGGGAGAGTGGCGGTGATCAAGGTAGACCTTTAACGATCGTCTCCGAATAGCGGAACTCACCCGTGAGGGCATCGTAGAACTGAAAGACTACCTGAGGGTGGGGGAAGGCAAACCAGCGCTCCCCGTCACGCTCGACGGGATTATTAAACACATTGTTCACCCGCACGACACAAAAATGCGGGAATATCCGCTCGGCGCGGGGAATGTCGTCCATCGCATAAGTCGACCAGCGGATCTCGCATTCGCGTGGGCCGTATTTGAATTTGCCATTGATAGGGCGCCCACCCTCATCCGTCATCGGCGCGTGGTTGATGGAGTTGTGCGGGCCGCTTGCGAATTCAAAGACGTTGTCCGTGATCCGGATCGCGAAGGAGTTGTGGAGGTCGCCGGTGAGGACAAAAACCGGCTGGTCGAGCTGGTCGGCCTGTTCGATCAACTCCTCACGCTCTTCGAGAAACACAGTCCAGGCATCGTCTTTTTTCAGCGTTAGCTGCTTGTCATCGCCGCCTCCGCTGCCGACGTGAGGGACCATGAAGTTTACTGAGGAAACGATGAAGATGAAATCTGCCTCGCTCGATTTGATGCCGTCCATGAGCCAGTTGAACTGCTGCTTACCTAGCATCGAGGCGCTGGGTTTGTCGGGATTATCGACATCGTGCAGATCGCGGTGGGAGCGGGTGTCGAGAACGAAGAAATCGCAGTTGGAAACGGTGAATTTCCCGTAGCAGCGGCGACCGATCGAGTAGCTTTGCTTTCCGTCGGCTTTCGCGGCGGGTGAGATGCGAACCTGATTTGGCCCGAGGACTTCAACGATCTCGTAGACCGCCGAATTGGGATCACCAGTCTGAGAGTCGAGGAGCGCATCTTTAACCCCGTCCGTCTTTGTGCCCCAGTGGACATGGAGGTTCGCCATCTCCTCAAGATTGAGCTGCGTGAAGTCTGCCTCTGGATCTTTCAAAATGTCGCTCCCGGCGGTGAACTCTCCCGTCCCAAACCAGGCGGGGGTGTCGTGAACGACCGGATTCGCCCAGGCGAGATAGTCGAACCACGCCTTGGTCGCGGTATCGCGGAAGACGGCGCGGCGATTGACGTAACCAGTCTCGGCGGTGCCGTAGATGTCGTTGAGCAGCTCATGATCGTCGGCGGTGTAAAAAGTCGGAACGTGGCGATGCCACTCGCTGAGGTTGCGACCACGCTCGAGATAGATCTTATAATTTTCCCAGACGCCAACGATGCTGGGAGCCTTTTGCACGACGCGGGGCGCTTGATCCATGCTGTCGAGACCGACTTGGTGCAGCCACGATTCGGCCTCGTATTCGCGGCGATCTTCGTAAAGCCAGTCGCCGTTGAGAATCGCAAAGTGGACCTTTTCCCGCCACTCACTATTCAGGATATCATAGACCGGGAGGTGCGGGCCGGCGCTGTCGCCATTGCCGCTTTGGTTGTTTCCGCAGGCGAATTCGAAGCTGAAATTGAAGAGACCATCCGGGTTGGAATCCGGATTCTTAAATTGCTCCGGATCGGGCATCGTCGTGAATGATCCGCTGAGCTGATGGTCCTCGATCCGATAGAAGTAGCGCGTGTTGGATTCCAGATTCTCAATCGCGACGAGTCCGGTGTTGTCATTTTCAAGCGAGGTCGTGAGGACCGGGGCGACTTGATCGAGGTTGTCCTCGCTCTTGCCGTAGAAAATATTGACCGGTCCGGCGTCGTTCGTTCTTACCCAGATCGTCATCGAAGTCGTCGTGGGGCGACCGAGCATCGGGCCGTGCGTGACGCGGATCGGGGTGGGCTTTCCGTCCTGTGCGACGAGGAAAGGGGAGGAAAACAGGGCAATTAAAATGAGGTATTTAAAGCAGTTCATGGTTGGCTGAAACGTGGGCCGACTTTATAACCTCCTTCGATGAGCGACGCACGCCCAAACATCATTTTCATTATCACCGATCAGCAGCGCTTCGACACGATCAATGCGCTCGGGTTTCCTCACATGGATACCCCGAATCTCGACCGGCTCGTGAACGAGGGTGTGACCTTCACGAATTGCCACATCACGGCACCGAGCTGCGCTCCCTCGCGGGCTAGTTTGTTCACTGGCCAATATCCTCACACGACCGGGATCATGAAGAATGCCGACGAGTGGACCCGAAGCTGGGTCGAGGATCTCGGCGCGAGCGGCTACCAGAGTGTGAATGTCGGAAAGATGCACACCTGGCCGTTCACGACGCCCTGCGGATTTCATCAGCGCTATGTCGTCGAGAATAAGGATCGCTACCTCGAAGGGCGCTACTTTTTCGATGAATGGGACAAGGCGCTCGCGGCTCGTGGTCTCGTCAAGCAACAGCGCGAACTTTACCGGCAGCGCGATGATTACGCCGAAGCGATCGGGAGCTTCACCTGGGATCTTCCCAGCGAGATGCAGTCGGACAACTTCGTCGGCGGGATGGCCCGCTGGTGGACCGAAACTTACCCGCCGACCGAACCGCTTTTTCTTCAGATCGGATTTCCCGGGCCGCATCCTCCCTACGACCCGACCCCGGAAGCGCTTGAGCCCTATCGCGAGCGCGAGATCCCGCTCGACCCGTTGACGGATGACGATATCAAGGGCCAGCCCAAAGCCTACCAGGGAATGCGGGTTCACAATCACGAGGTCGATCATGACTCCGTGATCCTGCCGCTCGCCCCGACGGAGGAGCAGCGACTCAATCAGCGCCGTCACTATAGCGCGAACGTCTCCATGATCGATGAGCAGGTCGGGCAGATCATGGAGAGCCTCGACGCGCAGGGGTATTTGGAAAACTCGATCATCATCTTCACGAGCGACCACGGCGATTGCCTTACCGATCACGGGCACTCGCAAAAGTGGACGATGTATGAGCAGGTCACGAAAGTCCCTCTCATCGTCTGGACGCCGGACGGTCGCTTCGGTAAAGGGCGGCGAGTCGATGAACTCGTGTCGCTTTTTGACATCGGCCCGACCATTCTCGAAATGGCCGACTGCGAGCCTCCGGCTCATTTCTCCGCCGAGTCGCTCCTACCCGCGCTGACAGCGGCAGACGACTGGACCGGTCGCGATTTCGTCTTCGCCGAGCACCCGCGCGACGGCAATTTCACGACCGCCGATTATCAGGTCATGGTCCGGTCGGAAAAGTGGAAGCTCGTCGAAATTTACGGCTCCGATGAAGTCGAAGGCGGCCGCGAGGGGATGCTCTTCGATTTGGAGAATGATCCGAAAGAGCTGACGAATCTTTACGGCTCTCCGGCGCAACGCTGCGTCCGCGAGGAACTCCGCGAAGCCCTCCTCGCGTGGCGGATTGAGACCGGAAGTGAGGCGTCGAAAACCTTTGCTAAGAATCGCTGATGTCAGAAATCAAGTCCCCACCCACGAGCGCCAAGGGCGTGCTCAAGTCGCTCGGGCCGGGTTTGATTCTCGCCGCGTCCATCGTCGGCTCGGGAGAACTCGTTGCGACGACGCGGACGGGGGCAGAGGCGGGTTTTGCCTTTCTCTGGCTCATCATTATCGGCTGTATCATCAAGGTCTTTACCCAGATTGAGATCTGCCGCCATTGCATTACCCATGGCGAAACGACGGTCACCGCGCTGAACCGGATCCCGAAAATGGGTCCGTTCATCGCCTGGTTTTGGCTCATCACTTTTCTGGTCGGACTTGGACAACTCGGCGGCATCGTCGGCGGAGTCGGACAGGCCGTTGCGATTTTCCTTCCCGTGACGGGAGATCACTCGGACAAATTCTGGGCGGGGATCGTTACTTTAGCCACCGTCGGAATGCTCCTGCGGGGAGGCTTCTCTTTTATTCAGATCTTCTGCACCGCTCTCGTCGCGTCCTTCACTTTTTTAACGATTGGAAATCTCTTTGCACTGCAAACGCAGCCCGACTGGGCGATTGGCTGGGCGGATTTGAAAACCGGACTGTCCTTTGGATTCCCGGAATCTCCCGGAGCAATCATCACCGCGCTGGCCGCCTTCGGGATCATTGGCATCGGGGCCGCCGAACTTGTCGCCTACCCCTACTGGTGTCTTGAAAAAGGTTACGGAAAATGGATTGGCCCTCGCGGAGGTGATCCCGGTTGGTCGGATCGCGCCAGAGGCTGGGTCCGCGTCCTGCAGTGGGACGCGTGGGGCTCGATGGTTATCTACACCCTCAGCACGGTGGCTTTTTACCTTCTCGGTGCGGCGGTCCTCCATCGCATGGGACTTGTCCCGGCGGGTTCCGAAATGATTGCGACCCTTGCCGAGATCTACGGCCCGGTGTTTGGAAATGCCGGGAAAATGATCCTCCTCATCGGAGCCTTCGCGGTTCTCTTTTCGACCTTTTTCGTTTCGAATGCGACGAAAGTACGGCTCATGACCGACGCGCTCCACGTCTTTAAAATCCGCCCGCTCCCCGACGAAACCTCGCGGCAGAAATCAGTCCGCTTTTTCAGCGTCGCGTTTCCGATCTTGTGCTTCGTGATCTACGTGATTTTTCCAAAGCCGGTCGTCTTGATTCTCCTTTCCGGGTTGATGCAGGCCTTGCTTCTACCCCTCCTCGGAATCGCGGCTCTCTATTTTCGCTACCGAACGATCGACCCGGCCCTGCGCCCCGGAAAGGCGTGGGATGTCATGCTTATTCTCTCCGTGCTCGCCTTTCTCCTCGTCGGAGCCTTCATCGCCTGGACCAAAGGGAGCGAGTTTGCGGAGATGACGTTCTCGTAAGCCGGGAAAAGGGGATTGCGAGTCATTCGTCGCTCCTGTCATGAAATTTAAAAAATACTAAAATTATTATTTTTATGTTTATTTATGAAAAATAAATATTAAAATGGTGGCTACTTCGTGCTGTACGCCATCAATGGAACTTTCGAATCCGCCAGCAAATGCCCGAGTGGCAATCTTATCCGGGACATTCGTTCGGGGGGGATGGACCACGGCTTCTGGCTTCGAAAGCCCCGGCGACTTCTGGTTAACCGGCCCATGGGATCACTCGTCTTTCCCGCCTCCGCGCCAGAGGAGAGGGTGCCAGATTCAAAACTCTCCCGAAAGACGGAGAGGTGTTGCATCAAATCTTTCAGATAAACCGCCGGAACGAAAATCAGAGAGAAGTTCTCCTCTCCGGTCCTAAAGCGGGCTGACACCAATCTCGGAAGGTCTCGAAAGAGGCCTTTCTGGAACACAACAACATAAAATAACATAACATAATGAAACACAACAAACTAACCAAGCAGGCCGGCCTTACTCTTATCGAGGTCACTCTTGTCATCGCAGTCCTTCTTGGACTGATTTCCGTTCTCTTTATTGGCGTTGGTGCCTACAAAGAGGGTTCAGACCGTGCGAAGTGCATCCTGAATATCACGAATACTCAAAAGGCTGCCCGTTCCTATCAGAACATGTATGAGAAGGATGCCGGTCAAATTCTTCTTCTCAACGAACTTGTCGGTCCGAATCGCATGCTCGAGAACACTCCAGTATGCCCCGCGGGCGGCACCTATTCCTATGATGATGCCGTTCCCCAGGTTGGCGAAGCATACCTTACCTGCGATTATGAGGCAGGAACCGCTAACGCACACGCTCCCAAGTCGACAGCCGGTTGGTGAACCGACTTCATCAAAGCTGACTGAATTCGTCAGCCGATAAATTCTGACCTGTCCGTATGGCCCCGCTGCCTTGCGGACAGGTTTTTTTATGCCTCGTCACGAGGGCATTCCCACCGCATTCTCTGATGGCATTTTCATCTTCCCTCGATTAAACTCGTGACGAAACAGGCCGGAGATGATCGCTGGTTCCTTCGGGGGCCAGAGGAAAGTCCGGACACCATACGGCAACATGCCCGGTGAAAGCCGGGGAGTCTGATCGAAATGATCGGGCGACGGAAAGTGTCGCAGAAAATAAACCGCCCTCCGTAGCCTTGGCGAAGGAGGGTAAGGGTGAAAAGGCGAGGTAAAAGCTCACCGCTCCGAGGGTGACCGAGGAGGCAGGATAAACCCCATGTGGTGCAAGACATAACAGAGCAAACGGGCAGTCGGTCCGGCCCCGCTTGCGGGATAAGCTCGGGTAATAGTCGCTCCATGCTTCGGCAGGGATCGGGCAGGCCTGCGGGTCTGTCCGGTTAGATAAATGATCGTCCGTTGACGCCGATTACGGCTCAGCGAACAGAATCCGGCTTACGAAGGCCTGTTTCACTTTTTTTCCACCTCTCGGCGATTCGCCTGCGGGATTGCGCTGCTAATAGCCTGTTAGCGTGCTTGCTTATTCGGTGGCTTTGCGCCACTTAGGTCGAACACGGAATGCGCGAAACAGAATCGGAAAGACCCAAATCTTTTCCCGTTCAGGGGAATCGTTGTCTGCGGTGGCGATGGTCGCTCCCCGCTGTCGGCTCGCTCATGATCCTGTCGTCCTGCACTCCTGATATTTATCATACCAGAGCGGATACGGAGGCGTATTCAACGATTTTCCAGAAGACTCCTGCCGTGGAAAACGTCAGCGACGAAGATGTCGAGATCACCCTTCCTGACCCCGTGGATCTTTCGAGTTTACCGCGAAATAACGATGATGTTGGCTTCCTCGGAAAAGTGTCCATCGATGAAAAAGGCGCTCAAACGCTCCAGCTCGACGGGGCGTTGGAAACCGGAATCACTCATGGGCGGGAGTATCTTGATGAGAAAGAGCGCGTCTTCCTTTCAGCCCTGGAATTGACCCTCGCCCGCTTTCGGCTTTCTCCGGTTTTCTTTGGTGAGGGCGGTCTCAACTGGGCCTCGGACAGCCGGAATTCGCAGTTCCGTCAGGGCGCGACAGATCTTGTCTCCACGAATACTTTCGCGAGAACTGGATCGGGCGGCTTCAATTGGCTCTACCGGACGGGCGCCCGCGTTTCGGCAGACTTCACGCGTGATTTTTTGAGATTCACGACTGGCAACCGGTCGATTAATGCCTCGGACCTCGCGGTGTCGGTGGTTCAGCCACTCCTGCAGGGAGGCGGCACTACCGTTACGATGGAGGCTTTGACTCAGGAAGAGCGAAACCTGCTCTATGACCTTCGGGAGTTCGCTGATTTTCGCCGGTTTTTCGTCGTCGATATCGTGAGTGACTATTACGAGGTGCTTCAGTCGAAGGATCAGGTGAAGAACAATTACGCCGCCTACCGGGGCTTCATTAAGAGCGTCGAAAGGGAGGAAGGGCTCGCCGATGAAGGTCTCCGGACCCAGAGCCAGTTGGGACGTTTGCGTCAGGCGGCCCTGCAGGCGGAGAGCCGCTGGATTGATTCGATCCGTCGTTATCAGACTCAGCTCGATCAGTTTAAAATCACGATCGGTGTCCCCGTGGATGACAAAATTGTCCTTGATGATCGCGAACTGGCGCGCCTCCGGATTGATGATCCTGACATCACCCGTGAGGAAGCGGTTAAGATTGCTCTCGTGACGCGGCCTGATCTTGCGACGAGTGCCGACCGGGTCGAAGACGCCGAACGGCGAATTAAAGTGGCGAAAAACGGATTGCTGCCCGGCCTCGATATCTCGATGGATTATAATCCCCGAAGCGATCAGGGCGACACGACTCCTGGGATTAACTGGGATCGCCGTCGGTGGGAGACCTCTCTGGATTTGGATCTGCCGCTCGACCGGAAAGCGGAACGGAACATCTACCGGGCGTCGCTGATTTTTCTCGATCGAGCGAAGCGGGCCGATGATCTCGCCCATGATCAAGCCCGCCTCGACATCTATGATGGGTGGCGTGCGATCGAACAGGCAAAGCTTAACTTCCGCGTTGCCGAGACGCAGGTTGAGGTGGCGAATCGGCGTCTTGAGGAGCAAATCCTGCTCGCGGAACTCGGTCGCGGTGACGCTCAGGATCTCGTTGATGCGCAGAATGATCTCCTGAGCGCCCAGAACCAGCGTACGTCAACCGTTGTTAGTCATACCTTAGCGCGGTTGCGCCTTTGGAGAGACATGGGGATCTTGTATATTGGTGAGGATGGAACCTGGGTGAAAAAGCTCAGGAACGAACCTCGCTAAGGTATGAAAAAATGGATCATTTCAGGAGTGGTGGTCGCGGGGATCGCGATCGCTTTGATTGGAGTCTTCGGCTCCAAAAAAAGTGGGGCCGACGTCGATGGGCTCCCGGTGGCCTCGGTTCAGAAGGGTGACCTGGTGATCGATGTCCTCGAAGGCGGGAACATTCAGGCGCTGAACTACCTCGAATTTCGCAACGAAGTGACCGCGAGCGCGGGGGTCAAGATTCTCGAAATCATTGATGAGGGTTACATGGTGACTGAAGAAGATGTCGAGAACGGGAAGGTCCTCGTGCGACTCGACCAATCGCAGTTGGAGGAGGAAATCGTGGATCATGACGTGGAGTTTCAGCAAACCGAAGCCGCTTATGCCGAGGCGAAGCAAAACATTGAAATTGAGGAAAGTGAGGCCCTCAGCGAAATCAAAGGGGAACGTCAGGTGCTTCGTTTCGCCTTGCTCGATTTTCAGAAATTTGTCGGGTCCGAGGCGGCCGAAGCGACCCTGAAGAGGCTGAAGCTGCCGTATGATAACGAGTCCCTGACGCGTTATGAGGATGAAGCAACGGAGCTCATCGTGAAATCCTTCGACACGAAGCGCCTTGCCGAGAGCGCGAAGAGCGAACCGGAAATGAATCCTTTCGAACTCGAGGTCGAAGGAAGTCTCGCCTCGGAAGTGAACTTTTCCGCCTTCCTTGAAAATGAAATTCTCGGAGACGGCGAGGCTGAGCAGACGATTCGGAGGATGAAGGACGAGGCCCTCGTGGCGGCGTCTGAACTTTCAGTAAAAGAAGAGTCAGTGCAGGGGGCGAAGCGGCTTCACGAGCGGGAATTCATCACACGGCAGACGCTGGATAATGAACTGGTCAGTCTCGACAAGGCGAAGCTGGCTTTGCAGCGTTCCGAGACGGAACTGGAGCTCTTCCGTGATTATGAGTTTCCGAAAGAAGCGGAAAAGATGCTTTCAAACTACGAGGAAGCCCTTCTTTCCCTGATCCGGACTAAGCGCGAGGAAATGGCGCGGATGTCACAGATCTACGCGCGGTATCGTTCCGCGAAGCGTCGCTACGAGCTTCAGTCAAAAAAGAGTGAAAATCTGGAGGAGCAGCTCGCGAGTTGTATTATCCGTGCCGAGTTGCCGGGGCTGGTTGCGTATGGCGGTGCCCAGGCCAACTACTACACTTCGCGCTACTACGACGGCATTTCATCAGGGGCGACGCTCAAAACGGGACAACCCATCATCACGATCCCCAACATGTCGGAGCTCGGAGTTGAGGTGAATATCCACGAGTCTCACATCAAGAAAATCGAGCTCGGCCAGAAGGCTTACATCACGGCAGAGTCCGTGCCTGACATGAAGTTGATCGGGCGGATTTCCAAGGTCGCGGTCCTTCCCGATTCGAATGCTTCGCGATACAACCCTTCTTTGAAGGTCTATCCGGCAACTGTGGAAATCGAAGGCACTCACGAATTTCTTAAGCCGGGAATGAGCGCCAAGGTGGAAATTATCGTGCGGGAGCTTCAGGATGTGACCTACGTCCCGGTTCAGTCGATCTTCGTCGAAGAGGACGAGCATTTTGTATTTCTCAAAACTTCTGGCGGGTATGAGCGCCGGGAAGTTGAGGTCGGAATGCACAACAGTGATTTCATCGAAGTGCTGGAGGGGATTGATCCCGGAGAGGAAGTCATTCTCAAAATGCCCGACGATTATGAGCCTCCTCAGGTGCAGATTGCGACGGAGCCGAAGGTGAAAGCGACGGAAAGCAAAACAGCGGCTCAGGATCTCGAACCGAAGCCGATATCGAAGAATGCCTGAATCAGAGGCGAAAACAGCGCAGGTCTCATCGGGGCAATCTCTCGATCCGGTCATCGAACTCCGGGGGGTTGAGAAGCATTACCAGATGGGTGAGTTTCTCGTCAAGGCGCTCAAAGGCATCGACTTGAAGATTCTTCCCGGAGACTACATTTCGATTCTCGGGCCGTCGGGGTGCGGTAAATCAACGATGCTGAACATCCTCGGCTGCCTCGATCAGCCATCGGTCGGAAACTACTTCCTCGACGGGACCGATGTCGCCCAGCTCACCGACGATCATCTCTCCAGTGTCCGTGGCAAGAAGCTCGGGTTCATTTTTCAGAGCTACAATCTCATCCAGCAACTTTCGGTCGTGGAGAACATCGAAGTGCCGCTTTACTATCAGGGCGTTCACGAGGATGAGAGTCGGGAGATCGCGGTTGAGTTGGCCAAAAAAGTGGGCCTTGGAAAACGGCTCGATCACAAGCCGAACGAACTCTCGGGAGGACAGCAGCAGCGGGTCGCGATCGCGAGGGCGCTTTCAAATGATCCGGCCGTTATTCTCGCGGATGAAGCGACCGGAAATCTAGACTCAAAATCGGGAGGGGATATCCTCGGCATTTTCGATGATTTGAATGCCGATGGGAAGACCCTCATCATGATCACGCACGATGAAGGCATGGCGAAGCGGACACCGCGAGTGATCCGGCTGAAGGACGGGTTGATCGAGTTTGATACCTACACGGAGATTACAAAATGAAGTCTTCGCTGATCCGAGAGTTTTCATTCTTCCGACTGAAACGTTCCGTCATCCTCGGTGTCAAGAGCCTCTGGATGCACAAGCTGCGTTCGTTTTTGACAGCCCTCGGGATTGTCTTCGGAGTCGCCTCGGTGATTTCGATGCTCGCGATCGGGGAGGGGGCCAGCTACGAAGCGCAGGAGCAGATCAAGGAACTGGGAAGTCAGAACATCATTCTCGAATCGGTTAAGCCGACGAACACGACGACGGCTGGTGAGCAGGAGCGATCTCTGATCCTCGAATACGGTCTCACCTACCGCGATATCGCGCAGATTCAGGCGACCGTTCCCGGGGTTGCGTTGACGGTTCCGTCGCGGGAGATCAAAGACTTTCTCTGGGGTGGTTCGAACAGCGTCGATGGAGTCGCGCTTGGAACCGTTCCGTGGTTTCCGACGATGAAAAATCGCGACATGATTCGCGGGCGCTATTTCACCGAGATGGAGATGAAAGATCGCTCTCCGGTCTGTGTTTTGACCGCAAGTCTCGCCCGGCAACTCTTTCCTCTGATCGAGCCGATCGGTCAGACCGTGCGTATGCAGACGAGCTACTTTTGGGTGGTTGGAGTAATCGAAGATGATCCCATCGTCGCGGCAACAGGAGAGGGTATGAAAGGATCATCTGAGTCAGGTGATGGCATGGAAATGATGATCCCGATCTCAACTCTTGAGGATCATTTTGGTGAAGTGCTTTTTAAGTATCGGTCAGGAAGTTTCGAGGCGGAAAAGGTGGAGCTTCACGAGGTCACCGCGCGGATCGGAAATCCTGATCAGGTCATGCCTGCTGCGCTCGCGATTCAGCACATCCTTGAGCGGAATCACAAGGAGGTGGATTACAAGATGACGGTGCCGCTGGATCTTCTCCGGCGCGCCGAGCGGACCAAGCAGATTTTTAACATTGTGTTAGGATCGATTGCTGCGATTTCGCTTCTCGTTGGCGGGATCGGGATCATGAATATCATGCTTGCGACGGTGACCGAGCGGACCAGAGAAATCGGAATCCGCCGGGCCCTCGGGGCGAAGAAAAAAGATATCGTCTTTCAGTTTTTGATCGAGACCGTGATCCTCTCCGGAGCCGGCGGTGTTCTGGGGGTCGGTGTTGGTCTCGGAATTCCGCTGATGGTGAGCTACTTCGCCGACATGGTGACGATCATTCAATTCTGGGCTCCGACTCTTGCGTTCGGAATCTCGGTCACAATCGGAGTTCTCTTCGGGATTTATCCAGCCTTCCGAGCTGCTGACATGAATCCCGTCGAAGCCCTCCGACACGAGTAGATCCTGCTCCGAAAATGTAGCGGCAAAGCGTGAGCGCGCCGACGGTGAAAGCGCGGGCTGCTGCAAAGGGGGAGTTCTCGCTCACGCTCAAACCCACTTTCCGGAAAATGTAGCGGCTCGCGTGAGCGTGACGACGGCGGAAGCGAGGGTCGCTGCAAAGGGGGAGTTTTCGCTCACGCTCAAACCTACTGCTCCGCCCGCAAAAAAACCCGCACCTCCCGGCGCGGGTTTTCAAATTTCCAGGGTCTGAAAACTGAAAGCTCAGGATCCGTATTCAGCTCGCTCTTTATAAACTTTATCCAACTCTTCCTTGCTCACGAACCCGTCCGCATCGGTGTCAGCTTTGCGAAGCTTGCCCCACATTTCGGCGGGGACTTCCGACTCGCTGAGCTTTCCGTCGGTGTCTTTGTCGAAGCGGGAAAACATCGCGCCCGCCCCGCCCTGTGAGCCGCCGTCCTGGCCTTTACCCTTTGCTCCGTCTTTTCCTTTGCCCCCGCGCATCGCGGCCATCGCGGCGCCGAGTTCCGCTTTCGAGACAACGCCGTCGCTGTCTTTGTCGAGTTTGCCGAGGCGGGCCCACGCTTCTTCGGGGACTTCGTCTTTGGAAATGTTTCCATCACCGTTTTTGTCCGCGCGCTTCAGCATTTCACCGGGTTCGCCCTTGCCCTTACCTTTCTCAGGTCCGCCGGGAGGCTGCGCTCCTTCAGGGCGCCCCGCCTTGGCTTCTTCTTGAGAAATAGCATTGTCGCCGTCCTTGTCCAGCTTGCCCATGCGCTCCCAGAGTGCTTCGGGCACTTCGTCTTTGGAGAGTTTGCCATCGTTGTTTTTATCAGAGCGCTTGAACATTTCGCCGGGGCCACCGTTTTCGCCGGGGCGACCGGGGCCTGTTCCAGGGCCACTGTGACCGGCCATCAATTCCTGCATCGTGACTTTGCCGTCGCCGTCTTTGTCGAGTTTGCCCATGCGTTCCCAGCGTTCACCGGCTTCCTCTTTCGAGATCGCTTTGTCTCCATCCGTGTCGATGGATTTGAGGAATGAGCCGTCGCCTTTGCCTTTGCCGGGGCGTTCTGTTTCCTCTCCAAGAAGAGGGGTGATTGAGAGAGCAGCAGTTAGAATGATTGAGATTGATTGTTTCATGGGATTTCAATGAGTTCGAAAACTGAAACCCCCCGGCCCCGAAGCGGTTGCGAAATTTTTACGCCTGTTTTCTCGAAGCGGAAATTCGCTTGGCTACTTCGTCCCCGACCGCCCCGGCGAGAATGACCGCCCCGATCACCGCGAACTCGATATTTTGCGGAATGTAATCAACGAGGGTGATCATGTTACGCAGCAACTGGATCAGCGCCGTGCCGATGATGACGCCGATGATCGTTCCCGATCCGCCCCGCAGGCTGCATCCGCCTAACACTGCCGCCGCAATCGCAAAGAGTTCGTAGAAATTACCGAAGTCGACCGGCTGTGCCGAGTTCGTATCGAGGACAAAAAGAAGGCCGCCCAGTCCCGAGAGAAGGGAGCAGATCACGTAGGCAAGAATCGTCATGCGTCGCGTGTCGATTCCGCTGAAGCGGGCCGCGTCTTCATTGTTGCCCAGGGCGAGCAGGTAGCGCCCGTAGATCGTTCGGTTCAGAAAGATCGAAGCAGCCACCGCGATGAGGATAAGAATGATCAGCGGAACGGGCAGCCCGAAGCCGGAGGTGATCGGAATCTCCCCGTTCGCAAACCAGCGCAGCGTTTTGAATTCCCCCTGAAAGCCCGCCGTTTGGTCGTTTGTCAGGCCCCGGGTCAATCCCCGGTAGAGCAATAGTCCGCAGAGCGTGACGATGAAGGGCTGCAACTTCAGGTAGGTCACGAGCACGCCATGGCTCAGCCCGATCAGGAGCGAGACGATCACGACGACGGGCAGAGCAATCCCGACCGGCACATTCCATTCCGTCAGCATCCAGGGAAAGCCCACGCCGACCAGGCAAATGACCGACCCGATCGAAAGGTCGATGCCCCCGGTGATGATGACGAAGGCTACGCCAATCCCGATGATTCCGAACAGAGCGGTTCGTCGCAGAAGATTCTCCTGATTGAAAGCTGAGAGGAAACTCTGCCGCCCCGTCATGAGGTCGCTCATGATCAAGGTCGCGAGATAGACGACGATGAGGAGGATGAAAATACCGAGGACGCGTTTCATGGAGAGTCCCTTTCTATCGGGTCGCAGGGCGCTCTGTCAACGCAAGGGCTGCCGCGTTTCAGAAATCGGGCTTTGCGTTTCCGGCTTGAGGAGGCAAAGTCCTGCCATGTCCACGGGAGACACTCCACCTGCAACCGGCCTGAAGTCGTCGCCCTATCCGGGGTGTATCATTCTCTGCACGATCGTGCTCGTTTTCGGGGGGCTCATCGTTCTCTACACCACCGTCGGCAATTATCAGAAAAAGGAGATCGCGACCTTCACTCAGGAAGCGGCGGCTGAGATCAAAGTCCTCGAACCTTCCGCGGAGGAGATTGCGGCGGCGAAAGCAAAGCTGACCTCTGTCGAGGAAGCGGTGAAGCAGGGCAAAGCCGAACGCATCCTCTTTTCGGCTCATGATTTAAACCTCCTCATCGCCGGCCTCGACGAGCTTGCAGACTTTCGCGGTCAGACTTACATCGAGCGCATCTCGCCGCAGGGGATCGTCGCGATGATGGCTCAGCCGATGCGGAAGGGGTTCATCAGAAAAGACATTCACTACCTCAACGCCACCTTCGTGCTCAAGCCGGAACTCCGCGCGCGGACCGTCGCCTTCAAGGTTGTCGACATTCGACCTGTCGTTGGCGAGATTCCGAAGCAGTTCATCGACAGCTACGCCGTCCTCGATTTTTTCCGCCTCGATCCGGAGCTGAAAGCGATCTCCCGCAACATCCGATCAGTCGCCGCCGTCTACACCGAGGGAGCGTCGCTTGTCGTCGAGACGAAAGTGCCGGGCGCCGGAGTGCCGGCCACAGCTGACGAGGACGAGTGAACGATCATGGACGGAAAATCCTGCTGCGCTCCGTCCGGTGGATCCCGTGATCATGATTCGAGCCCGCAGGAGGTCGGCTTGTCGCCGCAGGCAGGCTCAAAATTGGGAATGGTTCAGCTGGTCGGGGGGAGTTTTCTCATGGGTGCCGACGGACCCGAAACCTGGCCGTCTGATCGTGAGGGTCCCGTCCGAAAAGTCAAAGTCGAGCCTTTCTGGATCGATCAAACCACGGTCACGAATGATCAGTTCGCGGCTTTCATTGAAGCGACCGGATATGTGACCGAGGCCGGGCAATACGGGTGGTCTTTTGTCTTTCACAACCAGATCCCCAAACAGCATCGGAAACACGTTCAACTCGTCGATGTCGAGGGCACCGCCTGGTGGGCACGTCTCGATAAGGCGGATTGGAAGAAACCCGGCGGTCCCGGCACGAATTTGAAAAGAATCGGTGATCACCCCGTCGTCCACGTTTCCTGGAACGATGCCGCTGCCTACGCGAGCTGGAGCGGGAAACGTCTCCCCACCGAGACCGAGTGGGAGTTTGCCGCTCGCGGTGGCCTCGAGCAAAAAATCTATCCCTGGGGCGATGAACTCATGCCGGAGGGGAAACATCGCTGCAACATTTGGCAGGGGAAATTTCCCCACGAAGACCTCGGCGACGACGGCTACGCCGGGACCGCCCCGGCGAAAAGCTTCCGCGCCAACGGCTACGGCCTCTATCATTGCGTCGGCAATGTCTGGGAGTGGACCGCCGACTGGTTTGCCGGACCCGGCACCGGGCGCGTCATCCGCGGCGGCTCCTACCTTTGCCACGACTCCTACTGCAACCGCTATCGCAATTCAGCGCGGACCAAAAACACGCCGGACTCCTCGACCGGTCACACCGGCTTTCGATGTGCCCTTTCCGTAGCGGAATGACGGAGCCGCCGCGGCGAATCCACCTTGACCCGACGATTCGTTTCCTTACCGTCAAGCTTCAGCAGCAACCTTTAAAATCTAATACCTAAACAACATGGCACTCTCAGTCGGCACCACCGCCCCGGATTTCGAACTCACCACCCTCGGAGCCGAAGGCCCCGAAGTCATCAAGCTCAGTGAGCAGCTCGGCGAAGGCAGCGTCCTTCTCCTTTTTGTTCCCATGGCCTTCACTGGCGTTTGCACGACCGAGTTCTGCTCGGTCACGAGCGAGCTCAGTGAGTATGCCGATCTCAACGCCAAGGTCTTCGGCATCAGCGGTGACAATCCTTTCGCCCAGCAAAACTGGAAAGAGAAAGAAGGCATCGAGCTGACGCTTCTCAGCGACTACGAGCACGAAGTTGCCAAGGCCTACGACATCGCCTACGACAGCTTTTTGCCGGCCAAGAATCTCCACATGGGTGGCGTGCCGAAGCGCTCCGCCTTCATCGTCGATAAAAACGGCGTCATCCAATATGCCGAGAGCAGCGCCAACCCCGGAGATCTCCCGAATTTCGACGCGATCAAAGCGAAGCTCGGAGAGCTTTCTTGAAGAAGGAGAGGAGTTGAGGAGCAGAGGAGTCAAGAATCTCTGCTGAGCGACTCTTGATCTGAATTTTGAAAAAGGCCCGGAGCGATCCGGGCCTTTTTTGTGCTCACGAATTGTGATAGATTAGCGGGATGGGAGCAGTGTCCTACATTCCGAGTTACACCGTGGAAGACTACCTTCGTTGGGAAGGTGATTGGGAATTGTGGGACGGCGTGCCGGTTTCGATGTCGCCTTCACCCGGCTTTTCGTCATCAGCGTATTTCGAGAAACCTTCTCATCGATCTCGATACACAGCTCCGTGTTGAGCCTTGTGAGGAAGTTTGTGAAGCAATCTGCGAAGTCGATTGGCACATCAACGAAACGACCATCGTCACTCCTGACCTGATCATCACCTGCCGCGAGGATGAAGAGAACGTCCTCACGAAACGTCCCGACTTCGCCGCCGAAATCCTCTCTCCGTCAACCCGGCAGAAAGACCTCGTCGCGAAGCGTGAACTCTACGCTTCCGAAGGAGTTCCGTTTTATCTCATCCTCGATCCCGAAGACCAGTCCGCGCTCCTTCTCGAACTCGGTCACGACGGAGCCTACCGTGAGATCCCGCCGGAAGCGAAATTCGATCTCCACCCCGGTTCTCAGGTGCAACTGAAGGTCGCACCGCTCTTTGCCTGAAGCCCCCCGCACCCTCCCGTAGCAGCGAGCGTGAGCGAGCAGCCCGCGCAGGACCGGCGAAGTTCTCGCTCACGCTCGCCCCTACAATTCTTCCGCGAGAGCACCCTCCCGTAGCAGCACGCGTGAGCGAGCAGCCCGGGCGAAGTTCACGGCAAGGTAGAACTGTCCTCCTGGTCGGTTTTTCAAAAGCACCGGGCTGGAGGGCTACGCTACTGTGCTCTTGCCATACCCGTGCTGTTTCAAAACCACGGATGCACACGGATGCACACGGATGCACACGGATGCACACGGATGCACACGGATGCACACGGATGCACACGGATGCTTCGGCATCGAATCGGCATCGATCAGTTTCCGGTTGCCTTAGCCGTTCACCGCTATGCCCCGAATGCGGTTCGCTCATCTCCAAACATCCAACATCCCGGCCGCCGCGCGGAAGATCAAAGAACCACCCGACCCGATTTTTGCGTCAAAAGGACCCTTGAAACGAAAGGCTTCGTGCCGTACAGATGGCCCGAAATAAACCGGAGCAAAAAAGCTTCGCACTCAACAGGGTTCAGTCGCCGACCTAACCCTGTTCACTCTCCGAAAATACCCAGACCAAGATGAGTTTAGACGTTGTCAGATCTTTCACCACCGGCTCCGGAGCCGAAGGCAAATATTACTCCCTGCCCGCTCTTGCTGAAGCCGGACTTGCCCCGAACCTGAGTCGTCTCCCCGTCAGTATCCGCATCGTCCTCGAGTCTGTCCTCCGCAATGTCGATGGTCGCAAAGTCAGCGAGGATGACGTCAAAAACCTCGCGAGCTGGAATGCGAAGTCACCGGGCGAATACGAGATCCCTTTCACCGTCGCCCGCATCGTCCTCCAGGACTTCACCGGCGTCCCTCTCCTCGTCGATGTCGCCGCGATGCGTGATGCTGCGGTCGCCCGGGGTGCTGAAGCAGCTAAGGTTGAGCCACTTGTGCCGGTAGATCTCGTCGTTGACCACTCCGTGCAGGTCGATTTTTCCGGATCACAGCAAGCGCTTGATCGCAACATGGAGATCGAATTCATCCGAAACCGCGAGCGTTATGAGTTCCTCAAGTGGGGCCAGCAGGCCTTCGAAACTTTCTCCGTTGTTCCTCCCGGTATCGGCATCGTCCACCAGGTGAATCTCGAGTATCTCGCCAAAGGCGTTCTTTCCAAAGACGGGGTTTATTATCCCGATACCCTCGTCGGAACCGATTCCCACACCACGATGATTAACGGCGTCGGCGTTGTTGGATGGGGTGTTGGCGGCATCGAAGCCGAGGCCGGAATGCTCGGTCAGCCCGTCACGTTCCTCGTTCCCGAAGTCGTGGGAGTTTATCTCCACGGTTCCCTCGCCGAAGGCGTCACCGCGACGGACCTCACCCTCCGCGTAACCGAAATCCTCCGGAAACATGGCGTCGTCGGAAAATTTGTCGAATTCTTCGGCCCCGGCGCGGAAGCGCTTTCGCTGCCTGACCGCGCCACGATCGCGAACATGGCTCCCGAATATGGCGCGACGATGGGATTCTTCCCTGTCGATGGAGAAACGATCAACTACCTCCGTGGCACCGGACGTTCCGAGGAACTCTGCTCCACCGTTGAAAATTACTACAAGGCCCAGGGCCTCTTCGGAATCCCCGAAAAAGATCAGTGTGACTACACCGACCTCCTTGAGCTTGACCTCGCGACGATCGTTCCCGCCGTCGCCGGACCAAAGCGCCCCCAGGACCGTATCGACGTCCCGGCACTCGGTGATTCCTTCAACCACCTTTTCACCGCTCCGGTTTCTGACGGGGGATTCGGCCTCGACTCCGCCGCCCGCGACGTCACCGTGCCGATGCACCTCAATTCACCCGCCGGTGAGTTCGATAATCCTCTCATCGAGGGCGAGACCATCACCGTGCTCGACGTCAACACCCAGCTCCGCCACGGCTCCGTCCTCATCGCTGCGATCACGAGCTGCACGAACACCTCAAACCCGAGCGTCATGCTCGCGGCCGGACTCGTTGCGAAGAAGGCCAATGAAAAGGGACTCACGATCGCTCCTTTCGTGAAAACGTCCCTCGGACCCGGTTCCCGCGTTGTCACCGATTACCTCGAAGCAACCGGCCTCCAGACTGAGCTCGACCAACTTGGATTCGAGACCGTCGGCTATGGCTGCACGACTTGTATCGGTAACTCCGGCCCGCTTCACCCGGCGATCGAGGTCGCGATCAAAGAGGGCGACCTCGTCTGCGCTTCCGTCCTTTCCGGAAACCGAAACTTCGAGGCCCGTGTCCACGGTTCCATCAAAGCGAACTACCTCATGTCGCCGCCGCTCGTTGTCGCCTACGCCCTCGCCGGACGCGTCGATCTCGATCTCACGACCGAGCCGCTCGGCAATGATACGAACGGCGATCCTGTTTTTCTCGCTGATCTCTGGCCGACCCAGGCCGAAGTCCGCGAGCAGCTCGATGCCGCGCTCAAGCCCGAGGTTTACCAAAAGCTCTACGGCAATATCGACACCGCGAACCCGAAGTGGGGCGAAATCAAAGGCTCCACCGGCGCGACCTACACCTGGGACGAAGCCTCGACTTATGTGCAATCACCACCGTTTTTCGAGACCAAGATCGGTGGCAGCGAAGACATCGTCGGCGCCCGCCCGCTTGGCATCTTCGGAGACTCCGTCACGACCGACCACATTTCTCCCGCCGGAGCGATCAAGGAAACCTCGCCTGCCGGTCAATACCTGCTCGAAAACGGCGTCGAAAAGGCCTCCTTCAACTCCTATGGCGCACGACGCGGCAACGACCGCGTCATGACTCGTGGAACCTTCGCGAACGTCCGCATCAAGAACCTCATGTGCCCCGGCATCGAGGGTGGCTACACGCAATACTTCGGCAACGAAGAAGTTCCCGCGCCCGACACCGCGATCGAAGCGTTCGGCAGCGCTAAGCCGACTTTCATCTACAACGCCTGCATGGCCTATCAAAACGAGGGCACACCCCTCGTCGTCATCGGTGGCGATGACTACGGCATGGGATCAAGCCGCGACTGGGCTGCGAAGGGAACGCGTCTCCTCGGTGTCAAAGCCGTCGTGACCAAGTCCTTCGAGCGGATTCACCGGTCCAACCTCATCGGCATGGGCGTCCTGCCCCTCAACTTCGTCGATTCCGCTGACTACGAGAAAGTGAAAGCCCTTGTTGATGCGACCTTTGATATCGTTGGGATCGCGGGTGAACTGAACCCGATGCAGACAGCAACGCTGAAAGCGCACGGGAGTGATGGGACGACCATCGAGGTGCCGCTGAAAGTGCGTTTGGATACACCGGCTGAGGTGGATTATTACAATGCGGGCGGGATTTTGCCGTATGTGTTGGAGCAGATTATTGCGGGGTGAGGGCCCTTAGACGAGGATTCAAAACCCCATGGAGCGGCGATCTTCAATCGCCGGGCAACCCTGTCGCGATTTCCGATAGCTTAAAAGCACCCTTCCACGTTAGAATCGCGGAGCTTTGCCGGAGCAACGTCGAACAGGCCCGCCACCATCAAAGTCCGAGACGCCGATTCCGCGCCCGAATGTGAACTGGAGGGACGAGGTCCCCCTCGTCCGCAAGGCCTCTGCCACAAAGCGCGATCCTTTCGTTTGTTCGGTTTCGATCCACTATGGGAAATATTGTCAAGATATGTCGGGCTGTTGCCGGAACAGCGGAAATCTCAGTAAAGTCAGTGGTTTGAGGGCGATTGGAATCCTTCGATAGCAATATTGATCTTCCAGTGGCCCTTCCATGCGCGACAGGAGAGCTTTGTGAGGCAGAAAAAGGCCCATAAAGACCTCCGCCCGAGGATCTTCAGGTTTTGTATCGTCGCAATGAGCAGATCCTGAATGCTCTGCTTTTCCAGTCCACGCCATCGCGCTCTTTTGACCCCGTGCATCACTGCTGCTTCTCCGAAGTTTCGCTCCTGAAACCATTGTCTCCGCTTCCGATCTTCATGCTGGTCGAGCATGTCCATGAGCTTACTCCCATCGTTCTCAACCCCATGAGTTGTTGCAACAGCGGTTGTCACACCGGCCCTATCGTCAATGACCCGATGGTTTTTGAAGCACGGTTTAGACTTGCCACCATCATGACGAACCACCCGACTGTCAGGATCGGTTGTGCTGCGGTAGCGCGTGTTAATTGGCTTGTGCTTCGGGCGAGGCGCTTCTTCCTTATCGGCAAGCTCCTCCAACTTCTCCATCTCCTCCCCGACAAGGGTCTTCACAACAGAGGCGAGAGATGCGTCGGCTCGAATGAGGCTTGAATCGATATGCACTTTTTCTGATCCGACGAGCTCGGCTTCTATGCATTGGAGGACAACGCGTCCGAAAAGCTCATCGAAAATAGTTTTGCCCCAACGCTTCCGGGCTTTCGATAAGACACTGTGATCGGGCACTTCGTCATCCAATCCATATCCAAGAAACCAGAGGTAATCGATGCGCAGCGGAATCTGGCGCATCAACTCGCGTTCGCTTCGAAGGTTATCGACAAAGAGGAGAATCATCATCCGCATAATCACAACCGGATCGACGGATACATTGCCGTTCTTGCCAAAGAGGTGAGCGACCTTCTCTCGAATGAAGGACAGGTCGAGGAGACGATCAATCTGTCGCAAAAGATGCCCCTCCGGAACGCGGCTACCAAGATCAACGGCTTTGGCCCAAAGCTCGCCCTGCTTTTGCTGTATCCCCATCATATAGGGGAGATTTATTTACACCCTAACAAAACATTAATCAAGCTGTTTGGGCAACAGCCAGATGTCAACTGACCCCTTTCGTTGGCAATTTTGCCCATTGGCAAACGTACAGCCATATCAACGTCTAAGTAACCCCGAACCGGCACGCGCCCGCAGAGCGCGCTATCTTCGCCGCCGTGCCGAACAACTTCGTTTCGACTTGACCCCGGTCGAAGGGGAAGTTTCATAAAAGTGGCAGTAATTTGGGGATTTTTCAGATTACATTTATCACTCACCCTGGCACCGGAGAGACTATGTCACGGATATGAAGGAGGATCTGAGAAGCCAAATAGAGTCCTTGCCGATGGGTAAGATTTGTTCCTATCTTACTATGATGACTCGAATAGACCGTTTCAGCCCGAGAGGACTACTTGGAATTCTGGAGGATGGAACTGCGGAGCGGGTCGTTCGCAGGGCGGAGCTTCTTACATTCAGAAGGCCGAGTGCATCGATGGATTGTGAATGAAATGAGTGACGCGAGTAATTCATCCCGGCCTCGGTGGGAGGCACCCACTCCAGAGGCGCTGCAGGAAATGCTGCCCCAGTACGAGATAACCGGGTTTCTTGGTCGTGGCGGAATGGGGGCCGTCTATCGTGGTCGTCAGAGAGATTTGGATCGTGAGGTCGCTATCAAACTTCTGCCGGAGAGCCTTTGTGAAGGAGAAGACGAAATGAATTTTGCGGCTCGTTTTCGTCAGGAAGCGAAGGCGATGGCAAAGCTGGATCATCCCAGCATCATTTCTGTCCACGACTTTGGCGAGACTGCAGCGAAGCAGCTCTACATCGTGATGGAATTTGTAGACGGAATGGATGTGCAAAGCTACCTGAAGCATCATGGGGGGAAAGTCGCGCCGGAGCACGCCCTGGCGGTAGTCGCCCATGTTCTGGACGCCCTTGATTATGCCCATGCGAATGGTATCCTGCACCGGGATATCAAGCCGGCGAATATTCTTTTGAACCGTGAAGGAAGAGTCAAGATTGCCGATTTTGGACTCGCCAAAACTCTCTCGACTGGGGAGGAGGCAGATAGTGTAGGGCTCACCATGAGCAATGTGGCGGTCGGGACTCCCGATTTTGTGGCTCCGGAAGCTGTAGAAGGCGACCTCGTGCCTGATCATCGTGCCGATTTGTATGCGGTAGGAGTAATGCTGTATCAAATGCTTACTGGAAAGCTTCCGAAGGGCCACTACAAGTTGCCTTCGGAGGCAGTCGAAGGGCTCGATCCCCGGCTGGACGAGGTGGTAAACAAAGCCCTGCAGGCAGATCCGGAGGACCGCTACTCGAACGCTGCTGCTGTTCGAATCGATGTGGATGAAATTCTCTCATCACCCCTCGCTCGGGTGGAACCCGGGCTGGAGAGCGGAGCCGTGGATGCGGCTGTTCCGCTCACAACCACAGTAAGAGAAAAAGGAGGTGAGGAGCCCGAATTTTCTTCCGAACGGGCGGCTGGATTATCAATCGGGCTTCCCGCAGTCGTTCTTGCTGCATTGGCAATCGGAGTTGCTGCCTGGTTTTTCCTTTCCGGGAGATTTGAAGACAAGCAACCCAATTTGAGTGACGAATCCGGCAGCGTTGAAAGCGAAGAAACACCTCCTGTGATGACCTTAAGGGAGATTCCGTTGGAACCCAAGGCACCGCTCGTAGAAAAAACCAAATTGGATGAACTGTCAGCTGCCTCGGAGGAGGCGAAAGAGGATCCCGGAGATTCTCCGGAACCGCTTGTGGCCATGACTCCCACTGCGGCTGAGCCACCTGCCGTTTCTAAATCCGAGGAAGCTAGAGAGAAGGAAGGAGAGCCCGTGCCCGAGAAGCCGTTAGATCCCGTTTGGCTTATCGAGCCTTTCGCTACGCGAATGGAAGGTTACCTGAATGCAAGGGAGTCCGAAATCGGAGATCTTGCCGCACAGTATCTTCGGGGTGTGAATCAGCGGTTGGATCGGTCTGTGGCCTCGGGGAGCCTGGAATTGGTGAAAGCCTACCAGGATGAAAAAGATGGGGTAAGCGCCTTGAAGGATGCCATTGAAGCCAATAAGGACTTGCCTCAATGGTCGCGGTTTCGGGAACCAATTACCCTGGATCCTCTTGCAGAGGGATTACCGGAAGAGCTTGTCGCACTTCGAGATACGTGGTGGAGCGAGAGAGATAAGATCGAACGAGACCTTGGGAAGAAACTGCAACAATCATTGGAGGGTTTGATTTTGATTCTAACAAAGTCTCGGAAAATAACCGAGGCGGAAGCCGTCGAAAATTTCCGTCTTGCGATTGCGCCGACGGAAAAAATCCCTGAAGAGACCGGGTTGGTCATGGAAACAGAAGAACCAGAGGTAGAACCCGAAGAGGGAGGTTTGGAAGAATGGCTTCAGGATCGTGAGTTTCGATGGAATGGGACGAATGCAGACGAAGTCGTCATGCAGTTTTCCGGAAACAGGGTGACTGTTTACGCTGACGATCGGGAAATTATGGAGGAGAAAATTACGATCGTTTCCCCGAACATTTTTGAGTTCAAGTGGTTCGGCAGCAACCTGAACACGTTTACAATCTCAGGCAACAGGCGGGATTTTGTGCGGTATATGGGGAGTTCAGGAGGCAGGGGGGCCGGAACTATTCGGGCCAAGTCAAAGCGCTGACAATTTGCCAAATCCACCTGACTTCGAGATCCGTTTTTTTCGACGAGTGCTTTTTTCGCTGACCGCGTAATGAGAACGGTAACTGCAACCGCGGCGATGAGGTCTACAATTTAAACGGACAGACATAAACCTTCTGCCGGAATTCGAATCGCGAGATGGTAATGTGACCTGCTCCCCAAAAGTGAAACGTGCGTAAAATGGAGTTCTGCCCCAAGATAGAGAGGAGAGCAAATGAAGAGAAGCAGATTATCGGTATCCTCCGCAGAGCGGATGGAGAGAGCAGCGTCAAGACGGTGTGCGCCAAGCACAACATCAGCGACGCAACATACTACAACTGGAAGCGCAAGTAGGGAGGCATGGACGTCGAAGAGGCTCGACGGCTGCGAGTGTTGGAGGACGAGAATGGGCGCTTGAAGCGCCTCGTGGCGGATCTCTCCGTTCAGAACCAGATCCTCAAGGAGGTGAAATCAAAAAAATGGCAATCTCGTCGGCCAAGCGTCGAGCCGTGAAGTTTGCCGTATAAGAGGGCTTGGAATGTTCGGCAGTTGCTTTGCCGGGGCCCGCTCCAGTTTTTACCGAGTCAGCGAGGAGGCTAAAGTGATGCAAAAAGAGATCATCCGACTGAGTGAGAAGTATCCTCGATACGGCTACCGCCGTGTCACCGGAGCGCCGACCGCAACCATGATGCGAAGAGAGGGGTATATCATCAACGAGAACCGCATTCTTCGGGTCCGGCGTGAAGCTGGACTTATAGGGTGCGTAAAAAGCAGCGGAGGACGCGCCGCGTTGGGCTTTCGAGCATTTGGCGACGCCAGGCAGAGAAGCGCAGAGATGTGTGGCGCTGGGACTTTGTGACGGACCTGACCGCGAATGGGAGTCACTTCCGGATACTCACTTTGATTGACGAACACACCCGGGAATGTTTAGCCACACGCGCGGGCTGGTCGATCCAGGCCGTGGATGTGATCACGATCATCGAGATGGCTCTTGAGCGATATGGCGCTCCCAAGCATATTCGCAGCGACAACGGTCTGGAATGGAGCGCAGCGGACTTAGACGACCAAAGGTCGCCCGGAGGGTGAGCAAAGCGAATCAATTCATCGCCTACGCCGTGCAGGAGTAAGCGTCAATAAATTGGCCCCGTGGTGGTCGTGCTCATGCCCGCGTAGATTCGCCGGATGGCAAAGAATCCATCCCATCGAAGAAAGTCTCCTGCGCGTTTCGAGCGCGCCCGTTGCGAAAGCG